>Ga0316624_10000128_pt1 | contig 22371 bp, 23 predicted proteins | sample OWC_Aug_N3_C1_D5_FD_207657 | JGI IMG/M metagenome (GOLD analysis project Ga0316624, IMG submission 207657) | Wetland soil microbial communities from Old Woman Creek delta, Ohio, United States - OWC_Aug_N3_C1_D5_A | ecosystem: Environmental > Terrestrial > Soil > Wetlands | place: USA: Ohio... | reverse complement strand
GGACCAACGCACCAACTCACGGGGAAGTACTGCCGGCAGATTGCTGACGTTATAAAGGATACCATTGGTCAATAGCTAGAGACTTCTTGATAAAGACATGCAATTCAATCTTTCCCTCCCCACAGACAAGCCCTATGACGTGGTGGGGATGGGCCTCAATTCTGTGGATTTCCTCACCGTGGTTCCGGAATTCCCCGCTCCAAATTCAAAAATGAAGATGCTCGACTTCTCGAAACAAGGAGGAGGTCAGGTGGCCACCGCCCTGGTGGCTTTAAACCGGTGGGGCGTAAAAACAAAATACATTGGAAAAGTGGGTGCCGATGAATTGGGCCAATTCTCTCTCCAATCCCTTCGCCAGGGAGGAGTGGATGTCTCCTCAGTGAGGATCGAACCCGGCGCCACAAACCAGTTTGCCACGATCATTGTGGACGGCTCAACCGGAGATCGCACCATCCTCTGGAATCGGGACGACCGATTGATGTATCGCGAAAGAGAAATTCGGAAAGAAGAGGTATGCTGCGGAAGACTCCTCCATCTGGATGGGCACGATATCCGCGCTGCCATCCAGTGTGCGAAGTGGGCAAAGGAAGAACACATTCCAACCGTTGCCGACCTCGACAAAGTGGAACCTTTCACTTCTGAGTTGATTAAAGAGATTGACTTCCTAATCACCTCTTCACGCTTTCCAAGGCTCTACACCGGGATTTCAGATCAAAAGGAGGCTTTCCTCGAACTTCAAAAACAGGCTCCTGGATTCCTCTGCGCCACGTTGGGTCCTTCGGGCGCCATGGCCTGGGTCAACGGAGAGCTCTTATACTCTGAAGGGTTCAACGTAAAAACCTTAGATACTACCGGCGCAGGCGATGTCTTCCATGGAGGGTTCATTTACGGCCTCCTCCAGAATTGGGAGGTCGAAAAAACGTTGAGGTTTGCGAATGCCGTAGCGGCCCTTAAATGCCTTGACCTCGGTGGAAGGAGAGGGATTCCTACCCTTGAAAAAGTTCAACCACTCATGACGCCATCTTGAACCTCCTCTGGCTGGACGGAACAATGGTCCTTGCCCATCCCCAGTTCTCCCTGCGGTATAAATTCAGAGCTTCATCCCGGTTACCCCAACACGGGCCTGATGAACCCTCGGAAGGGATTTACCACGACGGCGGGCAAGGAAAAACTGGAGGGTGGCTAAGGAGCAATAGTCCTTGCCAAATCCCGGCAGATAAGTAATATTGATGGACAAAGGATCTGGGATACCCTCGACCGGAGAGATGCAGCATTGTTAAAGGAGGAACAAGATGTTTGCAGGAAAAACAATCTGGGAAATAATCCATTTAGGCGGTTTCACGATGTATATCTTGCTCTTCTGCTCTATCTTGTCCATCACCATTCTTTTGGAACGGATCATTTATTATAGAAAACGCTCAAGAACCAAAAGAACGGAATTCATGACGAGGATCAAAAGGTCATTGAATGGCGGCAATGTTGAAATGGCCAAGGAAATCTGCAGGACATCGAATGCTCCGTTCTCCAGGGTGGTCTTCTCCGGACTGGGGCTTCATGGTCGCGTTGAAACAGAGATATCCAACGCCATGGATCGCGAGATTACCATCGAAACGATAAGACTGGAACGTTTTACCAGTATTGTGGGAACGATCGGAAACACGGCTGTCTACATCGGGCTCTTCGGAACAGTCTTGGGGATCATCAGGGCGTTTCATGACATTGCCGCTGCCGGAGCCGGCGGCATGAGCATCGTCATCGGAGGCGTGGCCGAGGCGCTGGTCTGCACGGCCATGGGGTTATTGGTGGCTATCCCTGCAGTGATCGCCTACAATTATTTCATGAAAAGGGTTGACCGTTTTATCAACGATATGGAACTTTGTGCCTCCGAGTTAGGCGACTTGATCGGGGGAAGGGAATAGCATGAAGCGAGAGAGAGAAAGAAGAAGTTCCAAACTCATGGCAGAAATCAATATCACCCCCTTTACGGACGTGGTCCTCGTGTTGTTAATTATCTTCATGATCGCGACCCCCTTCATCTATCAGTCAAGCGTAAAAGTCCAGCTGCCCAAAGCCTCCAAGTCGGAAGAGTCGTCGCGAGACATCATGATCAATATTAACGCCCAAGGCGAGGTCTTCCTGGAGGATGCGAAGCTGGACTTGGAGACGCTCAAATATAGGCTGACGGCCAGGGTGAAAAATAAACCGGACACTTCTGTGATTATTAACGGGGACAAAAACGTCAGATACGATGCCGTGATCCAGGTCATGGATGTCTTAACCCAAGCAGGAGTAAAGAACCCGGGCTTGGGGATTGAGTTGAAGAAATGAGAAGACGCAAAGAAGGCGCTCGACGGCCTCATCTTTTGCATCACCCTGCTTCTCCTGAAAAGGGCGGATTGTGGGCAGCTGGAATTTTCTCACTGTTGCTTCATATTACGCTCATCACTCTCCTGACGGTCGGCCTGAAGCCTACAATGACGAAAATGAAGCCTGTTTATCGGGTGACCATTCGACCCTTTGCGCCTCAAGGGGATGGTTCCCCTCTGGGCAGCCCGCAATCGGAGCGTCCGGGACCTGCGGCAATCAGCCCGCCTGTTGCCCCGCCGATTCAAAAGACAGTCGTTGAAAAAACAAAACCTGTCGAAAAAACAAAAGCCGCCGAGAACCAAAAGGGCCGCAAAACCGTAGAAGGACTAAAATCGCCCCTGAAAAAATCAGAAAAGAAAGTGGCAACGGTTGAGAAGGAGGATCTCTCTGAAAAACAAAAGGATTCTCTAAGAAACCTTCAGGAAGAGCTGGAGAATATTCGTAGGAAGGCGGCCCTTGACGAGATTAAGAAAAAGATAGGCCGTCGTGAGGCGTTGGAGAAGGAAGTGGCAAGGGAGGCTTCCGCCGGTTCTCCCTCCCAGGGGGCGATTGCCTCCGGATCGGGGACAGGCGCGGGGTCAGGAACCGGAACCGGGTCGGTGGGTTCTCCGACAGGAGGATCTCCCTGGGGCTCTTCGTCTGGAGGGGGCTCGGGACTGCAATCGAGGCTGAGCGATTATTACGACTCAATATGGGCAAAGATTAAGAAGGAATGGACCCTTCCTGAGAACCTTCCCAAAGGAAGAACGACCCTGGAAGCAACCATTGTCGTCGTCATCGACCGGGACGGTAAAATTCAAAAATCCTGGTTTGAGAGAAAATCCGGCAATACGCTTTTTGATCAAAGAGCGATGCGGGCCATCAAGAAGGCAGAACCTTTGCCCCCCATCCCTAAAGAATTTAGCGATCCTACCCTTGAGATGGGGTTCCGTTTCCATCCGGATTAAGGGATTCGATTGAACCCCGGGATCAATGGACTGATCGCATCCTCTCTCCCACATCCCGTCCCCTAGAGATTGCGTCACAATGAATGAGAGATCACGTCTGTTGCCGGACGGAATCCCGCCCTGGCAGGATCAGGTTCCTCAGCAATCGTAATAGAGCTATTATTAAAATCTCCCCTCGCCTCTCTTCGCCAAAGAGGGGTACTGTTCCTCCCTTTGGTATCATTTCCCTGTCCTTAGACAGGTAAAGGGAGGTGAGGAGGGATTTTATAAAACAATATCGTCATTATTATGATGAGACTGTTATTAAATCATGGCACCGTCTCTCTCTGCGGCGGTCGAACTCTTCCAAAATCAATCTCTGACCCTGGAACCTGAGATTTTTGAACTCTTTCGTAGACCTCCACAAAACAACTTGACAGACCTTTTTCCGATTTGTTAAAAAGGTTTTATAGGTGGTGATATCCAGGTGAAGGGAACCCCGTGATTCCCATCTTGAGGGGAGAAATCGGGGACGGGCCCGCCGCTGTAATCGGGGACGAAACTTGCAGTTAGCCACTGTCCCGCGCAAATTTCGGGATGGGAAGGCGCAAGGATTAGAATGATCCGAAAGTCAGAAAACCTGCCTGGGTATCCTTCATAAAAGGTCTTCGAGGATAAGGCTGTGAAGGGTGCATGCGGGTAGAATCCCCAGTCTTCAATGCGAAGGCTGGGGTTTTTTTTGATCGACCGAAAAATGTTCCCCACAAATCCTAGAAATCACGAACATGGCGGCAATATAAGAAGGCTGGCCCTGGAGGTTGGCCGATCTCCAGAGGAGCTCCTCGACTTCTCGGCAAATATCAATCCTCTCGGCCCTCCGGATTGGCTTCGTCCACTGATCAGCAGCCGATTGAGTTCTATCGTTCATTACCCCGATCCAGACTCCTCTTCCTTGAGAGCCTCGATTTCCAGCCACTATGGAGTAAAGGAAGAAGAGGTTCTGGTAGGAAACGGGTCGACGGAGATCATTCGTTCAGTGCCCTTCGCACTGCCCATCGATCACGCTCTCATTCCGGTCCCTTCTTATTCGGATTATGTGAATGCGGTGGAGATTGCAGGTAAGGTTGTGAAAAAAATACTGCTTAAAGAGGAAGAAGGCTTTCAGCTCGACCTCTCCTTTCTCAATCAGGAAATCTCCGCCGGCCAGTTGGTTTTTATCGGGCAGCCCAATAACCCGACCGGTCTGCTGATCGATCCCGTGGCGTTACGAACCCTGGCATTAAAACATCCTTCCACCCTTTTTGTCATTGACGAAGCCTTCCTCGATTTTGTGGAAGAGGCGGAGAGTCTGATTTGCAACCGGCCTTCAAATGTCATCGTCCTCCGTTCTCTGACCAAGTTTTATGCCATTCCTGGTTTGAGACTGGGATTTGCCATTGCCGAACCCGAGCTTATTGAGAAGATTAAGAAGATCATGCCCCTCTGGTCGGTCAATTGCCTTGCTCAGGCAGCCGGAGAGCATGCCCTCCAGGATCATGCCTACGCCCTCCGAACCAGAGCACTGGTTCGAGAGCAAAGGGAATTCCTCTTCAACGAAATACATTCCATATCCGGTCTGACCGTCTTCTCCGGCCAGGCCAACTTTTTGCTGGTTCGTCTGGATCGTCAAGATGCGGATGGGCCGGCTCTGGCAAGACAGATGCTCTCTTCCGGGATTGCCATTCGCGTCTGCGATAATTTCGATGGTTTGGACGGAAGATTCTTTCGCATTGCGGTGAGGAACGAGGATGAGAATCTCAAGCTCCTTCACGCTTTGAGAAAAGCGTTGAAAGTTCCGCTGTCCTCTCGAATGGATCGCCGAAAGACTCCGGCCGTCATGTTTCAAGGGACGAGCTCAAACGCAGGCAAAAGCATCCTGGCAGCTGCCCTGTGCCGGATTCTCCTGCAGGACGGATACCGGGTCGCCCCCTTCAAAGCCCAGAATATGTCGCTCAACTCCTTTGTCACCCGGGAAGGCGGCGAAATGGGTCGAGCCCAGGCTGTTCAAGCCCAAGCATGCCGGATCGATCCGGACGTCCGAATGAATCCCATCCTTCTCAAACCCAATGATGACACAGGAGCTCAAGTCATTCTCATGGGAAGGCCTACGGGCAATATGAACGTCCATCAGTATATCCAGTACAAACCCATCGCCTTTGGGGAAGCAAAAAAAGCTTACGATGCCCTGGCCAAGGAGTTCGATGTGATCGTCCTGGAAGGAGCGGGAAGCCCTGGAGAGGTCAACTTGAAAGACCATGACATTGTGAACATGAAGATGGCCAGATATGCCGAGGCGCCTGTTCTTTTGGTCGGCGATATCGACAGGGGAGGCGTTTTTGCTTCCTTTGTGGGAACGATGGAAGTCCTGTCTGAGTGGGAACGAAAACAGATCTCAGGTTTTGTCATTAATCGGTTCCGGGGAAAGGAAGATCTTCTCAGTCCTGCGATCGAATATACACACGACCATACGGGGCTCACTTGCCTCGGGATCGTTCCGTATCTCCATGATCTGGGACTGCCCGAGGAGGATTCGGTTGAGTTCAAGAGCGGCGCTCTCGACGGGCCTTTCCGGAAGAATGGAATTGAAATCGCCGTGATTGACCTCCCCCACATCTCGAACTTCACCGACTTCGACTCCCTCAGGATTGAACCCGACGTCTTTCTGCGCATCGTCCGATCGACCAACGACCTGAATCATCCGGATGCCATCATTCTGCCGGGAAGCAAAAATGTGATCGGGGACCTGGAGTATCTGCGTCAAAGCGGGTTGGACCGAAAGATTTCTGATTTGTCTGACCAGGGCCGGACAGAGGTCGTGGGCCTCTGTGGCGGCTTTCAGATGCTCGGCCATCGCGTGGAGGACCCTTACGGAATCGAGTCTGCAAAGAAAACGATTCACGGACTGGGTCTCATGCCTATTGGTACAGTGATGGCCCAACAGAAGACCCTCGTCCGGGCCGAAGGAACCCATCTGCCCTCCGGGCTCAAAGTTCGGGGATATGAGATCCATCACGGTCAGACCGAAGGAACGCCGCTTATTCCTCTTGTCGTTCGGGAAGACGGACAGATCATCGGAGCAGAAGCAAAAATGGGTCATGTCTGGGGCACGTATCTCCATGGAATATTCGATGCAGATGAATTTCGAAGATGGTTCATCGACCGCCTGAGAGTTCGGCGAGATCTCGCAGCCGTCGGTAAGGTCTGCGCCGTCTACGATCTGGAACCAGCCTATGAGCGACTGGCAGAAGTGGTTCGGAGAAGTTTGAAGATGGACGAGATCTACCGACTGTTAGGCTTTGGGAGGATTACGGGGTGACGAACAGGAGGAGCCGCATCCTCATTTTTACAGGGGACGGCAAGGGCAAAACCACGGCTGCCCTCGGGATGGCTCTTCGCGCGAGCGGCCATGGGATGCGAACCCTGATTCTGCAATTTATGAAAGCGGATGATACCGTTGGCGAGCTGGCCGGCCTCAGACATCTCCCACGGGTTGAGGTGATCCAGATGGGCATGGGATTTGTTCCATCTCCCACGAGCCCCGCTTTTCTCGAACATCGTCAAGCGGCCTTTCATGCCCTGGAGAAGGCTGCTGAAGCCCTTCGCTCGGAAAAGTATGACCTGGTGATCCTGGATGAAATCTGTACGGCAATGGACAAAGGGCTCATTACAGAGGATCAAATCATGAACCTTCTTGAAGAGAGCGGGGAACTCTCCTGTCTCGTATTAACAGGGAGGGGAGCCTCCCAGCGCCTCATCGCAGAGGCGGATACGGTGACGGAAATGCGCAATCTTAAACATGGATTGAGCCAAGGGATTGGAGCACAAAAAGGGGTTGAATATTAAGTTTGGAGGATTCGAGGAATCGAGGGGGCAAGGGTTCAAATCTAAGAGAGTAGAAAGTGGAAGGGAGAAACTGGTTCATCCCCCACGCTACTGTCCACTTTCCATTTTCCAAAATTCTTGAACCCTTTTGGAATGTTCATTATGAGTCAGTCTATACCGAGAATCATCATCGCAGGAACTCAGAGCGGAACGGGGAAAACAACCCTTTCCCTCGCTCTTGTCGCTTCTCTTAAACGGAGAGGGCTTCGGATCCAGACGTTTAAGATCGGGCCGGATTTTCTGGATCCCTCTTATCTGACACTCGCTTCAGAAAGGCCTTGCTATAACCTCGATGGCTGGATGACCCGAAAGGAGTATGTCCTGGGACTTTTCAGTCGGACCACGAAGGATGCCGATATCGCCGTCATTGAAGGAGTGATGGGACTCTTCGACGGATCGGATCCTGGAACATCTGAGGGAAGTACAGCGGAGATCGCCCGCTGGTTGGATGCTCCGGTCTTGCTGGTGGTCAATGTCCACGGCATGGCACGAAGTCTCTGCGCGGTCGTGAAAGGTTGTGTTGAATTCGAGCGGGATTTGAAGGTCGCTGGTATCATTGCCAATCACAGCGGTTCGGATCGCCACAGAGACTGGCTCGTTCAGTCTCTCAGAAGCGCATCCCTTCCCCCTTTGCTGGGGGCCATTCCACGAGGTGCCTTCCCTACTCTTCCCAGCCGCCATCTGGGATTGGTTTCGGCAGATCCTCAAAATCTTCCGGCAAAAAATATTGCGGACTTGGCGGACGTCCTGGAACGATACGTTTCCGTTGAGACCGTTCTGCAGATAGCTCGGAATGCATTGCCTCTTCCCATCACGGAGCCGGGGCAAGAGGCAAAGCCCTGCCCGAAGCACGTTTCAATCGGTGTGGCTTACGACAGGGCTTTTCATTTCTACTACCCGGACAACCTGGATGAGCTCAAATTGCGGGGATGTGACTTGATTTTCTTTTCCCCTCTCCAAGACAGGAAACTGCCGGAGGGTATCGATGCCCTCTACTTTGGAGGAGGCTATCCTGAGGAATATGCGGAGCCGTTGGCGGAAAATCGGGAGATGCAGGAAGCCGTCCGTCAGTTCGCCGGGAGAGGTCTTCCTCTTTACGCCGAGTGCGGGGGGCTCATGTACCTGACCCGGGGAATTGAAACAACCCAGGGAAAACGATACCCCATGGTGGGCCTTCTCCCGGTTTGGGCAAGGATGCTCAATCGACTGAAGTCCCTCGGATACGTTGAGGTCACTCTGACCAATCACTCGCTTTGGGGTGAGAGGGGAACCTGGCTCAGAGGCCATGAATTCCATTACTCTGAACTGATCGAGCCTCTGTCAGACCACTCCCTCTGGACGCCGGTTTACCGAATAAAACGCCGCCGGTCGGAAAAGACATTTCCTGAGGGGTTTCAGCAGAACAATGTTCTGGCAAGCTATGTCCATCTTCACTGGGCCTCTCGGCCCGGAAATGTCGAAACCTTTATCCACCACTGTGGAGCAGATCCCGTTCGAAATACCGGGGCCTTCCCCACATCCCTCTACGAGGAATGAAATAAAAATAGATGTGAAGCTCTCCGCCCACAAGGCGGGGCTTCCCGGGGCACGCAGTGGCGAGCAGGATGCGAGCAAAGGAAATTTCATTCGTATGGTGCTCCTAGCGGGCACGTTCCGGCCATCCTCTGTTATGAATGGAGGAACTTTCTAACGGGGCAAGTCATGAATCAGAAAATGGATTTTTCCAAAAAGGAATCGAAGAAAAAACCTCATCCCTTCATCCACAGATTCTTGGCCTCCCCTCTCAGCGGAGAGGAGATAGAGGCCCGGTCCATGGAGCGGATCGAAAAGGAGGCGGGCCCACACCCATTCGGCTCGGAAGAATGGCAGGTGGTCCGCCGGATGATCCACACTACGGGAGATTTTGGGCTCATCGATCTGGTTAAATTTTCTTCGGGAGCGATTTCCCATGGGATCGAGCCCCTGCGGTCAGGGAGGCCCATCTATGTCGATTCCAGGATGATCCAGTCAGGACTTTCTCTGAAGAGACTCCAGACTGTTTGCAAGGGTTATCAGACCTCGGATATCGTCTGTCATGTGGACGATGAGGACGTCTTCGAGAAGGCCCGGAAGCAGAAACTCCCACGGTCGCTCTTTGCCGTCCAAAAGGCAAAACCGATCCTGAACGGAAGTCTGGTGGTCTTTGGCAACTCACCCGTCGGCCTCCTCGAGCTCAACCGTCTCATCCAGGAAGAAGAGATCCGACCGGCCCTGGTCATTGCGATGCCCGTCGGTTTCGTCCATGTTATCGAAAGCAAGGAGGAGCTCATGTCTCTGGATATTCCTTTTATCGCACTCCCCGGGAGACGAGGCGGAAGTCCTCTTGCCGTGAGCGTGGTTCACGCCCTCTGTACGATTGCGGGGGGTCAAGGGGAAGGCCTTCCATCCGAGCGGACTCGCCCGGCAAAGCATACGACCAGCCCGAGAGATGAGACGATTATTCTTATGGGTCACGGGAGCCGTGTCCCGGGAGCTGGCAGGGATATGGAAGAAGTGGCCCAACGCTTGAGAGACAAGTATGGGTATCCCCGGGTGGAGATATGCTTTATATCGAGGCTCGGCCCACACTTTCCCGAGATTTTCGAAAAATGTGTGGATCAAGGAGCTAAAAAGGTATTGGCCATCCCTTATTTTCTCCATGAAGGACTCCATCTCCTGCTCGACATCCCCGAGATGATGCAGAAGGAAGCCAAAAGATTCCCCCATGTGAGATTGATACTGGGAAGAAGTCTGGGATTTAATGAAGGACTGGTGGACCTGGTGGAGCAACGCATTGAGGAATCAAAGGACCTGTGCGATGTGAGGGACCTGACCCTGCCCGGGCGGGAAGAATATCCCATTCCCTCAGGACAATGCGAGTTCGTTCCGATGCTCCCGGAGGAGGCGGCCAAATATCGAAGATGAAGTCCCCGTTTAGGGATTACTGTAGGAATTGTGAATGCTTGCTAAAGAAGGCGAAGGGAGGTGATGAGAGAGTTAAGAAAGAGAATCTTTGAAGGATCTTTGTAAGTCAAGGAATGAAGAAGCGGAAAGGGGTGAGAAACCCCTGCTGTCCCGCAGCCGTAAAGGGAACGAAAGTCCACAAGAAGCCACTGTCACTAGCAAAATTAGTGATGGGAAGGCGGATGAGTAGAAAAGCCTAGCCCGGAAAGCGAATTTTCGGGGTAGTGCAAATGCCCTGAGCCGGAAGACCTCTCATTCCTAAAACCTCGATGAAAGGAGAATGCATAGATGGAAAGGAGCTTAGTATTAGTTGTTTTGATGGTTAGTGCGATTCATTTTTTTTGCCTCCGTAACGCTTTTGCAAGCCGTCCCCTCTCGACGGACGATGCATGGACAGTCGAGAAGGGTCAATTTCAGTTGGAAACGGGCTTTGATTTCACCCGGCAGGATAATCATGACAAGGAGATCAGCCCTTCCCTGACGTTAAGTTACGGGCTACTGGAAAATATGGACATAGGAATCGGCAGCTCGTACCTCTTCGTTCGTCCTAAGGAAGGTGAAAATGAGAATGGTCTCGGAGACACCGAGATCAAGCTCAAATATCGGTTATTGGGAAAGAAGATTTGGATGCCTGCCTTTGCCGTTGCGGGGAAAGTAAAGATACCGACGGCCAGCGAATCGAAGGGGCTAGGGTCGGGCAAGGCTGATTTCGGCATCAACGCCGTCTTCACAAAGGAACTCAGCAAGAGGTTTGTACTCCATCTCAACCTGGGGTACACCTTCATTGGAGAACACGGGGTGGACAATGAAATGAATTATTCAGGCGCGGTCCAGTTTATCCTTTCGGACAAATGGGCCTTGGTGGGAGAAATCGTTGGGGTTAACAATTTCAACGGCCACAAACGGGATGCCCCTGTCTCAGGTCTTATCGGCACCACCTATCTTATCACGGAGAATATCATTTGTGATGCAGGCATTGAGATAGGGATGAATAGGGCCGCTCCGGACTATCGAATCACAATGGGTGTGACATTCCTTTTCAAGCCGTGATCGGGAGAGTCTCTCTCCCAGCAGGCATGGCATCTCTCTTTGGCAGGAAACCTTGAGATGATTAGGAATCTAAAGACCGTAGCGGATATCGGGATGGACTGAAATTTCAATCGGGAATCAAACCGGCACTCTGCCTTTATCTTGGGAGGCATCATCTATTCAGTGTCGGAAAACTTCGATGTTGACTTCGGCCTCATGAGGGGGATTAATAAACCGGAAACAGACTTCGCAATCCTTGCGGGTATTGCCTCGAGATTCTGAGGAGGGGATGAAATGGGAAATACGAAATTTGGAACAAGAAGAGATTCAAAAGTTCTGCTCTCCTCTGTACTGCCTACTGCATACTGCTCACTGCTTACTGTTTCAAACGCGCATGCCATGCATATTTCAGAAGGAATATTGCCCTTCAACTGGGCTGCACTATGGTCTATCATTGCAGTTCCGTTTGTTGCGTACGGATTATACAGGTTAAGAAAACTCTCTGCTGTGGACTTGTCATTTAAGCCCCTCGTGGGACTGATGGCAGCCGTTGTCTTTATTATCTCTTGTATGCCAATCCCTGTGCCAACAGCCGGTTCCTGCTCTCACCCGTGCGGGACAGCTATATCGGGGATCCTGGTTGGCCCCGCGATCAGCATACTGGTTGCAGCGGTGGCTCTGCTCATCCAGGCTCTCTTTCTTGCTCACGGAGGTTTGAGTACCTGGGGGGCGAACATCATCTCCATGGGTGTCATGGGCTCCTTCGCAGGCTTCTTGACCTTCAAGGCATTACGCTCAATGAAAATCAACATGGCCGTTTCCGGATTCGTGGCAGGTCTCCTGGCAGACTGGGCCACCTACTTTACGACATCGATTGAGCTCGCGTCAGGCATCAAAGGAGACTCTCCATTCATGCCTCTTTTCTGGAAGATCCTCATCGCTTTCATCCCCACACAACTCCCACTTGGAATCCTCGAAGGAGCGATGACCGCAGGGATGATTGTTTTGCTTTATAAAAAACGTCCTGATCTGCTCGTTAGAATGAAGGTCTTAAAAGCAGAGGAGGCGGTATGAAATTAAAAGTTCGGAGTTCGGAACTCGCCTGCCCGCCGTACAAGCACTTTGGCAGGCGGGGAGTTCGGAGTTTTTTAATTTTCATATTACTGCTTACTGCTTTCTGCATACTGCCTCCTGTAGCTCCTGCGGGTGAAAAATGGTCGGGTGTGGATGAGTCTGTCATTGAGAAAGTTGCAAAGGAGCATGGCAGAGAGGCGAGAGAACCGTTTATCAACACCGATCAAGGAGATCTGCTTCTCTTTGTCTTCCTTCTCGCCGGCGTCGTGGGAGGATTTATCGGAGGATATTACTGGAGGGGATTAACGGAAAAAAGAGTGGATCGGGTGGAGATTCTGAAAAAGGACGTTTGACGGAGCGTTTAATTAAGCCTTGGGGAACAAACTGCTCAGAAAATAACCTTATTATTCCCTTCTCCACTGCCGGGAGAGGGTGGGGGTGAGGGGGAGCATGCCATGTCCACCCCCGCCTCAATCCTCCCCCGTCAAGGGGGAGGATAATATTTTGGCATTTTCATGGTTCGTGGCTGGCGAACCTGTCATGATAAATAACATGGAATTTTTCTCCGAGAGCTTTAAAAAAGATCATTTCCTATCGAAGGTCGATGCGAGGATTAAGCTTCTCGTGGCACTCGTCCTCCTTGCCATGATCTTAAGTTACAAGGGATTCTTCTTTCCTATCTTTGTCATTCTTTTCTGCTTTCTTCTTAGAGCGATGTTGCGGGTTCCACTTCGGGTTTTTTTCTTAAGACTTTCAGAACCGCTGTTTATTTCAGCAGTGGTGGTTTTTCTAAAAACATTTTTTTCAGGCCACCTTTCACTCTTTTCCTTCTCGCTTTTTGGTTTGAAGATCGCCGTCTATCAGGAGGGGTTAAGGGAAGGGTTGATGATCGGCAGTCGAATCATCGGAGCCGTTTCGATCTTGACGATCATGGGGTTTTCGACACCTTTTACTGAGTTCATGGCTAGTCTGTCCTGGCTGAGGGTTCCAAAAGGTTTTATTGAGGTGATGGTTTTTGCCTACCGGTACATCTTTGTCCTCCTTGACGAGAGTCTGATCATCTATCATTCTCAGAAGACCCGGTTGGGTTATACGAGTTTTAAACGGGGCTTAAGCTCTTTTGGCACTCTGACTGGCTCCCTCATCCTGAAAGTTTTTGAACACAGCCAGAATACGGCAATGGCCTTGGTCCAGAGAGGATTCGATGGCCACATTCCAATGGCATTGGAGAGGCCCTTAAGAGGTTGGGAAATCTTGGGCTCGATGATTTTCGTATTGGCGATGGGATATCTATGGATGATCTAACTCGACTCTCCGTCAAAAAAGTTTCATTTAAATATCCTGGCGGAACGCAATCCTTATCGGATATCGATCTCGAGATCAGACGAGGGGAATTCATCGGCATTCTCGGAGCCAACGGCTCCGGAAAGACCACCCTTCTCAAAGTGATGGATGGGCTGCTCAAAGACTGCGAAGGGAGTGTCCGTTTGGATGGGAGGGAAATCCGGGAGTTGGCCCCGAAAGAGATTTATCGAAAAGTCGGCCTGATCTTTCAGAATTCCGACGAACAGCTCTTTGCCCCGACTGTTTTTGAAGACGTGGCTTTCGGGCCGGTCAACATGGGATTTTCCGGAGACGAAGTGGCTTTCCGGGTAAAGCAGGCCCTGAAAGAGGTGGACATGGAGGGTTATGGGAAGAGATCCATTCACCACCTGAGCTTCGGAGAAAAGAAAAGGATCTGCCTGGCGGGCCTCTTAGCCATGGGGCAGGAGATATTGCTCCTGGATGAGCCCACGGACGGATTGGATCCAATAGGCGAGTATCGGATGATGAACCTATTGATGAGACTCAACAAGGAGAAGAAAATCACGATTGCCATGGCCACCCATCGGGTGGACCTGGTCCCTCTGTTCCTCGACCGGCTATACATTTTAAGCAGGGGCAGAGTGGTCAGACAAGGATCGCCCGAGGATGTTTTCACGACCCCTGATGAAATGGAAGAGATGAGACTACGCCTTCCTCAGATTGCAGAGTTGATTTACCGGCTCAAGCACGATGATCGGCTCCCTTTCGATAAAGTTCCCCTCACGATCGGCGAAGCAAGAGAGGAGATCATTCGGCTGGTTAGAAAATGAATAGACATCGGATGAACCCCGCCCACACCCTCCCCTTCCCCATAAAGAGGAGGGAAATCGTTATGTTCCTCCCCCTTCACGGGGGGAGGTTAGGAAGGGAATGGGAGATTTGCCGGAGCAATATAGTTAGGATGTTATGAAGAAACCACGATGAGCTTAAGAAAAGGATATACCACAGGCAGTTGCGCCCAGGGCGCTGCAAAAGCCGCCACCCTGGCGCTTCTGGGCAGAAGAAGAGTCGAAGAGGTGGAATTAGAAACTCCTTCGGGAATCAAACTCCTTCTCCCGGTCATCGATACAGAGTTAGGTGATCACTATGCCCGCTGCGGGGTGGTTAAGGACTCCGGCGATGATCCGGATGTCACCCACGGGGCCAGGATTGATGCAACCGTGAGATTCTCCAATAGGCCGGGGGTGATCATCCGAGGGGGAAAGGGGGTTGGCATTGTCACCAAGCCCGGCCTGGCCGTGCCCATGGGTGAACATGCCATTAATCCCGTCCCGAGAGAGATGATTCTCCGTGAAGTCTCCGGCCTACTGCCAGACGGTCAGGGAGTGGAGATAACCATTACCGTTCCGGAAGGCGAGGCATTGGCACGAAAAACCTTCAACCCCCGTCTCGGAATTGAAGGAGGAATTTCCATTATCGGAACGACAGGAATCGTCGAGCCGAAATCGATCAATGCCTACAGGACCTCCCTTTCTCTCGAGCTCGACGTCCTCAGGGCTCAGGGGTTGGCGATCGTGACGCTCGTCCTTGGCTATGTGGGGGAACGATTCTGCAAAAACGTCCTTCATCTTCCCGAAGACTCCGTCATCAAAATCGGCGACCACGTAGGATACATGCTGGATCGATGCGGAGAGAAAGGATTTAAAGAAGTTCTTCTGGTCGGGCATATTGGGAAACTGGTGAAAGTGGCCGGGGGCCAATTCAACACCCACTTTCGATTCGGAGATCATCGGATCGAAACCATCGCGGATCACGCACGGCGGCGTGGGGCGGATCAAGAATTAATGGAGACCCTCTTCCGTCAGACAACGGCAGAGGCAACCATTGACCTCTTGCGGGAGCATGGCCTGATGAATGTCTTTGACGATATTGCCAAAGAAGTGACCTTACGGGTGAAGCATCGTGTTGGAGAAAAGTTCAGGATCCGGTGCATCCTCCTTTCTCTAAAGGGAGAGGTTTTGGCAAGCCATGATGAATAAAGGACAACGTGATATTGAATCGGCTGGCCGGGTATGCTTCCAAGGTCCCGGGCGGACTCTGTTTAAGATTCAAGGATTCGAGGGGCCAAGGGTTCACGTGTCTACTTTCTTATATCAATTTCTGGAACCCTTGAATCCTAGACCCCTGGAACCCAAGAAAAAGTAGTGTTTTTATGCAACATCCGAATAAAGTCTACATCATCGGCATCGGACCCGGAACGGAAGATTATCTGCTTCCCATTGCCCGAAAAGAGATCGAGAGCGCTGACTGCCTGATCGGCGGAAGGCGGGCCCTTCGTCTGTTTCAACCTCTTCATAAAGAAGAAAGATTATTGGAAGGAAATTTTGAACAGGTCATTCCCTTCTTATTGGAAGAGAGGGAGAAGAAGAAGATCGCCGTTCTCGTCTCCGGAGATCCGGGCCTCTACAGTTTCCTCGGAACGATCTCGCAGGTCTTAAGAAAAGAAGATTATGCCGTCATTCCAGGCGTCAGCACGATTCAGATCGCCTTCGCCAGAATAGGCGAGCGATGGGAAGATGCGACTCTTCTCAGTCTTCACGGCCGGAAGGTGGACGATCTGGCCGCGAGGGTCAAGAGCTCGGTGAAAACCTTTCTTTTCACGGATCCGAGTTTCCCTCCCGAAAAAATAGCTGCCCACTTGCTCGAAAAAGGAGTGGAGAACCGGAGGGCCATTGTGATGGAAAACCTGACCTATCCCGATGAAAGAATCGTCGATACGGATCTGAAAAGCCTGATGGCAATGGAAGGGTTCGGGCTGTGTGTGATGATCATCAAGAAGGAAACAGAATGACACAAACGGCAAGCACCAAATTCCAAGCACCAATAACCAAATAATGACCGAAATTTCAATGACCAAATTCTAAAAAATCTATAATCGATCTATTGGTTATTGGAGTTCGGTGATTGGATATTATTTGGAGCTTGGAATTTGGGGATTGGAATTTGACGGTGATTGGCATGAAGAGACACGATTCAGAAAGCACTAAAGTGTTACGGAAAGGGAAATACGGCAAGCTCTACGGAATCGGGGTCGGGCCCGGGGACCCGAAACTTCTGACCCTCAGAGCAAAGGAGATCTTGGACCAGGTTGATGTCGTCTTCTGTCCAAAGGGGGATGAAGACGGAAGCTCCTGGGCCCGGTCGATTATTGAGACGACGACCTCTGCTGACAAGGAGTTTGTGGAACTCTCCTTTCCGATGACCCGTGACCAAAACGTATTAAAGACCTACTGGGAGAAGGCAGCTCAAAGGATCGCCGAAGAAATCGCCAAGGGAAAACAGGGAGCGTTCATCACGCTGGGAGATCCTTTCATTTACAGCACCTACATCTATCTTCTGAGGACGCTTCTTCAAAACTTTCCCGATATCGAAGTGGAGACGATTCCTGGAATCAGTGCCTTCAATGCCGCGGCAGCCAGAGCACAGGTTCCTCTGGTTCAGGCAGACGAGACCCTGGCCGTCCTTCCTGTGAGAAAAGATCTGAGGGGATTAAAAGAGGTGCTCACAACCTTTGATACGGTGGTACTCATGAAGGTGGGATCAAAACTGGATAAGGTCATGGCCCTGCTCGGAGAATTGGACCTTCTGAAGCATTCGGTGCTCGTGAGCCACCTCGGGCAGCCTGGAGAGAAGATGATTCATGATCTCTCCTCTTTGAATAAAGTCGAGAGAGAGGGATATCTTTCCGTCATCATCGTGAAGAATCCGAAAGACGCGTCGTAACCCGGCGTGACCGGAATCCCTATCGTCATGGGGATAAGTGGCAGAGATTCCCATAACGGGGGCAGATTTTCCCCTTCCTCCGTTCGATGACGACACAGTCTCTCACGGGAGAGGGGAAGGATGCGGAGAAAGGTACGATCATGAAAGTCTACTTTATCGGAGCAGGTCCCGGTGACCCGGAGCTTCTGACGTTGAAGGCGAAAAGAATCCTTGGGACATCCGATGTGGTCATCTATGCAGGCTCTTTGATCAACCCGGACATCCTGAAATTCGCAAGGCAGGATGCGGTTCTCCATGACTCCTCAACAATGGAGCTTGAAGAGATCCTGAAAATCTACAGGGAGGCGAAAAAGGCCGGGAGAACCGTCGCCAGAGTTCACACCGGAGACCTTTCCATCTACAGCGCTTTGCAGGAACAACTGGACGCGTGTGAAAAAGAAGGAATCGATTGCGAGATCGTTCCCGGTATCAGCTCCTATCAGGCTGCCGCAGCCACGCTCAGACGCGAACTCACTCTCCCGGGGGTCAGCCAAACCCTGATCCTGACCAGGATTTCCGGCAGGACCGATGTTCCTGCAAGGGAAAATCTGGAGAAGTTAGCCGAGACCAAAGCCACGATGGTAATCTTCTTAAGCGTTCACGAGATCGAGAAGGTGGTGGACCAGTTGGCCAAGGGCTACGGAGAGGAGACACCGGTCGCGGTCGTTGAAAAAGCCTCCTGGGCCGAGGAACGAAAAATCATCGGCACCCTGGGAACTATTGCCGAGAAGGTAAGGGAAGCGGGGATCAAACGTCATGCGCTGATTGTCGTGGGAGAAGTTCTCGGAAAGACTTACCGGAGATCGAAACTCTACGACGCCGACTTCGAGCATGGTTTCCGGAAAAAGAGGAGCCCATGAGCCCCGCCCTTCCTAATGGGTTTACCTCAAGACATCACGGCAGTGCCTTAGGACACTTAAAGCTCAGGTTGAAAAATACCTTTATGAAAGGAAGGGCGGGGTGAGGGTAGCCATTATTGCCATTACGGAGGAAGGGGACAGGACGGCTCAAGAACTGGCCGTCTCCTTCAAAGAAAGCCAAGTCTATTTCCTGTCCGAGCCCCATGCCCTCAGAAGGACGGTGGAAAAGATTTTTGATCAATATGACGGGCTCATCTTCATTATGGCCCTGGGAATCGTCATCCGGGTCATTGCGCCCTTCATCAAAAGCAAACATACCGATCCCGCTGTCGTCGTGGTGGACGAAAACAGAAGGTATGCGATCAGCGCCCTCTCCGGTCACGAAGGAGGGGCCAATCGACTGGCCGGACAGGTGGCTTCCATTCTATGTGCCGAATCGGTGGTCACGACCGCCTCTGAAACGATGAAATGTCTGATCGTTGGCGTGGGTTGTCGAAAAGGGACGAGCCAAGAAGAGATTCTCGAAGCGATCGACCAGGCTCTGAAAAAAGGTGAATGTTCGAGGGAGGACATCCGGTGCGTTGCGACCATTGATTTAAAGGGAGATGAACCCGGCTTGAAGGAAGCCTGCATTCAACTGGGTCTTCCTTTAAAGATAGTTCCCATGGATCAGATTAAGCGTTTTGCCGGACCTTATCAGAGGTCCTCCTTCGTAAAAGAAAAAATCGGAGTGGAGGGGGTGAGCGAGCCTTGCGCACTCTTGGCAGGAAGAAGGACAAAGCTGATCGTGCCCAAACTCAAGCGAGGCAGGGTCTGCGTGGCCATCGCCAGGGAAGGTTAAGGATTGTCGGAATCGGCCCGGGAGACAGGGATTCCTTGACCCCACGGGCCTATCAAGCCCTCAGAAACTGTGACGTCATTGTGGGCTATCAGGCCTATCTCCAGCTTCTCGACACCGATCTGACCGGAGGTCTCTTGGCCGGCAAGGAGATCATCTCCTCGGGGATGACACAGGAGCTCACCCGGGCCGGAAGAGCGATCGAGAAGGCCCTTGCGGGCAACGATGTCTGTCTCGTTTCAAGTGGTGACCCGGGCATCTATGGCATGGCGGGGGTCATCCTGGAGCTTCTCGCGAAGGAGGGGGATTCAAAGATTCCCTTGGAGATTGTTCCGGGAGTGACCGCAGCCTCGAGCTGCGCCAGTCTCCTAGGAGCGCCCTTGATGAACGATTTTGCAGTGATCTCTTTGAGCGACTTGCTCACGGATGCCAAGGTGATTGAGAAGAGGATCCGGTCCGCTTGCCAAGGCGATTTTGTCATCGTCTTCTACAATCCGAAAAGTAAGAAGAGGACCAAGCCTCTTGAAAAAGCGCGGGAAATTCTGTTGAGATACCGGTCCCCCCAAACTCCTGTAGGGGTCGTACGAAATGCGAGAAGGGCCGATGAAGAAGTCATCCTCGTTCCCCTGAAGGAAATGCTTATGGTCAAGCAGATCGATATGGGAGCAACGGTCATCGTGGGCAATTCAAAGACGTTCACGAAAGGCAGCTACATGATCACCCCCCGGGGATACGAACGGAAGCAAAATAAAAATACCAAACTCCAAATTCCAAATCAATTCCAATAGCGGATTCAAAACAACCGAGATGACTGCGCTTGGGATTTGGATGCTTGTCGGATTGCGTAGAAGATAACTCGATGGTCCCTCTCCTCCAGGGGGGAAGGGGGAACATACAGGGTGCTAGGCACTGGATGGAGTGATCGAAGACCATGAAATATTATCCGATCAACCTGAATATCAAAGACAGACTCTGCCTGGTGATCGGGGGAGGAAGGGTAGCGGAAAGGAAGGTGAAGAACCTCCTTCTCTGCGGAGCCCGGGTCAGGGTGGTCAGCCCCGATTTGACCGATCGTTTGTCGAAATGGGTAAGCCAGGGGAAGATCGATGATACCCGGAGTGAATACCGGGCCAGCCATCTGAAGGGAGCCTTTCTCGTTTATGCCGCCACTTCCGACCGTAAAGTCAATGCAGAGATCGCCAGAGATGCGGCTAAGCGGAAGCTCCTTGTCAATGTCGTCGATTCGGCAAAGGACTCCGCATTCATCCTTCCGGCAGTGCTTAGAAAGAGAGGGGTCTCCATCGCTGTTTCAACGGATGGCCTTTCTCCTGCAACGTCGGTACGCATCCGAGACAGGATAGGGAAGTTCATCGAAAAAAGAAAACTCGCAAAGACGAAGGGGTAGATTGCAATGAAAGAGGAAAGAAAAGGCAAGGTCTATCTGGTGGGGGCGGGTCCCGGCGATCCGGAATTGATCACCGTCAAAGGGCTGAGACTCATTCAACAGGCGGATGTGATCGTTTATGATTTTTTGATCGATCAGCGCCTCCTGTCTTTCGCCAGGAAGGGGGCCGAGCTGATCTGCGCTGGAAAATCTTCATCCCATCACACGATGAAACAAGAGGAGATCAATCGGCTGTTGGTCGAAAAGGCGAAAGAGCATTCGGTCGTCGTCCGTTTGAAGAATGGCGATCCGTACGTCTTCGGCCGCGGGGCGGAAGAGGCCGCCTCCCTGGTCGAGAAGAACATTTCCTTTGAGGTTGTCTCCGGCGTCAGTTCAGCCGTCGCCGTTCCCGCTTCCGCAGGAGTTCCCTTGACCCACCGTGATTATGCCTCCTCAGTGGCAGTCATTACCGGACATCGGAGAGATGACGAGGAAGTCAAGATCGCCAATGCCGACACCCTGGTCTTCCTGATGCCCGTAGCAAACTTGCAGAGGATCGCCGAGAAGCTTCTGGAAGACGGAAGAAGCCCGGAAACCCCCTGCGCGCTGATTGAAAAAGGAACGCTTCCCGGCCAGAAGGTTGTCCAGGGAAATTTGGAAAATATCTTTAAGAAATCAAAGGCACGGCATATCAACGCTCCGGCCGTTTTCGTAGTCGGGGAGGTCGTCAATCTGAGAAAGTCGCTGTTGTCCTCATAGCTCTCCCGTTATTGGGGAAAAAATTGGACTCCTGGATGCTGAAAAATTACCGGGGAAGATTTCCTTTCAAGCTGGCAACGACCTCTTACATTTATCCCGACGAGATCGTCCCCAATGTCGCCAAGCTGGGTCCTTTTTTCGATGAGATCGAATTGGTCCTTTTTGAGAGCGAGAAGCGCGATAGTATTCCAGACTCCGGCGTGATTGACCACCTCGTTGAACTCTCCAAACTCTACCGTCTGGGGTTCAATATTCATTTGCCTCTCGATGTATCTCTTGGAGATGAACGTGACGACGTCAGAACCCATGGGACTTCTGTAATGAAAACAGTGATGGAACGGACCCTTCCCTTGAATCCATCCGTCTATACGCTTCATCTCGATTTTATAAATCCCCCCCTTTCCCCTTTACCAAAGAGACTGTGTCACAACGAACAGGAGGCCGTTGTCCCTGCCACGCAGGATAGGCGACCAAGCCAACCCTCCATCAAAAATACGACACAGTCTCTCACGGGAGGAGGGGAGGAATCTGTCCAGGAAAGGGATATCGAGGCATGGCAACGGCGCGTGTCCCAATCCATAAAGGAAATTCTGGATTCCGGAATCGAAGGCAAACGGATTTCCATCGAAACTCTCGCGTACCCCTTCGAATGGGTCGAAGACAAGGTCAGGGAATTTGGGCTTTCCGTATGTCTCGATATTGGCCACATCCTGACTCACGGCTATGATCTCCGGCATTATTTGGAAACTTATCTTCCCGGGACTTCCATCATTCATCTCCACGGATTTCGGAACGGTTCGGACCACCTCGGAATTGATACATTGCCGGAGCCAGACTTGAACCTCATTGTATCCGCCCTTCACCATTATCATGGGATCGTCTCGATAGAGGTTTTTTCAATGAATGAACTCAGAAGTTCGCTCTCCATTCTGGAGGAGAAATGGATACACCACTGATTTTTGTCACCGGGGGATGTCGAAGTGGCAAAAGCCAATTTGCATTGGATTATGCCAATCACCATTTCCATAAAAAGCTGTACCTGGCGACCTCTGAAGCCCTCGATGAAGAGATGGCTAAGCGCATCGAAGATCACAAAAAGAAGAG
>Ga0316624_10000127_pt1 | contig 22442 bp, 22 predicted proteins | sample OWC_Aug_N3_C1_D5_FD_207657 | JGI IMG/M metagenome (GOLD analysis project Ga0316624, IMG submission 207657) | Wetland soil microbial communities from Old Woman Creek delta, Ohio, United States - OWC_Aug_N3_C1_D5_A | ecosystem: Environmental > Terrestrial > Soil > Wetlands | place: USA: Ohio... | reverse complement strand
ATCGTTATTACTACGTTTGATCGGCGCTTCCAAAGCCACTTTATTCCGCTGATGAACGATATCCAGAGTCAAAATACTACGTCGCCAGTGGAAATTATCGTAATGATCAATGGCCCCCATCGTGCCGATTTCGATCAGGTGTACCGTAAGGAAATTTTATCGTTCTTGTCCGGTTACGATAACGTTTACCCGACCATGTTTCCCAATTTTCAGTCTCTTGCAAAATTATGGAACAGAGGAATTCTGACAGCGCAGCACGATAGAGTATTGGTGTTAAACGATGATCTGCGTTTCAAACCGCCTTTTTTTGAAATCCTGGAAAAAGAATTGAACTCCCGCACGAGTACTTTCAAAATCAATGACAGCTTCTCTCATTTCGTAACTTTCAAACCAGAGCTGATTGATGTTGGTTTTTTTGACGAGCGCCTGCTCGGGCTTGGTGAAGAGGACGGTGATTTTTCCTGGCGGTTTTACAAAAAATACGGGAAAGAGGTTGCGAACGCGAACATTCCGTTTGTCGATAATATCAATTCGGATATCGCAGACCCGGGGTTCATCAAAGGTATACGTACAGCGTCAAAATTCAACAGGGATTTCATTCTTAACACCAAATACAAGAAAAGTTTGTTTGGTCACCGCAGCATGTTCGACTATAAAGTTGTCCAGCAACTCGATGACCAACCACAATATCCTTATGAGAATTTTTACCGGGCAAATTTAAAAAATCTATAGCGCAGTATAGGTTTTGCAATTCTTTGCTCGCACCTTCAGCTACCGATCTAGAAATTTCAATAATTTGCAGAAATTTGCGTGATTGAATGTTTATACTTACTCAAATAATTTCCAGATTCGATGTATCGCTAAAAGGGTAATTTGAAATGGGACCTATTGTCTTCTTCGTAAAAAAGAAATTTTATAAAAAACTAGATAACTTTCTTAACAAATTTCGGCGCTATAAAGAAAATCAATTTAGTAAACTATATTGTTCTAATTACTCCGCTGTTGAAAAAATTCACGTTTGTCTTTATCAACAAGGACACGACAATCAATTCACGAGATTTTTCACATCAAGCGATGCGCGCGAACATTCTTTTATTCTTGTAGCGCAACCAGCACAGGCCGATGTTGTAATCTTCTTAAATTCAATTGATGACAAAGTTTTAAGGCCGAATCAGGCTGCTATTTTGTTCTTCCACGAACCATTCGCGTATGTCCATCTTTATCAATCTGAGTTGAATGAGAAACTATTTCCCAAGGCAAATCTTGAGGTAGTTAGCCATCTTCCGACATCTTCTTCCTTCATAAAGGATGCTGATGGCATCAAGCACCACCGCTCTATTCCGTATGTTCACTTTCATCATGGCGCAACCTACGACCAGCTCAACTCGATAAATGAAGCCAAGCGAACTAAACTGATTTGTTCCATTGCAACTGGGCTGAAAGGGATCCCCGGCTATCACAATCGTAGACAATTTCTCGAAAACTTTTCCGCAAAAAATCCAAACCTTGATTTATTTGGCAAATTCAGTGAGGCCTCTGCAAGCATTTCTGCTTACAGAGGGCAATGCATATCCAAGTGGAAAGTTGTTAGCCAATATAAATACAGCCTAACCATTGAAAACTCTGTTGAGGATTACTACATTTCCGAAAAGATTTTCGATGCGCTTATCTGCGGCAGCATGCCAATCTACTATGGAAGCGATAAGATTTTCGAAGTGCTACCCAAGGAGTGGTTCTACTATTTGCCCAGTCTGGACGCTTCTGAAATCGACAAGCTGAACGCTTTCATTGCGACTGATGCCTACAAAATCGTTTCACAAAACCGGGCTGAAATCTGCAAATTCGTCTATGAGAAATTTGGGTTCTTCAATGCATTGGAAAGATTATTGGCAAAACAGCCGCTACCTGTAATTACAAAATAGTTTTTTCAAATAATTCGAGACAAAATCCAACGTTCTTTTTCCAAAACACTCGCCGCTTACTTGAAGATGAAAACCATAAAAATCTCGCTTGTCGGCGCCCCCCATGACTACCGGCAAAGCTTGTTGCCAATCATCATTGGAGCATTGGGATATCGCATACAGTGGGTCAAACCCGCCTCATGCGACTTGCAGATTTTCGGCTCATTTATTCGACCCCAAAGAAAGCCATATCGCTGGTTACCAAGGTTCGCCAGGCCGCTCGCGTCCAATATCGAGCATGCTATAAAGAGTGGAGCAAGTTCGCGTTCCAATGCTCCGTTAAGCCTTTTCCATACTGCCGAGAATCTCCGGCATGACTCCGTGACCACCGACTATGCGATCTCTTTCGATCTGGCTGTTCGCAATGAGAGGCACCTCCGTATGCCCTATTGGATGGAAATGGTGGATTGGTCCCATGAGGGCGTGCACGGCAATCAGAATCCACGTTTCGGGCAACTGCTACCGATTGCCAAAATGATGCAGCCTTTGGGTAACGAGTTTTTGAAGCGACCTCATCGCGCTGCGATATTCAGCTCGCATTTGCGCGAGCCTCGATCGACCCTGTTCAAAGCCGTCGAGAATATTCTTCCCGTGGAAGGTTTTGGCCCTCACTTCAATAAAAACATTCTTTATCATCAGGACAGCGGGTTTAGCAAGGTCGATGTCTTGCAGAGCTTTGCCTTTAACCTCTGCCCTGAAAACGGGCTGTATCCGGGTTACTACACCGAGAAGATTCCCGAGGCGTTCGTGGCCGGTTGTTTGCCAATCACCTGGACAGACACCAATGTCTGTGCCGACTTCAATCCGGAGGCTTTCATCAATCTAGAGCCTATGTCGTGGCAGAATTTTTCGCAGTTAGAGGAGATTTTAAATTCACCAGCACAACTGGAAGCTTACGCAGACCAGCCGTTATTGCTAAAAGCGCCGTCGATAGAGCCGATGAAGGAATTTCTGAATGAGCTTGTAAAACAGGCACTGGGTTAAAGCGGTCCTAATTTATTCCTTTTATCATAGCGACCCTTCGATTTCGCTCAGGGCGAACGGAGAACTAGCTTGAGAAAGGTAACCAGCGCATTCCCTGGCTGGGTTATAGATAGAACTTCCTCGAGAGGCTGCGCAGTTTTTTCCGCAGCCGGTAATACTGAACAACGCTCCGGTCCACGACCGAGATATTGATCTTGTTTGCACGGTTTGAACCATTCTGCAGAAATACTTCATCAAATTTTTTCATCACCGGTAGCGGCGAGAACTTCTCCGAATAACAGTCCCAATTTTGGCTTGCCGACCAGTCTCTATCGAATTCCAGGAATATATTTTCCAGTTCCTTGGGGCCTTTGTACTGAGTGGCTTTCGAGCCCAATGTGTCGATATGGTTGCGTTGCGGCGACAAGGCGTAGGTAATGACCGGCTTGTTCCGTATCGAAAACTCGCCGCAGGCCAAGCCAAAAGATTCGCCAATCCCTCGCGCATGGATCATCGCGTCGCAGGTATTGATGAATTTTGTTTTATAGGTCATGTCCGCATTACCCGGCAGAAAGATAATTCTTTCATGTTGGGCAAACGGTGAAATGTTCATGAAAATAAAATAGACATGGGGCGAACTGGTGGCGACTTTTTGAATCGTCTGATGCACGAAGGTGAGATTGAAACTGTCACTGCCGCCGTAGCATCCGAATACTTTCGCGTGTTGGGGAATGTTCAATTGCCCTCTCAGGTCGTCGCCCAAGTCGGGCATTGAGATCATATGCGGCACATATGGAATCTTGTAGTTCGAACATTCCTTGCTGAGCCATTCAGATACGAAGGCATACACTTGGCCATGTATTTCCGAAAGCTCCTGGGGGAAAACCGCGTGTATCAGGTTTGGGACGCTTTCAATAATTTTGCCATCAGCCTCGCCGGATTTTATGAGGTACAGGGCATCAATCGCATTAACCTCGGCAATCCTGTTCAGATCGTTGAACCGCTGATACGGGATTAGTTCAAAGTGTTTCTTGAATTTATCGACGACCGACTGTTCATGTTCCCCGGATTGACCTTCGTAAAATATAACGGACTGCTTGCCCAGAATTTCCTGGTTGTGCAGAGCGTAATCGAATTGCGCAATCGAGACACCGCGCAATGTCATGACACCTACATCAAATCCAATCTTGCAATAAGCCATCAGATGTTTACTTTGGAAACCATGGTGACGGGGAAATAATCCTGTCCAGTACGCGGTTTAGCGATCTTAGCTTCTTTTTCAGGCCTCTGATGGGTTTACGATCATCTCGTAGATCGGAGATCGTGGACTCGGCTTTCGAGATATCGACCGGATACGGTTTGACGGCCAGAATTTTTATGCCGTGCTTTTTTTCATGTTCCAGGAAGTGATCCAGGGGTTCATAAATGTCCCGGGCGTGTTCAATGAGTATCCTGGCGGCAGCTGGCTTCACGATGTATGCGGTCGCACCTAGCGGGTCCTCGCGATTCTTGACGATAGAAATCTCACCGATGGTTTTGACAATATCGTGCTGCGTTTGCGCCAAGGCCTGTAGGCGAATCAATTCCCAATCGTGGAATTCTGTAAAAAGCAGCTCCAGGGTTTTTTCGAAATGGGGCAGAAGTATGAAATCGTCCTCGAAAATCAGCGTGGGCCTGTTTTCCTTCACGCAAGCCTGCCATGCTTTTTTGTGGGACAAAAAACAGCCGATTTCATTTGGTAGCAATTCAATCCCCAACAGGCGTTTCACTTTGCGTGGCTGATATTCCGGCGGCGGGGACTGCAGTTTCGAACCATCGACCGCGTCAAGGAACGACCAATTCAGGCTTGTCTTGGCCAATTCTGATTGTGCTTTTTCGCGGCGCTGAGGTGATCTGAGCAGCGAGATGACAACTGTTTGAAGATTGAGCATTTTGTAAAATCGGATTAATTGAAATTCAGGTCAAATTTTACGCTTATAGGCGCATAAGGAGTTGAAGTGTGTGCAACAGCACCAGCTACGGCGTATCCATCAATTCACGCAGTGCATCAATCACGCCTGCAGCCGGCAAGCTCTGCAGGCAATCACTCAGACTGTCGTTATGGCGCTTGCAGCCTTCCTCCAGGCAGGGGACACAGCCGGCCTTCGCTTCGCCTTGCAGCAGCACCACATTATTCACACGTTGCGTGCCGTGCATCTGGTAAGGATTGCGATCTTCTGCGTAGCCTTTTGGCCATGGCCCCCATTTCACCGGATTGGACGGGCCGAACAATGCCACTGTGGGTGTGCCCAGCGCTGCGGCCATGTGGGTGAGTGCCGTATCCGGCCCCACATAACATTTGGCACAGCTGATGAGGAAGGTACTTTCGGCTAAGCTGAGCTTGCCTGCCATATTCACGGTACCGGATGGCATGGAGCGAAAAATCTGCTCAACATATTCCATTTCATCCGCGGCCCCGCTTCCGGTGAGCACGGAACGAATACCTTTTTTCTCAAGCCACCGTGCCAGTTCGATCCAGCCATCCCGATGCCACATTTTGTAGGCGAATTTGGGGGACATGTGCAATACCGCAAAAGGCTCCCTGCCCATATCGAACGGCAATAGCCCAGCAACGGATTTTTCATCGGAGCTAGCCCAGGCGACGATTATTTCATGGCTGCGTTTGATACCGAGCAGATCCACCAGCCCCAGATTGGTCAATACGGTATGGGTATTGACCCGATCAAAGAATGCCCAACGGGTTAGCAGATGCTGCTTCCAGCGTTCCTTGCTGCTGCCGTCCTGCATGCCGATCCGCGTCTTTCCGGCAATCCACGCGTAGAGCGTCGGCCGGTCGCCCAGCTGGGTTGTTAGCGCAAGATCATAGCGACGAAGCAAGCTGAGGATCAGGCGCAAATGCGCCCAGAATTTGGGGCGGGCTGGGACTGTGATCAGGCGGTGAATGTCCGGATTGCGCTGCAATACCCCTTCCGTGTTTTCAAACACCAGCACGTCTATTTCGGCTTCGGGCCATGCCACCCGCATAGACCTGATGACAGGGGTTGTGAGCAGCACATCGCCTATGCGCAATGGTACTGCTACAAGTATGCGACGCGGTACTTTCATGTTGGACTTAAGTTGATCTGGTGCCTGCAAAACCCATTACACAACAAGGTGGATTTTCGATATTGCGGGAAATTTAATACGGACTCAATGAGCATGTTTGGGGAATGTTAACATGGGAGACCTGAAATTCGCGATGCGGTTTTTTCGCGATGCGACTCTGAAATTTGCTCACGCTGCCCATATTATTTTGACGAAATGTTTAAGCAAAGGATCTCACAGCATGTTTTCAATCCTGATTCCTACCTGGAACAATCTTGAGTTGCTTAAGCTCTGCGTACGCAGCATTCGCGAAAACTCTAGTTTTGCCCATCAGATCATTATTCACGTCAACGATGGCAGCGATGGCACTTTGGAGTGGGTTCGCGGCCAAGGCATCAGTTACACCTCATCGCCCGAGAACATCGGCATCTGTCTGGCGGTAAACGAGGCGGCAATGTATGCCACGCAGGATTACATCCTGTATTTGAATGATGACATGTATTGCTGCCCGGGCTGGGATACCGCACTGGTCAGCAAACTCAAGCAGCTGGACACCGATCTGTTCATGCTTTCCGGCACCATGATCGAACCGCGGGAAACCAACAACCCCTGTGTGATCGTGCGCGATTATGGCAGCGATACCGGAAATTTCGATGAAGCGCGGCTGCTTGCCGAATTGCCGCAACAGCGCAAAGCCGACTGGAACGGTGCAACCTGGCCGCCCACGTTAGTAAGCAAGCGCTGGTGGTTCAAGGTTGGCGGCTACAGCAGCGAGTTCTCGCCCGGCATGAGCAGTGACAACGACTTTTCCATGAAGCTGTGGCATGCGGGCTGCCGAATCTTTTTGGGCGTGGGCAATTCTTTTGTCTATCACTTCCAGTGTAAATCGACTGGCAAGGTGAAGAAGAACGACGGCGGCAAACAATTCCTGCACAAGTGGGGAATGCGCCAATCGGTGTTTGACCGCTATTACCTGAGGCGCGGGAAGCCAGCACAGGGATTGATACTGGATGAGCCGGAGGATACCCGAGAGTTTCGCTGGCAATTATTGCGCAGCAGGCTAAAACGCGCGCTGGGCTAGCGCTTCACCGCGCGCAGCGCTTCGAGCTTGCGATACTTCAGATATGTCGTTCGCGCATTCATGAGGGCGATGTTCCACCCGGCGGCACCATCCAACATGCCCAACCGTATGATGTAAGTACGCACGAATGCCCACCCCCCGCTCAGCGCCGCGCCAGCCCAGCTGGATTGCTTGCCGGCTTGCAGCATCTGCTGCGCTGCCGCATTGGAGTAGTGTTCCACCTTGCGCTCCACGTCGGCCGTTGTGAGGTAACTATAATGTAATAGGGGAGTTTTCAGTCTGGCTGTGGAACCCGTCAGCAACACGCTTTCATGCACCAGGCTATCCGAGAATCTGCCTGCGCCGCGCTTGAACAAGCGAAGCACATAGTCTGGATACCAGCCGGAATGATGAATGAACTTTCCGCAGAACTGCGACAAACGCGGACAGTAATATCCATCGGCCTCCCCAGCCTGCATGGCCTGCTCGATTTCGGCGCGCAGTTCCGGCGTCACCCGTTCGTCCGCATCGATAGAGAACACCCAGTCTTTGCTGGCGTAGCCAAGTGCGCGATTTTTCTGCGGCCCGAAACCCGGCCAATCATGTTCGTAAACACGCGCACCCATCTGCTTGGCGATTGCTACCGTATCGTCCGTGCTGCCTGAATCTACTACCACAACCTCGTCGGCCCAAGCTACTGACTGCAGGCAGTCCCGAATGTTGGGCGCTTCGTTCTTGGTAATGAGAATAACTGATAGTGAGGGCATACCATTAATTCCCGTTCGATGCCGGCGTATATTCCGGTACCCATTGCTGCATACCCTCGCGCACAGCATCGTCCGGCAGGATCAGCTCGGTCGACACCCAAGTTTGTAGCGCCTGCAATTCCGTTGCGGCCACCGGGCGTGCCTGTGCAATACGCAATTTTGGATGCGGCGTGGGTAACGTGTTCTCGTCGTTTGCCAGCAATTCTTCGTACAGCTTCTCTCCCGGGCGCAGCCCGGTAAATTCAATCCTGATGTCGTCCTCGCTCAAGCCGGAAAGGCGAATCATATCTTTGGCCAGATCGACAATCTTTACCGGCTCGCCCATGTCCAGCACGAATATCTCGCCCCCCTTGCCCATGCAACCGGCCTGCATGACCAACTGCGCAGCCTCCGGGATGGACATGAAATAGCGTGTGATTTCCGGATGCGTCACGGTGATCGGCCCGCCTTTAGCGATTTGTTCTCGAAACTTGGGAATCACGCTGCCGTTGCTGCCGAGCACATTGCCGAAGCGCACGATGACGAAGCTCGTGCCGTCAGGTCGCTGCAGGCCTTGGCAGATGATCTCCGCCAGGCGCTTGGTGGTTCCCATCACATTGGTAGGATTCACCGCCTTATCGGTGGAGATCAACACGAACTTCTCCACGCCGTGTCTTTGCGCGCAGCTCGCCACCCGCCAAGTGCCATACACGTTGTTGCGCACCGCCTGCCAAGCGTTGTGGCGCTCCATCAATGGAACATGCTTATAGGCAGCTGCATGAAACACCACGCTGGGTTTGTATTCGGCAAACGCTTGTTCCAATCGTACGTCATCGCGCACATCGCCTGCCAGATAGACGATATCCAGCTGGGGAAAGGTCTTCTGCAACTCCTGCTCGATGTTGTACAGCGCAAACTCACTGGCTTCATACAGCACGAGCTTCTTGGGCGTGAAACGTGCAATCTGGCGACACAACTCAGAACCGATCGAGCCGCCAGCGCCGGTCACCAGCACTACGTTGCCAGTCAGTTGTTTGTGTAGCCCGGCATCATCCAGCCTTATCGCATCGCGGCCAAGCAAATCATCCAGCTCCACCGCGCGCAGTTGCGAGATGGCGATGCGCCCGCTCATCAAGTCGTCGAAGGCAGGTACCGTGAGCGCCTTGAGGCCGTTGCGGCTCGCCAGATCGATAATGTGTTTGCGCGTCTGATGCGTCGCTGACGGCATAGCGATGATGATCTGTGTAACGCCCAGGCGTTGAGCCCAGTGCGGAAGGCTTTCCAGTTTGCCAAGCACCTTGATGCCGTTGAGAGTGCGCCCCTGTTTGTCAGCATCGTCATCGAGGAATCCGACTTGATGCCACTCGTGGCTGCGCGCAAGATCTTTGGATAAGCCAATGCCGGCTTCTCCCGCCCCCAGCACCAGCACCGGCTCGCCTTGCAGCCCGATGTTGCCGAACAGCCCCCGCTCTTTCCACAGCCGGTACAGCAGGCGGCTCCCGCCCATCATCAGCAGCAACAGAATCGGGTCGAGGATCAGCACCGACCGGGGAACAACCGCCTTGACGCGAAACATCCAAAGTCCCAGCGGAATCAGCATGGCGGCAAGCAGTACCGCAAGAAAGATACGGCGCAGGTCGGCCACACTGGCATAGCGCCAGATCCCGCGATACAAACCCATATAAATGAAAATCAACGATTGCAGCGGAGCGACCCAAAACAGCGTTCGCCACATCTCATCCTGAAAATCTGGCGGCAGGTCAAAGTTAAAACGCAGCAGATACGCGCCAAGCCATGCCAAAGCGGCGGCAACCAGGTCATGTGACGCAGCCAGCGCGGTATAGCGATTCGCCTTAAGCATGGTGCGCCCGTTTGAATTTCTTCCAAACCGTGTCCACTGACACCATCAACACTCCATAGATACCGCCCCATGCAAGCAACGCCTGCCAAGGGAGCGCGCGGTCCAAAGCCAACAATGCCGTTCCGCCGCTTCCCAGCATCAGCCCATATTCGACCAGTGCCACATCGCGGTGACTCCAGCCCATTTGTACCGCCCGTTGATAATAATGTTCGCGGTGCGCTTCAGTGATCTTTACGCCGCGCAATGTTCGCTTCGCCAGCGTCACGCTCGCATCCACAATGAAAGGCGAGAACACCAGCAACGGAAACCATGATGGCCAGCAGCCCTGCTGCCAGCCCCACAGGCCCATTGCAGCTGAGAGGAAACCGAGCGGAATAGATCCTGCATCGCCCATGAAAACGCGGGCCGGATGGAAGTTGTAGAACAGAAAACCCAACGCCGCGGCGCTAATGGTGAAGTTCGCCGTCGCCAACGTGTCGTTTTGATGGATCAGGGCCGCGATGCCATACATGGCGAATCCGAACAATGCCATGCCTCCAGCCAGGCCGTCCGAACCGTCCATGAAGTTATAAAGATTGGTCAACCACACTGTGAGCAAAAGCGCACCCAGTGCGAGCAAAAGCCCATGGCTGGCAAGCAGGCTGGAGCCGACGACCAGGAGAGTTGCCGCGACGAGATGCACCGGAAGACGCACGCGCACTGGCAGCCCGCGCAAGTCGTCCAGCAACGAAACGATGAAGAGCGCAAGTAACGGCAATGCCAACCACCATGCCAGGAAAGTCACCATAAATGCCCAGCCCGACAACACTCCGGCCATCAGCCCGACACCACCGATACGCGGGACAGGTACCGAATGCAGAGAACGTTCGTTGGGGATGTCCTGAAGCTTGTTGCCGAACCTGCTGGCTAGAATAACCGCGATTAAAGACAGGGTGACCAGAAGGGCGGCGATGGGGGGGTAGTAGCTCATGGGCAGGCGCTTCGATACCACTCCGCTGTTTCCTGCAACCCTTGCTGCAAGCTATATGGCGGTATCCAGTTAAGTTCGCGGCGGATTTTACCACTAGCGATCTGTAATGAACCCAACAAGCGCTCAATCTGATCTGACTTGCCGATCAGCCGTCCCGCCAGCTTAAGCAAAGCCGGAGGACATGGCAGCAATCTCGGCGGGTGCCCCAGCGCCATACCCAGTCGTCGCAGGAGGTCCGTTGTAGAAATATCCTCGCCATCGCTGACCAGATAGGTCTGTCCGACAGCCGCCGGATGGGTGGCACAGGCAATCAAGGCATCGACCAGATTTTCGACATAGACCAAGCTGCGCAGATTGCGCGTCGATGACAGCGGCAAGGGTATTCGCTTGGTCAGCACCTTGATCATCTGGGCAAAATTCCCCTTCACTTGGGGACCATAAACCAAAGGAGGACGCACAATCACGATCTCCAGCCCTGTTTCCGCGGCAATACGGTGCAAGACCTGCTCGGCCTCGTATTTGGAAACGCCATAGGGGTCTCGCGGATCAGCCGGATCAGCTTCGGTAAATCTTTTACCCTCGCCGGTAGCTTCGCCGTTCACCTTGACCGTGCTGACATATACGAAGCGCTTCACCCCATTGGCTGCTGCAGAGCGCGCCAACTGTTCGGTTCCGGCAACGTTCACGCGCCGGAATTCTTCCAACGGGTTGATAGCGTCATCTTGCATAACATGCACACGGGCAGCGAGATGTATAACCACATCCACATCGTGTAATGAGTCAGCCCAGTCGGTTTGGCCGTCTATCTGGCCGACGATCATTGAGTCCAACCCTTTGCATGACAAATTGGGCGACCGCAAAGCCGCCCTGACCCGCCACCCCCGCTGGGCGATCTTGGCACATAATCGTTGGCCAACGAAACCACCTGCTCCGGTAACTAGCCAGCGATTAACGTGGCTGCTCAAAGAATACGCTCCAATAATCGGATAGGCAGTTTGAGTAACAACATGAACATATTGGTGTACAGCCCGTTTTCGGCGCATGCGCGAACAATTTCGCGATTCAATATCCATCGGGATCTGATCCCGCTGTTACTTAGCCCGCCGGCACGCATCTTGACCGTAGTCTCGTCAATGAACTCCCAAGTAGGATGATGTTTGAGTAGAAGACGGACGAGCATTTCAAAATCGGCCGCTATACGATAATCGGTACGGTATGGCCCTGCCTTCTCATAGGCTGCCTTTCGGCAATAGAACGTTGGATGCGGCGGCATAACGCCTATTCGCAACATGAATTTGCTGTAGCTTGAGATGCGATATTTGCGCAGCACACTATCTAGTTGGCCGGGATTGACGATATCCAAGGTGGAAAACACTGCGTCTATATTACTTGCCTTTAGGTGCGCAGCAATTATTTCCAGCGAACTTGGCTTGGCAAAAAAGTCATCCGAGTTGAGCATACCGATATAATCGCCTCTAGCCAGCGCAATACCTTTATTCATGGCGTCATATATACCCGCATCTTTTTCGCTGAGCCAATAGTCAATATTATTCTCGTACCTGCGCAAGATGTCCTGAGTTGCATCCGTAGACCCTCCATCAATAACGATGTGCTCTATATTGTCATAGGTCTGTTCAATAACGCTTCGTATGGTGTGTTCTATTGTTTCGGCACCATTGAATACTACGGTGATCACCGTGAGCAACGGCTTGTTAGGCAGGGTTTGTTTCAGAACACCGCGAACACGCAGGCCGCCTTCTATCTTGGCAGGGGGCGCAGTTGTTTGATCTATCTTAGTTTTGACTGAATCAGGCATCTCTTGGTAAGGATATGCTTTTTTCGCCATCAATCAATTGATGCTTGAGAGTAGCTAACCTGCCGATCCAGTCATTGCGCCGTGGTAAACAAGGAGTCGATATGCCTACCTGGGCCAATTTGGCGATAGATTGGCGCAATGTTCCGATGAAAGTCTCATACAAACGATCTCCCGCTTTCCCCACCCGGTATCCGGAATATAGCAGTAGCTTGCGAGGGGATAGAATTCTGAACCCGTGAAAATGATAAAAGACCGGCGCTACCTGGCTGTTTCCCAATTTTTCGTAGTACGCCACATTCCACGGAGCCAGCGTTCTCTCTTTTTGACTCAGGATGTGCACCTCTGCCCCGAATAATTCTGGCCACTGATCGAGATATTTCTGGTCGCCAAACTTTCCATCTTCCGCTCTGGCATAGCACCACTCCAGACAGCGTTCCTGCCACCAACGCATCACCTTTTCCGCTTCCGGCGTACGCCGGAAAGTCATGAACTGAACGCAAAATCTTCCGCTCCGCTTCGCCCGGCCGAATCTCTCGTACCGCGGATCGTAGGCATGCTCGGTGAGCAGGACATGTTTATTGGACTGAGCGAATTCGCCCAGCAATATCTGAGGCGAGGCAAAAAAAAACAGATCCGCATCGAGGTAAGTGACTCGCGTCGCTGTGGGATCTCGCTCAAATACGAACTGTGGGGTAAATGGCGTGAGCGTCCAGCAGTATTCGCCGCGAGTCCGCGTCGGCTTGACCGCCAGCAGCCTGTCATCCTCCACGTCGCGCAACGGAATCAGGCTGACATGCGGCAACGCAAGACGATTCAAATTCTGCTCAACCAGTTCATCCATGCAGAGTATCCAGAGGTTAAACGGTTGGCCATGTTCAACGAGTGAAGCATGCAGACACAGACCGATTGGCAAGAAATTATTGTCAAACAGAGTAACAAAGTGCTCGATATTAGGGGCGCCGCTATTTGAAGGCATTGATCGCCCCTATGACAGTCGCCACATCTGCATCGCTCATTTGCGGATGGCATGGAATGGAAAGGCAGGTTGTCGCATGTTGCTCGGTTGCGTGCAAACCATCAGGGGCACAGCGCAAATGTACGCATGGCTCTTGGCGATGCACTGGAACGGGGTAATGCACAAACGTCTCCACGCCACTCGATTTGAGATGTTGCGCAAGTCGCTCGCGCTCCAGGCATCTAATCACAAACAGGTGATACACGTGGCTTTCTGTCTGTGCCGGCCGTGCTAGCAGATTGACGTCGGAATTTTCGATGCGCTCAAAATACATCTTGGCAATCTGCCGCCGCCGCTGGGTAAATTCATCCAGCAGTTCCAGACGCACACGGAGCAGCGCAGCTTGTATCTCATCTAGACGGCTATTGAGCCCCAGTTCTGCGTGGTAATAACGTACCTTCTGTCCATAATTGCGCAGAATGCCCGCCCGCTGAATCAGTTCTCCGTCGTTACTGACTATCGCCCCAGCGTCCCCGATTGCACCTAGATTCTTGGTGGGATAGAAGCTGTATGCACCGAAGCGCCCAAAACTTCCTGCCACCCTGCCATCCCACATTGCAAGATGCGATTGAGCGCAATCTTCCAGTAGCGCAATACCATGGGCATTACACAGATCGAGCCAGCGCTCCATATCGCGGACCTGTCCGTACAGATGCACCAGTAGAACGGCCTTTGTTCTCGGCGCAATGCAACGTTCCACACTTTGCGGATCAAGCAGTGCCGTGTCCGGATCTATATCCGCAAGCACTGGGGTCGCCCCCGCACGAATAATTGCCAGCACCGTGGCAAAGGCCGTCATCGGCGTAGTGATGACTTCGTCCCCTGCGCCGATGCCCAACGAGCGCAAGCCTATTTCGATCGCATCCATCCCATTGCCGACTCCGGCAGCATGCGCAATGCCGCATCGCGCAGCCCATTCGGTCTCGAACGCTTTTACTTCTTGGCCAAGAACATACCAACCGGATCGCAACACGCGTTCAACTGCCGCCAGTTCGGCAATACGCAAGCTCTCCGGCTCAGCCTGGAAGGCATTCATCGGGATCATACTGGTCCCCAATATTCATTCTGATGCTTCTCATAATAACTGAGACAGCTGGCCAAACCACGAGCCAGCGGTATCTTGGGCTGCCAACCAATCGTCGCCTGGAATTTATCGTAATTGCTGTAGTAATCGCCAATATCGATGGCTTTGCGCTCCGGCGGAAACGGCACGACCTGATAGGTTGCGCCATTCTTTAGCTCACACATCATCTGCGCAACCTGCAATAGGTTGACCACCTCCTTGCTTCCCAAATTAAATACTTGGCCATCAACCTTCGAGTCGAGCGCAGCCAATAACAGTGCGTCCACCACGTCATCTACGTAATTGAAATCGCGCAATTGGGTGCCCTCGCCAAAAACCAGGATTGGCTTGCCTTCAATTACGTTCTTTATCCAGATTCCCAGAAAAGTCTGGCGTGCATCTTTTACCCGCATGCCTGGCCCATAGGTGTTTGTTAAACGCAAAGCGCAGGCCCGTATTCCGTAGACATTGTTATATAGGAGGTGGTACCACTCGCCCGCCAGTTTATTGATGCCATTAACATCCACCGGCCTGATCGGATGCCCCTCGTCAACCGGCAAATATTCAGGTTTTCCGTACAACTGACGCGTGCTGGCAAATACTATCTTGATTTTTGTGTTGTGCTGCCGACATGCTTCCAGTATTGACAATTGGGCGGCAGCATTGATGTTGAGGTCAGACTGCGGATCTGTCATCGAGTCTAGATGGCTGGTTTGCCCAGCAAGGTTGAACAGATAGTGTTTGCCCTGAATCAAGTAAGCCATGGCAAATGGGTCGCGCACATCACTGATGTTGAGGGTAACCTTGTCGCGAATGTCTTCAATATTGGTCAGATTCCCGCCGTAAAGCGGAATCAGACTATCAACTAGAGTCACTTTTGCGCCCAGCATTACCAAGCGCCTAGCCAGGTTCGAGCCGATAAATCCGGCACCGCCGGTAATCAGCACTTCCTTGCCTTTCAAGTTCTGAAAGTCAATCATTGCCCACCTTCTTTTCTTGCCCACAGATCGTTTGCAAATTGGTATTTGTCAGCTGAAACAGGACTCGCAACTCAGCGCTGGTCTTGCGTTGCGCCGAAACCTCAAAACAATCCCGTTCCAGCAGGTCATTTAATCCAAACGAAGAATACCGCGCAAAGTTCCATGGCGTCTTGTGAACATAGGTGAACATAACGCTTGAATCTCCGCATCATATCTTCCGCAAGATCATTCCGCCAAAGGCAAATTCCCTGCCGCTCAGGACTGCTGTACCATCCACACTCTCAAATTGTGAAATCAATTCGAAATTATTTTTCAGCTTTTCAAGAAAAATCTTTCTGGAAAATATACGGCAAGGATAGCTGGCCGGATAAATCAGGGCCGAGACATGCTGAACAGTAATGATGTCATCATCAGAGTCACCGAACGGGGTCCGGTCGATTATCAAATACCGTATCTCGCTCTGCATTAACTCGTCTAATACTGCATACGGCTCCGGCACATACTGCAACACACTGGAGAGCAACGCCACACTTGGCCTGATTTTCCCGATGCCATCGCTAATGGTAAAGAAGAAATCCAGCTGTTCAGTCTTGAAATACTCAAGGCCGCATTTCACAAAATGCGGCTGTTCTATTACGCCCCACTGCAAGCTTGGCAGCACTGATAAAAACTTTTTGCACTGGTAGTAACTGCTGCCTAATGCCCCCCCGAAATCAAGCACCGAAAGACGCCCCCCATTCTCCGCCGCAGCCCGGAGCAGACCCGCAAGTACCGGATATGAATAAATTACCTCGTCAAACAATACTGAATCCCGCTCAAACGCGGCTTCGCCCCTGCTCACTTTGAGCATTGCCTGCTTGACTCGTTCGAGTATCTGTTCGGCGTCATATCCAGAAGCGTTGCTGCTGGCTGAAGACCAATCGGAATACTTGCCGGAGAAATAAATGCCCCGCCTGAGCAAATGCCTCAAGTGTCCAATCAGTGCGGGCGGAAGCCATCTTTTCGCAAATTTATTTGGTTTCACTGTATCCGATCCGTCGCTTAAAAGCCGCAGCCACTTTCCTGTACGCCTTAATGAAAACGTTCTTGTGTGACTTCAAATGAAAGGCAATAAAAGCTTGTCGTGCCCACGCGCTTTCTTCGACCGGCACCGTGCCAACCCTGATCGGTGCACGCGCCAGATCCACTTCATGCACTACCGTGCTCGAACAATGGGTACCGCTACCATCCAAGCCGATGTTAAGTACCAAGCTGCTACCCGGATACAAGGTAAGCTTGTTCTTCAAAAACGCGCTTGCGTACCACCGAATTGCCCATGAGTTGTTTTTTCCCGCAATCTGGGACTTCAACATTCTCACGTATGGGTATGAGTCGTCGAAATCGAATTTATCAGCCAGTTTTTGCCCTATCAGTTGCTCAAGCAAATATTGGCCATCCTGCTCAAACAAATCCCAACCCCGTTTCCAGGTCGCCCATCCCCAGCAATCCGCGCCTCGCAAAAAGAATGTTTCCGGCAAGACGTCCGCTACAGGATAGGTGTACCCGGAAATACTGATTACGCGCTCATCATCCGCAAAAGACACGAGTCCGTCATTCATAAATTTCAGGAAATAGGGCGAGGTCACCAGATCATCCTCAAGCACGATGACTCGACCATATTGGTTACACATCTGAGTAACGCCGTCGATAATTGACCTGGCCAGCCCAAGATTTGTCTCTCTCTCGATAATGTTTACCGATTTGAATCCTGTGATTTCGTTGATGTATGAACGCACCGCGGACACTGCTTTGGTAGCCTGCCCGTCTTTTGCCGCATCGGCGAATATATGCAAATCCGTATCTTTGGCCTCTGCATTAGCCAGCAACGCCTCGACCGTTTGACGCACGTGCCAAGGACGGTTGTACACGAACAGGGCGACTGGTGCGTATATCACCATTTACCCTTTCTCGCTGGCAGGAATTCCAGCATCCAGAATCGAATATATGGACTTAGCCAGACCAGCGGCCACAGCCTCCCCTTGTGCCGTCTGGTAAATACTCCCCATTCTTTTATCGGCAGACCTTTCGGCCCGAGTAATTTCTTCCAGCGCAGTCTTGTTGGCAGGTTGTGATCCGTCCACAAGCCGGATCCATCATTTTCTTTGCACTCGCCAACGAATCCAGGAGCAATCGCAATTTGGCATCCGTTCTTCCTTGCACGAAGCCCATAGTCCAGATCTCCCATGCTATGTCTGAAGACTTGATCAAGATTCCCGATGCGCCGAACAACCTCACGGGGAATCAATACACAGTTTCCATTGATTGTGTCACAGAAGATGGGGGCGCTAAGATCTGGTGGAATCTTTTCCCAAGAAATGGAACCCAACAGCCCGCGACACTTTTGCCAGCCTCCATATGACAATATGCCGGTGTCTGGATCCCGAATACTTCCCACAACGATCAAGGCTTCGCCAATCTGAACTGCAAGTTCGCGATATGTAGTCATCAGCCGTTGCAGGCAATCCGGATACAGGGAGGTATCGTCGTTTAGCCACAAATAGAAATCGTAATCGCTTTGCATGGCTCGCTCGAATGCCAAGCGAGTTCCGCCGCACCAATACAGGCTCCCATTTCCGGCCAGAATATTTGTGTCGGGAAATCTGTTTTTGATCGCCTCGGCCGTTCCATCACTTGAACCGTCGTCGACCAAAAATATCTCCATCTCCACCGCCGCCCCCTGTTGCGCCTTAAGCAGACTGATGCTTTGGATCGTACTTGCAACCCGATTGTGACACGTCATCAGGACTGCCACCCTGCTTGTTGGCCGTCCGCTCATTATTGCGATTCTTTTCGCTTAACAAGCTTGATGACCAGGCAATCTCTCTCCCGAACAAAGATCTCGATAAGGCGCAAAGCGAGCATTAGCGAATATCGGGCAGGTGCCATGTCTAAAAAGCTATGTAAGCCATCCAGCCGGTTGTTGCCCGCATGCAACCATGCTTTCAGATTAAGGCGGAACCACGAAGCTGGCGTCGTGCTCCAGGACTCCAGGAGTTCAAAGCCGTGCTTTGCCGCCAGAACAGACAGGGATCTTCTGTCGTAATGGAACAAATGAAATGGTGCAAACCATCCGCTGACCCAGTTTTTTTTAAATACCCGCCTCCAGATACTTCGACTGTTGGGTACTGCTAAATAAAGCGAGCCTCCAGAGCTGAGCACGCGGGCAAGCTCACTCATGAATATGTGCGGATCTCTCAAGTGTTCGAATACCTGCATCAGGTATACGATATCAAAACTTTCATTCGGAAATGGAATCTCATCCGGATTTGTAACTTGGCGGACATCCAAACCATTCTGTTGGCAAACCTCAACAACTGTAGTGGACATTTCGGCCCCGGAGACAGCGAATCCCTGAGCGTGGAAATCAATTAGATACCCAGCCTGTCCGCAACCATAATCCAAGATGCGAGAGCCCTTTTCAGGTTGAATAAAGTCTCGCGGGTCTACATCCCCGCTTAACCAATGAAAAGACTTCCTTAGCAAAGGATAGCGAGCACCTCGCGATGGCGCAGGGTTGACAGTATCTCCGCTGGAATAATGTGAGTAATACTCATTCAGTTGCGCAGCGGTTGGAGTGGGCAGCAAAACATTCACCCCACAATTACTACATTCAAAAAGATTCCAAACGCCCGTCAAGCCCCTTCTGCGATCTAGATATTGGTCTCGCTGTCTCATTTGCCCTGTTTCGCAAATTACACATCTCGGCACATCCGACGTCACGGGCGCTCTCCTAATTGGTGTATTACTTCATTTTTAACCATTTCCAAGGTGATATTTTCCACACAGCGCACAGGCTGATTGGCCTTTCTCGGGTAACGGCATCTCCACCCACAATCGAAACACGACATGTCTGCGTAGATCGCAACAGGTACAGGTTTCCCATCATCAACTCCTTGCGGGTAGGGCATAAACCGTCCGAAATGCCCTCCCCCTAATATGCAAATTGAATTTACCCCCGCAGCGAATGCACAATGAATTGGGCCTGAATCGTTAGAAATTACCAATTTCGCACCGGCAATTATCGTCTGCAACTCAGCAAGGGTTGTCTTACCACAGAGATTTAAACCATCTTCGCCCAAAATCAGTTTTCCACTTTCGATGTCAGCATCGCTTCCAACTGCAACTGGCGTCAAACCATATTTCTTCGAAAGCCACTCAGACAGTTTCTTGAATCTGTCCAGTGGCCATTTTTTTCCCTCCCAACTTGCTCCTGGGGCCAGAACCACATATCTTTCCGGAAGTATTAGATTTTCAGGCAATGGGTTGGCTTCAATAGAGGGGCGAAGGTCTGGGCTCGTGCATATATCAAGAGCCGCTAAGAATTGGCTACTTTTTTCTATTTCATGTAATGCGGACCCGGGAATCTCAATTAGCTGTGTGTAAATCCGATCAGCAAACATTTTTTCAAGCAAGTTCAAATTGGAGAGGTCGCCGCTACACCCGACTCTTTCTCGCGCACGGCTTGCGCGAATGAGTGAGTCGCCACCTCGCAGGTCACGAGAAAAAACAGGATTTATAGCCAATTCAAAATTGGCTCCTGACAATTTGCTGTTTACACTTGAACGGTAGCTAATCGATTCCCCATAGCTACGCCTATTAATTGGAACAACCTTATCAATCGGTAGCGATGTTTTTGCCAAATCCGCCCATGCAGAATTGGCCACTAAGGTAACCTGATAGCCTTGACTATGTAGACTATCAATCAAGACTTGAGCAGAGTTGCGCCACAAAACAAAATCGCCAATATGATCTATCCTAACAATCAACGCCCGCTTGTCAGGACACAACTCCGTGCACGGCCTCAGAGTTTGTAGGAGACCATCTAGTGCGTAATATAAAAGGGTAATTGCGGTTCTAATAAACAACATTGGTTTTCATTGCTCAATTCGGCGTTTCGTCACCATGATCGCTCTAGCCCTTCAGGAAAGATTATTGCTTAATCTGCCGGAAGTTCCTTGATCAGCACCGCGGTTTCGCGTGCAACATCGTATACGCTTAACTCTGCGATCTCTTCCAAGCGAGCGTGGCCCGTCAGATGTGTAAGATGACCCTCCCGGTCCCTGGATTCCTTGAAGTATGACTTACGGTATGCCTCTTCGGCACTCAACTCCTTGAGATTGTTTAGATGGTCCTTGCGTACGAAGAAAGCATTGTTTCCTACGCTTGTTGAGCCAACCAAAGCGTAGCCTTTCTTCTTGCCCAGAATCTCCAGTGCCTTTAGCGAACAGCCGAAATACAGATTTGAATAATGGGCTTTGGTGCGATTGAATTCTGGATCGTAGGGCACCGTAATCGGGATGGTGACTCCAAACAGGCTGTTGTATTCGCACACAACGATGACAGGATTCACCACTTCTATCTTTTCCCAAACCCAATAGTCGTTGCCATCGATGTCGATCGACAGTACCCCAATGTCACCTGAGTACCCTGCCTCGCTGATGATTCGATTGATGTTGTCGCGATCAATAAAAGCGTTCACGGCCGTCAGCCCATGACGCCAATAGATATTACTTTTCTTGCAGTGCTCGATATATTCGGCATTCCCGTCGATTATCAGGCCGCGCCAATTGTCGTTGATCACAAGGAATCGCGTATTGGACTCGGTATAGTTCTCTACTCCGAACTCGATGAAAGTGTGCATTTCACTATTGAGCCCTGTTTGGCGAACCAGATATTGCAAGAGGCCGTCTTCACCAAATTGGGAGAACACCTTGAATTCGGCATCCTCAATATTGCCCAGTACGCCTTTCGAGTCGATCTGATTGATCAAGACCTTTGCGGTAAGGATCTTCGCTTCGTCTAATTTGTCACTCAGCGAGATCAAATTCCGTATATGCAAATTGATATTCCGCCATCTCCATAGTCTTCTCATCAGATTCATTTTTATACCCTCCGCCGGTGTGAGTTCACTTGGTCCCCAGAGTTATCGCTGCAATTGCCTTGATTTTGCCCAGTATGCGTTGCAACAACGAAACCGAGAACGATTGGCGGGCAGTAAAAGTGTCCGCCCCAAAATGCGGAAGCACCACACTCGCATGCATGAGCGGAAATTCGACGGCCTGGGTCTGGATTCTTGAATATATGCTGTCGCCCTGTGTATGCGTCGCATCAGGTCCGAAGCCGATATTCGATATCAGGTTTACATTAGGCATGACTGAAATCATCCCCTGCCGCCAGGATGACAGCACCCATTGATAATCCCAAGTATCGATACGCCCTTCATAAACCGCCTGGAATGCATGCCGCCAGTACCTGCGCTCAGAACGATCCCGCACGATCGCATCGAGAAAGCCCTCATTCTGGAAAGCAGGCCATCCTCTCGCATCTCGGTCATAGTGCAGCCAGGCTCTCCGCCACGACGCCCAACCCCAGATATGGTTGTATCGCGAGAAATAGTAACTGGCATCTCCACGTTTGCGGCCAAACTGGAAGTTGCTGCCGGCGATCATCCCTATACGTTCATCATTACGGTATCGCTCCAGTAGCTCCTCACAGAACCTGAAGAATGTCGGGTGCGGCAGACAATCGTCCTCAAGGAGGATCGCCTCCGGCACTTGCTCAAATACCCAATCCAGCCCGCTCGCCACCCGATTTTTGCATCCCAGATTCACGTCTGAGTAATTGGTCAATATTTCGCAATCCCAATCAACCCGATCGATGATAGCCCGGGTCTCTGCGCATTTATCCGCCTCTCCAGGTCGTCGCGAGCGCGGACCATCCGCTACAACCAGCAATTTGGGCGGCCTTGCTTTGGCAATTTCGGCGAACACCTGTTCGGCGGTGTCCGGTCGATTGAAAATGATGAACGCAACCGGCGTTTTGAGTTGCCAATCAGACATGAAGAGTTTTCCTGAAATATTGAATGGTTTCCTTGAGGCCATCCT
>Ga0316624_10000125_pt1 | contig 22472 bp, 22 predicted proteins | sample OWC_Aug_N3_C1_D5_FD_207657 | JGI IMG/M metagenome (GOLD analysis project Ga0316624, IMG submission 207657) | Wetland soil microbial communities from Old Woman Creek delta, Ohio, United States - OWC_Aug_N3_C1_D5_A | ecosystem: Environmental > Terrestrial > Soil > Wetlands | place: USA: Ohio... | reverse complement strand
CTGATTGAGCATTACCTGCTCGGCCCCGATCTCGCTTACCTCACCACGCTGTCGTTCATCGTGGTCATCGCCGGCATCGTCCAGTTCACCGAAATGGCGGTAAAGAAAACCAGCCCGGAGCTGTATCAGGTGCTGGGCATCTATCTGCCGCTGATCACCACCAACTGCGCGGTGCTGGGCATCCCGCTGCTCAACGTGCAAGCCAAGCATGACTTCATCGAATCGCTGCTGTTCGGCTTCGGCGGCTCGGTCGGCTTCACCTTGGTGATGGTGCTGTTCGCCGGCATCCGCGAGCGCCTCGAGGGCGCCGATGTGCCCGGCATCTTCAAGGGCTCGGCCATCGCCTTCGTCACTGCCGGGCTGATGAGCCTGTCGTTCATGGGATTCTCGGGTCTGGTGAAATGATCGCTGCGCTTCTGGTGATGGTGTTCATTTCGTTGGTGCTCGGCGCGGTGCTGGGTTATTCCGCGATCAAATTCAGGGTCGAGGGCAATCCGCTGGCGGAGAAGATCAATGCCGTGCTGCCGCAAACCCAATGTGGCCAATGCGGCTTCCCTGGCTGCAAGCCTTATGCCGAAGCCATCGCCAAGGGCGAAGCCGACATCAACCTGTGCCCCCCCGGCGGCGAGGAAGGCATCCGCAAGCTGGCCGATCTGCTCGGCGTGGAATTCAAGCCGTTCGGCGAGGGAGTGGCGCCCAAAGGCAAGGCGGTCGCCTTCATCGACGAGAACACCTGCATCGGCTGCACGCTGTGCCTGCAAGCCTGCCCGGTGGACGCCATCGCCGGCGCGGCCAAGCAGATGCACACCATCATCGCCTCGGAATGCACCGGCTGTGAACTTTGCGTCGCGCCCTGCCCGGTCGATTGCATCAGCATGCAGCCGATCGGCGAAGACATCTCGAACTGGAAGTGGCGCTATCCGACCATTCCCCTCGTACAGGCAGCGCAATGAGAACGTTGTTCAAATTCCACGGCGGCGTCCACCCGCCCACCCATAAAGCCGAGTCGACACGCACCCCCATCGCCCAAGCCGCGATGCCTTCCAAACTGATCATCCCGTTGCATCAGCATGTCGGCAACCGCGCGGTGCCGACAGTACAGGTAGGCGAGCGCGTACTCAAAGGCCAGATCATCGGCCGGCCCGAGGGACGCCTTTCCAGCGCAGTGCATGCGTCCACCTCCGGTACGGTCAGCGCCATCGACATGCAAACCGTCGCCCACCATTCCGGCCTGCCGGATTTGTGCATCACCATCATTCCCGACGGCAAGGACGAGTGGATAGAACACAGCGGCGTGGACTACAAGCAGGCTCCGCATACCGAGCTGCGCCATCGCTTGCGCGAGGCCGGCGTAGTCGGCTTGGGCGGCGCGGTATTCCCCAGCGACATGAAGTCGTATTCGAACAAACACAAGATCAAGACATTGGTGCTCAACGGCGCCGAGTGTGAGCCTTACATCACCTGCGACGACTTGCTGATGCGCGAGCGCGCCAGCGATATCCTGCGCGGCGCGGAAGTGCTGCGCGAATTGTTGTACGCGGAAGAGGTGCTGATCGGCATCGAGGACAACAAGCCCGAAGCGATCGCCGCAATGAAACAGGCCGTGCAGGACGACCAGCATGCGCATATGGAAGTGATCGCCGTGCCGACGCTGTATCCCGGCGGCGGCGCCAAGCAGCTGATCCGCGTGCTTACCGGCATCGAAGTTGCCGCCGGCGTGCGCTCCACCGAAAAAGGCGTGCAGTGTTTCAACGTTGCCACCGCCTACTGCGCCTGGCGCGCGATCACCTACGGCGAGCCGCTGCTGTCGCGCATCGTCACCGTCACCGGCAACGTCGAGCATGCGCAGAATTTCGAAGTGCTGCTCGGCACCCCGGTCCATGAGCTGGTCGCACAGGCTGGCAGCAAACCGGATACCGACCGCCACATCATGGGCGGCCCGATGATGGGCGTAGATCTGCCATCCGGCAAAGTAGGCGTAACCAAGGCGACCAACTGCATCATCGAATCTTCGCCCAAGCTGTTCCCGCCGCCCGAACCGGCCCTGCCGTGCATCCGCTGCACCCGTTGCGCCGAGGTATGTCCCGCCGAGTTGCAGCCGCAGGAGTTGTACTGGTTCGCCAAGGTGCAGAATTTCGGCAAGACGCAGGAATACGACCTGTTCGACTGCATCGAATGCGGCGCCTGCGCCTACGTCTGCCCCAGCCATATCCCGCTGGTGCAGTACTACCGCTTCGCCAAGAGCGAGATCTGGCAGCGCGAACAGGAGAGCCAGGCCGCCGAAGTCGCGCGCGAACGGCATGAATACCGGCTGTTCCGCGTCGAACGCGAGAAGCAGGAGAAGGCCGAGCGTTTGGCGCAGAAAGAAAAAGCCGCGCTTGCCGCCAAAGCGGCTGCACCAGCGCCTGTCGCTGCCACTGCGAACGCTGGCGATACAGACAACACCGTTCAGATGCGCATTGATGCTGCCGTCGCGCGCGCCAAGGAACAGGCCGCGGGCTCGCAACCGAAGAACATCGATACGTTGACCGCGCAGCAGCAGGCCGACATCAACGAAATCCAAGCGCGTCGCGCCAAGATCCGCGAGATGGCCTCGAATGCCGGTGGCGACGACGAGCCGCCGAAACAATCATAGGAAACAACACGATCATGTGGTCATCGCCTTTCATCACAACACCCAGCAGCGTCAGCCAGATTATGCTGCGCGTCCTGATTGCGCTGATTCCCGGCATTGCGGCGTACGTGTGGTATTTCGGCCCGGCGATCCTGGTATCGATCACGCTGGCTTCGATCACCGCGTTGCTGACCGAGGCAGTGATGCTAAAGCTGCGCCAGCGCCCGCTGAAGCCATTCCTGAGCGACAACAGCGCCCTGATCACCGCCTGGCTGCTGGCATTGTCCATCCCCGCGCTCGCGCCATGGTGGATGGTGGTGGTCGGCACCGCCTTCGGCATTGCCATCGCCAAACATCTCTACGGCGGCCTGGGCAACAACCCGTTCAACCCGGCGATGATCGGCTATGCCGTGCTGATCATCTCCTTCCCGGCGCACATGACGCACTGGCTCACCCCGAACATGCTGGATGGGCACGCGCTGACTTTCGCCGAGCAATTGAACTACATCTTCAACGGCGTGTTGCCGGCCGGATCGACGCTGGACGCAGTGACCATGGCCACGCCGCTGGACACGCTGAAGACGCAACTGCATCTCGGCCTGTCGGTGAATGACATCCGCGAGATGCCGATCTATGGTCACCTCGCCGGTAAAGGCAGCGAGATGGTGGCGCTCGGTTTCGCCATCGGCGGCATCTACCTGCTCGCCACCCGAGTCATCAACTGGGTCGTCCCGCTGGTTTATCTCGGCAGCCTGTTCGTCATCGCCGGCCTCTTCCATCAGGCCAATCCCGCGCACTATGTCGCACCATTGTTCCACTGGTTCTCCGGCGCCGCGATGCTGGGCGCGTTCTTCATCTACACCGATCCGGTCGGCGGCCCCACTACCTTCAAGGGCAGGTTGATCTACGCCTTCGGCGCGGCGCTGCTCACCTACCTGATCCGTACGTTCGGCGGCTTCCCGGATGGCGTGGCGTTCGCCGCGCTGCTGATGAACATCTGCGTGCCGCTGATCGACACCTGGACACAGCCCAAGGTGTTCGGCAAGAAGGGGGGCGGCCAATGAGACGCATCGCCCGCTCCACGCTGCAGACCGCCATCAACCTGGTGTTCTTCTCCGTGCTCGGCACTGCCGTGCTGGCCTCGACCTTCTTCATGACGCATGACGCGATCCAGAAAAGCGAAGAAGGCGAGAAACTGAAGCTCATCATGCAGATCGTGCCGCACGATCTGTTCGACAACGACATCATCCAGGACAAGCTGAACATCCCCGCCAATGAGCTGCTCGGCACAACCGATATCACCACCGCCTATCGCGCCCGCCTCAAGGGCGAGCCTTCCGCGGTGGTGCTGGAATCGATTGCGCCGGATGGTTACAGCGGCAAGATCTATCTCATTCTCGCCGTGCGCGCCAATGGCGAGCTGGCCGGCGTGCGCGTGGTTTCGCACAAGGAGACACCCGGCTTGGGCGACTACATCGACATCCAGAAGAGCCCGTGGATCAAGGGGTTCGACGGCAAGTCGCGCGCGGTGTATAAAGATGCCGACTGGAAAGTGAAGAAGGACGGCGGCCAGTTCGACTACATGGCCGGCGCCACCATCACGCCGCGCGCCGTGGTCAAGGCGGTCAACAAGGCTTTGATCTATTTCGGCGAGAACCGCGACAAGTTGTTCGCCCCGAATGAAACCGGGAAGGAGAAACAATCATGAGCCTTCAGGAATACAAGGACATTTTCTATAACGGCGTGTGGAAGCAGAACACCGGCATCGTGCAATTGCTCGGCATGTGTCCGGTGCTGGCGGTGAGCAGCACGGTAGTCAACGGCGTCAGCCTGGGTATCGCCACTGCCGTCGTGATGGCGCTGAGCGGCGCAGCCGTCGCCCCCATCCGCAGCTTTGTGCCGAACGAGATCCGCATCCCGGTGTTCATCCTCATCATCGCGGTGCTGGTCACCGTGGTGCAGTACCTGATGAACGCCTACATGTACGGCCTGTATGTGGTGCTCGGCATCTTCATCCCGCTGATCGTCACCAACTGCATCGTGCTGGCGCGGGTGGAAGCCTTCGCCTCGAAGAACACCGTACTCCCGTCGGCACTCGATGGCTTCGCCATGGGGCTGGGATTGACTGCCGTGCTGGGCGTACTCGGTGCGTTCCGTGAGTTGGTCGGCAAGGGCACGCTGTTCTCCGGCATCGATCTCGCGCTGGGTGATGCCGCCAAGGACTTGGTATTGCATGTCATCCCGAGCTATAAGGGCTTCCTGCTGGCCATCCTGCCGCCGGGCGCTTTCATCGGCTTGGGCTGCCTGATCGCATGGAAGAACTGGCTCAACCTGCGGGCACAGCGCAAGAGCAACACCCCTGCCGCTATCGCGCCCATCGACGCCGGCTGTTCTCCCGCAACGCACGGATGAACCCGGCCAAACGCCGCGAAATTTTTTTACGGCTGCAGGCGGCAAATCCCCACCCCACCACCGAGCTGGAATATTCGACGCCGTTCGAATTGCTGGTCGCGGTGGTCCTGTCGGCGCAAGCCACCGACAAGAGCGTCAACCTCGCCACGCGCGAACTGTTCCCGGTCGCCAACACGCCGCAAAAGATCCTGGCCTTGGGCGAATCCGGTTTGCGCGAATACGTGCAGCGCATTGGCCTCTACCAGACCAAGAGCAAGCACATCATCCAGATGTGCCGCATCCTGATCGAGCAGCATGACGGGCAGGTGCCACAAACGCGCGACGCGCTGGAAGCCCTGCCCGGCGTGGGCCGCAAGACCGCCAACGTCGTCCTGAACACGGCCTTCGGCCAACCGACCATCGCGGTCGATACCCACATCTTCCGCGTCAGCAACCGCATCGGGCTCGCTCCTGGCAAGACTGTGCTAGACGTGGAGAACAAACTGCTCAAGGTGGTCCCGGACGAGTTCAAGCATGATGCGCACCACTGGCTGATCCTGCACGGGCGTTATGTGTGCGTGGCGCGCAAACCGAAATGCCGCGAGTGCATCATCGAGAACCTGTGCGAATACAAGGAAAAGGTTTACTGATGTTCAATCCGAGCCGCGACGAAGCCCGCAAATTCCTGTTCGAATCATGGCGCAAACGCCGCGCCGGGGAGTTGCTCACGCCACTGGAAGACCTCACCGCGCAGTTGATCGACAAGCACCCTGAATACCACGCGCTCTTCGACGACCCGGAACGCAACCGGGACAAGGATTACGCGCCGGACGGCAACGTGGTGAATCCTTTTCTACATCTGATGATGCACCTGACCATCGAGGAGCAGATCTCCATCGGGCAGCCGCACGGCATCCGCGAGCAGTTTGCGAGATTAACGCAAAAATACGAATCGGAGCACGAGGCGCAACACGCGATGATGGATTGTCTGGGCGAGATGATCTGGCAGGCGCAACGCAACAAGACCGCGCCGGATGCGGCAATCTACCTGGCGTGCCTGGAAAAACAATAGCGCCAGGCACTAGTCAGGAAGGTTGCGTCAGGGCTGGGGAGGTTGTTGCACTTTCGGCTTGCGCAGGCCCAGCAACCACATCACGTAGCCGGACAGGCAATAACCGAAGAACAGCAGGAACAGGTTCAACGGCGGATTAACCGACACCAGGATGAAGAACAGCACAAACAGGAAGATGACGATGAACGGCACGCTCTTGCGCATGTTCACCGACTTGAAGCTGTAATACTTGAGATTGCTCACCATCGAGAGGCCGGCAAACACGGTCAGTATCGCCGCATACCAGCGCAGCCCGAACCCGGTGTAACCATTGTCCTGTGCCACCCATACCGCACCGGCAACAAGCGCCGCCGCGGCCGGACTGGGCAAGCCCTGGAAATAGCGTTTATCGACTACGTCGATGTTGGTATTGAAACGCGCCAGGCGCAACGCCGCCCCGGCACAATAGATGAAGGCAGCGAACCAGCCCCACTTGCCCAGATCGCGGAACGCCCATTCATACATCAGGATGGACGGCGCCACGCCGAACGACACCATGTCGGACAAGCTGTCGTACTCGGCGCCGAATTCGCTTTGCGTGTGGGTCAGGCGCGCCACGCGCCCGTCCAGACCATCCAGCACCATGGCAATAAAGATGGCCACGGAGGCATATTCGTACCTGCTGTTCATCGCCTGCACAATGGCGTAGAACCCGGCGAACAGCGCAGCCGTGGTGAACAGGTTGGGCAGCAAGTAAATGCTGCGCCGACGCAGGTCCGAAATGTGATTGCGCTGATTCGGCGGTATCATGGCTCAGAGTTTTGCCAGAATGGTTTCAGTGGCTCGCACTTTATCACCGATGGCCACTTTGACGGTAGCCGTCAGCGGCAGATAGACATCCACCCGCGAACCGAAGCGAATGAAGCCGTAGCGCTGGCCGCGTGTCAGCACATCGCCGGCCTTGATGTAGCACAGGATGCGGCGCGCGATCAGTCCGGCCACCTGGACAAAGGTTACCGTCTGTCCATCAACAGTCTTCACCACCACCGCATTGCGCTCATTCTCGGATGATGCCTTATCCAGATCGGCGTTCACGAATTTCCCCGGGAAATACTGCACCTTCTCCACCGTGCCATCGACCGGACTGCGGTTGGAGTGCACGTTAAACACGTTCATGAACACGCTGACCAGAATCGCCTCGCGCTGCCCATAAGGATCTTGCGTGCGCTCGACCTTGATGACACGACCGTCGGCAGGAGCCAGCACGACTCCGGCTTCTTGCGGGATCTCACGTGCCGGATCGCGGAAAAACTGCAACACGAACACAAAAATAATCCACAGTGGCGTCGCCCAAGCCGCACACCAAACGGTGGCTGCAACGGCGAGAACCAGGGATATAGCCAGGAATGGCCAGCCCTCGCGAGCGATGATGGGATGCGGATAGTTTTTCATAGGGAGTAGCGAGTGGAAAATAGGAAACCGGAGAGAAGAAGTTGAGAGCGGCGACTAGCCACCCCCAACTTTTCGTCATTAGTTCTTCGACTGATCGACCAGCTTGTTCTTGCTGATCCACGGCATCATGGCGCGCAACTGCCCGCCGACCTTCTCGATCTGATGCTCGGCGTTCAAACGGCGGCGCGCAGTCATTTCGGGGTAATTGGTACGGCCTTCGAGGATGAAACGTTTGGCGTATTCACCGTTCTGAATGTTCTTCAGGCATTCCTTCATCGCGGCACGCGCCTCGCCGGCGATGACGCGCGGGCCAGTGACGTATTCACCGTATTCAGCGTTGTTGGAGATGGAGTAGTTCATGTTGGCAATGCCGCCTTCGTACATCAGATCGACGATCAGCTTCAGTTCATGCAGGCACTCGAAGTAGGCCATCTCGGGAGCGTAGCCCGCTTCGGTCAGGGTTTCGAAACCGGCCTTCACCAGTTCTACCGCACCGCCGCACAGCACGGCTTGTTCGCCGAACAGGTCGGTCTCTGTCTCTTCGCGGAAGTTGGTCTCGATCACGCCGCCCTTGGTGCCGCCGTTCGCAGCCGCGTAGGACAATGCGATGTCCTTGGCCTTGCCGCTCTTGTCCTGATACACCGCGATCAATGTCGGTACTCCGCCACCCTTCAGGTATTCGGAACGCACGGTGTGGCCAGGGCCTTTCGGAGCAATCATGATGACGTCCACGTCGGCACGCGGCACGACCTGGTTGTAGTGCACGTTGAAGCCGTGCGCGAACGCCAGCGCCGCACCCGGCTTCAGGTTCGCTGCGACTTCGGTGTTGTAGACGTCGGGGATGTTCTCGTCGGGCAACAGCATCATCACCACGTCAGCGCTCTTCACTGCGGCAGCAACTTCGGCGACCTTCAGACCAGCAGCTTCAGCCTTCTTCCAGGAAGCGCCGTTCTTGCGCAGACCGACGGTCACGTTGACACCGGATTCCTTCAGGTTCTGCGCGTGGGCGTGGCCTTGCGAGCCGTAGCCGATGATGGTCACTTGCTTGCCCTTGATCAGGGACAGGTCTGCGTCTTTGTCGTAATAAACTTTCATGTTGGCCTCGTGGTAATAATCAGTGAATAAAAATCGTTACAGTTTCAGGATGCGGTCGCCGCGGCCGATGCCGGAGGCGCCGGTACGCACCGTTTCCAGGATCAGGCTGTGGTCGATCGCCTGCAGGAAGCGATCCAGCTTGTGCCCCGTTCCGGTCAGTTCGATGGTGTACGTCTTGTCGGTCACGTCGATGACGCGCCCGCGGAAGATATCGGTCATGCGCTTCAGCTCCTCGCGGTCGTTGCCGACAGCGCGCACCTTGACCAGCATCAGTTCGCGCTCGATATGGTCACCCTCGGTCAGGTCCATCACCGAAACCACATCGACCAGTTTGTTGAGCTGCTTGTTGATCTGCTCGATCACTTCGTCGGACCCGCTGGTGACGATGGTCATGCGCGACATGGTCGGATCTTCGGTCGGCGCCACGGTGAGCGATTCGATGTTGTAGCCACGTGCCGAGAACAGGCCTGCCACGCGCGACAACGCACCGGCTTCGTTCTCCATCAGCAAAGAGATGATGTGTCGCATGTTACAGGTCCTCCGCCAGAATCACTTCGGACAAGCCCTTGCCGCCGGGAACCATGGGATACACGTTCTCGGTGGAGTCGGTACGGAAGTCCAGGAACACCAGCTCATCCTTGCGTGCGAAGGCTTCTTTCAAGGCGCCCTCCACGTCGGAGGGTTTCTCGACCTTGATGCCGACATGCCCATAGGCCTCGGCCAATTTCACAAAATCAGGCAGCGCATCCATGTAGGAATGCGAATAGCGGTTGCCGTGGAAGAACTCCTGCCACTGGCGCACCATGCCCAGGTAGCGGTTGTTCAGCGCTATCACCTTGATCGGCAGGTTGTATTGCTTGCAGGTGGACAATTCCTGAATGTTCATCTGGATGCTGCCCTCGCCGGTCACGCAGGCCACGGTCGAACCGGGATGCGCCAGCTGCACGCCCATCGCGGCAGGCAGGCCGAAACCCATGGTACCGAGGCCGCCGGAGTTGATCCAGCGGCGCGGCTGGTTGAACTTGTAGTACTGCGCAGCCCACATCTGGTGCTGGCCCACATCGGAAGTCACGAAAGCGTCGCCGTGCGTGATCTTGTGCAGCGTCTCGATCACGTACTGCGGCTTGATGAGCTCGCTCGAATTCTTGTAAGTTAGCGAATTCGCGCCACGCCATTCGTCGATCTGTTTCCACCAGTCCTTCAGCGCTTTCGCATCCGGTTTCTGCTTGCTGCTGTTCAGCACCGCCAGCAGGTCGGACACCACATGCCCCACATCGCCGACGATGGACACGTCCACTTTTACGCGCTTGGAGATGGAAGCGGGGTCGATGTCGATATGGATGATCTTGCGCGGCACGGAATTGAAATGCGAGACGTTGCCGATCACGCGGTCGTCGAAGCGCGCGCCCACCGCCAGCAGTACGTCACAGTTCTGCATGCCCATGTTGGCCTCATAGGTGCCGTGCATGCCCAGCATGCCGACGAACTGTTTGTCGTTCGCAGGATAGCCGCCCAAGCCCATCAGCGTGTTGGTACACGGCGCGCCGAGCAGACGCACCAGTTCGGTCAGCTGTTTGGCCGCGTCGGACAGAATCACGCCGCCGCCCGCATACACCATTGGACGTTTGGCTTCCAGCAGCATCTGCGCCGCGCGCTTGATCTGCCCGATGTCGCCTTGAACCTGAGGATTGTAGGAGCGAATGTTCACCGTCGCGGGGTAAGAGTACTCCGCTTTCTGGTTCGACACGTCCTTGGGAATATCCACCAGCACCGGGCCGGGACGGCCGCTCTTGGCCAGATAGAACGCTTTCTTCAGCGTACTGGCAATGTCCTTGGCATCCTTCACCAGGAAATTGTGCTTCACGCAGGGACGGGTGATACCGACGGCGTCCACTTCCTGGAACGCATCTTCGCCGATGACGCTGGTCGGCACCTGGCCGCTGATTACCACCAGCGGAATGGAATCCAGATAGGCCGTGGCGATGCCGGTGACGGCATTGGTCACGCCCGGGCCGGAGGTCACCAGCGCCACGCCGACCTTTTCGGTGGAACGTGCATAGCCGTCCGCGGCGTGCACGGCCGCCTGCTCGTGGCGTACCAGCACGTGCTTGACCTGTTCCTGCTTGAACAGCTCATCGTAAATGAACAACACCGCGCCGCCGGGGTAGCCGAAAACGTACTCGACTCCCTCCTCCTGCAAACAGCGGATGGTTATTTCTGCGCCTGTCAGTTCCATGAACCCACTACCTTGAAAAAGCAATGAAAGACCGCGCAAGATAAAGGCTGGCGGCATTTTGGTCAACCCCCGGGCAGTTCCATAAACATTGAAATTCCAACCTTTCTCAGGAATTTGCTAGTATTCGCCCCGTTCACACCGGAGCCATTGAAACTGTCCACGCCACAGCAACTTTCCGAATTCCTCGCCCAAGTGGAACGACGCGCCTACAAGCAGGCGCAGTTCGCCGTGCGCGACGAGCATGTGGCATTGGACATCGTGCAGGATGCCATGCTGAAGCTGGCCGAACGTTACGGCGACCATCCGGTCGAAGAGTATCCGATGTTGTTCCAGCGTATTCTGCAGAACACCATACGCGACCATTACCGCCGCCAGAAAGTACGCTCGTTCTGGACGACGCTAATGTCCTCGCTTACCCCGCAGCACGGCGATGAGGATTTCGACCCCCTCGACACGCTGCAGGATGAAGATAACGACAGTCAACCGGCCCGACCGGAAGAGGCCATGGCCCAATCGCAACTGGTCGCGGTAATCGAAGAAGCACTAAACACGCTTCCGGCGCGTCAACGCGAAGCCTTCCTGCTGCGTTATTGGGAGGAACTGGACACCGCAGAAACGGCTGTCGCCATGGGTTGTTCCGAGGGCAGCGTCAAAACGCATTGCTCAAGAGCCACCCACGCACTCTCCGCGATATTGAGGGAGAAAGGAATCGACTTATCATGAACCGCAAATTAAATACCCGTGAAATCAAACAACTGCTCGATCGCTCCGCAGCGCAGATCGATAAGAATACTCTGGAAAAGTTAGCCTCGGCTCGCCGCACGGCGGTGCAATACCAGCAGACGACGCAGCAAGCCCCGGTATTGGCCTGGCTGACTCAACATGGCCTGATTCACAGCCATTCGACACATAACCGCAAAGTCTGGAATTTCGGGATAGCGGCATTGCTCGCATTAGTCCTGCTCGGCGGCGGCCTCTATTGGCAGCACGCCTACGAGCACGACCACAGCGATATCGATATCGCTATCCTGACTGACGACCTGCCTGTCGACATGTATGTCGATTAACCGCTGATGAGCCGCTCCATGCGAGTTTTGCCTCGAGTTTTCCAGACGTTACTGCTTTTAGCGCTGTTTTGCCTTCCATTGGCCGCCTTCTCCGCGCCTTGGGAAGCGTTAACTCCGCAGCAAAAGGAAGCGCTGGCTCCGCTATCCGGCACTTGGAACTCGCTATCGGAGGTTCAGCAAACCAACTTCCTGGCGATTGCCAAGCGGTATCCCAAGCTCAATGCACAACAGCAGCAGCGGCTGCATGCGCGCATGCAGACTTGGAGCACCTTGACACCGGAGCAACGCAAACGCGCGCGCGAGAAATACAAAGCCTTCAGCAAGGTTCCCAAAGAAACTCGCGAAGCCGTAAAGAAGATGGTGCAGGAGCAACAGACCAATCAAGCCGCAAGCGGGGTTCAGCCTGCTGCCACCGGACATTAGGCCACGCCCAGTCAACACTAAAACCGGACCGTTAACCGCAAGGTTGGCCGTGCAGCAAAGCCGCAGGGGAGTGGGATACACCCCCCGCTTATTTCACTTCACCGCCCGAGGCAGTTTTCTCCACAAGGGACGCAGTCCGCTAAAGCTGCAGAAAGCTGCATGAGAATGGGCAAGTTGGGCTGTGCACCCACCCCTGCTTACCCCATTTCACCGCCGTTCAGTACGCCAGAGCATGCCCATTGCCAGCGCAAGAAATAGCCAATTCATTGCCGTGGCACTCAACAGCGGCGACCACTCGTTCAACGCGCCGACATTGGCAAATAACCGCCCGATGAAATGAAAGCTCAGCCCCAGCACGATACCCATGAATATCTTGCCGCCAATCCCGCCCTCCCGGCGCTGATAGGCCGAGAACGGCAGCGCCAGCAGCATCATGACCAGCACCGCCAACGGGTAGGCCAGCTTGTTCCACATCGCGATCTCGTAGCGCGCCGTTTTCTGATGGTTATCACGCAGATGCGCTGTGTATTGATACAAGTTCCAGGCCGACATTTGCTCCGGAACCACCAATAGCACATTCAAAATGTCCGGATTCAACGTCGAACGCCACTCCGCGCTTGATCGATTGTCGGTGGTGGCGCCTTGCTTGTCGAAGCGCGTCTGCCGCACACCTTCCAATCGCCAGTTCGCATCTTCCTGAAACGTCGCATGCTCTGCAGCGATGATGCTGCGCAAGTGATAATGTTCATCGAATTCATAGATGCTGACATCCAGCAACGACATGTCCGGCATCACACTCTTTACATTAACGAAATTGTTCTCGTCTTTCACCCACACGCCGGAGCGGAATTCCTTCACCGACACCTTGGCGTTCTGCGCCTTCAGCCGCAATTGTTGCGCCAAGCGTTCGCTCGGCGGCGCAACGAATTCGCCGCACAAGAAACACAATATCACCAGTGGCATACCGATCCTGGCCAGGGCTTTGACCATTTGCTTGAGCGAGACGCCGGAGCTCCGATACACCGTCAGTTCGGAATTGGCCGCCATCTGCACCAAGGCGAAAATAGTCCCAATCAGCACCGCGACCGGAAACAGTTCGTACACGTGACCGGGAATGGTGAGCGTCACGAACAACAGTACATACCCCAGACGGTAATCGCCTCGCCCCATCGAATTCAGTTCATTGATCAGATCGAGCAGGGCAAACAGCATGATTAGGGCGGCGAACACCAGCAAAATGCTGGCATAGATCTCCCGCGACAGATACCGAGTAAGCAGCTTCACCGCCACAGCCTCCGCCAGGAACCGGCCGACGAACGGTGATAAAACAACACCAGCAGCACCATGAACATCAGCAGGTGTATGCTCAACAGCCCCGACGCCGCACTAAGCTGGCCGCGCCCGACCCAGGAGTTGGTCACGCTGATCATGTTGTTATAAAACATATAAATCACCACCGCCATAATCAGATTGAGGGAGCGTCCGGCTCGCGGGTTCACATAACTGAGCGGGATTGCCAGCAACGCCAGAATCAACGCGCTGAGCGGCAGGCCAATACGCCACTCCAACTCGGCCACATTCCATGGCGTCGGGTTTTGCAGCAAATCCACGGTGGGGGAGGCCTTAACGTTGGGCTGCTCTTGCCGCAACTCAGCCGGCTCGATGCGCATGGCATAACGCTCAAAATCAACAATCTTGAAATCCGCCTGTCCCGGAACACCTTCATAGCGCGTGCCGTTGATCATCACCAGAAAACGGTCGCCGTTCGGCGCTGTCTCCTGATAGCCTTCCTTGGCGACCATCGTCCCTTCCTTGCCGTTCTGCACCGATTGCACGAAGATATTGCCGACCCGTTTGGCCCGGGTGTCCACATCCTGCAGAAAAAACACGCGATCGGCCTGATTCGATTCGCGAAATACACCCGGCGTCGCGGCGGACACATCATCACGACTATCCAGCCTGCGCTTGAACTCGTCCGCCTTGGACAACGCCCACGGCGACAGCACCAGACTAAGCAATGAGATCACCAGCGTTACCGGAATCGCATAGCCCAGCACCGGGGTTATCCAGCGCGTCAAGCCGATGCCGGAGGAAAACCACACTACCATCTCGCTGTCGCGGTAGCTGCGCGTCAATGTCAACAATACCGACAGGAAGAGACTGATGGAAAGCAGCACCGGCAGATAATTGAGCGAACTGAAACCCAGCATTGCCACCACGCCATCCACCGCCAGCAAGCCACTGACTGCCTGGCCCAGAAAACGGATCAGCTGGGTGAATACGACGATGCCCAGCAGAACGGAGGACACCAGCAGTCCCGTTCCCGCGAACTCGCGAACCAGCGACCAATAAAAAATACCGCGCACTCGGGCCGTCTTTGACTTTGGTGGTTGGGATTGCGGATAATCCGGCATCTGAAGAATTCTGAGATTAACGAGGAGAAGCACGTGGAATTTAGCATAAAACAAGGCAATCCGGAAAAACTGCGAAGCGGGTGTTTGGTGGTGGGAGTATATGAAGGCGGCAAGCTATCCACTGCGGCGCAGATGCTGGATAAAGCGGCAAACCACGCGCTCAGCGACGTTATCGCCCGCGGCGATATGAGCGGCAAGGCCGCCACCACGTTGTTGCTACACAAGCTCCCAGGCATCACGGCGGAGCGCCTGCTGCTGGTTGGCTTGGGCAAAGCCGGTGAGTTGACGAGCAAGGACAGCGTTGACATTCTGGGCGCCACGTTCAGGGTATTGACCAGCACACCAGCCAAAGATGCCGTGCTCTATGTGATCGGCGAGCGGGCCTGGAAGGACGCAACATGGATCATCAAGCAGGGCGTGCTTGCCGCTGCCGAGAGCGTTTTTCATTCCGACAGCATGAAGAGCAAACCGGCAAACGCTGCGTCGCTGAAGAGCGTCACCTTCGCCACGCTGGATAAACCCGCAGCCGCGCTGAAGGTCGCCCTCGAGCAAGCCGTCGCAACCGCTCACGGCATGCACCTCACCAAGACCCTCGGCAATCTTCCCGCCAACGTCTGCACCCCGAGCTACCTCGCCGCAAAAGCGGTCGCACTGGCTAAAGCGCACAAATCGATCAAGACGACCGTGCTCGAAGAAAAGGATATGAAGAAGCTGGGCATGGGCTCACTGCTTGCGGTGGCACAAGGCAGCGTGCAGCCCCCCAAGCTCATCACGCTGGAATACTATGGAACTGACAAGAAGCAAAAACCGGTTGTGCTGGTGGGCAAAGGCATCACCTTTGACAGCGGCGGAATATCGCTGAAACCTGGCGCCGAAATGGATGAAATGAAATTCGACATGTGTGGCGCCGCCAGCGTTTTCGGCACTTTGCAGGCGGTCGCAGAAATGGGATTGAAGCTCAACGTCGTCGGCGTCATCCCCACGTGCGAAAACATGCCCGGCGGCAACGCCATCAAGCCCGGTGACATCGTCACCTCCATGTCCGGCCAGACCATCGAGATATTGAACACCGACGCCGAAGGCCGCCTGATCCTGTGCGATGCGCTGACCTATTCGAAGAAATTCAACCCGGACACCGTAATCGACATCGCAACGCTCACCGGCGCCTGCATCATTGCGCTTGGATATGTCGCGAGCGGCCTCTTCAGCAACGAAGACCGACTTGCCAAGGAATTGCTGGCGGCCGGCGAACAGGTGCATGACCGTGCCTGGCAGTTGCCGCTATGGGACGATTATCAGCCGCTACTGGACAGCAACTTTGCCGACATGCAGAACATCGGTGGGCGCCCGGCAGGCACGATCACCGCCGCCTGCTTCCTGTCGCGGTTCACCCAAGAGCACCGCTGGGCACACCTCGACATCGCCGGCACCGCGCATAAGAAAGGAAAGAAAAAAGGCGCTACGGGGCGCCCCGTGCCGCTGCTGACCCAATATCTGATCAACTGCGCGGCAGCAAAGTGACCAAAGTCGATTTCTACACCGGCTCGGAGGACAAGCTCAGAACGGCGTGCCAGCTGTGCCACAAGGCAATGCAGAATGGCCTGCGCGTGTTGCTGCACGCGCCGGACGACAGCACCGCCGACAAGCTGGACAAGCTGCTGTGGCACTTCCCCGCCACTGCCTTCATGCCGCATTGCCGCAGCACCGAGGCGGATGCGGCGACGCTGCCGGTAGTCATCGGCCGCGACGAGACTTTCCCGCATTCCGAGCTGCTGATCAGCCTGCACAACGAGTGCCTGCCGTTCTTCAGCCGCTTCGAGCGCGTCATCGAGATTGTCGGCCAGGACGATGCCGACGCCATGCTGGGGCGCGAGCGCTATGTCTTCTACAAGGATCGCGGTTACGAGCTGCGCCACTTCGACCTGCGCAAAGCGTGAAGTCCCGCCTCAATCCGTCCCCCTCCCGCTTTTCCGACCGGCAATGCCACCAGCTGCCCAACCTTGCTGAGCACTGCGCTCCGCATCCCTGCTCGCCACGCCGAGCCTGTATAATCTCGCCCTTTCTGACGCACCGAACTCTCACGTAAAGACCGCAATGGAACTCGCAAAAAGTTTTGACCCGAAAGACATCGAAGCCCGCTGGTACCCCACTTGGGAAAACGCCGGCTACTTCAAGGCCGGACTCGACACCAGCAAGAAAGAGAATTTCTGCATCCAGTTGCCGCCGCCGAACGTCACCGGCACGCTGCACATGGGCCACGGCTTCAACCAGACGCTGATGGATGCGCTGACGCGCTACCACCGCATGAAGGGCGACAACACGCTGTGGCAACCGGGCACCGACCACGCGGGCATCGCCACGCAGATCGTGGTGGAGCGCCAGCTCGACGCGCAGAAGATCTCGCGCCACGACCTCGGCCGCGAGAAGTTCATCGAAAAGGTGTGGGAGTGGAAGGAATATTCCGGCGGCACCATCACCCGCCAGATGCGCCGCCTCGGCACCTCGCCCGACTGGTCGCGCGAGCGCTTCACCATGGACGAGGGACTGTCGCGTTCCGTCACCGAAACTTTCGTGCGCCTGTACAACGAAGGCCTGATCTATCGCGGCAAGCGCCTGGTGAACTGGGACCCGAAGCTGCACACCGCCGTCTCCGACCTCGAAGTGGTGCAGGAGGAAGAAGACGGCTTCATGTATCACATCCAGTATCCGCTGGCGGACGGTTCCGGCCACCTGATCGTCGCCACCACCCGCCCCGAGACGATGCTCGGCGACGTCGCGGTGATGGTGCATCCGGAGGATGAGCGCTACAAACATCTCATCGGCAAGCAAGTCACGCTGCCGCTGTGCGGCCGCACCATCCCGGTCATCGCCGACGAATACGTGGATAAAGAGTTCGGTACCGGCGTGGTCAAGGTCACGCCCGCGCATGACTTCAACGACTATGCCGTGGGGCAACGTCACAAGCTGGACATGATCTCCATCCTCACGCTGGATGCGAAGATCAACGAACATGCGCCCAAGCAATACCAGGGCATGGACCGCTTCGCCGCGCGCAAGCAGATCTGCGCCGACCTCGAAGCCGCCGGCCTGTTCATCAAGGCCGACAAGCACAAACTTAAAGTGCCGCGCGGCGACAGGACGGGAGTCGTCATCGAGCCGATGCTGACCGACCAGTGGTTCGTCGCCATGAGCAAGGCAGGCCCGGAAGGCAAGAGCATCACCGAGCAAGCGCTGGAATGCGTGAGCTCCGGCGAGATCAAGTTCCACCCCGAGAACTGGGTCAACACCTACAACCAGTGGCTGAACAACATCCAGGATTGGTGCATCTCGCGCCAACTGTGGTGGGGCCACCAGATCCCGGCGTGGTATGGCGTGAACGGCGAAGTGTTCGTCGCCCGTGATGAAACCGAAGCGCGCAAGCTGGCCGACAAGGCCGGTTACGCCGGACAGCTGGATCGCGACAACGATGTGCTCGACACCTGGTTCTCCTCGGCGCTGTGGCCGTTCTCCACGCTCGATTGGGATATGTCCAAGCCGTTCGATGCGCAGAACCAGTTCGTGAAACAGTACCTGCCGTCCTCCGTACTGGTCACCGGCTTCGACATCATCTTCTTCTGGGTGGCGCGCATGGTGATGATGACCAAGCACATCACCGGCAAGATCCCGTTCAAGGATGTGTACGTGCACGGCCTGATCCGCGATGCGGAAGGCCAGAAGATGTCCAAGTCCAAGGGCAACGTGCTCGACCCCATCGACCTGATCGACGGCATCGGCATCGAAGAGCTGGTAAAGAAACGCACCACCGGCCTGATGAACCCGAAGGATGCGGAAAAGATCGAGAAGCGCACGCGCCGCGAATTCCCGGAAGGCATCACCGCCTTCGGCACCGACGCACTGCGCTTCACCTTCGCCTCGCTCGCCTCACCCGGCCGCGACATCAAGTTCGACATGCAGCGCTGCGAAGGCTATCGCAACTTCTGCAACAAGCTGTGGAACGCCACGCGCTTCGTGCTGATGAATTGCGACGGCAAGGATGTGGGACAGGACGAATCGCTGCCGCTGGAATTCTCCGCCGCCGACAAGTGGATGATCAGCGAACTGCAAAAAGCCGAAGCCGAGATGGCAACGCACTTCGCCGACTACCGTTTCGACATGGCGGCACGTGCGGTGTACGAGCTGGTGTGGAACACCTACTGCGACTGGTACGTGGAACTGGCCAAGGTGCAGATGGCCAATGGCACCGAGGCACAACAGCGTGGCACCCGCCGCACCCTGGTGCGCGTGCTGGAAACCATCCTGCGCCTGGCCCATCCGATCATCCCGTTCATCACCGAGGAACTGTGGCAGTCGGTTGCACCGATGGCGAATGCAAAAGGTGACAGCATCATGCTGCAGGCCTATCCCAAGGCCGACAGCAGCAAGATCGACCAGGCCGCCATCGCGCACGTCACGTTGTTGCAGGAACTCACCACCGCCTGCCGCAGCCTGCGCAGCGAAATGAACCTGTCGCCCGCCGCGCGCGTGCCGCTGATCGCGGCAGGTGATGCGACGGTGTTGAACGCGCTGGCACCTTACATCAGCAGCCTCGGCAAACTCAGCGAAGTGCAGGTCGTCGCCGAACTGCCGGAAGGCGACGCGCCGGTTTCCATCGTCGGCAATTTCAAGCTGATGCTGAAGGTGGAGATCGACGTTGCCGCCGAACGCGAGCGCCTGGACAAGGAGATCGCCCGTTTGAGCAATGAGATTGCCAAGGCAAACGCCAAGCTCGGCAACGAAAGCTTCGTCGCGCGCGCCCCGGCGGCGGTGGTGGAACAGGAAAATAAACGTCTGGAAGAGTTCGGCGCGACGCTGGCGCAGTTGCAGGCGCAGCGCAAGAAACTGGGGTAAGACTCAGCGGCGGCGAATCAGGAATATGAATTCGCCGCCCTGTTCCGTCGACGACAGCAGTTCATTGCCGGACTTGCTGCAGAAATCGGCGAAATCCTTGGGCGAGCCCTTATCTGTTGCCACGACCTTCAGTACTTGTCCGGCACTCAGCATCGACAGCGATTTCTTGGCACGCAGGATGGGCAGCGGACACGCCAGCATCCGTACATCGAGTTCGGCATCATGCGCGTTTTCGCTCACGCCACAATCTCACGCGCATCGACCGCCTGGATGCCGCCGGCAGCCAAGACAGGCAATGCGGTTACATCCCTGAAGTCCGCCATCTCGTCCTCCCGGTTTCGGGCAAACTATTGCTCGTCCCCATGATCACTCAACAAGCGCGAAATGCGCGTGTTTGCCATGGACAGGCGCTTCACCAATATTGACAGAAAAGCCGAGCTGAACTGGTAACGGCAATTCGGCGAGGCGTGCGCCAGCGCCTCCGGAACAATCTCGATCAGCGTGACCTCCGACTTGGAAATGACATCGGTGGTGCGCCGGGCCTCTTTTCCAGCCAGGTGTGCCATCTCGCCGAAGCAATCACCCTCGTGTAGCAGGCTCAACAGGCGGCCCTGCTTCACCACGCGCACCGAACCATGTGCGATGACGTAGAAGTTCTTTCCTTCCTCGCCCTCGCGCAGGATGGTTTGGTCCTGGGGCAGCTTGTGCCAGGAACTGATGCGCAGGACTTCCCACAACTCGACGTCGCTGAAGTCCTTGAAGAAGCCCAAGGCACGCACCGTGTCAAACTTCTCGGTGTCGAAGAATTCGTCCTGCTGCGGCACGCTGTAGCTGATGAACGCGACCAGATCGCGCGCGAACTCGTCCCAGGTCTGGTAACGATGCGCTGTATCCTTGCACATCGCGCGCATCACGATCGCATCCAGTTCCGAGGGGATCTCCGGGCGGAACGCGCTGGGCGGCTGCGGCTCGATATTCAGGATCTGGTAGATCATGCTGTAGCTGTTGGCCGCATCGAACGGCAGCTTGCCGGTCAGCAAACGATACATCGTCACACCCAGCGAATAAATATCGGTCTGGTGCGTCAGCGTCTGCTCCTTGATCTGCTCCGGCGACATATACGCCGGAGAACCCACGCCGCTGACCTGCGTGCTTTGCTGATTGTCGACCACCGCTGCGCCGAAATCGGAAATCTTGATATCGCGGTCGCCGCGAATAAGGATATTGGCCGGTTTGATGTCGCGGTGAGTAATGCCCTGGTATTGCGCGTATTCGAGCGCCTTGCAGCACTTGTAGATAATCTCGGCAACGTGCCCCAAATCCATGAGGTGATCAACATCGCCGTATTTCTCCAGCGTCTCGCCGTCCACGTACTCCATCACCACATAGTTCACATCGCCTTCCATCACGGCGTCGATGATCTTCACGATATGCGGATGAGAAAGCCTTCCGGCAAGCGAAGCCTCGGTGAGCAGCAGTTTGCGAAAGGCCTTGGCCCGATTAACGTCATGCAGGGCCTCCAGATTGAACACCTTGAGAGCAACCTGCTGCTGGTTAAACGGGTCGAGCGCGAGGTACACGGTGCTGGTTGCGCCGTGCCCCAGTTCTTTGACAATCTCGTACTTACCTACCCTATCCATAATAGCCAATAACCCAATAGAGGCGCGCATTCTGAGGGTTGAAAGCCGCCCTGTCCAGCGCCCGGATCTTCGCGTGGCAAGACAGCGCGGCGCGGGAACTCCTGAGGGGTAGTGCTATCATATTGCCCATGATAAACAAAGTACTTCTCTCCGCACTGTTGGCCCTGCCGTTGCTTGCACGCGCAGACGGCCTGCCGGATCTGGGCGACGTATCGCAGGAATTGATCTCGCCGCAGATGGAGCGCCAGATCGGCGAGCAAAGCATGTTCCAGATACGCTCCAGCAAGAGCTATATGGACGACCCGGAAATATCCGACTACCTCAACGAGCTCGGCGAACGACTCGTCTCCAACAGCCCGGAACCCGGCCAGCCGTTCGAGTTCTTCGCCATTGATGACAATGCCATCAACGCCTTCGCCCTGCCCGGCGGTTTCGTCGGCGTCAATACCGGCCTGATCCTGCTGGCACAGGACGAATCCGAACTTGCCTCGGTGCTGAGCCACGAAATCTCGCACGTCACGCAGCACCACTATGCGCGCATGGTCTCCGGCACGCGCTACGATTCGCTCGCCGCCCTGGCAACACTCGCCGTAGCCATCCTCGCCGCGCGCAACAGCCCGCAATCCGCGACCGCCGGCATCGTCGGCGCACAGGCCGGCGTGATTCAGCGCCAGCTCAACTTCACGCGCGAGCACGAACAAGAGGCCGACCGCATCGGCCTCGGCATCCTCGAAAAATCCGGCTTCGACACCCGCGCCATGCCGGCCTTCTTCGAGCGCATGCAAAAAGCCACCCAGCTGATGGAGGGCAACACCCCGTCCTATCTGCGCACCCACCCGGTCACCGTCGAACGTATCGCCGATGTCGACAATCGCGTGCAACAGCTGCCCTACCACCTGGTGCCTGACAGCCTGGATTTCCAGCTGATACGCGCGCGACTGACCGCCACGCAGAAGATGCCGCAGGAAGCGATCGCCTACTTCGAGGCGGCTTTGGGGGAGAAGCGCTTTGGCAACCCCATCGCCCACCGTTACGGATTGGTGCTGGCCCTGCTGCGCAACAACCAGCCGCAACGTGCCGAGCAGGAATTCGCCATCCTGCACAAGCAGGCGCCGCTCAATGCCACGATAGAGACGCTGGGAGGCCAGATCAGGCAACTGAACAAGCCGGACAGCGAGGTCATCGCTTTCTATCGCGCCGCG
>Ga0316624_10000124_pt1 | contig 22545 bp, 27 predicted proteins | sample OWC_Aug_N3_C1_D5_FD_207657 | JGI IMG/M metagenome (GOLD analysis project Ga0316624, IMG submission 207657) | Wetland soil microbial communities from Old Woman Creek delta, Ohio, United States - OWC_Aug_N3_C1_D5_A | ecosystem: Environmental > Terrestrial > Soil > Wetlands | place: USA: Ohio... | reverse complement strand
AGCAGCGGCAGGGCCCCGGCGGCGAAACGGCGGAAGCAGCCGAATAACAAGCTAAGCCTCCCCCTCGCGGGGGAGGCCGGGCCGTTTAAGCGGTCCGTGAGGCGTATGGAACGACAGCGGCCGACATGGTCGGCAAGCGGAGAATGCGATGAACCAAGAAATTATGAATCTCTTCAGCCCGCAGGCACCGGCTCAGGTCTTCGACCAGATCCGGATCTCGATCGCGAGCCCGGAGAAGATTCTGTCGTGGTCGTACGGCGAGATCAAGAAGCCGGAAACGATCAACTACCGCACCTTCAAGCCCGAGCGCGACGGCTTGTTCTGCGCGCGCATCTTCGGGCCGATCAAGGACTACGAGTGCTTGTGCGGCAAGTACAAGCGCATGAAGTACAAGGGCATCATCTGCGAGAAGTGCTCGGTCGAAGTGACGCTGTCGCGCGTGCGGCGCGAGCGCATGGGCCATATCGAGCTGGCGGCGCCCGTTGCGCACATCTGGTTCCTCAAGTCGCTGCCGAGCCGCATCGGCTTGCTGCTCGACATGACGCTGAAGGACCTCGAGCGCATTCTGTACTTCGAATACTACTGCGTGCTCGAGCCGGGTCTCACCCCGCTCAAGGACCGCCAGCTTTTGTCGGAGGACGAGTATCTCAAGGCGCAGGAGGAGTTCGGCGCCGACTCGTTCACCGCGACCATCGGCGCGGAAGCGATCCGCGAGATGCTCAAGGCGCTCGACCTGGAGAAGATGCAAGCCGACTTGCGCGCCGAACTGGTCGAGACCGATAGCGACATCAAGAAGAAGAAGATCGCCAAGCGCTTGAAGCTGATCGAGGCCTTCCTTGCCTCCGGCAACAAGCCGGAATGGATGATCCTGACCGTCGTGCCGGTGATCCCGCCCGATCTGCGGCCGCTGGTGCCGCTCGACGGCGGCCGCTTCGCCACGTCCGACCTCAACGACCTCTATCGCCGCGTCATCAACCGCAACAACCGCTTGAAGCGGCTGATCGAGCTGCGCGCGCCGGACATCATCATCCGCAACGAAAAGCGCATGCTGCAGGAAGCGGTCGATGCGCTGTTCGACAACGGCCGCCGCGGCCGTGTCATCACCGGCGCCAACAAGCGTCCGTTGAAGTCGCTCGCCGACATGCTCAAGGGCAAGCAGGGCCGCTTCCGGCAGAACCTGCTCGGCAAGCGCGTCGACTATTCTGGCCGCTCGGTCATCGTGGTGGGCCCCGAGCTCAAGCTGCACCAGTGCGGCTTGCCGAAGAAGATGGCGCTCGAACTGTTCAAGCCGTTCATCTATTCGCGGCTCGATGCCAAGGGCCTGTCGACCACCGTCAAGCAGGCCAAGAAGCTGGTCGAGAAGGAAAAGCCGGAGGTTTGGGACATCCTCGACGAGGTGATCCGCGAGCATCCGGTGCTGCTCAACCGCGCGCCGACCTTGCACCGCCTCGGCATCCAGGCCTTCGAGCCGGTGCTGATCGAGGGCAAGGCGATCCAGTTGCATCCGCTGGTCTGCGCGGCGTTCAATGCCGACTTCGACGGCGACCAGATGGCCGTGCACGTCCCGCTGTCGCTCGAAGCGCAGCTGGAAGCGCGCGTGCTGATGATGTCGACCAACAACATCCTGCATCCCGCCAACGGCTCGCCGATTATCGTGCCGAGCCAGGACATCGTGCTCGGCCTCTACTACCTGACGACCCAGCGCGAGGGCGCGGCCGGCGAGAACAAGATCTTCGGCGACATGGCCGACATCGATCACGCGCTGGCCGAGAAGGCCATCACCTTGCACAGCAAGATCAAGTATCGCTGGGAGGGCATCGACGAGAAGGGCAAGCCGTTCAAGAAGCGGTACGAAACCACGCCCGGCCGCGTCGTGCTCGGCAACGTGCTGCCCAAGAGCTCCAAGATCCCATTCGACATCGTCAACCGCTTGATGACCAAGCGCGAGATTTCGTCGATGATCGACACGGTCTACCGGCACTGCGGGCAGAAGGAGACGGTCATTTTCTGCGACCGCATCATGGCGCTCGGCTTCTATCACGCCTTCAAGGCCGGCATCTCGTTCGGCAAGGACGACATGGTGGTGCCGTCGTCGAAGTGGAAGACCGTCGAGGAGACGCGCACGCTCGCCAAGGAGTTCGAGCAGCAGTACAACGACGGCCTCATCACCCAGGGCGAGAAGTACAACAAGGTGGTCGACGCCTGGTCGAAGTGCACCGAAACCATCGCCGACGCGATGATGAAGGAGATCTCGGCGTCGAAGAAGGACGCCAAGGGCGTCGAGCAGCAGGTCAACTCGATCTACATGATGGCGCATTCCGGCGCGCGCGGCTCGCCGGCGCAGATGCGTCAGCTCGCCGGCATGCGCGGCCTGATGGCCAAGCCGTCGGGCGAGATCATCGAGAGCCCGATCATCTCCAACTTCAAGGAAGGCCTCTCCGTGATGGAGTACTTCAACTCCACGCACGGCGCCCGCAAGGGCCTCGCCGACACCGCCTTGAAGACCGCGAACTCGGGCTACCTGACGCGGCGTCTGGTCGATGTGGCGCAGGACTGCATCATCACCGAGGAAGACTGCGGCACCAAGAGCGGCATCAAGGTGCGGGCGATCATCGACGCCGGCACCGTGGTGGCTTCGCTCGCCACGCGGATTCTCGGCCGCACCACGGCCGAGGACGTCAAGGACCCGGCCAGCAACAAGGTCGTGGTCAAGCGCGGCACGCTGCTCACGGAGCCGGAAGTCGAAGCGATCAGCAATGCCAGCGTGCAGGAGCTGAAAATCCGCTCGGTGCTCACCTGCGAGACCAAGAACGGCGTGTGCGGCGCATGCTACGGGCGCGATCTTGCCCGCGGCACTCCGGTCAATATGGGCGAGGCGGTCGGCGTGATCGCGGCCCAGTCGATCGGCGAGCCGGGCACCCAGCTCACCATGCGCACGTTCCACATCGGCGGCGCGGCGCAGATCTCCGAGCAGTCGTTCATCGAGTCGAACTTCGACGGCAAGGTCAAGTTCAAGGGCAAGAACATCGCCAAGAACTCGGACAACGAGGTGGTGGCGATGGTGCGCAACATGGTGGTGGCGGTGGTTGACCCCGACGGCACCGAGCGCGCGCATCACCGCATTCCCTACGGCGCGCGCCTGCGCGTCGAGGACGGCGACAAGATCAAGCGCGGCCAGCGCATCGCCGAATGGGATCCCTACACCCGGCCGATCCTGACCGAGGTCGAGGGTACCATCGACTTCGAGGACCTGGTGGACGGGTTGTCGATGTCGGAGCAGCTCGACGAGTCGACCGGTATCGCTAAGCGCGTGGTCATCGACTGGCGCACGGGTTCGTCCCGCAACCAGCAGGACCTGCGTCCGGCGATCGTGATCAAGTCGGGCAACAAGCTCTTGAAGCTCGCCCGCGGCGGCGACGCGCGCTACCAGCTCGCGGTCGACGCCATCATCTCGGTCGATCCCGGCGGCCACGTGAAGGGGGGCGACGTGATCGCGCGTATTCCGACCGAAAGCGCCAAGACGCGCGACATCACCGGCGGTCTGCCGCGGGTGGCGGAGCTGTTCGAGGCGCGCAAGCCGAAGGACGCGGCGATCATCGCCGAGATCGGCGGCACGGTGCGGTTCGGCAAGGACTACAAGAACAAGCGCCGCATCACCATCGAGCCGGCCAACAAGGGCGACGAGCCGAAGGAGTACCTGATCCCGAAGGGCAAGCACATCCATCTGCAGGATGGCGACGTCATCGAGCAGGGCGACTACATCGTCGAGGGCAATCCCGCCCCGCATGACATTCTCGCCATCAAGGGCGTCGAGGAACTCGCCGCCTATCTGGTGAACGAGATCCAGGAGGTCTATCGGCTGCAGGGCGTCAACATCAACGACAAGCACATCGAGGTGATCGTTCGCCAGATGCTGCAGAAGGTCGAGATCGACGACGCCGGCGAGACCGAGCTCCTGCAGGGCGAGCAGCTCGACAAGACCGAGCTCGACGAGGTCAATGCGCGGGCGGAAGCCGAAGGCAAGAAGCCGGCGAGCGGACACCCCGTTCTGCTCGGCATCACCAAGGCGAGCCTGCAGACCCGCTCCTTCATCTCGGCGGCGTCGTTCCAGGAGACCACGCGCGTGCTCACCGAGGCCGCGGTCAACGGCAAGGCCGACACGCTCGACGGGCTCAAGGAGAACGTCATCGTCGGCCGCCTGATCCCGGCCGGCACCGGCGCCATGATGAACGACCTGCGCGAGGTCGCCACCAAGCGCGACGCGCTCATCCTCGAGGAGCGCGAGAAGGACGCCGCCAAGGCGGCGGCCAAGGCCGAGGCGGCGGAGGCTCCGGCGCTGCCGGCGGCCGAATAGGCCTCGCCGCATAAGAAATCGAAAGGGCCGCCCGCAAGGCGGCCCTTTTTGGCTTGGCCGCGCCGTTAGGGTTGCCGGGTGCGGCACTCGCCAAAGCCCGCAGAATGGCGATATTTCGGCTGTTTGCGCCTTGACTTAGCGGAATCCCGCCGATACATACGCCACACTTTACGGCAGGCGGTGAGCTTCGCTTGCTCGGAACGGCCCACCGGCCAACTCTTTGAGATCGTTGTGTTTTCTCGGAAGTTGATCGGCACTCGCCTCGACGGATGAAGCTCAGACGCTGCCTCTGACAGCCAATGTCAGACTTGCAGTAAACGGCCGCGACGCTTGACCGCATCGCGGCCGTCCGAAACGGAAAAAGCGCCCCCGCGAGCGAGCGGATGGCGCGATTTCGTTTTGCGCGTGGCGAACGCCGCGCGGGAATGCCGGGGCGCAAGCCCACATGAGGGGACCCAAAAGGTCCGCGACCGCGACAAGGGGTGAAAGCCCAAAACGATTCCGGGCGTCATGCCCAAACGAGGAATGTGAAGGCTGCAACGATGCCGACGATCAACCAGCTGATTGCCAAGCCGCGCAAGCCGCTGAAGGCGCGCAACACGGCGCCGGCGCTCGAGTCCTCGCCGCAGAAGCGCGGCGTCTGCACGCGCGTCTACACCACGACCCCGAAGAAGCCGAACTCGGCACTTCGTAAGGTCGCCAAGGTGCGCCTGACCAACGGCTTCGAGGTGATCGGCTACATCCCGGGTGAGGGCCATAACCTGCAGGAGCACTCGGTGGTGATGATCCGCGGCGGCCGCGTGAAAGATCTGCCGGGCGTGCGCTACCACATCCTGCGCGGCGTGCTCGACACGCAAGGCGTGAAGAACCGCAAGCAGCGCCGCTCAAAATACGGCGCCAAGCGCCCGAAGTAACCGGAGTAAAGCGACGGTTATCCCGGGCGAGCGATGCGAGACCCGGGATCGCCAAAGCAAGGAACAGATAGAGCGAACCAATGTCCCGCCGTCACGCCGCCGAAAAACGCGACATCATCCCGGATCCCAAATTCGGGAACATCGTCGTCAGCAAGTTCATGAATGCCATCATGTACGACGGCAAGAAGTCGGTGGCCGAAACGATCGTCTATGGCGCGCTCGACGTGATCGAGGCCAAGACCAAGCAGAACCCGCTCAGCGTGTTCCAGCAGGCGCTCGACAACGTGATGCCCTCGATCGAGGTGCGCTCGCGCCGCGTCGGCGGCGCCACCTATCAGGTGCCGGTGGAAGTGCGCACGTCGCGCCGGCAGGCGCTCGGCATCCGCTGGATCATCTCGGCCGCGCGCGAGCGCAACGAAAAGACCATGACCGAGCGGCTCTCGGCCGAGCTGCTCGATGCGTCCAACAACAGGGGAAACGCCGTCAAGAAGCGCGAGGACACTCACAAGATGGCGGAAGCCAACCGCGCCTTCTCGCACTATCGCTGGTGACAGCGGTCAACGAATTCAGGAACAGATCCCCTATGCCACGCAGTCACGCAATCGAGGACTACCGCAACTTCGGCATCATGGCCCACATCGATGCCGGAAAAACCACGACCACGGAGCGGATCCTCTTCTATACCGGCAAGAGCCATAAGATCGGCGAGGTGCACGAAGGCGCCGCGACGATGGATTGGATGGAGCAGGAGCAGGAGCGCGGCATCACCATCACCTCGGCCGCGACCACTGCGTTCTGGCGCGAGAAACGCCTCAACATCATCGACACGCCTGGCCACGTCGACTTCACCATCGAGGTGGAACGCTCATTGCGCGTGCTCGACGGCGCCGTCTGCGTGCTTGATTCCAACCAGGGCGTCGAGCCGCAGACCGAGACCGTCTGGCGTCAGGGCGACAAGTACAAGGTGCCGCGCATCGTCTTCGCCAACAAGATGGACAAGATCGGCGCCGATTTCTTCAAGTGTCTCGACGACATCAAGACCCGCCTCGGCGCCAAGCCGGTGGCAATCCAGCTGCCGATCGGTTCGGAGCAGAATTACAAAGGCCTGGTCGATCTGGTGCGCATGAAGGGCGTGGTGTGGGACGACGAGTCGCTCGGCGCCAAATACCACGACATCGATATTCCGGCCGACATGCTCGACGACGCCAAGAAATATCGCGAGCAGATGATTGAAGCCGCGGTCGAGCTCGACGACGACGCCATGACCGCCTATCTTGAGGGCAAGGAGCCCGACGAGGCCACGCTCAAAAAGCTCATCCGCAAGGCCGTGCTCACCTCCGCCTTCTTCCCCGTGTTGTGCGGCTCCGCCTTCAAGAACAAGGGCGTGCAGCCGCTGCTCGACGCGGTGGTCGATTATCTGCCGTCGCCGCTCGACGTGCCGCCGATCAAGGGCATCAATCCCGACAACGGCGAAGAAGTCGTGCGCGAGCCGAAGGACGACGCGCCGCTGGCGCTGCTCGGATTCAAGATCATGGACGACCCCTTCGTCGGCACCATCACCTTCTGCCGCATCTATTCCGGCACGCTGCAGAGCGGCACAGGCGTCATCAACTCGACGAAAGAACGCAAGGAACGCATCGGCCGCATGCTGCTGATGCACGCCAACAACCGCGAGGACATCAAGGAAGCCTATGCCGGCGACATCGTCGCGCTGGCTGGCCTGAAAGAGGTGCGCACCGGCGACACGCTGTGCGATCCCAAATCGCCGGTGATCCTGGAAAAGATGGAATTCCCCGATCCGGTGATCGAGATCGCGATCGAGCCGAAGTCGAAGGCCGATCAGGAAAAGCTCGGCGTCGCGCTCGCGAAGCTCGCGGCCGAGGATCCCTCGTTCCGCGTGTCGACCGATCAGGAAAGCGGCCAGACCATCCTCAAGGGCATGGGCGAGCTGCATCTCGACATCAAGGTCGACATCCTCAAGCGCACCTACAAGGTCGACGCCAATATCGGCGCGCCGCAGGTGGCGTTCCGCGAGAAGATCACCCACCGGGTCGAGCACGAGTACACCCACAAGAAGCAGACCGGCGGCTCCGGCCAATTCGCGGCGATCAAGATCGTCGCCGAGCCGACGCCGCCCGGCACGCCGTTCGAGTTCGAGAACGAGATCGTCGGCGGGGCGGTGCCGAAGGAGTACATCCCCGGCGTCGAGAAGGGTCTCGAGAGCGTGCTCGGCTCCGGCGTGGTTGCCGGCTTCCCGGTGGTCGATCTCAAGGTCTCGCTGATCGACGGCAAATATCATGACGTCGATTCCTCGGCGCTCGCCTTCGAAATCTGCGCGCGCCAGTGCCTGCGCGAGGCGCTGCAGAAGGGCAAGCCGGTGCTGCTCGAGCCGATCATGAAGGTCGAGGTGGTGACGCCGGAGGACTATACCGGCTCGGTCATCGGCGACCTCAACTCGCGGCGCGGGCAGATCCAGGGCCAGGACATGCGCGGCAACGCCAACGTCATCAACGCGATGGTGCCGCTGATGAACATGTTCGGCTACGTCAACAACCTGCGCTCCATGTCGCAGGGACGCGCGACATTCACAATGCAATTCGATCACTACGCTGAACTGCCGGCCAACGTATCGGCCGAAGTGCAGAAGAAATTCGCGTGAACCGCGAACGTAACGGAAAAAGGATCTGAACGGAGAGAGCTATGGCCAAAGAGAAATTCCAACGGACCAAGCCCCATTGCAATATCGGAACGATCGGTCACGTCGACCACGGCAAGACCACGCTGACCGCGGCGATCACCAAGGTCCTGGCGGAGACCGGCGGCGCCGTGTTCACCGCCTATGACCAGATCGACAAGGCGCCGGAAGAAAAGGCGCGCGGCATCACGATCTCGACGGCGCACGTCGAATACCAGACCGACAAGCGCCACTACGCGCACGTCGACTGCCCCGGCCACGCCGACTACGTGAAGAACATGATCACCGGCGCGGCGCAGATGGACGGCGCCATCCTGGTGGTGTCCGCCGCCGACGGCCCGATGCCGCAGACGCGCGAGCACATCTTGCTCGCCCGCCAGGTCGGCGTGCCGGCGCTGGTCGTCTACATGAACAAGGTCGACATGGTCGACGATCCGGAACTGCTCGAGCTGGTCGAGCTCGAGGTCCGCGAGCTGCTGTCGAAGTACAATTTCCCGGGCGACAAGATCCCGGTCATCAAGGGCTCGGCGCTGATGGCGCTCGAGGGCAAGGACGAAAAGCTCGGTAAGCAGTCGATCCTCGAGCTGATGAAAGCGGTCGACGAATACATCCCGCAGCCGGAGCGCCCGAAGGATCAGCCGTTCCTGATGCCGGTGGAAGACGTGTTCTCGATCTCCGGCCGCGGCACCGTGTGCACCGGCCGCATCGAGCGCGGCATCATCAAGGTCGGCGAGGAAGTCGAGATCGTCGGCATCAAGCCGACGCAAAAGACGGTCGTCACCGGCGTTGAGATGTTCCGCAAGCTGCTCGACCAGGGCGAAGCCGGCGACAATGTCGGCTGCCTGCTGCGCGGCACCAAGCGCGAGGAAGTCGAGCGCGGCCAGGTGCTGTGCAAGCCCGGCTCGGTCAAGCCGCACACCAAGTTCAAGGCGGAAGCCTACATACTCACCAAGGAAGAGGGCGGCCGTCATACCCCGTTCTTCACCAACTACCGCCCGCAGTTCTACTTCCGCACCACCGACGTGACCGGCGTGGTGCACCTGCCGGCGGGCACCGAGATGGTGATGCCGGGCGACAACGTGGCCATGGAAGTGCACCTGATCGTGCCGATCGCCATGGAGGAGAAGCTTCGCTTCGCCATTCGCGAAGGCGGCCGCACCGTCGGCGCCGGCGTGGTGGCGAGCATCATCGAGTAACTTCTTCTTCACCTCTCCCCGCTTGCGGGGAGAGGTCGACTTTCGAGCGTAGCGAGAAAGTCGGGTGAGGGGCTCTTGACGTAAGCATTTGCCCCTCACCCCGACCCTCTCCCCGCAAGAGCGGGGAGAGGGAGAAGAGACAGAGAGAAACGAAAATGAACGGCCAGAATATCCGGATCCGGCTCAAGGCGTTCGACCACCGCATCCTCGATGCGTCGACGCGCGAGATCGTGAACACGGCCAAGCGCACCGGCGCCCAGGTCCGTGGTCCGATCCCGCTGCCGACGCGCATCGAGAAGTTCACGGTGAACCGCTCGCCGCACGTCGACAAGAAGAGCCGCGAACAGTTCGAGATGCGCACGCACAAGCGCCTCTTGGACATCGTCGATCCGACGCCGCAGACCGTGGACGCGCTGATGAAGCTCGACCTCGCCGCCGGCGTCGACGTCGAGATCAAGCTGTAAGGCCTGATGGGGACTAAGATGCGTTCGGGAGTTGTCGCGCAGAAGTTGGGGATGACCCGGGTGTTCACCGAGGCCGGTGAGCACGTGCCGGTGACCGTCCTGCGTCTCGCGCAGTGTCAGGTGGTCGCCCATCGCAGCAAGGACAAAAACGGCTACGTCGCGCTGCAGCTCGGCGCCGGCGAGCGCCGCACCAACAATATGAGCAAGGCCGACCGCGGCTATTTCGCCAAGGCCAAGGTCGAGCCCAAGCGCAAGCTTGCCGAGTTCCGCGTCAGCGAGGACGCGCTGATCCCGGTCGGCGCCGAGATCACCGCCGACCACTTTATTCCCGGCCAATTCGTCGACGTCTGCGGCATCACCATCGGCAAGGGCTTCGCCGGCGGCATGAAGCGCTGGAACTTCGCGGGCCTGCGCGCCTCGCACGGCGTGTCGATCTCGCATCGCTCGATCGGCGGCACCGGCGGCCGCCAGGATCCCGGCAAGACCTTCAAGAACAAGAAGATGCCCGGTCATTTGGGCGTCGATCGGGTCACCACGCTCAATCTCAAGGTGGTGCAGACCGACGTCGCGCGCGGCCTCATCCTGGTCGAGGGCGCGGTGCCGGGCGCCAAGGGCGGCTGGATCACCGTGCGCGACGCGGTCAAGAAAGCCCTGCCCAAGGAAGCGCCCAAGCCCGGCAAGTTCCGCCTGAGCGAAAGCGCCGAGGCCAAGCCGGCGGCGACGCCCGCCGAGGTGCCGGCCGCCGCCGAAGCCGCCCCCGCCGAAAAAGAGGGCGCCTGACATGGAAATCAAGATCACCACCCTGGAAGGCAAAGAGGCGGGCTCGGTCACGCTTTCGGACGCGATCTTCGGCCTCGAGCCGCGCCCCGACATCCTGCAGCGCTGCGTCAACTGGCAGCTCGCCAAGCGCCAGCGCGGCACCCACAAGACCAAGCAGCGCGGTGAGGTCAACCGCACCACCAAGAAGATGTACGCGCAGAAGGGCACCGGCGGCGCCCGTCACGGCGCGCAAAGCGCGCCGCAGTTCCGCGGCGGCGGCCGTTCCTTCGGTCCGGTCGTGCGCAGCCATGCCATCGAGCTGCCCAAGAAGGTGCGCGCGCTTGCGCTCAAGCACGCCCTCTCCTCCAAGGCCAAGGACGGCGGCATCCTGGTCATCGACAAGGCGTCGGTGAAGGAGGCCAAGACCAAGGCGCTCGCCAAGCAATTCGGCAAGCTCGGGCTGGAAAACGCGCTGATCATCGACGGCGCGGAGGTCGATGCCGGCTTCCGCAGCGCCGCGCGCAATATTCCGAATATTGACGTGCTGCCGGTGCAAGGCATCAACGTCTACGACATCATGCGGCGCAAGACCCTGGTGCTGACCAAGGCCGCGCTCGATGCGCTGGAGGCGCGCTTCAAATGAGCACCAGCGATCCCCGTCATTACGACGTCATCATCGCCCCGGTGATCACCGAAAAGGCGACCATGGCGTCCGAGCACAGCAAGGTCATGTTCAAGGTACGCAAGGACGCCACCAAGCCGCAGATCAAGGAAGCGGTCGAGAAGCTGTTCGACGTGAAGGTGAAAAGCGTCAACACGCTGATCCGCGGCGGCAAGGTCAAGACGTTCCGCAACAAGCGCGGGCAGAAGTCCGACGTCAAGCGCGCGATCGTGACCCTCGAAGAGGGTCACCGCATCGACGTGACCACGGGATTGTAAGGGACAAGTCCGATGGCGTTGAAAACATACAATCCGACCACGCCGGGCCAGCGCCAGCTGGTCAATATCGACCGCTCGGGCCTGCACAAGGGCCCGCCGGTGAAGGCGTTGACCGAAGGTCAGATCTCGACCGGCGGCCGTAACAACAATGGCCGTATCACCAGCCGCTTCCGCGGCGGCGGCCACAAGCAGGCTTATCGCAAGATCGATTTCAAGCGCGCCAAGTTCGACGTGCCGGCCACCGTCGAGCGCCTGGAATACGATCCGAACCGCACCGCCTTCATCGCTCTGATCAAGTACCAGGACGGCGAGCTCGCCTATATCCTGGCGCCGCAGCGTCTGGCCGTCGGCGACACCGTGATCGCGTCCGAGCACGCCGACGTGAAGCCGGGCAACGCCATGCCGATCGGCAATATTCCGGTCGGTACCATTGTGCACAATGTCGAGATCAAGATCGGCAAAGGCGGGCAGATGGCGCGCTCGGCCGGAACCTATGTGCAGATCGTCGGGCGCGACCAAGACTACGTCATCCTGCGGCTGAGCACCTCAGAGCAGCGCCTGGTGCATGGCCGCTGCATGGCGAGCGTCGGCGCGGTGTCGAACCCCGACAACATGAACACCGTGATCGGCAAGGCCGGCCGCCAGCGCTGGATGGGCCGCATGCCGCACAATCGCGGCATCTCCATGAATCCGGTCGATCACCCGCACGGCGGCCGCACCAATGGTGGCAAGCATTGGGTCACGCCGTGGGGCAAGCCGACCAAGGGCGCAAAGACGCGCAAGAACAAGCGTACCACCAAGTTCATCGTCGTCAGCCGGCACGATCGCAAGAAGAAGCAGCAGCAGTAAGGACAACAATTATGGCGCGTTCATTGTGGAAGGGTCCTTTCGTCGACGGCTATCTGCTGCGCAAGGCGGAAGCCGTGCGCGCCTCCGGCCGTCACGAGATGATCAAGATCTGGAGCCGGCGCTCGACCATCCTGCCGCAGTTCGTCGGCCTGAATTTTGGCGTCTATAACGGGCAGAAGCACATCCCGGTGCTGGTCACCGAGGAAATGGTCGGCCACAAGTTCGGCGAGTTCGCGCCGACCCGGATGTTCTACGGCCATACCTCCGACCGCAAGGCGAAGCGCGCGGCAATGCCGGGCGCAGCGGGCGAGGCGCCGGCGGCTGCGCCGGCTCCGGCGGCGCCGGCGGCGAGCTAAGGATCGAAGAGAAACGTCATGGGCAAGAGCGCACGCGAGCGAACCCTCGCCGACAACGAGGCCAAGGCGGTGAGCCGCATGCTGCGGGTTTCCCCGCAGAAGCTCAATCTTGTCGCGCAGTTGATCCGCGGCAAGAAGGTCGCGAGCGCGCTCGCCGACCTGCAGTTTTCGCGCAAGCGCATCGCCAAGGATGTGCGCAAGTGCCTGGAGTCGGCGATCGCCAACGCCGAGAATAATCACGACCTCGACGTCGACGATCTGGTCGTCGCCGAGGCTCATGTCGGCAAGGCGCTGGTGATCAAGCGCTTCACCCCGCGCGGCCGCGGCCGGGTGGGTCGGATTTTCAAGCCGTTCGCCAACCTGACCATCGTGGTGCGCGAGGTCGAGGCGCCGGCCGAAGCGAAAGCCTAGAGGAGAGATAGAGTGGGTCAGAAGGTCAATCCAATCGGGCTTCGGGTCGGCATCAACCGCACCTGGGATTCGCGCTGGTACGCCGGCAAGAACGAATACGGCTCGCTGCTGCACGAGGACATCAAGATCCGCGAGGAGCTGATGAAGCAGCTCAAGCAGGCGGCGGTGTCGCATATCGTGATCGAGCGCCCGCACAAGAAGTGCCGCGTCACCATCCACTCGGCGCGGCCGGGCGTGGTGATCGGCAAGAAGGGCGCCGACATCGAGAAGCTGCGCAAGTCGGTCGCCAAGCTGACCGACAGCGACGTGGTCATCAACATCGTTGAGATCCGCAAGCCCGAGCTCGACGCCCAGCTGGTGGCCGAATCGATCGCCCAGCAGCTCGAGCGCCGCGTCGCCTTCCGCCGCGCCATGAAGCGCGCGGTGCAGTCGGCCATGCGGCTCGGCGCCGAGGGCATCCGCATCAACTGCTCCGGCCGCCTGGGCGGCGCCGAAATCGCCCGCATGGAGTGGTACCGCGAGGGCCGCGTGCCGCTGCACACGCTGCGCGCCGACGTCGATTACGGCGTCGCCACCGCCTTCACCACCTACGGCACCTGCGGCGTCAAGGTCTGGATCTTCAAGGGCGAAATCCTCGAACACGATCCGATGGCGCAGGACAAGAAGATGGCCGAGGGCGACCAGGGTCGTCCGCGCCGCGAGAGCGCGGCCTGAGAGGACAACAAGAGTTAAGTCATGCTGCAACCGATCCGCACCAAGTTCCGCAAGGCGTTCAAGGGCCGCATCCACGGCGTCGCCACCAGCGGCGCCACGCTCGCCTTCGGCCAATACGGCCTCAAGGCGCTGGAGCCCGAGCGCGTTACCGCGCGCCAGATCGAGGCTGCGCGCCGCGCGCTCACCCGCTTCATGAAGCGGTCGGGGCGGGTGTGGATCCGCGTCTACCCGGACGTGCCGGTCTCCAAGAAGCCGATCGAAGTGCGCATGGGCAAGGGCAAGGGCACGCCCGAATATTGGGTCTGCCGCGTCAAGCCGGGCCGCATCCTGTTCGAGGTCGACGGCATCCCGGTTGCCGTCGCCAAGGAAGCGCTGGCGCTCGCCGCCGCCAAGTTGCCGGTGAAGACCCGTTTCATCGAACGCATCGCCGAGTAAGTGCCATGAAAGCCGCCGACGTAAGAGCGATGACGATCGATCAGCTGGACGATGAAGTCCTCAAGCTGAAGAAGGAGCAGTTCAATCTGCGCTTCCAGCGCGCGACCGGCCAGCTCGAGAACACCTCACGCGTGCGCGTCATCCGCCGCGACATCGCGCGCATGAAAACCATCGCGGCGCAGAAGCGCGCAGGCAGCCCGGAGCCGGCTCCCAAGGCGGAAGCCGCCGCGCCGGCGCCCGCCAAGAAGACGAAAACCGCAAAGCCCAAGGCCGCCGCGAAGCCGAAGTCGCGCGCCAAGGCGAAGTCGAAGGAATAAGAGGTTCGAGATGCCGAAGCGTACGCTGCAGGGCGTGGTCGTCAGCGACAAGCAGGACAAGACGGTGGTCGTCCGCGTCGAGCGGCGGTTCACCCATCCGGAAATGAAGAAGACCATCCGCCGTTCGAAGAAATACCACGCGCACGACGAGAAGAACGAGTTCTCGGTCGGCGACGTGGTCTGGATCGAGGAGCGCCGCCCGATCTCCAAGCTCAAATGCTGGGAAGTGATTCGCGGCGAGAAGAAAGCGAAAGTTCAGTAAGTGAAGATGTTCAAGATCGAAAGAGCCGCATCATGATCCAGATGCAAACCAACCTCGACGTGGCGGACAATTCCGGCGCGCGCCGCGTCATGTGCATCAAGGTGCTGGGCGGCTCCAAGCGCAAATACGCCACCATCGGCGACGTCATCGTCGTCTCGGTGAAGGAGGCGATCCCGCGCGGCCGCGTCAAGAAGGGCGACGTGATGAAGGCCGTGGTGGTGCGCATCTCCAAGGACATCAAGCGCCCGGACGGCTCGGTCATCCGCTTCGACCGCAACGCCGCGGTGCTGATCACGCCGCAAATGGAGCCGGTCGGCACCCGCATCTTCGGGCCGGTGCCGCGCGAATTGCGCGCCAAGAACCACATGAAGATCATATCGCTCGCCCCGGAGGTGCTGTGATGGCCGCCAAGATCAAGAAGGGCGACAAGGTCATCGTGCTCACCGGCCGCGACAAGGGTCGCAGCGGCGAGGTGGTCGAGGTACGCCCGGACGAGGCGCGCGCGCTGGTGCGCGGCGTCAACATGGTCAAGCGCCATCAGCGCCAGAGCGCGCAGCAGGAGGGCGGCATCATCTCCAAGGAGAGCCCGATCCACCTGTCCAACCTTGCGCTCGCCGACCCGAAGGACGGCAAGCCGACCCGCGTCGGCTTCAAATTCGTCGGGGAAGGCCAGGAGCGCCGCAAGGTGCGCTTCGCCAAGCGTTCCGGAGTAGAGATCGATGGCTGATACGCAAGAAAACACCGAAGCCAAGAAGCCGGCGCCGAAGCCGCAGGGCGGAGCGCCGAAAAGCGCCAAGGACGGCGGCGAGCCGAAGGTGAAGACGCCGCGTGTGCGCTCGGACTACGTCGCGCGCCTGCGGACCCATTTCGAGCAGGTCATCCGCGCCGAGATGACCAAGCAGTTCGGCTACAAGAACAAGATGCAGGTGCCCGTGATCACCAAGGTGGTGCTCAACATGGGCATCGGCGAGGGCGTTGCCGACCGCAAGAAGGTGGACGGCGCCGCCGCCGACCTGTCGCTGATCGCCGGCCAAAAGGCTGTGATCACCAAATCGCGCAAGTCGATCGCCACCTACAAGCTGCGCGACGGCCAGGCTATCGGCTGCAAGGTCACGCTGCGCAAGACGCGCATGTATGATTTCATCGACCGGCTGGTGAATATCGTGCTGCCGCGCATCCGCGACTTCCGCGGGCTCAACCCAAAGAGCTTCGACGGTCGCGGCAACTTCAGCCTGGGCATCAAGGAATACACCGTGTTCCCGGAGATCGACTTCGACAAGGTCACCGATACCTGGGGCCTCGACATCACCGTTTGCACCAACGCGCGCAACGACGAAGAAGCGCGCGCGCTGCTGGCTGCGTTCAACTTCCCGTTCCGGCAGTGAGGACGACGTCCTCAAACGCGGGACCGTAAGGAGAGAGAAGAATGGCGAAGAAGAGTTCGATCGAGAAGAACAACCGGCGGCGCAAGATGGCGAAAAAATTCGCCAGCCGGCGCGCCAAGCTCAAGGCGATCGCGCACGACAAGAAATTGCCGACCGAGGAGCGTTTTGCCGCCACCCTCAAGCTTGCCGAATTGCCGCGCAATTCGTCGGCCACCCGCATCCGCAACCGCTGCGAGCTGTCCGGCCGTCCGCGTGCCTATTACCGCAAGCACCGTCTGTCGCGCATCGCGCTGCGCGAGCTCGGTTCCAAGGGGCTGATTCCCGGCCTCGTGAAGTCGAGCTGGTGAGGAGGGTCGCATGGCAGTGAACGATCCGATCGGCGACATGATCGCGCGCATCCGCAACGCGCAGATGCGGAACAAGTCGAAGGTCACCATGCCGGGCTCCAAGCAGCGCGAGCGTGTGCTGGAAGTGCTCAAGACCGAAGGCTTCATCCGCGGCTATGCCAGCGTGGCGCATGCCTCGGGCCGCAGCGAGCTGGAGATCGAGCTGAAATATTTCGACGGCGAGCCGGTGATCCGCGAAATCGAGCGCATCTCCAAGCCCGGCCGGCGCGTCTATGTCGCGGTTCGTAACTTGCCGCGCATCAATAACGGCCTGGGCGTCGCGATCCTTTCGACGCCCAAGGGCGTGATGGCCGACCATGACGCCCGCGACGCCAATGTCGGCGGCGAGATCATCTGTACGGTGTTCTAGCGCATGATCCCGAAAAGTGGGAACCGGTTTTCGGATAAGATCATGCGCAAGGAAAAATGTTAGGGAAGCACGTGACTCAAACTAAGTGGACCACACTCTAATGTCGCGCATTGGCAAAAAAGCGGTTGCGGTCCCGTCCGGCGTCACCGCCAACGTGGAAGGGCAGACCGTCAAGATCAAGGGCCCGAAAGGCGCCTTGCAGGTGGTGCTGCACGACGACGTGGCGGCCTCGATGGACAAGGGCGCGCTCAAGCTCGAGCCGCGTCACGAGACCAAGCGCGCGCGCTCGCTGTGGGGCACCTCGCGCACGCGGGTGGCCAACCTGATCGCGGGGGTCACCAAGGGCTTCGAGGAACGTCTCGAGATCAACGGCGTCGGCTACCGCGCCGCGGTGCAGGGCAGGCAGCTCAACCTGCAGCTCGGTTTTTCGCACGACATCAACTATGCGATCCCGCAGGGCATTACGATCGCCACGCCGAAGCCGACCGAGATCGTGGTGACCGGCATCGACAAGCAACAGGTCGGGCAGGTGGCCGCCGAGCTGCGCGGCTACCGTCCGCCCGAGCCCTACAAAGGCAAGGGCGTGAAATATGCCGGCGAATACGTCTTCCGCAAGGAAGGCAAGAAGAAGTAGAGGACGAAGGCGCCATGTCGAGATTGAGTGACCGGACCGCGCGGCGGACGGCGACGGTGCGACGCAACGTCAAGCTTGCGTCGCGCGGGCGCGCGCGGCTGTCGGTGTTCCGCTCGTCCAAGCACATCTACGCCCAGGTCATCGACGACACCAAGGGCGAGACGCTCGCCGCCGCTTCCTCGCTGGAGAAGACCATGCGCGAGGAGGGCAAGAAGGGCGCCGATATCGCCGCCGCCAAGGCGGTGGGCAAGCTGATCGCCGAGCGCGCCAAGGAAAAGGGCATCAAGGACGTCGTGTTCGACCGCGGCGGCTATCTCTATCACGGGCGCGTCAAGGCGCTGGCCGACGCCGCGCGCGAAGGCGGCCTCAACTTTTAGGGAAAACGGACGAGCACATGGCAACTGAACCCCGCAGAGAGCCCCGGCGCGACCGCGAACGTGGCGGCCGCGAAGAGCGCGACAGCGAGTTCGTCGACAAGCTGGTGCATATCAATCGCGTGGCCAAGGTGGTCAAGGGCGGCCGCCGCTTCGCGTTTGCGGCGCTGGTTATTGTCGGCGACCAAAAAGGCCGGGCTGGTTTTGGCCACGGCAAGGCGCGCGAAGTGCCGGAAGCGATCCGCAAGGCGACCGACGCCGCCAAGCGCAGTCTGACGCGCATTCCGCTGCGCGAGGGCCGCACGCTACATCACGACGTGCTCGGCCGTCACGGCGCCGGCAAGGTCTTCCTGCGCGCGGCGCCTCCGGGGACCGGCGTCATCGCCGGCGGTCCGATGCGCGCGGTGTTCGAGACGCTCGGGCTTCAGGACGTGGTGGCGAAATCGCTCGGCTCGTCCAACCCCTACAACGTCGTGCGCGCGACCTTCGACGCGCTCAAGCATCAGGATTCGCCGCGCTCGGTGGCGGCCCGCCGCAACATCAAGGTCTCCACTCTGCAGGCACGCCGCCGCGAAGGCGGCGAAGCCGAGCAGGCGGCGGACTGATAGCACGCGAGAGGGATCGTTATGGCCCAGGGAAAAACCATCAAGGTCGAGCAGACCGGCAGCCCGATGCGGCGCCACTTCGACCAGCGCGCGACGCTGATCGGGCTCGGCCTCAACAAGATCGGGCGGGTGCGCGATTTGCCGGACACGCCCGCCACCCGCGGCATGATTCGCAAGGTGCAGCACCTGGTGCGTGTCGTCGGCGCGGCGAAGTGACCGCTTGGTCATGGCCGGGCTTGACCCGGCCTTCCCGAGCAGAGAGTACGAGGAATTAGGACGATGAAACTCAACCAGATCGCCGACCGCCCCGGCGCGCGCAAGAACCGCTTGCGCGTCGGGCGCGGCATCGGCTCCGGCATGGGCAAGACCGGCGGCCGCGGCGGCAAGGGCCAGACCGCGCGCTCGGGCGTTGCCATCAAGGGCTTCGAAGGCGGCCAGATGCCGCTGCACCGGCGCCTGCCCAAGCGCGGGTTCCGCAACACGCCGTTCGCGGTCAAGCTCAACCAGATCAATCTCGGCAAGGTCCAGGCGGCGATCGACGCCGGCCTGATCGACGCCAAAAGCCCGATCGACGTCGCGACCATGGTCAAAGCCGGCCTGATGCGGCGCGCCAAGGGCGGCGTGAAGCTTTTGGGCTCGGGCGAGTTCAAGGCCAAGGCGGAGTTTTCGGTCTACCGCGCCTCCAAATCCGCCGTCGAGGCGGTTGAGAAGGCCGGCGGCAGCGTCAAGATCCTGGCCGCGCCCAAGGAAGTGTCGGACGAGCCGAAGGGCAAGAACAAGCGCATGGCGCTGGAGGCGGCCAAAGGCGAGGGCAAGCCTAAAGGCGGCAAGCCTAAGCCGCCCGCCGCCGAAGGCGAGGCCAAGGCGGAATAGATCATTGTCATCGCCCGCCCTGCGGGCGGCAACCCCCTGGCTGACATAGGGGGTGCGGGCCTATCTAGAGGATCGCGACGATTCGATGCCCCGGGGCCGGGGCACGACAGAAAGTGGGATGGGGCCGAAGGAGCGAGCGATGGTTTCGGCAGCGGAACAACTGGCAGCCAATCTCAATTTCTCGGCCCTCGCCAAGGCTGAAGAGCTCAAGAAGCGCATCTGGTTCACTGTCGGCGCGCTGATGGTCTATCGCCTGGGCACCTACATCCCGCTGCCCGGCATCGACCCCAACGCCTGGGCGCAGCTCTTCAAGACCCAATCCGGCGGCATCCTCGGCATGTTCAATATGTTCTCGGGCGGCGGCATCGAACGGATGGCCATCTTCGCCCTGAATATCATGCCGTACATCTCGGCTTCCATCATCATTCAATTGATGACCACGGTTTCGCCCACGCTCGAGGCGCTCAAGAAGGAGGGCGAGCAGGGCCGCAAGATCATGAACCAGTACACGCGCTATCTGACGGTGCTGCTGGCGGCGTTTCAGGCCTACGGCATTGCGATCGGACTGGAAGGCTCGACCAACGTGGTCACCGATCCCGGCTGGTTCTTCCGCATCTCCACCACGATCACCTTGACCGGCGGCACCATCTTCCTGATGTGGCTCGGCGAGCAGATCACAGCGCGCGGCATCGGCAACGGCATCTCGCTCATCATCCTGTCCGGCATCGTGGCGCGGCTGCCGTCGGCCATCGCCGGCACGCTGGAACTGGGCCGGCAGGGCGCGCTGTCGACCGGGCTGATCCTCACCGTCATCGTGATGGTCGCGGTGGTCATCGCCTTCATCGTGTTCATGGAGCGCGCTCAGCGCCGCCTGCTGATCCAGTATCCAAAACGACAGGTCGGCAACCGAATGTTCGAGGGCCAGTCCTCGCATCTGCCGCTCAAGCTCAACACCTCGGGCGTGATCCCGCCGATCTTCGCGTCCTCGCTGCTGCTGCTGCCGACGACGGTGGCGAATTTCAACGCCGGTCACGGCCCCAACTGGCTCACCACCGTCACCACGCTGCTCGGCCATGGGCGGCCGCTGTTTCTCATTCTCTATATCGGGCTGATCGTGTTCTTCGCCTTCTTCTACACGGCGATCGTGTTCAACCCGACCGAAACCGCCGACAACTTGAAGAAGCACGGGGGCTTCCTGCCGGGCATACGGCCGGGCGAGCGCACCGCCGAATATATCGACTATGTGCTATCGCGCATCACCGTGGTGGGCGCGCTCTATCTGTCGATCGTCTGCCTGATCCCGGAGATTCTGATCTCCTATGCGGCGGTGCCGTTCTATTTTGGCGGCACCTCGCTGCTGATCGTGGTCAGCGTCACCATGGACACCGTCGCGCAGATCCAGGGCTATCTGCTGGCGCACCAATATGAAGGCCTGATCAAGCGCTCCAAGCTGCGGGGCCGCTCGAGATGAGTTCGGAAGTGGGGCGGCGCATCGCTTTCACGCTCGGTGCGCTCCTCGTTTTCCGCCTCGGCACCTTTATCCCGCTGCCGGGAATCGATACTGCGGTCTGGAACCGGGCATTCGGCGCCGGCGCGGGCAGCATTCTCGATCTCGCAGATATGGCCTCGGGCGGCGGCGCGCGCCGTCTGGCGATCTTCGCTTTGGGCATATTGCCCTACATCACCGCGGCGGTCCTCATGCAGCTTGCCTCGATCGGCTGGTCGCGACTGCGGGCGCTGAGTGCAGCGGGCGACCGCGGTCGCGACAAGGTCGTCGCCTATACGCTTTATCTCACCATCCTGTTCACTGCTTTCCAAGCCTACGGCATCGCACTGGCGCTGGAAGGCATCAGTGGGCTGGTGCCGCGTCCAGGCATTCTGTTCGAGCTTTCCACGGTGCTCACCCTCACCGCAGGCACCATGCTGCTCATCTGGTTGAGCAACCTGATCACCGCGCGCGGCATCGGCAACGGCTTGGCGCTCATGCTGGCGGTGGGTTTCGTCACCAGCCTGCCGCCCGAGATTGCCGGCGGGCTCGTCAAGTTCAACCGCGGCGTCGTGTCGGCCGATATGATCGCGCTGTCGCTGGCCCTGGCTGCCGTTATTGTCGCGCTGATCGCCTTCGTCGAGGGGGCGCGCCGCCCAATCGAGGTCGACTATCCGAAGCAGACCATCGGCGGCACTACGCTCGAAAGCCGCTCCGCGCAACTGATGTTGAAGATCAACAGCGCCGGCCTGATCCCGACCGTTATTGCAAGCTGGTCGATCGGCCTCGCGCTGCTGGCGGTGATCTTGATCCTCGGCGCGGACAGTCCGATAGTCCATCAGCTCGCGCATGGCCGGCCGTTGTTCATGATTCTCTTTGCCGTGTTGATATTCCTGTTCACGCTGTTCTACACCGCCTTTGTCCTCGATCCGGAAAAGGCCAGCAAGACGCTGAAGCAGCACGGCGGCACGCTGCGCGGCATCGCGGCCGGCGAGCCGACCGCCGCCTACCTCGACGAGGTTGTGTCGCGCGTCACGCTTATCGGCGGCGTCTATCTCGCGCTGGTGTTCGTCGTGCCGGAGCTGCTGGTTTCCTATTTTGGCCTGCCATTCTACCTGGGTGGCGCGCCGTTTCTGCTGGTCGTCTGCGCCACGCTTGATATCGGCGCGCAGGTCAGGCAACAGGCCGCGGTTAACGTCAGGGGGCCTTCGTAAATGAGAATTATTCTGCTCGGCCCGCCGGGGGCGGGGAAGGGCACACAAGCCCGGCGACTGGTTTCCAAATACGGCATCGTCCAACTTTCGACCGGCGACATGCTGCGCGCCGCGGTCGCCGCCGGCACGCCGGTCGGCCAACGCGCCAAGGCCACCCTGGAGCGCGGCCAACTGGTGCCGGACGCGGTGGTGGTGGACATCATCGCCGACCGCATCGATCAGCCCGACGCCAAGGCCGGCTTCATCCTCGACGGCTTTCCGCGCACGGTGCCGCAGGCGCAGGCGCTCGAACGCCTGCTGGCCGAGCGCGGCTTGAGGCTCGACGCCGTGATTGAGCTCAAGGTCGACGAAGGCATCCTGCTCGAGCGCATCACGAGACGGGTGGCCGACATGGCCGCCCGCGGCGAGAACCTGCGCGCCGACGACAATCCCGAGGTGCTGAAGGGCCGGCTGGTGGCCTACCGGGCGCAGACCGCGCCGGTTGTCGACCACTATGCCGGCAAGGGCATGCTCAAGAGGGTGGACGGCATGGCCCCGGTCGAGGCGGTTACCG
>Ga0316624_10000122_pt1 | contig 22640 bp, 17 predicted proteins | sample OWC_Aug_N3_C1_D5_FD_207657 | JGI IMG/M metagenome (GOLD analysis project Ga0316624, IMG submission 207657) | Wetland soil microbial communities from Old Woman Creek delta, Ohio, United States - OWC_Aug_N3_C1_D5_A | ecosystem: Environmental > Terrestrial > Soil > Wetlands | place: USA: Ohio... | reverse complement strand
CGATCCGGTCTGGTTCGGCGTCATCCTCACCATCAACATGGAGATCGGGCTGATCCACCCGCCGGTCGGGCTCAACATCTACATCGTCAACGCGATCGCGCCCGACGTGCCCGTGACCAAAGTCATGTGGGGGACGCTGCCCTATGTGGTCTGCATGATGCTGGCGATCGTGATCTTGTGTATATTCCCTGAAATAGCCACATGGTTGCCGAACCATCTGATGGGCGTAGGTAAGTAACAGGCGGCTGCCGGACCGTCTGGACGGTCACGGGAGCTTCAGCAATGAACGTCTCGTTTTTCGGCGAGCTTTTGCAGACCATTTCCGAGCGCGGCCGTGCCCTGATCGGCGCGCGCGAGCGGCGCGGCACGGATTCGACCCGCTCGGAAAGCCTGATCGAGCTTGCCGAGCACCTGCTGTCCGGCCGCGGCGAAGCCTCGGGCGTGGCGCTCGCCCGCGAAATCCTCGGCCGCTACGCGGACCTCACCACCGGCCCGCGCATCGCCTTTTTCGAGGCGCTGGCCGGGCGCTTCGGGCCCGATCCCGCGCGCATGGAAGCGGCCATCGCCGCCTGGCGCGCGAAGCCCAATGACGAAACCGCGGCGGAAGTACACGCCGCCTCCGAGCCGCGCCGGCAAGAGCTATTCCGGCGACTCAATCTCGCTCCCGGCGGCACGACGGCGCTCGTGCACATGCGCGAGCAGCTGATGGACGTGCTCGAACACCGCGACGAAGATCTCGGCCAGGTCGACGCTGATTTCGTCCACCTGTTCTCGTCCTGGTTCAACCGCGGCTTCCTGGTGCTGCGGCGGATCGACTGGTCGACGCCGGCAATCGTGCTTGAGAAGATCATCCGCTACGAGGCGGTGCACGAAATCGGCGGCTGGGACGACCTGCGCCGGCGCATCGACCCGAGCGACCGGCGCTGCTTTGCCTTCTTTCATCCCGCGCTGGTGGACGACCCGCTGATCTTCGTCGAGGTGGCGCTCACCCGCGACATTCCGGGGGCGATCGCGCCGATTCTCAGCCCCGAGCGCGAGGTGACCGAGGCCGACAAGGCGCGCACGGCGGTGTTCTACTCGATCTCGAACTGCCAGCGCGGCCTCACCGGCGTCTCCTTCGGCAGTTTCCTGATCAAGCAAGTGGTCGAGGAGATCAGCCGCGAGCTGCCGAAGCTTTCGACTTTCGTGACGTTGTCGCCGGTGACCGGTTTTGCCGACTGGCTCAAGCGCGAGCGCGCGCAGGAAAGCTCCGCGGCCTTGACCGAGGCCGACAAGGCGCAGCTTGCCGCGCTTGGCGAGCCCGGGTGGTGGGCCGATGCCGAGATCGCGCAGCGCCTGCAGGATCCGGTGATGCGGGCGGCGGCCTGGTATTTCCTGCGCGCGCGCACGCCGCGCGGGGTCCCGGCGGATCCGGTCGCGCGTTTCCATCTCGGCAACGGCGCGCGGCTCGAGCGCATCAACTGGCTGGCCGACGTCTCCGACAAGGCGCTCGCGCAAGGCTGCGGGCTGATGGTGAATTATCTCTACGATCTCGACGAGATCGAGAAGAACCACGAAGCCTATGCCGAAGGCCGCACGGTGGTCGCTTCCGGCGCCGTGCAGCGCCTGTTGCGCCCCCCGCTCGAGCTGGTCCCGATCGCGGGCTAGGACTTCCCGTACACCGGCACGACAGCGCCGCCCGTCACTTTGTTTTCCGGCGAGGCCAGAAACAAGATCGTCGCCGCGACTTCCTCCACTTTCGGCCAGGCATCGAAATCCGCTTTCGGCATAGCCGCGCGGTTGGCCGGCGTATCCAGGATCGAGGGCGCCACCGCGTTGACCAGGATGCCGTCCTTGGCGCCTTCTTCGGCCAGCGCGACGGTGAGCGCGGCGACGCCGGCTTTCGCCACCGTATAGGCCGCCATGCCGGCGCCGCTGCGCCACTCCAAGGCCGGCCGCGCCGCCACGTTGACGATGCGGCCGCCGCCGCGCATGGCGTTGACGGCGGCGCGGCAGCACAGGAAGCAGGAAATCAGATTGGTGTCGAGCTGCGCCATCAGCGCGGCCTTGCCGGTGTCCGCGACCTTGCCCATGGCGAAGCCGCCGGCGATATGGATCGACGCCCAAAGTCCGCTCGCAGTCGAAAGCCCGGCGTAGACCTTGGCGACGTCGCCTTCATCGCCAAGATCGCCGACCGCAATCAGCTTCACATTGGGATCGCCGGCATGCGCGAAGCGCTGCGCCTCAGCCTCGATCGCATAGGGTACCGTGCAAGCCGCGCCGGCGCCGAGCAGCGCGCCCACCACCGCGGTGCCAAGCGCGCCGGTGCCGCCGGTGACGACCACGTGGCGGCCGGAAAAGTCCATTAGCCTCTTCCCCGCTTCACGCGCGTCGGCAGCACCTGGAACTCGACCCAGTTCGCCACCTCGCTCACGCGCAGCTTCTTGTCGAGCACATTCTGGCTGATGCCATGCCGCCAGGACAACCGCTTGCATTCCGGATCGCGGTCGAGCAGGTCGAGGTCCTGCGCGAAACTCAACATGTCGTCCTCATTGGCGAAAAAGCCTTCCCCGATCAGTCGCGTGCCGATGCGGCGCACGATCGCCGCCAGTTCGCGCAGCGGATATTCCGGATGATACTGCACCGCCCAGGCGACCGAGCCGTTGGTGCGGATTTCCGCGCTCTGCACCTCCGACATCGCATTGGTGGCGAGCACCGTGGTGCCCGGCGGCACGGCCTCGATCTCGTCGAGATGCACGGTCGGCGCGTTGAACACGTCGAGCTTGCCGACATACATCGGGTGCTTGCGCCCGGCTTCCGTCAGCCTGATGCCGCGGCCGAAGCCGATCTCGCGGCCCTTCGGGTTCTTGCGCACGCTGCCGCCGGCCGCCGCGGTGATCACCTGCAGACCCCAGCATGAGCCGAACACCGGCGTGCCGGTAGAAAGCGCGGCGCGCGTAAGGTCGACTTGCCGCATCACCTCCGACCCCCCGGCATAAACGTGCAGCGCCGAGCCGGTGATGGCGATGCCATCATAGCCTTCCAACGCCTCGCCGGCGGGCAGCGCCGCCGCCGGGTCGCCCGGATAGCAAATGTCGACGATCGCGCCAGGCAGAAGCTCGCGCAGCAGGTCGGAATAGCCCTGGCTCGCCGGTACGCCGCCGGCGGCCACATGTTCGGCCATGGTCTGCGGTGAATTGCCTTCGACGACGAGCAGGCGGGGGGAGGACATGGCTATTGATATGGCGAGGCCGAATGAAATTGGCAATCGCGGTGGAATTTTGTGGCTTTAAATCGGGATTAACGCGCTCTGTTGTTGAGTCAGCCGCATAAGCCGCCCATTCTCCGGCACGCGGAGCGAATCAGCAGGCATGGCCGACTTCGACCTCGCCATCATCGGCGGCGGCATCAACGGAACCGGGATCGCCCGCGACGCCGCCGGCCGCAGCTTGCGCGTGCTGCTGGTCGAGATGAACGACCTCGCCTCCGGCACCTCCTCGGCCTCCTCCAAGATGATCCATGGCGGGCTGCGCTATCTGGAAAAACACGCCTTCCGCCTGGTGCGCGAGGCGCTCTCCGAGCGCGAAGTGCTGCTGCGCATGGCCCCGCATTTGATCCGGCCCACGCGCTTCCTGCTGCCGCCGATGCCAGGGCGGCGCAACGCGATTGTGCTGCGCGTCGGTCTCCTGCTTTACGACTGGCTGGGCGCGCGCAAGCTGCTGCCGGCTTCGCGCACCGTCGACCTCACCCATCATCCGCTCGCCCCGCCGCTCAAGCGCCTGTTCCGCTACGGCTTCGAATACTCCGATTGCCTGGTCGACGATTCACGGCTGGTCGTGCTCAACGCGCTCGACGCCGCGGAACACGGCGCCGTCATCCGCACGCGCACCCGCCTCACGCGCGCGGAGCGGCGCGACGAATGGGAATTGGTGCTCAACACCCGCGGCCGCCGCGAGGTGAAGACCGCGCGCGTACTGGTCAACGCCGCCGGACCCTGGATCGGCGAGGTGGCCGACACCGTGATCCGCCAGCCATTGGCCGCGCCGGTGCGGTTGATCAAGGGCAGCCATATCGTGGTGCGCCGGCGCTTCGAGCACGATTGCGGCTACATCTTGCAGGCGGCAGACGGCCGCGTGGTGTTCGTGTTGCCGTTCGCGGAAGAATTCACCTTGATCGGCACAACCGACGAGGATTTTGTCGGCGACGTCAATTCGCCGGCGCCCGACGCCGAGGAAATCCTTTATCTGTGCGATACGGTGAACGAATATTTCCGCGACAAGGTGACGCCCGACGAATTGGTGTGGTCCTTCGCCGGCGTGCGCGCGCTCTACGACGACGGCTCCGGTAAAGCCGAGGACGTCACGCGCGACTACGTGCTGGAGCTTAACGAACGCACCCATCTCGCGCCGCTGCTGACGGTCTACGGCGGCAAGATCACCACCCACCGCAAGCTGGCGGAAGCGGCGATGGCCAAGATCGGCCATTTCTTCCAGACGCTGCCGCCCTGGACCGCCGGCTCCACCCTGCCGGGCGGCGAATTTCCGCCCGACGGGTTCTACACTGTGGTGGCCGAGCTGATTGGGCGCTGGCCGTTTATCTCCGAGCCGCACGCGCGGCGGCTGGTGCGCGCCTATGGCTTGCGCGCCGAGCGAATTTTAGGCGACGCGCGGAGCATGGAAGATCTGGGCGAGCGCTTCACCGGCGACCTCACGGCGGCCGAGGTGCGCTACCTCATCGAGAACGAGTGGGCGCAAACTCCCGAGGACGTGCTGTACCGGCGCAGCAAACTCGGCCTCTCGGCCAGCGACGAAGAGCGCGAGAAGCTCTACCAGTTCATCGCACGGCTCAATACCGAGGCGGCCCGGCAAACCGCGCCGTGATCTCCGTTCGATCTTCCCGTTGAATTGGGGAGTAGAGAAAGCACGTGGTTACCAAATCCTTTCCGCGTTGCGCGCAATTGCGGCGGCCGGTTTCAGCCTGCCACCATACCTTTGTGCTTTAGTGGCAGCCGAACTCCGCCGTTTCGGGGGCTAACGGACGACTTCTATGCCGATCGATTCAAAGGGACTTTCCCAACGCCTTGCCGCTACCAAAATCTTGGTGGTCGACGACGAGCATTATATGCGCAAGGTGGTGCGCACGATGCTCATGAGTCTCGGCGTGCGCACCATCTACGAGGCGCCTGACGGGCCGGCCGGCCTCGAGCTCATCCGCAGCGCGGCGCCCGATGTCGTCATTCTCGACTGGCAAATGCCCGGCCTCGACGGCCCCACTTTCGTGCGCATGGTGCGCTCGCCCGACACTTTCCCTTTCCCCGATCTGCCGATTATCATGCTCACCGGCCACGGCGAACGCTCGCGCGTGATCGAGGCGATGCAGATCGGCGTCAACGAGTTCCTGCTCAAGCCGGTCTCGTCCAAATCATTGCAGGACCGCCTGATCTCCGTGCTGGCGAAGCCGCGTCCGCTGATCTGGAACGGCGGCTACTACGGCCCGGCGCCGCGCAAGAACGGGCCCTCGATCCACTCCGACAACGACGAGGCCGTCGCCAGCCTGTTCTTCCTGAACTAAGCTCCCGGCTACGCGCCGTCCGGCGCCGCAGTCGGGGGAACAGGCTTGCCTTCCGCTCTCATCGCCATCGACCAGGGCACCACCTCGACGCGCGCCATCGTGTTCGATGCGGCGCTGACGCCGCTCAGCGTCGCGCAGCGCGAATTGCACCAAATTTATCCGGCGCCCGGCCTGGTCGAGCACGATCCTGAGGCAATCTGGGACGCCACGGTAGCGACCGTGCGCGATGCCGTGGCGCAGGCCGGGCTTGGCGCCCGCGATATCGCCGGCATCGGCATCACCAACCAGCGCGAAACCACGGTGATCTGGGAGCGCGCGAGCGGAAAACCGATCCACGACGCGATCGTGTGGCAGGACCGGCGCACCGCCGATTATTGCGACGCGCTGCGCAAGACCGGCCACGAGCCGGAGATCACCGCCAAGACCGGGCTGCTGCTCGATCCCTATTTTTCCGCCAGCAAGATCGCCTGGCTGCTCGATAGCGTGGACGGCGCGCGCGCCGCGGCCGAGGCCGGCAAGCTCGCCTTCGGTACCATCGACAGTTTTCTGTTGTGGCGGCTGACCGGCGGCAAGGTACACGCAACCGACGCCAGCAATGCCGCGCGAACGCTACTGTTCGATATCGGCAAGGGCGAATGGGACACCGGCCTGTGCGACATGTTCGGCGTGCCGGCCTCGCTGCTGCCGGCGGTGCGCGACAATGCCGGTGAATTCGGCGTGACCGATCCGGTGCTGTTCGGCGCGCCCATCCGCATTCTCGGCATGGCCGGCGACCAGCAGGCGGCAACTATCGGGCAGGGCTGCTTCAAGCCCGGCATGATGAAATCGACCTACGGCACCGGTTGCTTCATGGTGCTCAACACCGGCCGGGAACGCGTCGCCTCGCGCAACCGGCTGCTCACCACCATCGCCTATCAGCTCGACGGCAAGCGCACCTATGCGCTGGAGGGGGCGATCTTCATCGCCGGCGCCGCAGTGCAATGGCTGCGCGACGGGCTGAAGATCATCGCCGAGGCGCCGCAGGTAAATAGCCTTGCCGGGCTCGCCGATCCCGCCGAGCAGGTCTACCTGGTGCCGGCCTTTGTCGGGCTCGGTGCGCCCTATTGGGACGCGCAGGCGCGCGGCGCGATCTACGGGCTGACCCGCCAATCGGGCGATGCCGAACTCGCCCGCGCAGTGCTGGAGGCGGTCGGCTACCAGACCCGCGATCTGGTCGCCGCCATGCGCGCCGACTGGCCGGCGGCGCAAGGCGCAGCGCGCGTGCTGCGCGTCGACGGTGGCATGACGGCGAGCGACGCCACCATGCAGTTCCTCGCCGATATGCTGGCGAGCCCGGTGGACCGGCCGGTGGTGATGGAGACCACCGCCCTGGGCGCGGCCTATCTGGCCGGGCGGGCTGCCGGCCTCTGCCCGGATCTCGATGGCTTTGCCGCGCAATGGCGGCTCGACCGCCGCTTTACCCCGCGCATGGACGCCGCGACGCGCGAGCGCAAATATGCCGGCTGGCAGGACGCGGTCAGGCGCACGTTAACGCCACGGTGAGGATTGGCGGACAGAATTACACGCGCGGATTCGGTTCGTATGAAAATCAACGCCAAGCAAGCTGAGTTCCTGATCCAGCAGTTGACCGTGCTGGTGGTCGACGACAATTCGTTCATGCGCGACCTGGTGCGCAGCCTGCTGCTCAATCTCGGCGTGAAGACGATCTACGAAGCCGGCGACGGCGTCGCCGCGCTCGACCTGATCCGCACGGTCAACCCCGACGTGGTGGTGCTGGATCTGGAGATGCCGCTGCTCAACGGGCCCGAGCTGGTGCGCATCGTGCGTTCGCCCGGCGCATTCCCGACGCCGGACGTTCCCATCATCGTTCTCACCGCCCATGGCCAGCGCTCACGTATCGTCGAGGCTTCCAAGCTCGGCATCAACGAGTTCCTTTGCAAGCCGGTATCGGCCAAGGCGCTGTACGACCGGCTGCTGTCGATCCTGCTCAAGCCGCGCGAAAGCGTGCGGCTCGGCAGTTATTACGGTCCGGCGCCGCGCTGGCCAGTGTCGGCGCCGAAGTCTGCCGGCGCGGCCTGACGCCCTTCTATTATATCCATTGCCCGGTTGAGCGCGCGCCCGCGCCCCGCTAGCGTGCGCGCGGGCGCGGTGAGGGGAATCGATGGCGGTAAGCGGTGGGACGCGCGCGGCGGAGCAGGGCGGCAAGCCCGCGCTGGTGCGCTTTGAGGGGGTGACGAAGCGCTTCGGCGACGTGACCGCGGTCGACGCGCTCACGCTCGACATCGCGCAGGGCCAATTCTTCGCGCTGCTCGGCCCCTCCGGTTGCGGCAAGACGACGCTGTTGCGCCTGCTCGCCGGCTTCGAGACGGCGGATGCCGGCCGCATCCTGCTCGACGGCGAGGACATCGGCGCCGTGCCGCCGCACCGCCGGTCGGTCAACATGATGTTCCAGAGCTACGCGCTGTTTCCCCATCTGACTGTGGAAGGCAACATCGGCTTCGGGCTGCGCCAGGAAAATGTCGGCCGCCGCGAGCGCGCCGAGCGCATCACCGAGATGCTGGCGCTGGTCAAGCTGCAGGGCTTCGGCCCGCGTCGCGTGAGCCAGCTGTCCGGCGGACAGCGCCAGCGCGTGGCGCTGGCGCGCTCGCTGATCAAGCGCCCACGCGTGCTGCTGCTAGACGAGCCGATGGCCGCGCTCGACAAGAAGCTGCGCGGCGAGACCCAGTTCGAGCTGATGGAACTGCAGCGCCGGCTCGGCACCACATTCGTCATCGTCACCCACGACCAGGAAGAGGCGATGATCGTCGCCGACCGCATCGCGGTGATGAATGAAGGCCGCCTCGCGCAAGCCGGCGAGCCGGCCGAGATCTACGAGCGGCCGAATTCGCGTTGGACCGCCAATTTCGTCGGCGAGGTGACGCTGATCGAGGGACGGCTTACCGCCGACGGCACACTGCAGACCGCGCTCGGGCCGCTGCGCGTCGCCGACACTGGCGGCATTGCGGGCGACAGACTGTGGCTGGCGCTGCGGCCGGAAAAGCTGCGCATGAGCGCGGAGAAACCCGCCAGCGACGGCCACAACGCGGTCTCCGGCACGGTAGCCGAGATCGGCTATCGCGGCGACGTGTCGATCTACAAGGTGCGGCTTGCCGACCGCTCGCAGATGAAGGTCGCGCTCGCCAATAGCACGGGCCGCCCGCCCTTCGCGCTCGACGACTTGGTGTGGGTGTCGTGGCCGCCGCAGGCTGGCGTGTTGTTGAAGGAATAGCCGATGCGCGCAAGAGCCGAGAGCCGATCCTGGGGCGCCCGCGCGGTGCTGCTCTTGCCCTATCTTTGGCTGCTGCTGTTCTTCCTCGCGCCCTTCGTGATCGTGCTCAAGATCAGCCTGTCACAAACGGCCATTGCGCTGCCGCCCTATGTGCCGGTGCTCGATTTGGCAGCCGGCTGGCAGGGCCTGACGGACTTCTTCCAGCGGCTCACGCTCGAGGGCTATCGGCTCTTGGCCTCCGACCCGATCTATCTCTTGTCCTATCTCAAGAGCCTGAAAGTCGCCGCCATCTCGACCGCCTTGCTGCTGGTGATCGGCTATCCCATCGCCTACGGCATCACGCGCAGCGCCCGCTCCCTGCAGCCGCTGCTGGTCATGCTGGTGGTGCTGCCGTTCTGGACCTCGTTCCTGATCCGCGTCTATGCCTGGATCAACATCCTGCAGCGCGACGGCTTGCTCAACGACGTGTTGCTGGCGCTCGGCATCGTGCATACGCGGCCGGAATGGCTTTCCTCCGACACCGCGATCTATATCGGCATGGTCTATTCCTACCTACCGTTCATGGTGCTGCCGCTTTACGCCACGCTGGAGAAAATGGACGAAAGTCTGCTGGAAGCGGCAGCCGATCTCGGCTGCCCGCGCTGGAAATCGTTCTGGCTGGTGACGCTGCCGCTGTCGCTGCCCGGCGTCGCCGCAGGCTCCCTGCTCTGCTTCATCCCGATCGTCGGCGAATTCGTCATCCCCGATCTGCTCGGCGGCTCGCAGAGCCTGATGATCGGGCAGACGCTGTGGATGGAATTTTTTGCCAACCGTGACTGGCCGGTGGCTTCGGCCATCGCGGTCGCGCTTTTGGCGCTGCTGGTGCTGCCGATCGTGCTGTACGAGCGCCTACAGCGGCGTCAATTGGAAGGGTTGCGCTGATGCGGCGGACTTCCGCGTTCAACATCGTCACGGTCGCGCTCGGCCTTGCCTTTCTCTATTTGCCGATCGTCATCCTGGTCATCTATTCGTTCAACGCTTCGCGGCTGGTGACGGTCTGGGGCGGCTGGTCGCTTCGCTGGTATGCCGAGCTTCTGCGCGACGACGCCATGCGGCAGGCGGCCTGGGCCAGCCTGCGCATCGCCGCGCTGTCGGCGAGCGCGGCCACCGTGATCGGCACCTGCGCCGCGGTTGCGCTCACCCGCATGGGGCGGTTCCGCACCCGCCTGCTGTTCTCCGGCATGGTCTATGCGCCGCTGGTGATGCCGGAGGTGATCACGGGCCTGTCGCTGCTGCTGCTGTTCGTCGCCTTCAATGCCGACCGCGGCTTCTGGACCATCGTCTTCGCCCACACCACGCTCACCATGTGCTTCGTCACGGTGGTGGTGCAGGCCCGCCTGATCGGCTTCGACCGGAGTCTGGAGGAGGCGGCGATGAATCTCGGCTGCCCGCCATTCAAGACTTTCCTGACCATCACCTTGCCGCTGATTCTGCCTGCCATCGCCGCCGGCTGGATGCTGGCGTTCTCGCTGTCGCTCGACGATCTGGTGATCGCCAGCTTCACCACCGGTCCGGGCGCCACCACGCTGCCGATCCGCATCTATTCCGAGGTGCGCCTGGGCGTGAAGCCGGAGATCAACGCCATCTGCACCATCTTCGTTACCGTCGTCGGGCTCGTCGCCGTCACCGCCTCACTGATGTTGAAACGCGGCGCCGTCCGCCGCGAGCGCGCGGCGTTTGGCGCGCGGGTGTGACGAGCCTCGTGTCCCGGGCGCGGCGCAGCGCGCAGCGGTGCGCGTTATGGAAGTTTATTAGGGCTTCTGGACCGGCGCGGCGGTCTGCTCGGAAGCCGGGACGGCGGCGCCGCCACCGGTCAGCCGGTCGATGACGGTGCGAGCTGCGTCGCGCGCGCGCTGGTCGCGCACCGCGTCGAGCAGCGGCGCGGCGGCGCCCGAGCGGCGGATCAGGGCCTCAGCGTCGGGCAGCATGATCGGGTCGTCCCAGGAACCCTGTACGATGAAGGGCAGCGAAAACGGTGCCGTTCCCGCGCGCGGCGTCTCCACCAGCGCGGCCGTGCCGGTGAGATCGAGCTCGCGCGCCGGGATCGAAGCCGAGCCCGCCATCACCAGGTTCAGACCCGGGCCGACGATTTTCACGTTGTCGACGTTGACTTTGCCCTTCTCGATCTTCAACGCCACCTCGACCTTGTGATAGGGCGTGCGCCCGGTGCGGAAATCGCCGCCGCCGGACAGCGGCCGGCGCTCCAGCCGGCGCAGCAGCTCCGGGACGTCGAAGCCGGTGATGGCGCCATTTTTGCTGACCAGGGTGGCGGTGCCGTTGAGCGTGCGGGTGACGCCGAGCACGCTGTCGCCGGTGCCTTCGACCGAGAAGGCGATATTGCCCTTGCCTTCCAGCCGGCGCAGCCCGAACAGCTGGCCGAGACAGAGTTGCATATCGACGTCGGAAAATAGCAGCTGCGATTTGACGTCGACGCCCTCATCGAAATTGGCGAGCGCCACCGAGCCCTTGATCACCCCGCCAAACGCCTGCGCCTCGCCGATGGTGATCACCAGATGGCCGCCGCGCAAATTGGCGCCGATGGCGGTGCGGCCGAGCGTGGCGTCCGAGAGTACGACTTTCGCGGCCGACAGCCGCAGGTCGAAATCGGTGCTGGCGAGGCCGTCGAGCGTGATCGGGCCGCTGTTCCATTCGTGACGATTGGTAGCGAGCAGCTTCACGGTCGAGACATAGGGCGTCAGGTCGAGCGTGTCGGTGGCAAGCGTGCCTTGCAGCGTCTGCCGCCCGTCGGTGGCGAATGTGAGCACACCCTCCGCGGTATTGCCGTCGAGTTCGACATTGACGTTGGAAAGGCCGATGGTGCCGCCGACCACATCGGCCTTGGCCTTGATCGCCAGGCGGCCGAAGCCGCCGCCGGGCAGCGGCTGCTGGCCCGCCCAGGTCAGCGTGTCGCGCAAGGATGCGGCGGTGCCGGCGAACGTGCCTTCGATCTTGAGCGTGGGCTTGAAACTGATCGCGCCTTCGAAGGCGGCCTTCAGCGGGCTGCCCGCGACGCGCAGCTTCAGGCCGGTGCGGCTGCCGGCGAGCGCGGCGGCAAAATCGGCGAGCGTCACGTTCAGGTCGAGCGGCTCGTCGTGCCAGACGAAGCGGCCGGTGGCGCCGAAGCTCTTGGAGATTGACGGCCAGGCGAGCGAGAACGACACGTGGTCGAAGGTTTCGCTCAGCTTGCGAGCCTTGTCGTTCAGCACCACGGTGCCGTTGCGGATGCGGATCTCGGAGAAGGCCGGCCCCGGCAGCGCGTTGGGCTTCTGGCTGCGCGCCAGCGCCTCGATCAGGCCCGACCAATTCGAGCCGCCGTTCGGCTCGAGGTCGACCGCGATGGTCGGCCGTACCAGCGACATGTCGGCGATCTCGACGCGGCCTATCAGCAGCGGGAAGAAGCGCAGCCGCGCGGTCAACCGGCTGGCGGTGAGCGCCGGCTTGCCGGCATCTCCGAGCACGACGTCGTCGAAGCTGACGCTGCCGGTGGGGAACAGTTTGACCCTGGTCTTGCCGCGCAGGGTCGGGTCGAGCCCGGTGACCGCCCGGATTTCGGCCAGCGCTTGGGCGCGCACCGCGTCGGGCGACACCAAAAAGCTGGCGGCGCCGAGCGCGCCGGCGACGAGCGCGATCAGGGCGAGCAAGGCTAATCCCAGGCGTCTAAAGCCGGCGGCGGCCGTCAATGGGGTTTTCCGCTTGGTTTTGATGCCGATTGTCCGGTGGACTATAGCATCGGTCCGTCCTTGGCCAACCTTGGGTGGCCTCTGTGACCCTTTCATGGCCGGGGTCAGCCCTAACCCGGATTAAGGCGGGCTGGGCCGGGCGCCGTGGCGATTTCGGCAATCAGTTTCTTGATTATCGCCTCCCCGAAGGAATTGAAGTCCTTCGCCTGCATCACAAAGGCGCCCGGCCCGCCCACGACGTTGGCGCGATAATAGGCGGCCAAGCCGCCAGGCGGGTTGGTGTGTTCGGGGTTCCATGGCAGCGGGTGGTCGCTCGGGATCACCAGCCCATTGATGGTGATTTCACGGGCGACGGCCGCGTCGCGCGCCTCGGTCACCTCGCGGCCGTCATTGTTGGTGCCGTCGCCGGAGATGTCGACGGCCCGGCGCCCTGCCGTATAGGCCGCACGGAAGAACTGGACCACGGCGAAATTGATACCGGCGCTGATCGAGGTATGGTCGGCAAAGGCGCGCGGCGCTTCCAGCAGGCGCTCGGCAAAGGTTTGCGCCGTTTGCGGACCGTCGATGATCGACCAGTCGATGACCACCTTCTGGCTGAGCAGGCCCGACCAATCCATGTATAGCACCGCGACGCGCTGTTCGCGCCCGCCCGCGATCGCCTCGAGCACGCGGCGGTCGGTGATCGCGGCGGCGTAACCCTTGCGCTGCAGCTCGAATTTTTCCGCGTCGACGCTGCGCGAGACGTCGGCCGCCAGCACCAGCAGCAAATCGACCCGTTCGGCGGCGCCCGCCGCGCCAGCCGGTGCCGCCGATATTGCGATCAAGAGGAGCGCGCAGAGCAGGCGCTTCATCGCCGCCGTCCCCTTAGGGACGGAGCCTAGCTGATTTCGCCGCCTATTGCGCCAGCACGCGGGTGGCCGGGAATGCCACCTCAACCAGAGTTCCGTCCTGCGGCCGGCTGGTGATGTGGAAGCGGGCGTGGTTGGCCTCAGCCAGCGCCTTGGTGATGGGGAGGCCGAGGCCGGTACCGCTGACGCCCCAGCGCGGCGAGGTGGCGATCTGGCGGAACGGTTCGAGCGCGGTCTGCAGTTCCTTCTCGCTCATGCCGGCGCCGGTGTCGCGCACGCGCAACACCACTTCATGGTCGTCAGTGAGCGCGGTGGAGACGATCACCTGCCCGCCGGCGCCGGTGAACTTGATCGAGTTAGACAGCAGGTTGAGCGCGATCTGCCGCACCGAGCGCGCGTCGGCGACGATCTGCGGCAGATTGGTCGGCAGCGACGTGCGGATGATGACGCGCTCGCGGTTGGCCTGCTCCTGCATGATGGCCACGCACTGCTGCACCAGGTCGTTGAGGTTGACGCTCACGAAGGTCAGTTCGAGCTTGCCGGCCTCGATCTTCGACAGATCGAGCAGATCATTGAGCAGCGAGATCAAATGGCCGCCGGAGGCGTGGATGTCCTTCAGGTATTGCCGGTAGCGCTCGTTGCCGACGGGTCCGAAACGCTCGTCCATCATCACCTCGGAAAAGCCGATGATGGCATTGAGCGGCGTGCGTATCTCGTGGCTGATCTTGGCGAGGAATTCCGACTTGGCGATGGAAGCCTTCTCGGCCTCGCGCTTGGCGTTGATCAACTCCTCCTCGCTGCGCTTCCATGCGGTGATGTCGCGCAGCACGGCGCAGAATTTCTCACCGTCGTTGATCCGCCCCATGGTGATGTAGAGCGGCACCAGCCCGCCTTTGTGCTCCAGCCCGATCGCCTCGCGCCCGGCGTCGAAGCTTTCCGGCCCGCCGTTGCGCGCCAGCCGGTCGAGATGGTCGAGCAGGCCGCCCCGGCTTTCGGGCGCGAACAGATCGCCGAAGGTAAGCTCGGCGAATTCGGCGGCGTCGTAGCCGAACAGCGCCTGGGCGCTGCGGTTAGCGGAGAGCACGCGGCCGGCGCGGTCGAGCACCACCACGCCGTCGGTGGCGGTGTCGAGGATCGCCTCGAGCTCGCGGTTCTCGGTCTCGACCCGGCGCAGCGATAGTTCGGCCGCCTTGCTCTGCTTGTCGTCGATTGTGGGTTGCGTGTTGATCATCAGCACCAGCGCGTTCTCGTTATTCCACGACACGCTGAACAGGCGCCCCTCCACCGGCCGCTGGTTGCCGTTGACGGTGGTAATGGTGAGCGTCTTGCCGCCGTTGCGCGCTTCCGCGGCGCCCGCCTTGCTCTCGATGAACAGGCTGTCGAGGCCGCCGGCCTCGGCAAGAACGTCCAGGCTGCCGTAGCCGGTCCAGTCGAGGAAGGCGCGATTGGCGTAGATCAGATTGTTCAGCCGATAGACCAGAATGCCGACCGGCAGCCGGTCGAGGATCGGGCGTCCCTCGCTGGTATCGCGCGCGGCATTGCCGTTGCGCGCCGCCCGTGGCGGCTCCGGCGCCGGTGGCGCGGGGGCGATGAAGGGTTGTTCGGCGCCGAAATCGTCCGATGCAGGTCCGGCAGGCGGTTTCTTCAGCCGCTCGCTGAGCTCGCGCGCGAGTTCCTTGAACGCTGAGTGCTCGCCCGGGCTAAGCGCCGGCGCGGTGGGGAAGGGCAACACTTTGGCGGCTGCTTCGGCCGGTTTTTCCGGCGGCTCTTGCGCGACGCGGGGCGGCTCGGGCGGCGCCGCCCGACGGCGTTCCACCTCCGCCAGGCGCTCCGCATCGCGGCAGATGGCGAAGCCGCGGAAGCCGGCGAACTTACGCTCGCGGTCGAACACCGGCAGGCCCGACATCTCGATCGGCAGACGGTTATCGTCGCCGTCGACCGGCCATTGCACGACGATGCCGCTCCAGGTGTCGCGCGCCGTGAGCGCCGCCGCCACTTGGCCTTGCGGGTCGAGCTTCAGCGCAGTTGCGATCTCCGTCCATGGCCGGTCGAGCACGCCTGCGGTCTTGGCGCCAAGCAGGCGCGCGAATTGTTCGGTGCCGAGCGTGAAACGGTTGGCTGCGTCCATCTGCCAGACGAAGCGCAGCGGCAGGCGGCGCGGGCGCGCCTCGGCCGCGGCCGGGTTCGGCGCGACCGGCGGCGCGGTCTCCAGGACAGGCGTTGCGGCGAGCGCGGCCGGTGCAGTGGGCGCGAAGGCGACGAGCAGCGCGACAACGCTTCCGCCGGCGCCAAGCTTGAGCATGGTGATGCGACCCGCGCCGATCTCGCCTTCCGCCCTGCCATTGAGCATGGCCTCGCGCGCAAGACTCTCTGCGCCGAGCGCGGTCAGGTCGCGGCTTTGCCCGAAGCGCTCGCGCGCTTGCGGCGTGCTCTCGATCGGCTCGCCGTCGGCGGAAAAGATCGCCGCCGGCCGCTCGATATCGGCGAGCAGCCGCCGCGCGCGCTCGGGCAGCGCCAGTTCCTTGCCGGCGCGCTCGATCGACACCACCAGGATCGCGGCTGTGTTGTCGGGGAGCGTGAGGCGCGAGCACATGCACATCAGCGTGCCGCCGAAGCGCGCGCCGAAGCCGCGCAGCCGTTCGAGCCGCGGCACATCGGTTTGCGGCAGTGTGCCGGCAAGCCGCGCGATTTGCGTGGCGGCCGGATGCTTGGGCTCGAAGCGCATGGCCATGGCGACGGCCGGCGTCGCGCAATCAAAAATCGCGGCGGCGATCGCATTCGCCCACAGCATGCGGTTTGCGTCCGCGCTCCATAGCCACGCCGGCGTCGGGCTCAGGGCGTGCGCCGCGAGCCGCTGGTCGTTGAGGCAGGCAATGTGGAACTCGTTGCCATTCATCGCTGTGTCGCACGCAGGGATTACGGCTAATGAATCCTTAATACGGCGGCTTTGCCGCCGCGTCCACGAACCGGCGGTCGGTCGGCACAGCCAACCGGCGATAACCTTAATAGTGCGAGTTCCAGCGTTGGCGCGAGCAACCGCTTGCCGTCGATATGGTTAAGCCAATGGCGGGCGGGGCGCGAAGGCAGGAGGCTGTTATGGCTAGCCAAAGCAATCTGAACTTCGAGGTTCCTGCGGAAATGCGGGCCCTCGCCGAAAAAAGCATGGAGCAGGCGAAGCAGGCCTTCGACAGCTTTTGTTCCGTGACGCAGAAGGCGGTCAGCACCGCCGACAAGCAGGCGGCCGGCGCCAAGGACGTGGGCGAGCTCGCCGTCCGCTTTGCCGAGCGCAACATCGCCTCATCGTTCGAATTCGCCGAGCGGCTGGTGCGCGCCAAGGATTCCCAGGAAGTTATGGCGCTGCATGCCGACTACGTGAGGGCCCAGATCGCGGCTTTCAGCGATCAGGCCAAGGAATTGACCAAACAGGCGGCCAAGCTGGCGGCCGAGAGCGCCCCGCACTGAGCCGAGCCTGAAGACGCCTCGAAATGACCACCGCGCCGGCCCCGTGGCCGGAGCGCGCTACGGGTGTGTCATTTTGTGCAGCGCAATATTTTTTATTGCAATGCACCAAAGTTAATGCTATATGAGCTTTACAGCACCTGCCTGGACGCCCCCTTTCGGGCTTCCGCACGAGGCTTTTCCTCATGGCGGCGGGTCCTAAATCAGGCGCGAGCCGAAGTGCCGAGGGCGGCGGCTCGCATTGAGCCGGATGCCGTCCTCCGACCCAAGGATACAACCGTCATGACCGAAACCGCCGTCACCCAGAATCCCACGTCGAAAGCCAAGTCGAAGCCCGTTGGCGCCGGCGCGCCCAGCGCCGCCGTTTTCGAGATGCCGAAGTTCGAAATGCCGAAATTTGAAATGCCGAAGATGGAAGTGCCCGCCGCTTTCCGCGAGCTCGCCGAAAAGGGCATCGCGATGGCCAAGGATAACTACGACAAGATGAAGAGCACGGCCGAGGAGGCCACCGACGTGCTCGAGGAGACCTACAGCACCGCCTCCAAGGGCTGCTCGGGCTACGGTCTCAAAGTGATCGAGGCCGGGCGCGCCAACGCCAACGCCACTTTCGATCTGATGACCGAATTGCTGACCGCGAAGTCCTATGCCCAAGTGGTCGAGCTCTCCACCGGCTTCATGCGCAAGCAATTCGACGCCATGACCGCCCAGGCCAAGGAGCTGGCCGAGGAGGCGCAGAAGGTGGCGACCGATACCGCCGAGCCGATCAAGGAAAGCCTCACCAGCGCCTTCAGCAAGGCGGCCTGAAGCCCGAAATCTAGCGCCGCCAGCCGCGGCGCGGCCGAGCCCGGGCAACAGCCCGGGCTTTCGCTTTTGAGGGGGTCTCGCACTCTACCCCGGGCAAGCCGAGCCGCTTGCCAAACCGCAGGCCCGAACCTAGGTTCGCCCCGCAACGACGGATCGTTGTCCGTGCAGGTGTAGCTCAGTTGGTTAGAGCGCTGGTCTGTGGAACCAGAGGTCGGTGGTTCGAGTCCACCCACCTGTACCAACGCAATTGTCCGGTCCGTCCCGCCCAGGCCTGAAGCGCCGCGCAAAAACGCCGGCGAAAATCATCGCCGGCGCTCGCCGTCTTGAAAACGATTGCTGGTCAGCGCCGCGTGTAAGGGCCGCCATTGTTGGCATGCGGGCCGACATTGCCGCGCGGCCGGTAGTAGCGCGGCGAGCCGCCGAACAGGAAATCGAAGAAGCTCGGGCCGCCGTAGTGGCCGCTATAGCCGGTGTCGTTGCCATAGGCGCCATAGGTACCGGCCGGCAGGCGCACCGGCTGATCGGACGGGTTCGGCGCACGCTCGACCGGAATCTCGGCGACCCGGCGTTCGCTGCGGTTCTTGAGGATCTCGATCATCCTGGTGTCGCGGCCGTAGACGTCGTCACGGAATTGCAGCTTGCCGTTCTCGTCCACGAACGCAGTCTGATAGGTCAGGTGCACCGGGATCGGAGTCGAGAAGTTGATGTTGATCTCGTTGCTGCCGTACATGCTCTCGAATTTCGCCGGCGTGTAGTGATCCTGCGGCGCTTCGATGGACATCAACTTGGTGGCGTATTCGAGCGGATTCTCCACCCGCATGCAGCCGTGGCTGTAGGCGCGCTTGTCGCGCTTGAACAGATATTTTTCCGGCGTGTCGTGCTGATACACCAGGAACTTGTTCGGGAAATTGAAGCGGATACGGCCGAGCGCGTTGCCGGCGCCGGGCGGCTGGTAGATGTGCACGGTGCCGTCGCGGTCCTGGTAGATTTTCAGGCCGTAGCGGTCGAGCACGGTCGGATCGGCCTGCAGCGCCGGCAGATATTCATTCTCGATGATCGAGGGCGGCACGTTCCAGGTCGGATTGACGGTGATGTATTTCATCTCCGCGCTGGTCATCGGCGTCGCCTTGGTCGGCATGCCGGCCACGATCTTGGTTTTCCAGTCGAGCTTGCCGTTATGCATTAGGCTGAGCGAGAAGTCCGGCACGTTCACCATGACGTAGGTGTTTTCGTCATTGCCGAGCTTGCGCGGCAGCCAGCGCCAGCGCTCCATATTGACGATGACGGTGTCGATCGGGTTGTTCGGCTGCTTGTGCCCCTCGTGGACGTTGCCGTTGAGCGCGCGCACGGTATTGGTGCCGAGCATGCCGTCGACGCCGATTTCGGCGCGCGTCTGGAACGCCTTCACCGCATCCATGACGTCGTCGTCATAGAGCGGGTTGTTCTTGTCGCCGGCGATGTCGAGGCGCTTGCGCAGCGAGATCACGCGCGCGTCCTTCATGCCCGGGCGCAGGATCTTGCCTTCCGGCACGCGCGCCGGCGCGGGCTTGGCCTCGGGCTTGTCGATCTGCCCGCCACTGGCGCGCAGTTCGGCGAGCTTGACCTTGAGCGCCTTGAAGCCCGCCTGTGGTGGGTTGTAGCTGTCCAGCGCCTTGGCGACGTCGTCGGCGCCGGCGAGCTTGGCCAGCACCTCGGCCGGGTCCGGCGCGTCCAGCTTGAAGGAAATGTCCGGGCCGACGCGGCTGAAATGGATGCGGCCGATCTGCGCCTGGCGCGCGTAGTTGAGCACCGACGCGGTGAGACTAAGCTCGGCTTGCGCCAAGTCTTCCGGCGTGGCCTTCGAACCGAAATCCGGCGACGGATAGTCCTGCGAATTGAGGCCGTCGGTTTCGACCTGGCTCAAGAAGGCGATCGTATCCTTGGCGCGCGCGTCGGCCGCGCCGTTGCTTGTCCAGATCGGCTGGTAATCGTGCTCGCGGTAGAACTGCTCGACGCCGGCGCGATCGTCCTTGTGGCTGACGAAACGGTCGAGCCGTTTGCCGGTGATGAGATCGCGCAGTTGGTTGGCGACTTGCGCGTCCATGCTGGGCGGCGCGGCTTCCGGCGCAGTCGCCGCTTGGGCGGGCTCGGTCGACGGCGAGGCGGCATCCTGCTTGGGCGGCGGCGCGTCCGTAGCGGCAGCCGCGGGCGCGGCATTGCCGGGCGCGATATCGTTCAGCGTCGGCGGCGGCAGCGGCGACAGATCCGGCGTCGGCACCGCCTGGTCGATCTGCTGTTCGGATTGCTGCGCAAAGCCGGCATGACTAGACAGCGCGAGGATCAGGCCGAAAGCGGTCGAGGCCAGCAGGTGCTTAAAGCGGACGGATTTCACCACGTGTCTCCCAACAGACTATACGGCCGCAGGGGGCCGTATTTTGGACGGCGCATATTAACCCATGCACCTGGGTTCGTTACGTTTTTCACAACATTCCAGCGATCAACCCGCCGACTGTTGCTATTTTGCACGAGCGGCCAAAAGCGACGATCAGGCCGCTATTTTGAGCCTTTCCACGCCCCGACAGCCTATAGCAACTAACGCCCGGATGCCTTCTTCCCGGCGGAATTTTGCGACTTTTACCCGATGATTTCCTCGTGATCGCGGGTTCTGTCCTATGTCGCGGCGGTTGTGCTGTCGGTTCATGCGAGTTGGGGATGCCGGGCATGTCCGGATTGCCGCCGCCGCCGCCCTGTTGGAGACTTGAGGTCGATGGGGTACCGGGGCCGGTTTCGATCGCCATGCGCTAAGGCCGCGCTTTTAGCATTCGGGAGGCCCTTGATGGCGGCGCGTCTTTCGGCCCGCATCCTATTGGCCGGCGCGCTCGCCGGCTTCCTGCCGGCGGTTGCCCTTTACGCGCAGGCCCCCGACGGGCCGCCCGCGGGCAACACGGCCGCCGCCTCGCTCAAGCCGATCCCCGCGCCGCCGCAGCCGGCCCCGGCCGACAAGTTGCCGCTCGACAAGCTCAAGCTGCCGTCCGGCTTTCACATCGAGGTCTATGCCAGCGGCATCGCCGGCGCCCGCTCGTTGCGCGTCGGCAAGCGCGGCACCGTGTTCGTCGGCAGCACCGGGGACAAAGTGTCGGCGATCGTCGAGAACGAGGGCCAGCGCCAGGTCAAGGCGATCGCCACCGGCCTGCAGCACCCGAACGGGCTCGCCTATCGCGACGGCACGCTCTTCATCGCCGAGACCTCGCAGATTTCCAAGATCGACAATATCGAGGACACGCTCGACAGTCCGCCCAAGCCGACCGTGATCTACTCCGACCTGCCGAAGGACGAGATCAACAGCGCGCGATTCATCGGCGTCGGCCCCGACAACCAGCTCTATGTTTCGGTCGGCCAGGCCTGCAACAATTGCGTTCCGCCGCCGGGGCAAGGCCAGATCCGCCGTATCGATCTGGCCGGCGGCAATATCGAAGCGGTCGCGCGCGGCGTGCGCAATTCGCTCGGCTTCGACTGGTCCCCGCGCAACAAGCAGCTCTACTTCACCGACAACGGCCGCGACTGGCTGTCGGAGGACGCGCCGAGCGACGAGCTCAACCGCGTCACCAAGCCGGGCGAGGATTTCGGCGCGCCCTACTGCTATCAGGGCACGCTGACCGATCCGCAACTCGGCTGGGGCCGGTCATGCGACGAGTTCACGCCGCCGATCGCGCTGCTCGGACCGCATGTCGCGCCGCTCGGCATGCGCTTCTACAGCGGGCGCATGTTTCCGGAGAAATACCGCAACGCCATCTTCGTCGCGCGCCACGGCTCCTGGAACAGGACCAAGAAGCTGGGCGGCGACGTGGTCGTGCTTCACCTCAACAAGGAAGGCTCGGTGCAGTCGATGGAGCCGTTTCTCACCGGCTTCCTCGACGACAACAACTTCGTCGGCCGCCCGGTCGACGTGCAGCCGATGAGCGACGGCTCGCTCTTGATCTCGGACGATTGGAACGGCGCCGTCTACCGCGTCACCTATGGGCGCGCGCGCGACGACCGCGAGGAGCGGCCCGAGCGGCGCCGCCGCCGACGCGACTTCTTTTTCTTCGACGACCGCTAGCGCGCTTGTCCGCGAAAAAAGACCGGGCCCCGTGAGGGGCCCGGTTCAGGGATTGCCGGCGTGGGGGGCCGGCAACATTTCCCGAGGGGAACAAGCTGCGCAACCGGTTTACTCTGGGAGGATACACTTCCGGTGCGCAGCGTCTGCGAACTATGCGCAACACCGGCGCCTCCAGCAACACCATGCACCGCATGACTGCCATGCCAAATCGCCAAGCCGGCGCAGCAATTTGCCGCAAGCAATTTTCGAATTAGAAATGCCAGCGCTGCGCGTTGGCGACCAGGAAGTCGCGGAATACCTGGATGCGAGCCACCGATTTGAGCTCTTCCGGGTAAACAAAAAAGGCATCGAGCGCGAGCGTCTCGTCGTCGCCAAACAGCTGCACCAGGCCGCCGTTTTCTTCCACAAGATAGTCAGGCAGCATCGCGATTCCCAAGCCGCGCTGGCAGGCGCGCAGTATCCCGAGCACGTTGTTGACGGTCAGCGCGGGCACGCGCGGGCCTTTGCCATCGCGACTCACTTCCAACAGCCAGCGGCGGTTGGCGAAGTGGGCCGGCACCGTGCCGCTCAGCAGGATGATGCGGTGCTTGTCGAGTTCGTCGTGACTGCGCGGCGTGCCGAAGCGCTTGAGATAGTCGGGCGAGGCATAGGCGTGGAAATGCACCGAGAACAGCTTGCGCTGGATGAGGTCGGGCTGGGTCGGCTGGCGCAGGCGGATGGCGACGTCGGCCTCGCGCATCGCCAGATCGAGCTCCTCGTCGGTGGTGATCAGCGTGATCTGGATGTCGGGATAAAGATCGATGAACTCGCCAAGCCGCGGCAGCAGCCAATGGATGCCGATGCCGGGCGTGGTCGACACCTTGAGCTCGCCGTTCGGCCGTTCGCGGCTGTCGGTGAGCTTGGTGCGCGCGGCC
>Ga0316624_10000121_pt1 | contig 22641 bp, 25 predicted proteins | sample OWC_Aug_N3_C1_D5_FD_207657 | JGI IMG/M metagenome (GOLD analysis project Ga0316624, IMG submission 207657) | Wetland soil microbial communities from Old Woman Creek delta, Ohio, United States - OWC_Aug_N3_C1_D5_A | ecosystem: Environmental > Terrestrial > Soil > Wetlands | place: USA: Ohio... | reverse complement strand
TGCATTTTCGGCCTAACGGCCTTCGCTAGGCGCGGGGCTTTGCCGTCGTTTTGTTGCAATGCACCATATAAATAGGGACTAAGCGATTCGCATCGAAATCGCCGCGGGAAGCGCAACCGAGCCGCGCCACCACGACGTCAAGGAGACCCGACATGCAGGAGCCTTTGCCCGAAGGCGGCGCCATCCGCAAACTATGGGTCGGCGAGACCGACGAGTATCGCGACCATCTGCTGCGCCTCGACCCGGAAAGCCGCAACCGGCGCTTTTCCGGCGCGGTATCGGACGATTTCATTGCCCTCCACGCGGCGACCGCGTTCGACGCTGGCGTGGTCTTGCACGGCTTCGTCGTCGACGGGACCCTGCGCGGCGCCGCCGAGCTGCGGCCCTATGGCTCCGGCCTGGAGCGCGAGGGCGAAGCCGCCTTCAGCATCGAGCAGCCCTGGCAAAGCCAGGGCGTCGGCAGCCTGCTACTCGAGCGCACCCTACTCTCGGCGCGCAACCGCGGCATCAAATCGCTGCGCATGCATTGCCTCGCCGACAACCGGCGCATGCAGCAGCTCGCCCGCAAGTTCGAGGCCTATCTGCATTTCGATTTCGGCAGCGTGGTGGGCGAAGTCGATCCGCCGCGCTATACCGCGCTGTCGCTGCTGCGCGAGGCGATGGCCGACGCGCACGGCGTCGCCACCACGATCCTCGACGCGCAGTCGCGGTTGCTGAGGGTGGCGTAGAGCCATTCACTCCGCTGTCATGCCCCACGCAAGCGGGGCATCCAGTATCCCAAGACACGGCAGTGTTTACTGGATCGTCCGCTTACGCGGACGATGACAGCAGAGAATTGGCGCGACGCCGCAGCCTAGGCACTCAACGGGTAGCTCGCCTCGACCACATAAGGCCCGCCACCCACCGAGGAGCGCGAGGAGAACAGCACGAAGCGCGAGACGCGGAACGGCGAGGTGCGGAAAAGCCCTCGCGCCCCGAGATATTCCGCCACCTGCTGGCTCGACGACTCGCGCAGCCGCGCCAGCGTCACGTGCGGCGTGAATTTGCGGCCTTCCGGCTCCAGGCCGATGCGCTGCATCAGCCGTTCCTGCTCGGCCTGCACGTCGAGTAGCGCCTGCGCCGGCGCCACCTGCGCTACCACCGCGCGCGGCTTGCGCCCGCCGAACGAGGCGAGCCCTTCCATGTACAGTTCGAAGCCGCCGCGTTTGACGCGGCCGAGCAATTCCGCGACTTCGTGCGCCGTCACATCGTCGACGTCGCCGATGAAGCGCAGCGTCAAATGATAATTCTCCGGATCGATCCAGCGCGCGCCCGGCAACCCGCCGCGCAGCGTGGACAGCGCCAGCCCAATGTCGGAGGGAATTTCGACGCCGGTGAAGAGACGCGGCATAACGAGTTCCAGCTTAAGTCCCGCGCGCGGCGCGCGCCCGGGCGATCAACGTCTCGACCTGCGGCAGGATACGCGTCACGATCACATCGACGCCGGCGGCAGTGGGGTGCATGCCATCGACCTGGTTGAGCTTGTCATCGGTGGCCACGCCGTCGAGGAAGAACGGATAAAAGACGACCGGATGAGTCGAGGCAAGCGCCGGATAGATGGCGTCGAAGTCCCGCGCAAAATCGGTACCCATGTTGCGCGCCGCCTTCATGCCGGCGAGCAAGACAGAAATGTGACGAGCGGCGAGCCGGTCGAGAATCTTGTCGAGTGCGGCCTTGGTCACCTTCGGGTCGATGCCGCGCAGCATGTCGTTAGCGCCAAGCTCGACGATAACCGCGTCCGTCCCCGGCGCAACCGACCAGTCGAGCCGGTCGAGCCCGCCGCTGGCGGTATCGCCCGACACTCCGGCATTGACGATCGTGGCCGCGATGCCCTTGGCCTTCAGCGCCTTGTCGAGTTTGACTGGAAAAGCGTCGTCAACGGCCAGCCCGTGGCCGGCGGCGAGTGAATCCCCGAGCACCACGATTTTCACCGGCTGTTCGGCGGCGCGCGCCAAAACGGGGGCGAAAAGCCAGGCGATCGCCGACAGCGCAGCCAGGCGCTGGACCCGGGCGGGGCGGTTCCCATATGACCGGGGTTGCGAACGGAAAGGCCACATGACCAACCACTCCCAGGCGGGGCCGGCGATCGCGCTTGCCGGCGTCAATCTCTCGCTCGGGCAAGGCGCCGCCCGCGTCCATATCCTCAAGGACATCGATCTCAATATAGGCAACGGCGAGGCCGTTGGCTTAGTGGGGCCGTCCGGTTCGGGCAAGTCGACGCTGCTCATGGTGATGGCCGGGCTGGAGCGTGCCGACACCGGCACGGTGCTGGTGGCAGGCGAGAATTTAGGGAACCTCGACGAGGACGCGCTCGCCCGCTTCCGCGGGCGTCATGTAGGCATCGTGTTCCAGTCGTTCCACCTCATCCCGACCATGACCGCGCTGGAGAATGTCGCGGTGCCGCTGGAATTGGCCGGCCTTGCCGACGCGCAGGCGCGCGCGCGCGAGGAGCTGAGCGCCGTGGGCCTGAGCGGCCGTTTGGCGCATTACCCGGCCGAACTGTCCGGCGGCGAGCAGCAGCGTGTGGCGGTCGCGCGGGCGCTGGCGCCCAATCCGACGATCGTGGTCGCCGACGAGCCGACCGGCAATCTCGACGAGGACACCGGCAAGCAGATCATCGATCTATTGTTCGCTGGGCACGCGAGGCGCGGCACCACGCTGGTACTGGTGACACATGACGCGGCGCTCGCCGCGCGCTGCGCCCGCGTGGTGCGGCTGCGCTCGGGCCATATCGACGGCGGGAGCGCGGGATGAGGGCTATCACCGCCACAGCGGCACAAAGTGGAGGCTGGTTGCCGCTGCGCTTTGCCTGGCGCGAATTGCGCGGAGGCTTGCAAGGCTTCTACGTGTTCATCACGTGTATCGCGCTCGGCGCCATGGCGATCGCCGGCGTCGGCTCGGTGGCGGCTAGCCTCGCCTCGGGCCTGGCGCGCCAGGGCCAGGTCATTCTCGGCGGCGATCTCTCGTTCACGCTGATCACGCGCGAAGCGACGCCGCCGGAACTCGCCTTCCTGGACAGCCGCGGCGCACTCTCGACCGCGGCCACCATGCGCGCCATGGCGCGTGACGCCGCGGGCGAAGCGACGCTGGTGGAGATGAAAGCGGTCGACGGCGCCTACCCGCTGTTCGGCCAGGTCGCGCTCGATCCGCCCGGCCCGCTTGACGCTGCGCTCGCGCAACGCGACGGCGTCTACGGCGCCGCAGCCGATCCGACGCTGCTGACACGGCTCCACATCAAGCCGGGCGCGCGGCTGACCATCGGCAATGCCACGGTCGAAATTCGCGCCGCGCTCGCGAACGAGCCGGACAAGATCGCTGGCGGCATCGGCTTCGGGCCGCGCCTCATGGTGGGCCACGCGGTCTTGCGCGCCACCGGTCTGCTGCAGCCGGGCAGTCTGGTGCACTGGCACTATCGCCTGCGGCTGCCGGAGAACGACGCGAGCGACAGCGCCGCCAAAAAACTGATGACGCAGGCGCGCGCGCGCTTTCCGCAGGCCGGCTGGGAGATCCGCAGCCGCAGCAACGCCTCGCCGATGCTCGAGCGCGACGTCGAACGCTTCACGCAATTCCTCACCATCGTCGGCTTGACCGCACTCCTGGTCGGTGGCGTCGGCGTCGGCAACGCGGTGAAAAGCCATCTCGACCGCCGGCGCGACACCATCGCCACCATGAAGGCGCTCGGCGCCAGTGGCAGGCGCGTCTTCGCGATCTATCTCACGCAGGTGCTGCTGCTGGCGGGCGTCGGCGGCGTCATCGGCATGGGGCTCGGCGCGGTGCTGCCCTACATGGTGAGCTGGGTGTTCGGCGCGCTCATACCACTGCCGATCGAGCCGGCGGTGCATCCCACCGATCTGCTGCTGGCGCTAGTCTACAGTCTGCTGACCGCGCTGGCCTTCGCCTTGTGGCCGCTCGGGCGCGCGCATGATGTGCCGGTCGGCGCCCTGTTCCGCGACGCGGTGGCGCCGCAGCCGCGATTGCCGCGCAAAGGCTACATCGCGCTCACGGCAGCCGCCGTGATCGTGCTGGCGGCGCTCGCCGTGCTGCTTGCCTATGACCAGCGCGTCGCCATCATCTATGTCGGGGTCGCCGCCGCCGTTTTTGTGCTGCTGCGCCTGGTGGCGGCGCTTCTGATGTTCATCGCGCGCCGCGCCCCGCACGCGCGCTCGACCAGCTTGCGCATGGCGGTCGCCAATATCCACCGGCCGAGCGCACTGACGCCGACCATCGTGCTGTCGCTCGGCCTGGGCATCGCGCTCCTGGTGACGGTGATCGAGATCGACGGCAATTTGCGCCAGCAATTTTCCGCCGAACTGCCGGCCAAGGCGCCCTCGTTCTATTTCCTCGACATTCCGTCCGGCGAGGCGGGACGCTTCGACGCCTTCCTGCGCGCGCAGGCGCCCACGGCGAGCCTCGTGGAAGTGCCGATGCTGCGCGGTCGCATCATCTCCGCGCACGGCATGCCGGCGGAAAACCTGAAGCCGAGCGACAACGCCGCCTGGGTGCTGCAAAGCGACCGCGGCATCACCTATGCCGACGAGGTGCCGAAGGGCTCGCGCGTGGTCGCCGGTGCTTGGTGGAGGCCGGGCTACGACGGGCCGCCGCTGGTTTCGTTCGAGCAGCGCATCGCCGACGGCCTCGGCCTCAAGCTCGGCGATGAAGTCACCGTCAACGTGCTCGGCCGCAACATCACCGCCCGCATCGCTAACTTGCGCACCGTCGATTGGCAGAGCCTGAGCATTAATTTCGTCATGGTGTTCTCGCCAAACGCTTTCCACGGCGCGCCGCACACGCGGCTGGCCACCCTCACCTATGCCGACGGCGGCACGGCGGCGCAGGAAGGCGCGCTGGTCGGCGCGGTCGCCACCGCGTTTCCCATGGTCACCAGTTTGCGCGTGAAGGAGGCGCTGCAAGCGATCGGCGGAATCGTCGCCAACCTGGTGCTGGCGATCGACGGCGCCAGCGCCATTACGCTGTTGGCGGCGGCGCTGGTGCTGGGCGGCGCGCTCGCCGCCGGCCACCGCCACCGGGTCTACGACGCGGTGATCCTGAAGACGCTGGGCGCCACGCGGGCGCGGCTGATCGGCGCCTATGCCATAGAGTACCTGCTGCTCGGTTTGGCCACTGCCGTTTTCGGGGCTTTCAGCGGGTCGCTCGCCGCCTGGCTGATCGTGGCCGACCTCATGCACCTGCGCTTTGCCTGGTTGCCGCTGCCGGCGCTGGCGGCGGCGCTTGGGGCGGTGGCGGTGACGGTGGCGCTGGGGCTCATCGGCACCTTCAGCGCCCTAGGCCAGAAACCGGCCTCCGTATTGAGAAATCTGTAGATTTCGCGGCATTCCGCCGCGTGGCGACCGTTTGGCCGGCCTTCCGGCTATAGTGGCAACCGGCTGGATTGTTAAACATTCGCAATCAAGCAGGGCCATGATCGAGCCATATCTGGCGCCCAGACTTGCTACCCACTACATTCGGGAGCATGAGCGCGCCGGCTATTCGACCGCGCGCTGACGGGTCCGGCCCCGCAAGCCGGGACATAGAGAGGGAACTTCGATGTCGGACTACGACCGTAATTATGCCGCCCGGACGAGCTTCGGCGCCGAACGGGCCGCCGCGATCGATGCAGGCCTGCGCGCCTACATGATCCGGGTCTACAACTACATGGCCGCGGGCGTCGCACTGACCGGCGTCGTGGCCTGGCTCACCTTCAACGCCGCGGTGCAGACCAATGCGGCCGGGCAGCTTGTCCTGACCTCGTTCGGCCAGGCGATCTATGGCGGGCCGATGGTGCTCGTTCTGTTTCTGGGCACGCTCGGCCTGGTGTTCTTCATGAGCTTCCGCATCAGCCATCTGCAGCCGGCGACCGCGCTCGGGTTGTTCATGCTCTATGCCGGATTGCTCGGATTGATGCTGTCGTCGGTGTTCCTGGCCTATACCGGGGCGTCGATCACCCGCACCTTCTTCATCTCGGCGGCCTCGTTCGGCGCGCTCAGTCTCTACGGCTACACCACGCAGCGCGATCTTTCGCCGATCGGCTCGTTCCTGGTCATGGGCCTGTTCGGGCTGATCCTGGCGATGGTGGTCAACCTCTTCCTGAAGAGCACGGGGCTCGACTTCGCGATCTCCGCGATCGGCGTCCTGATCTTCGCCGGGCTGACCGCCTGGGATACCCAGCGCATCAAGGAGATGTACAGCGCAAACGACGACGGCACCGCCACCGGCCGCAAGGCGGTTATGGGCGCGCTGACGCTCTATCTCGACTTCATCAACCTGTTCCTGTTCCTGCTGCGCTTTATGGGCGACCGGCGCTAAGCAGACGCAACAGCAAATCGGTTCAGCGCCTCGGCCCTGTGCCGGGGCGTTTTGTTTTTGCTAGCTTCGGCGGATGAGCGTGATCATCCGCCCCGCCACCACCGCCGACATCCCGGCCATTACGCGCATTTACGCCGATGCCGTCATCCATGGCACGGCGACCTTCGAGCTCGAGCCGCCGAGCAAGGCTGAAATGACCAAGCGCATGCGGGCGCTGCTCGACGGTAAGTTTCCCTATTTCGTCGCCGAGATCGACGGCGTCGTAGCCGGCTATGCCTACGCGTCGCTTTACCGCACGCGGCCGGCCTATCGTTTCACGGTCGAGAATTCCGTCTATGTCGCGCCCGACATGCATCGGCGCGGCATCGGCAAGGCGCTGCTGGAGAAACTGATCGAGGCCTGCACCGTGCTGGGCTTCCGGCAAATGATCGCGGTGATCGGCGATTCAAATCAGGGGGCCTCGATCGGCGTGCACAAGGCCTGCGGCTTCGAGCCCGCCGGTAACCTGAGGAACATCGGCTATAAATTCGGCCGCTGGCTCGACACGCCGCTGATGCAGCGGGCGCTTGGGCCGGGAAACACGACGAAGCCGTAATCCGACGTATCGACTAATTCACCACCAGCGACAGCTGCGAGCGGTCGATGGCGCGCAGCACGCGGTCGAGCTCGTGGCCGCGCCGCACGATCAGGCCGGTGGCCGAAATCACGCTGTAGGCGCCCTGGCGGCGGGAAAGCTTCGGATTTTTTTCGATGCGGTAGAGCGGGACTTCGGTCGCGCGCCGGAACACCGAGAACACCGCACGGTCTTTCAGGAAATCGATGGCGTAGTCGCGCCATTCGCCGGCGGCGACCTTGCGGCCGTAGAGATCGAGGATGCGGTTGAGCTCGCGGCGACTGAAGGTGACCTGGGGTGCGGGGGCGGCGGCGCGGCGCGCCGGGGATGCGCCCCCGAGGGGCTGGCTGGGATCGGTATCGCCGGTACCTAACGACATGCGGCGCCTCCTTTGTTGAATTGTCATGATCGCGCCGCCGGCCCAAGACGGCAAGGCTTTAGTCCGGGCAAAAAAGCCGCAGAAACCGGCAAAAACCGCCCGGCGGTCGATCACGAACTCGTTAAACCAAACATAATAACGCCCAAATTCGGTCAACCGCCCGACATGCTGGAGTGGGATAAGGCCAGCGTTGCCTCAAGGCCCGGTCCGGTTCGAGTTCCGGATTCCTCAGCCCCCCAGCCCCCCGGGGCTCAGCCGGCCGGGTCAATTGAGTTCCGCGTACGGTTCAATCCCCAAGTACCCTCCGGGTCGGCTTGTCGCCGGCCCGATTTTTTTGCGGGCGGTCACCCTGAAGTGCGAGCGAATCTCGTTGCTTCCGGTGTGCAGCGGGGAATTTAGTGCAGACTCGCCGCCGCAGCGCCCAGCATCAGGCCGGGCTTGGCGGCGGAGCCGCTTTGCACGATCACCGCGACATGGTCGACGTCGCCAAGCGAGAAATCGGCGTCTGGCAGCTTGTCGAGCGTCAGCGTGAAGTCCTCCGCCTGGCCGTTCCACTCGCCGAGCTTCACCCAGCGCCGCACGACATTGTAATAGTTCAAGGTGCGGCCGCGGTTCTCGCCGCGCCCGATCTGGACTTGCGCCTGACTGGTGACGGGGCATAGCCAGACCTCGCCGCTGCGCTGCTCGCCTGCGGCCGCGGGCAGGTGCACGCTCACTTTGTCGCCGGAAACCGTCAGCGTGACCGGCAAAGCGAGCGGAGCTTCGCCGCGGGTTTGCGCGATGGCCTTTTCGATCGCCGCCTTGTCGGACCCAAGCGCGTGCACCACGCCGTTGATCACGGCCTGCGGCGTATAGACCTCGCGGTCGCCGCGCGCGCCGGCGTAGTCGCGCTGCCGGTCGGCATTGCCGTGCAGGGCGAGCGTGTCCTTCCAGCCGAGATAGTCCCAGTAATCGACCGGCAGGCTCAACGTCACCAGCGAGGGATCGTGTGCGAGCTCGCCGAGCAGGCTGTCGGCCGGTGGACAGGACGAGCAACCTTGGCTGGTGAACAATTCGATCACGGCGCGCGACTCGCCCGCCACAGCCGGCAAAGCGGCAGCACAAGCAAGCGCGGCTGCAATCGCGATGCTGCGGCGGTTCATGCGCGGTCCGCGTTTCCTTGTGCCCACGCCGTCATATAAGGCGCCCGGTCGATCACCCGCCACTCACTTAGCAGTGAGCGGAAATCGGCCTTGCCGCCGATCCGCGTGAGGCGCCGCTCAGCCTGCCAACTGCCGCAGCACGTACTGCAAAATACCGCCGTTCTTGAAGTAATCCAGCTCGTCCAGCGTATCGATGCGGCAGATCAGCGGCACGCGCTTGAGCGTGCCGTTGCCGGAGACGATCTCCGCGATCAGCCGCTGGCGCGGCTTGATCTCGCCGTGCAGGCCACGAATGGTGACCTGCTCGTCACCCTTCATGCCGAGTGACTGCCAGGATGTGCCTTCCTCGAACATCAGCGGCATCACGCCCATGCCGATCAGGTTGGAGCGGTGGATACGCTCGAACGACTGGGTGATGACCGCGCGAACGCCGAGCAATACCGTGCCTTTGGCCGCCCAGTCGCGCGAGGAGCCGGTGCCGTATTCCTTGCCGGCGAAGATGACGAGCGGGACGTTGTCCTCTTTGTACTTCATCGCCGCGTCGTACATCGTCATGCGCTTCTTGGACGGATAGTGGATCGTGAATCCGCCCTCCACGCCCGGCACCATCTGGTTCTTCAGCCGGATATTGGCGAAGGTGCCGCGCATCATCACTTGGTGATTGCCGCGACGCGTGCCGTATTGGTTGAAGTCCTTCGGGCGAACCTGGTGATCGCGCAGGTACTCACCGGCCGGGCTCGCTTCCTTGATCGAGCCCGCCGGGGAGATGTGGTCGGTGGTGATCGAGTCGAGCAGCAGCGCCAGCACGCGCGCGTCCACGATGTCCTCGAGCGGCCGCTGGCGTTTTTCCATGCCCTCGAAGTAAGGCGGGTTCTGCACGTAGGTCGAGCGGTCGTCCCACGCATAGGTCAGGCCGCCCTTGACCGCGATCTTGCGCCAATGGGCGTCGCCCTTGAAAACGTCGGCGTATTTCCTGGCGAAGATCTGCTTGGTGACGTTCTTCGCAACGAAGCTGCCGATCTCCTTGTTCGAGGGCCAGATGTCCTTCAAGAACACCTTCTTGCCCTTTTGATCGGCGCCGAGCGGCTCCTTGGCGACGTCCACCTGCATGGAGCCGGCAATCGCATAGGCGACCACCAGCGGCGGCGAGGCGAGATAATTGGCGCGCACGTCGGCATTGACGCGGCCTTCGAAGTTGCGGTTGCCGGACAGCACCGCGGCGGCCACCAGATCGTTGTCGTTAACGGTCTTGGAGATCTCCGGCGGCAGCGGGCCGGAATTGCCGATGCAGGTGGTGCAGCCGAAGCCGACCAGGTTAAAGCCGAGCTTGTCGAGGTCCTTCTGCAGGCCGGACTTCTCGAGATATTCGCCGACCACCTGCGAGCCGGGCGCGAGCGAGGTCTTCACCCACGGCTTGGTGGAGAGGCCCTTGGCGGCGGCTTTGCGCGCCAGCAAGCCTGCCCCGATCATCACGTTCGGGTTGGACGTGTTGGTGCAGGAGGTGATGGCGGCGATCACCACATCACCATGGCCGAGATCGTAGTTCTTCCCCTCGACCGGCGCGCGCTTTTTCATCTCGGAGGCTTTGTTGAATTCCTTTTCCATCGAGGCGGCGAAGCCGGACTTCACGTCCTTCAATGCGATGCGGTCCTGCGGGCGCTTGGGGCCGGCCAGCGAAGGCTCGACGGTGGCGAGGTCGAGCTTGAGCACGTCGGTGAACATCGGGTCGGGCGTGGTCTTCACGCGGTACATGCCCTGCGCCTTGGCATAGGCCGCAACCAGCGCGATCACCTCCGACGGACGGCCGGTGTCCTTGAGATAGCGCATGGTGTCGTCGTCGATCGGCGAAAAGCCGCAGGTGGCGCCGTATTCCGGCGACATGTTGCCGAGCGTAGCGCGGTCGGCGATAGTCAGATGCGTTAGACCGGGGCCGAAGAACTCGACGAACTTGCCGACCACGCCGCGCTTGCGCAGCATTTCGGTGGCGGTGAGCACCAGGTCGGTGGCGGTGACGCCTTCCTTCATGCGGCCGGTGAGCTTGAAGCCGATCACCTCGGGCAGCACCATCGATAGCGGCTGGCCGAGCATGGCGGCTTCCGCCTCGATGCCGCCGACGCCCCAGCCCAGCACCGACAGTCCGTTGACCATGGTGGTGTGGGAGTCGGTGCCGACCACGGTGTCGGGATAGGCGATGTCGATCGCGACTTCCTTGCCGTCGACCTTGGCCTTGTCCTTGCGCGCCCAGACGACGTGCGAGAGATATTCGAGATTGACCTGGTGGCAGATACCGGTGCCGGGCGGCACCACGCGGAAATTGTCGAACGAGCGCTGCGCCCATTTCAGGAATTTGTAGCGCTCCTGGTTCTGCCGATATTCCTCCTCGACGTTCTTCTTGAAGGCCTGGTTGTTGCCGAAAAAGGTGACCGCCACCGAATGGTCGACGACCAGATCGACCGGGATCTGAGGATTGATTTTCTTTGGGTCGCCACCGAGGTGCTCCATAGCGTCGCGCATGGCGGCGAGATCGACCACCGCCGGCACGCCGGTGAAGTCCTGCATCAGCACGCGCGCGGGGCGGAAGGCGATTTCGCGGTCGGACGACTTGGTCTTCAGCCACTCGGCGACCGCCTTGATGTCGTCCTTGGTGACGGTGCGCCCGTCTTCGTTGCGCAGCAGGTTCTCCAGCAGCACCTTCATCGAGAACGGCAGGCGGGAGATGCCTTTCAGGCCGTTCCGTTCCGCGGTGGGGAGACTGTAATAGGCGTAGGTCTTGCCGCCTGCCTTAAGGGTCTTGCAGCAACGAAAGCTGTCGAGCGAGGTCATGAGGGCTGTTTCCATTCCCGGCGCGTGGGACATCGGCACGCAATTGGCGTAAGCCATTGAAAAGACAAAGTCTTTTATTGGCGGCGCGACCTACGCCTGAAATCCTTTACGAAACGCCGTCGGTGCGGGCTTATAAGGTCTTTTCGTGGCGGATGCCACTTTTACCGGGATGCTAGCGAAAGATGCGCCAAATTTCGGGGTTTTCAGCGCTCCGAGCGGCCGGCCCGCCGGCGGTCGCGTGCAAACGGCCGGCCTGATGCAGCTCACCGCCGAGAACCTTTCCTGCGAGCGCGGCGGCCGTCTGGTGTTCCGGGGGCTGAGCTTCAACGTGACCGGCGGTGAAGCCTTGCTGGTGACCGGCCGCAACGGCGCCGGCAAGTCCTCGCTCCTGCGCATGATCGCCGGCCTGGTGCGGATCGCGGGCGGCAGCCTTGCGCTTTCGGGCGGCGAGCACGACAGCGCGATCGGCGAGCAGGCGCATTACCTCGGTCATCTGGACGCGCTGAAGCCGGCGCTGACGGTCGCCGAGAACCTGCGCTTCTGGGCGGAGTTCCTCGGGGGAACCGCTGGCGCCGTCGAGCCGGCGCTGGATGCGGTCGACCTTGCTCCGCTCGCCGACCTGCCGGCGGCTTATTTGTCGGCCGGACAGCGGCGGCGGTTGTCGATCGCGCGGCTGGTGGCAGTGAAGCGGCCCATTTGGCTCCTGGACGAGCCGACCTCGGCGCTCGATGCCGCCTCGCAAGGCAGGCTGGCCGATCTGATGCGCCGGCATTTGGCCGGCAACGGCATCATCGTCGCTGCGACCCACGGCACCATCGGCCTCGACCGCGCGCGCGAACTCAAGTTGGGGCCGGCATGAGCGCGCTTTTGACATGGAGACGCGCGTGAACGCGCTTTTGGTGACATGGAGACGCGCGTGAACGCGCTTTTGGCCCTCATGCTGCGCGACATGCGGCTGGCGGTGCGTGTCGGCGGCGGCGCGCTGATGGGTGCGCTGTTCTTCCTGATCGTGGTGGTGATGGTGCCGTTCGCGGTCGGCCCCGATCTCAAGCTGCTGGCGCGCATCGGACCGGCGATCCTGTGGCTGGGCGCGCTGCTGGCCAGCCTGCTGGCGCTCGACCGGCTATTCGCGACCGACTACGAGGACGGCTCGCTCGACCTCTTGATGACGGCGCCGATGCCGCTCGAACTGGCGGTGGTGGCGAAAGCCATCGCGCATTGGCTGACGACAGGGTTGCCACTGGTGGTAATCGCGCCACTGCTCGGGCTGCTGCTTAATGTCGAGCTGAGCGGCATGGGCGCGCTGATGCTGACGCTCGCCGCCGGCACGCCGGCGCTCACTTTCATCGGGCTGATCGGCGCCGCGCTGTCGGTGGCGCTGCGCCGCGGCGGCTTGCTGCTGGCGGTGCTGGTGCTGCCGCTGACGATACCGGTGCTGATCTTCGGCGTGGCGGCGGCGGAAGCCGCCATCACCGGCCCAGCGCCGTTCGGCCCGCCTTTCACCGTTCTTTGCGCGCTGTCACTGGCGAGCTTGGTTTTGGGACCGGTCGCCGCCGCCGCAGCGCTGCGTTACGGGCTGGAATAGACCACCGGCGGTTGCTACAATGATAAAGTTATAGCTCAAATCGCAGCGTCTAGCCGTGCTGAACTCAACGGAGCGGGCGATGACGAATTTCACACGCGCATTCCTTGCTATGGGCGCCGCCGCCGTTCTTATGTGCTGCGTCGTTCTTCCCCTTCACGCGCGCGACGCGCAAATCCGTCTTGCGGCCGACAAACTCGACCCGCAAACCTTCGAGCAGAAATTGCAGGACACGCGCGCCAATATCAAAAAAGATCAGAAGATGACGACCCGCCCGGCAGACAATGCCGCCACCAACCAGATCGTCACCGATATCTGCAAAAAGAATCCGAAACTCCCGCAGTGCAAATTGTAGCGAACAATGTTGAAACCGCGCGATAAGGGAGAGAAGCGCCGTTTCACCCCACGCTTGGGCAAGAAAACCTACGACCTACTGCTCAACACCGCCAAGGTCGCGGGCGTGCTGTCGCTGATCTATGGCGTCGGATTTGGCATTTTTCAGTACTACGAATCGAAGAAAGAAAAGCGCATCGAGGAATCCTTGTCGCTCTTCCGGCAATTCAACAACGCGCCGTTTACGGATTACCGCAAGCGCATCAATATTGCGATCATCGACCACCGTACTGAAATTGCCAGTGCCGCGAGCGACGAAAAGCAGCTCGCAGCGACAATCATGAACGTGGTGCGCCAGGAAAAACTCGAGACCGACCTCGCCTTTGTCTTGAATTTCTTCGACGGCGTCGTTTATTGCGCGGCCAAGAATATTTGCGACCCCGACATATCCTACGATTTGTTTTATGCCAGCGCCCGGGAGCTCTACGTCCCGTTCTACCAATATATCCAGTCGCAACGCGATTCCTTCAACGATTTCGGCGCCGGCATCGAAACGCTTGTCAAACTCAAGAGTACGACCGCCGACAAACAAGCCCCGCCGGATATTGCCGCGAAATAGCCGGACTTTGGCGATTGTCTGCGTATTGCGCCGCCAAACCGGCCCCGCAACTGCATTGCGTCAGGAGCAGCGGGCCGCTAATTCATTCTCATGGCCGTCATCGACCTCGCCAATCCGACGCGCTTTCTGAACCTGGTCAGCCGCGTGCTGCCGTGGCTGACGGCCGCCACGCTGATCCTGTTCGCGATCGGGCTCTATCGGGCCGTGCACGCGCCCGACGATTACCAGCAGGGCGCCACCGTCAAGATCATGTTCCTGCACGTGCCGGCGGCCTGGCTCGGTATGATGGGCTGGGGGCTGATGAGCCTCGCCGCCCTCGGTACGCTGGTCTGGCGCCATCCGCTGGCGGACGTCGCCGGCAAGGCGGCCGCACCGATCGGCGCCGCCTTCACCTTCATCTGTCTCGTCACCGGCTCGCTCTGGGGCCGCCCCACCTGGGGCACCTATTGGGTATGGGACGCGCGGCTCACCTCGATGCTGGTGCTGCTGCTGCTCTATCTCGGCGTGCTGGCGCTCTATTGGACCGCGGAGGATCCGGGCCGCGGCTCGCGCGCGGCGGCGGTGCTCGCGCTGGTCGGCGCGGTCAACCTGCCGATCATCAAGTTCTCGGTCGACTGGTGGAACACGCTGCACCAGCCGGCCTCGATCTTCCGCCTTGGCGGCTCGACCATCGACCCCGCGATCCTGTGGCCGCTCATGATCGTGGCCGCCGCGTTCACGCTTTTGTTCTTCACGCTGCATCTCGCCGCCATGCGCAACGAGATCCTGCGCCGGCGCGTTCGCGCCATGCGGATGATCCAGGCGCAAGAACTGGCGGAGGTGGGCGCATGATCCCGAAAAGTGGGTACCGGTTTCCCGCCTTCGCGAAGCCCGCTTCGGCGGGCGAAGGAAGGTCGGATCAAATTATGCGCAAAAGGAAAAGCGCATGAATCTCGGGCCGCACGCCGATTTCATCGTCGCCGCCTATGCGGTGACAGCGTTCGCGGTGGCGGCGCTCATCGCCTGGGTCGTGCTCGACTATTCGGCGCAGCGCCGCATCCTCGGCGACCTCGAGGAGCGCGGCGTGACCCGCCGCTCGCGGCGGAGCGCATCGTGAGCGCGACAGCGCGCGAAACAACGAGCAAGACAAGGCGCAGCATCATCGTTCTGCTGCCGTTGATCGTGTTCCTCGGGCTCGCGGTGTTGTTCTATGCCGGCTTGCGCGAAGGCGATCCCTCGCTGCTGCCGTCGGCGCTGATCGGCAAGCCGATGCCGAGCACCGACCTGCCGCCGATTGAAGGGCTCGTGCGCGACGGCCAGCCGGTGCCAGGGCTGACCGACGCGACCTTCAAGGACAAGGTGACGTTGGTCAACGTGTGGGCCTCGTGGTGCATTCCCTGCCATGACGAAGTGCCGTTCCTGGCGGCGCTGTCGAAGGACAAACGCATCCAGCTCGTCAGCATCAACTACAAGGACACGCCCGCCGACGCGCGCCGCTTCCTCGGCCGCTACGGCAACCCTTACGCGGCAAGCGGCGCCGACCGCAGCGGCCGCGAGTCGATCAATTGGGGCGTCTATGGCGTGCCGGAAACCTATCTGGTCGCCCGCGACGGCGTCATCGCCTTCAAGCTGGTGGGGCCGATCACCGCCGAAAATCTGGCGCGCGCGCTCGAGCCGCAGATCAAGAAGGCGCTGGGGGAATAGCTTTAAGGTAATTTGTAACCAATCCTTAGACCCCTCGCTGTAAGCCTTGAGCGCAATGCGCTCGACCGAAGGCATCTATTACTCCCGGCTCGACCATGTGCGGGCGGTCGCCGCCTATCTGGTCTTCGTCTGGCATTTCCTGCACATGACGCCGCATTTTCCGGTGCCTTATGCCAGCGCGCCGCCCTTCCCGTTCGCGCTGCTCGACGAGGGCCACACCGGCGTCGCGCTGTTCATGACGCTCTCCGGCTATCTGTTCGCCAAGCTGGTGGGCGACCACCGCGTGGATTTTCCCTGCTTCCTGTGGAGCCGCGCGGTGCGGCTGGGACCGTTGCTGATCGTCGTGATCGCGGCCTGGATCGTGATCGAATGGCTGGCCGGCGCGCCGCTGCCCTGGACCGACATCGCGGGCGGCGTGCTGTTTCCGACCTGGCCGCGCGGCACCTGGTCGATCACGATCGAGATGCACTTCTATCTGCTGTTCCCGCTGCTGCTGTTTCTGTTCCGCCGCCAGGGTCCGTTCGCGCTGCTGATGGTGGTCGCCGGCGCGCTGCTGCTGCGCTTCGACTGGTGGCGCAGCTTCGGCGAGGTGCAGCATATCGCCTACTGGACCATCTTTGGCCGCATCGATCAGTTCATCTTCGGCATGCTGTTCGCGCTGGTGCCGGTCCGGCGCGACCTGCTGGGCGTCATCGCCGGCGTCGCGCTCGCCGCTTTCCTGATCCTGTGGAACGCGTTCGACCGCATGGGCGGCTTCTTCAACCACACCGGCGCGCCGTCGACGAGCGCGCTGTGGATTTTCATTCCGACCGTGGAGGCGATCACCTATGGATCGCTGATCGCGTTCTATGACGGCGCGAGCTTCCGCGTGCCGGCATGGCTCGACCGCGCACTCGCCAAGGTCGGCGAATATTCGTATTCGATCTATCTGCTGCACTTCTTCCCGATCGTCCTGCTGCGCGACGTCTTCTGGGAGCGCATGGGCAGCGCGGACAATTTCTTCATCGCATTGATCCTCGCCAATCTCGCCTTCCTGGCGTTCGTGCCGGTGGCGGGACTGTCGTATAATTATTTCGAAAAAATCTTCCTCGTCTACCGCAAGCCCTATCTGCGCGCGCCTGCGGCGCAAGCACTGGCCGCGCCGTCGCGTTAGCTTTCCTTCTTCGCGTGATATTTGGCGATCAGCGGGTATTGCGCCGCGCCGAACAGGAAGGTGAGCGGCACCACGCCGAACAGCTTGAAGCTTACCCAGAGATCGGTCGAGAAATTCCGCCAGACGATCTCATTCAGAATGGCGAGCGCAAAGAAGAAAAACGCCCAGCGCCAGGTGAGCTTCCGCCAGCCCTCGTCGGTCAGATCGAACACCGTATTGAACAGGATACCGAGGAACGACTTGCCGAAGGCGAGCCCGCCGACCAGCGTGCCGCCGAACAATAGGTAGATGATGGTCGGCTTGAGCTTGATGAAGGTTTCGTTGTGCAGGACGAGCGTCAGGCCGCCGAAGATCAGCACGATGATGGCCGTGACCAGCGGCATGATCTCGATGCGCCGCGTCATCGTATAGGCGACGGCGAGCGCGATCAGCACCGCCACCATGAACGCCGCGGTGGCGGCGAAAATGCCAAGCTTGGCATTGGCGGCGAAGAACAGCACCAGCGGCCCGATGTCGAGCACGAGCTTGAGGTAGGGGTTGAGTTGTTGTTTTTCGGACATGCGGCTCTCTAGCGCGTGTCAGCCATCATTCCAACCCCACCACCGCGCGGGAAAAGTCGCGCGCGGTGAAGGGCGCGAGATCGTCGACGCCCTCGCCGACGCCAACAAAATGCACCGGCAGGCCGAATCTGGTGGCGATCGCCACCAGAATGCCGCCGCGCGCGGTGCCGTCGAGCTTGGTCATGACCAGGCCGGTGACGCCCGCGATCTTGCCGAAGATTTCCACCTGGCTGAGCGCGTTCTGCCCGACCGTGGCATCGAGCACCAGCAGCACGGCGTGCGGCGCGGTCGGCTCCACCTTGCGCATCACGCGCACCATCTTTTCCAATTCGCTCATCAACTCGGCGCGGTTCTGCAGGCGGCCGGCGGTGTCGACCAGCACCACGTCGACGCTCTGCGCCTTGGCGGCGGCGATGGCGTCGAAGGCCAAACTCGCGGCGTCGCTGCCCGGCTCGCGCGCCATGACGGCGGCGCCGCTGCGCTCGCCCCAGATCTTAAGCTGATCGATGGCGGCAGCGCGGAAGGTGTCGCCGGCGACCAGCATCACGCTCTTGCCTTCGCGGCGAAAGCGCGCCGCCAGCTTGCCGATGGTGGTGGTCTTGCCGGAACCGTTGACCCCGGCGATGAGGATCACGAACGGCCGCGTCGTGATCTCGAGCGGCTTGGCGACCGGCGCCAAGACCTTCTCGATCTCGGCGGCCAATACGGCTTTCAGCTCGTCGGGCGTGATGCCCTGCGGATAGGTCGATGCGTCGAGCGCGGTGACGATGCGGCCGGCGAGCTCCGTTCCGAGGTCGGCGCGGATCAATTCGGCTTCCAGGCCTTCGAGCGTTTCGCGGGTGAGCGGCCGGTTGCTCAAAGCGGCAAGCGCGGAGCCGAGCGAGGCCGAGGTGCGCCCGAGCCCGCCGCTCAGGCGCTTCCACCAGCCGCCGGTCTTGGCGCTCTCGTCGCCGGTCTGTGTGCTGTCGTTCATAAGGCGCCCGTGATACCCGTTCCCACTCTATTTGGTAACTGAATATGACTCCGGAAGAGATGCTCGCCCGCCTGCTCTACCGCGACGGGCTGATGCTGGTGGTCGACAAGCCGGCCGGCTTTGCCGTGCATCGCGGGCCGAAGGGCGGGGATGCGCTCGACGCGCATTTCGACACGCTGCGCTTCGGGTTGCCGCGGGCGCCCGCGCTGGCGCACCGGTTGGACAAGGACACCTCGGGCTGCCTGGTGCTCGGCCGCCACCGCAAAGCGCTGGCGCTGCTCGGCAAGCTGTTCAAGCAGGGCAAGGTCGGAAAGACCTACTGGGCGGTGGTCGAGGGCGGGCCGGAGGCCGAGCAAGGGCGCATCGATATTCCACTTTCCAAGCGCGACGAAGCGCGCGGCTGGTGGATGAAGCCGGACCCGCACGGGCTACCCTCGGCGACCACGTGGAAGGTCATGGGGCGCGGGGGCGGGCTGACCTGGCTCGCGCTCGAGCCGCTGACCGGACGCACGCATCAGCTGCGCGTGCATTGCGCCGAGATGGGTTTCCCCATGGTCGGCGACACCATCTACGGCCGCGCGTCGCGCGCGGGCGGACCGGCGCTGCAACTGCACGCGCGCGAAGTGACCGTGCCGATCTCCAAGAACAAGCCGCCGGTGCAGGTGACGGCGCCGGTGCCGGCGCATATGCGCGAGTTGTTGATGAGGTGCGGGTGGACGGGCGAAACTCAATAGAGCTGCGCCTTGATCCTTTCCGGCAATTCGCGATCATATTTCTCGCCGCCGAGCCGGCCCTGGCTCAGCTCGGCGATGATGGTGCCGGTCGAGGGTAGGCTCTTGCGATCGATCTTGGTCGCTTCGTCCCACAGCCTCGATCGCACGATCGCCTTGGAGCAGTGGAAGTAAACGCTCTCGATATGCACGACCAGCACGCAGCGCGGCAGCTTGCCGTTGATCGCGAAGCTTTGCATCAGCTCGGGATCGACCGAAATGGCGGCGCGGCCGTTGACACGCAGCGTCTCACCGACGCCGGGAATGAGGAACAGCAGCGCGATGCGCGGGTCGCGCACGATGTTGCGGAAGCCGTCGATGCGGTTGTTGCCCGGCCGATCGGGAATGCCGAGCGTCTTGTCATCCAGGATGCGCACAAAGCCGGCCGGGTCGCCCTTCGGCGAGCAATCGAGGCCTTCCGGCCCGCTGGTGGCGATGGCGACGAAGGGCGCCGCCTCGATCAGCTTGCAGTAAGGCGCGTTGAGGCGATCGATCTCCTTGATGATCGAGGCCGGCATCCGTTCGCCGTAGAGCGCTTCGAGCTGCTCCGTGGTCGTTATCAGATGATCGCTCATGATGCCCCCTCAGGCGGCCAGCAATTGCCGGCCGTCATGCCCCGTCATTTCGACCTCGAGAATTGCGCCTGGCTTGACCGGAGCGCCGAGCCGCACCGGCGTGAATTGCTCGGTGCGGGCAAGCCCAGAAGATTCCGCCAGGACACGGCGGCGCGCGCCCACTTCGCAGTCGAGATGCGCACGCAGCGCCGCTTCACCCTTTTCGCGCAGGCGCCGCGCGCGTTCCTTGACGATCTCGCGCGCGACCTGCGGCATGCGCGCGGCCGGCGTGCCGGGCCGCGGCGAAAACGGAAACACGTGCAGCTGCGTCAGCCCGCATTCGTCGATTAGATCGAGCGAGCGCGCAAACATCGCTTCGGTTTCGGTCGGAAAGCCGGCGATGATGTCGGCGCCGAAGGCCACGTCGAGGCGCAGGCGGCGCACCCGATGGCAGAAGGTAATCGCATCCTTACGCGAATGCCGACGCTTCATGCGCTTCAAGACAAGATCGTCGCCGGCCTGCAGCGACAGGTGCAGATGCGGCATCAGGCGCGGCTCGCTGGCGAGCGCGTCGAGCAGGTCGGCGTCGGCTTCGACCGAGTCGATGGAGGACAGCCGCAGGCGCGCGAGCTCCGGCGCCTCGCGCAGGATGCGCTTCACCAGCGCACCCAGCCGCGCGTTACCATCGGCGTAGCTGGTGATGTCGACGCCGGTGAGCACGACTTCGCGATAGCCATTGGCGACAAGGCGTTGCACCTGCACCACCACATCGCGCACCGGCAGCGAGCGCGAATTGCCGCGGCCATAAGGAATGATGCAGAAGGTGCAGCGGTGGTCGCAGCCGTTCTGCACTTGCACGAAGGCGCGCGCGCGGCCCTCTATGCTGTTGATGGCGTGCGGCCGCATCGCCTTCACGGCCATGATGTCGGCGACAGCGATCTTCTCGTTCGTCCGCCACAGCCGCGCGTCGAGCTTTTCCTCGTTGCCGACGACACGGTCGACTTCCACCATGCGTGCGAAAACGTCCGGCTCGGTCTGCGCCGCGCAGCCGGTAACCACGACCCGCGCGCCAGGCCGCTCGCGCTTGATGCGACGGATGCTTTGTTTCGCTTGCCGCACCGCCTCCGCCGTCACCGCGCAGGTATTCACCACCACGGCGTCGGCGAGCCCGGCCGCGCCCGCCTCGCGCCGGATCACTTCCGACTCATAGGCATTGAGCCGGCAGCCGAAGGTGACGACGTCGACGCTCATGGCACCGCCGCCTTGAAAAGTGCCGGGTCGAACTTGCCTTCGAATTCGAATTCGACCGGCCCGGTCATCAACACGTGGTCGTCGCTTTCGCGCCATTCGATCAGCAAGTCGCCGCCCGGCAGCGTCACCTTTACTTTTCTGTTGGTGCGCTTGAGCCGCGCGGCGGCGACCGCGGCGGCGCAGGCGGCCGAGCCGCAGGCCTTGGTGAGACCGGCGCCGCGCTCCCAAGTGCGGATGGTGATGTGGTCACGGGAGAGAATGTGCGCGAGCGTGATGTTGGCGCGCTCGGGAAAGATCGGATGGTTCTCCAGCAGCGGCCCGAAGCGGTGCAGATCGTAGGCGTCCACGTCGTCCACCCAGAAGATGGCGTGCGGATTGCCCATGTTCACCACGGAAGGCGTATGCAGCACCGGGGCATCGATCGGCCCGATCTGCAATTCGATGGCGCGGGTGTCGCGGAATTCCTCCGCCAGCGGAATCTCGCTCCACTTGAAGCGCGGCACGCCCATGTCGACGGTGAACAGGCCGTCGGCACCTTTCCAGCAATTCAAAATGCCGCTGGTGGTCTCAAAGGTGAGCGCACTTTTGCCGCTCTGCTTGGCGACCAGGTCAGCGACGCAGCGCATGCCGTTGCCGCAGGCGCCGGCCTCCGAGCCGTCGCTGTTGTAGATACGAATGAAAGCGTCGGTGCCGGGCGTGCGCGGGGGATAGAGCGCCATCAGCTGATCGTAGGCCACGCCGCCGGGCTGCGCGGCCGCGCGCGCCTCCTCGGACGCGATCTTGGCGGGATGCTCGCGCAGGTCGACAACGACGATCTCGTTGCCGACGCCGTTCATCTTCACATACGACTGGTTGGCGAGCGCACCCATTGGATTCCGCCGTAACTTCTTACCTGCCAAGGTTTTGCTCGGTTTATATGGCGAATACACGCTGATTGGCCAGGGGCCGTGCTAGAATGGCCGCAAATCACCGGAACCGCGAATCGGAGACTAGATGATGTTGTGCCTACGCCAGGCGGCGCCGATTGTCCTTGCCTTGGCGCTCGGACTTGCCGCCGGCCCAGCGCCGGCCGAGGACGCGCAGGCCCCGGCCAAGCCCGGCGTCCAGATGCCGCCCGCTGCGCAGCCTGAATCGCCCACGCCGCTGCAGCCGGGCGACGCCTTTGGCGAGGAAGTGACCTTGCCGGAGCGCACCATCGTCTACCTGCAGGGCCACAGCAATTGGGACAGCGCCCTCGACACGCTGGTCGATTCCTTCAAGTCGCTCGACGAATATCTCGCCAAGCAGGGCATCACGGCGAACGGGCCGGCCATGACCATCTACACCCAGACCGACGACACCGGCTTCAGCTTCCGCGCCGCGGTGCCGATCGCGCAGCCGCCGAAAGAGCCGCCCAAAGGCGACATCGCGGTCGGCCAGGCGCCGTCCGGCAAGGCGCTGAAATTCGTTCATCGCGGCGCTTACGATGCGATGGACTCGACCTACGAGGCGATCATCAATTATCTCGACGACAAGGGACTCGAGGCCAAGGACGTGTTCGTCGAGGAATATTCCAACGGGCCCTTGAAGGCAGACGACGACAAGCTGCTGATCAACGTATTCGTTCCGGTGAAATGACCATGACCTGCCTGCGCGCACTATTCATTGTCGCCGTCGCCGCGGCAGTCTCCCTTCCGGCTTCCGCGCAGGCTTTGGATAGGCTCGTCACCGTCACCGGCGAGGCAACGATCTCGGTGACGCCGGACACCGCGGAAATCCGCATCGGCGTGACCAGCCACGGCAAGAACGCGCGCGAAGCGAGCGAGGCCAACGCCAAGCAGATGACGGCCGTGATGACGGCAATCAAGGACCGCGGCATCGCCGA
>Ga0316624_10000120_pt1 | contig 22703 bp, 45 predicted proteins | sample OWC_Aug_N3_C1_D5_FD_207657 | JGI IMG/M metagenome (GOLD analysis project Ga0316624, IMG submission 207657) | Wetland soil microbial communities from Old Woman Creek delta, Ohio, United States - OWC_Aug_N3_C1_D5_A | ecosystem: Environmental > Terrestrial > Soil > Wetlands | place: USA: Ohio... | reverse complement strand
GACTTCAGAACGAACAACTTCTCTACCGGAGTCCCGCCGATGCCAGTTCTCAATGAAAGCAACTTGGCGCTTGAGTTGACGGAACCGTCGGCTACTGAAGTTCCAATCTGGACGACCAGGTCAGAAGCTCCGGTCCCGTTCGTGTTGCTTACGATTGGGGTGACGAGTCCGTCGGTAATCGTCTTGACACCAGCGCCCAAGACTTGAGCCACGAGGTTGACTTTGCCTGCTACTGAACCACTGGCATCGGGTACGGAACCCGCGCCACCACAGTCAATCCATGTCGAGCTATCTCGGAAGCGGAGGGAGTGCGCAGCCGAATCGTAGTAGACGTGGCCTTCGACCGGGGTCCCTGGCGCTGAACCGGGATTAAACTTGGCGTATGGGAAGGAAACTTCGCCCGTGAATGCGGCGCCTGTAAGTAGGGCGTAACCGGAGAGGTTCTGATCGCCCGTATTCGTACCAGACAAGTTGCTCGCAGAAATGGAACCCGAGAACGTTGCGCCAGTAAGTAGGGCGTAACCGGAGAGGTTCTGATCGCCCGTATTCGTGCCAGAAGTGTTCGCCAGTCTGGAGTAATCAGCGGCCGTAATCCCACCTGGGTAGGTCGCGTTTGCTGGCTGCAAATACAACACGCCAGATGTGATTGTTCCACCGTTGGCGTTCGGGGTCGAACCGAAGGCGCCCATCGATAATCCGCCGCCGCCGCCTCCAAGAGTTTGCCAGGTTGTGCCGTCGTACCAATTCAAGGTGTAGGGGCCAGTACCTATTACTGATATGGCACCGACGTCCCCCACCGTTGGGGTGGTCGGCCTGGGAAGTATACGAAAAGCAGCCGTATATCCGGTATAAGCCCCAGAAGCCACTAGGCCGTAATTTTGGTTGCTGGATCCCTTTATACCAATACCAGAGTTGTTCTGACCGCTAACTGCAGCAGTCCCACTATTGGAGGTGGCCTCGACTGCATAGTTGGAAGTGCTTTGAACTTGAAGTCCAATGCCAGAAGTGGCCTCGCTCGTGATTCCGGTATAAATGCCACTGGTCACGTTAACGCCAGGACCGCCGGCGCCGCTAATGGTCAATCCACAATATGTCGACAAATTGCCTAGTATCGATATGGCGCCATATTTATTGACAGACAGTCTTTCTACTTCTGTGCCACCAATGCCAGTGCGCAACGAAAGCAACTTGGCGGCCGGATCAAATAGACCGTCGGCCACCGAACTTCCGATTTTAACACAAACATCAGTACTAATAGTCCCATTCGTGTTACTTACGATGGGTGTAATGACGTGCTCTACCGTCTTGGCACCCGCGCCGAGCGTTTGGGCTACGAGATTGACTTTTCCTGCAACCGTCCCCGAAGCATCTGGAACGGTACCTGACGGTAGCGGCTGTGGAAAGACTATCGGCATACCCCAAAGATTGGGCTACCCGACGAACGACACGCTGACATCTTGGTCGACGTTCAACACCATCGGCTTTTCCGTCGGCTGTACCGAGATCATGTCTTGACCAGCTCCATACGAAGGGCTGAGCACGGCTACCGATACGACACCATTCACCGACTGAGCAGCCGCCACTATGTCTGAAATGGCGATTGATGTACCAATTGACGTGGCGTTGATGACAGCCGCTACGGCAGATTGGATACGCGACTTGACGTCAGCCGCTACGCCACTGCGCATGCGAACCGAGAGACTGACCGTCACTCGATGGACCATTGGTCCGCTGAAGTTGATGTTTTTGCCGGCCGAGGCGATCCCGGGGTATGTTGTTGGGTCAGAGTCGACCCCGAAGGCCTTCTTGGCTGCTTCGCCGACGAGTCCTGTATTGTAGCGGTAACCATCCACGCCGACTGCAGCGGCGCCGCTGAAGCCGAGCTTGTCGAGTGATACGAGTGTCGTCCGGGCAGACTCGCCGAGTTTGTCTGAACCATCCCACGAGTCGAACTTGACTACCGACAATGTCGCGTCGGTCGAGTTGGGGTTAATGGAGTAAACGCGCTTGAAGAGATGGCTAACCGACCCCTCGATCACTCGGACGAGAGCTGCGTTACTTGTTCCGAGCGCAGCAACCGGACCGACTGCCACAGGCACTCTTTCGGCGGTAGACAACTTGAATTTGTAGTTGTTGTCTGTGTTGGTGGCGCTATAAGTCGTCAAGTCAATGGACTCTACGGTCCATGTACCTAGGTTGTCGACACCCCACCCTTGGTAGCCGATGACGAGTTTGTCTCCCGGGACAATGGAGTCGTATGTCAAGAACGCCACGTCAGCGACTTGGATTTCTTCTACAGCACTGGCATTTTCAATCCAGAAAACCTTAAGAGTAGAATCGATACGAACTACACGGTAAAGCCCTTGGTTGGCTATAGCGACGAAATTGCTTGGATTCACGTGTGTCGGATTTGAAATTTCCGATGAAATATGGACCCAGTCGCCCTCTTTGACTCCGGTTAGCAAGCTACTCGAGAGTGATCCACTGACCGCCACGAAGTCGCCCTGACGCTCGAATTGCCACGTTGACCCAGAAATTACAGCTTGTGCTGTGTTGGCGAATTCCCACGCCTTCGTCCCACTCCACACCACATCTCCTGTTGCCGCGAGAGACGTCAGCGCAGTAGCACTGGTCACTCGAACTTTAGAGGCGACAAGTTGGTTCTGAGCCTTCATCCAATGTCCAGCACTCAAGCCGATGGCGTCGCTGGTGGCAATAGTTACAGCCGTATAGTTTGTCGCCACTCTGGATGCAGCACCTTTGACGGCCGCGACCAATGCGTTGGCTGATCCACCTTGACATTGCACGCTCCCGACGGACCCTGGAGACTTGGTGGTGATTTGTGGGCGCTTGCCGCTGACTTCGATTGTGGCGCTAGCGAACAACGCCCCCGGACCCGGAGTGTTGAGGTAATTTACGATGTGTGTAGCAGCTTGCGGAACAAGTCGCACGTCTTCATTGGCCCAGTCGCTATTGGTGGCCAGTGTCGTGTTGATGAGATTCTTGAAGGTGAGGTTGAAGTCTACGGTAGGTCCCGTGGGGGTCGTGTGGCTTCGAACGTAATTGACGCCATCCGACAGGTAGTACCAGGGATTCGTCCCTCCGAGGCCGTTTGGGGTGGCTTCGTAGCTAGCGTAGTCAATCGTACCATCCACAGCCGCTCCATCTCCAACAGCAACGGCGCTAACGGCGCTCGAAGTTTGAGCGTTAATGCCGGCTGCGATGGCGACGATGGTGTTCCCGGACAAAGGAAACGCCGAAATGTTGGTTGTGGAGTTGATAGTAGACCACACCAACACGCCAGTGGTGCCGCCCGGGAGGTTCGGTGACTTGGCTGTAAGATACCCGTCAGCCAAGGTCGAAATCTTCACCGGATGCCTAAAACTAGAAGGCAGGGACGTCTGCGTGCTGGCGGAGAAAATATCCCCTACGATTACGTTCGAAGCTCCGAGCTTGGCCTCGGCGGTGTCGCAGCTGATGGTACCAATATACGATGTCACGCCGATGTCGACGCCCGTCTCGGCATATCGAATATGGGTGGTGTCGGGGACGTTGGTGATGGTGTACACGCCGGTATGGAATCCGGCCGCGCTGCCAGCGCCGTTGCACGCCACATAGATACGGTCGCCCAAAGCCAACCCGTGGCTAGTCGCTCCGGTCGGGAGCTCTAGCTCTAGATCGGTTATGTTCGATGTCCTTGTTGCTGCATAAATAACGACGTTGAAGACATACGTGTATGTGTACAAACCACCCGGGTCGACGGCCGACACGGTTGTCCCGAGTCGCATTGCATTGGTTGCCGCAATTCCAGTTCGCGCAGCACCCGACGGGATGGTGACAGCGATGTCCGTGTATGCGTCGGTCAGAGCATCGGTCGTCGTAACGGAGGCTGTGCTCGGGGCTGACGGGTAGACGTACTGAATGCGGGCGGTGTTGCCATCTGCACCAAGACGGCGATAGCGCCACAGCATGGTTTTGTTGTTGTCGGGGGTGCCGTGAGTCTTTGTCCGAGCCGCCATGAAAATGGCCCAGTCGTTCCATTGCATTGTCGTGCCGAATACCTGCGCCAGACTGGCTCCGCCGTTTTCCGCGTCCTTGAAGTCGTTGGCGGAGCCGTAAAATGCGGACCCCGGAGTCGCTTTGCGGTACATCTGACAAATAAATCGTCCGGACGACTCGTCTCCGTCTACAACCAAACCGAGAGTGTCATCGCCTGTGATGGCGTATGGATTTGCGGCGTACAGACTATCTCCAACCATCCACTCCGTAGGACCTCGGCGGGTGGTGATGGTGGAACCCGACACTTCGGTGACGGGCGTGTAGAAGCCCTTGTGTCCGAAGCGGTGTCCGTTGGTGTCAGACGACGCTCGAGATACCACAGCCAGGCGGCTGGTGGTCTGTTGTCCGATCGCGGCTAGAGTGACTGACGTCGGGCTGGAGGTGGAGGCCACCGTCTCGGCGCCGAAGTTCGGTGTGCCGGTCTCGTCGTGCCCGGCTACAATGCTGGCAAGGTGTGTGTCGTTGTTGGTGACGACAGACACCGGAAACCCCAATTTAGCCGCTTCCGAGTTGACGGCAACCAACGCTACGTCGCCCGTCCCGTAAGAATTCGTACCAATTCGGATGTGCGTCGTACGGTAGGTAGAAGAAGCTGCACCAGATAGGGCTGCGCTGAACAGATCGGATAGCACGCTGGCGGTGTAGTGGGTGCCGTTCACGATCCACACACGTTGTAGTTGCGCCGGTGTGCGTACAAAAACCATCCCGCCGGTTGCCAAAAACGGAGTTTCGGGCGTAGACCACGACAGCGGCCGTTCAACCACGACGGTCGTCGACGACGCAGAGACGATCCTCCACGAGCCGCGATTGGCGATATTCAGCGCAGAGTCCAACGCAATCAGCCAGTCACCTTCGGCGACGTTGCCGAAAATAGCCCCGTCGGCCACGTAATACACAAGCTGTACGTTGGTGGGAGTCACGGTGGACGACACCGTAAAAACTCCACCTGCCCACGACCCAGGATTTGGGGACACCGCCACATGGACGCCAGCAGCCACGCCAGTCGCGATGATGGAGGGCTGTCCGTCCACGACGAACCAGAACTCCGCACCAGTCTCGCCGACCACTGTCGTGGCGGTTGCTGCAAACGTAACATCCGTAATGGATTGGCTTTCCAAAAATGCGCGTGTCGTGGCACTGCCGACAGTGAGCTTGTCACCAACCGCCAACACTCTTGAATCCACCAAACTCAGCTGACCGAGGCTGCGGTCTAGCTGGAAGTCGAAGTCCGCCCCGATGGCCGTCCCCGCGGTAAACATACCGGCTGTAGTCAAGCCGCAGCTCGAAATTACCAATTGAGACTGAGCGGTGCGGCCTTTGTTGCTAGACAATACGATCACACCGCCGTCGACGCGAGCGGTCAAACCTGGGACGCGGTAATTCAGAACTTTGGCCCATGAGGCTAGACTGTTGGTGGCCGCAACGGTTTGATATCCGGTGACGGCGTTGACGAAGTCTTGGTCGGTGATGGAATACGTATTGACTGGCGATGTAGGAACGTCGACGCCGTCGACTTGAATAGCCAATGTCACTGGCGAAGTCATAGGGGACCACATCCCGGATGGGTTGGACCGCAGTTCAGCGATGGTTCCGTCCTTGGATAGTGGGCGGTCGTTTAGGTACAGCCGCAAACTGTCATTACGTCCGGAAGCGAATCCCAGCGCTGCATTGGCATCAACACCAACCGCAGGTACAACCACCTCGACGTCTTCGTTGGTGTCTGACTTGGCGGACAATGCCACTCGACTGCCAGCGTCGGTAGTTCGAGCACCGAACGTCAGACTGGCATTGCCGTTGATGGCCGCAGCCACCTCGTACGCGCTGGCCGACGAAGCCGCTCGAAATTCGGAGTCACTAAATGAATGTTGACTCAATACACCGCCAACGGCGACAGCCAAGACTGGAGCTCCGGACAAATCGAACGGTGCGTAAAGCAGACCCTGTGCCGACGCCTTGGCGACGGGCTTTTGCACGAGCTGGAAACGTTTTTCTCCACCGGTAGATTCATCCGCCAACGTCTCAACCGCGACTCCGGTCGACGTCTCTTCGTACCCGGTTCCGTCATCGACATATACTGTCGTCGGGGACCCAGCGCTCCGAACCACCGAGACCGACGACGCCCTCTTGTTTTCATCTGGGGAAACAATGCCAGTCAAGAACGTCTTTAGCGCCAAGTCTGTCCCAAGGCGCTTCGACTTACGTGCAGCGCGAATGCGTTCGCGGTATGGGTCGTCCTTTTCCACGTCGATGCCGTTAGAGATCGGCGACGGATTCGTAACAATAGCTCCAATGAACGGGCGACTCGAGAAGTCGTTGATGGCTCCAGCGATGACGTTGCCTACAACGCCGTATGTAGAAGCAATAACCCCGATGCCGCCAATTGAAGTTTCGCCATCCGGCAATGTCGCGGCGTAACTCGTCTTGAATTGTACGGCGTTGGCGAGAGTGCCTTGTGTGGTTTGTACGATGGTTCCAGCCGGAATGGCTCGGTCGCCACCGTGCGCCAACACCACGCTTTCGTTGAGGTTGTGGTAGCGAGCGGTTTCATGCCCCGGCGCCAGCGTGATGGTCCAGTAGCCAGCCCCGGCAACGGCGCCGGTAAACGTCAGAGGCCCTTCGGCGTTGGTAGTGCCGCGACCGATATACAAACTGCCGCTAGTGCCGAATCCAGTGGCGTTGGAAACAAATAGCTGGTTCGAACCTACGATAGGGGGAGGAAGACCTGGGAAAATCTTGGTGGCCGTTTTGGTGAACGAACTATCTCCCACCGTAATCAAGCCACTAGCTGGGAACAGACCAAAGCGCGGAAGGTCTTCACTAAGACCGATGAGGTCGAGGGTTTGTCCGGTAGCCCCGTCGAGGTCCACGCTCGCTAGCGCGTTAAAGAAGTCTTGGCTGGACCGAACATCACTACGGGCGGCGGCCTCGAAAATTGACAAAATCGGGTTGCCGACTTGGAGTGTCGAAAGGTTCTTGTCGGCTAGGAAAGTGCCGAGGAGGTCGGACAAAACTTGCGAGTAGCTACGGGGCGTTGGGGTTGCCATGTCTAGAAGATTGACCTTGTCAGTTGTTCGGCGTAAGCGTCGAAACCAGGATGCTTATACTCTACCCGTCCGTTGGAGTCAAATCCGTACCCGGGCATAATGGTAGTGGGTTGACACCTACAGTGTGGGTGGAGCCCCGACATCGAAGGAAATTGACTACCTTTTTTGTGATAGCCGGTTTCGATCTGCGACAACTTCCACAATCTCGGCGTGACGCCATCCGACAAGGTGTGGAGGTTGCGGCATTCGTCGCACCGGTGGGCGTCATTGACTGAAATGAAACAAACCGTCGGATCTTCCACGCCCGCTAGCGCGTTGCCTTTGACAATGCCATCCATAATAGACATGTTGCGGACGATAGAGCTTTCGGTTTCGACTATACGCCGCACATCTCGGGTAACTTCACCGAACACTGTGGCGAGACGTCCTTCAAGGACCGTTACCAAGCCGGTCTCGATGTGCTTGGTGGCAGCGTCCTTCAGAAACGACTGAATCGTTTGCCCGATGTGAGCTTTGGTGCGAGCCTCAGCGGCATCCAAATATGATTCCGCCACCCCCAACAGCCCCTTCAGAGTATCGGTATCCGGCCTGGAACCTTCGGACTGGGCGGCGGCCTCGAAAATCCCCGTCAACGTCAACTCGGGGTTGTAACGGAATGTAATGTCCTTGTTGTTCGGCCGCTTGTTGCCCATGATTTGGGCACGAATTTTGGCGAACAGCTGGGCTACGGCGGTGTTGATGAGTTTAGTGGCGGCGGGACCGATTTTTGGCGTCATATGCTCAAGATTGTAGCATGAGACGTTGGCAAGTACGTTGCGTCGTGGTATGCTGTGAGTTATGACTGTCTCAAAATATTTCCGAGCGTGCACGCACGGGATTTCGCAAGAAGAAATAGCCGAGTTGGCTGCCGACAAGGACTGGAGCGTCCGCCTAAGGATCTCTTATAGACATGATGTGTCGGCAGACATACTAACTATCTTAGCTCAAGATAGTGACGGAGACGTGCAACGGCATGTGGGAAAAAATCCGAATACACCGCTTTGGGTGAAATTGTGGTTGACATCTGGTTACCGAGAGAGTATGCCCCTCAAGGAGTTTCTAGAAGTCTCCGGCGGAGAAACATGACAGACAAACACCACAAATTCCGAGAAGCAGACTTGCCACCAAGGGTCGCCATCTGGGCCCTTGAAGATTCCGGCTTCGAATATAACGGCGTCGTCTATATGATGGAATGGGGCAATTTCGAAGGGGACCCACCGGAGCTACATCGACTTATTCCTGGGTTTGTCGGCCCTTCCACTCGACAAGAGTCGGAGATTGGTCAGGTGGCGGTGATTTGGGCGCAGTCCGACTATAGCGAGTCTATGCCTTTGGCTGAATTCTTGAATGCTACGTTGGGGGATGCGTGATGTCCAAACAACACTATCTATTGGAGCAGGTTTACGAAAGTAGCGCTTGGTTCAAACAACACTATCTATTGGAGCGGGTTTTCGAAAGTAGCGCTTGGTTCGGGTTCAAGATTTGTCGCGGTCAGCGCCTCGAAAGGGTCTTCTTTTGGGGCGACGAGCCGGATTTTCCACTTATACATATCCAAGCCACGGTCTTCGCGGAGGCGGACCTGGTAGTGTTAATGGAAAGCAATGAACTGATGATTCGGTGGAGTATCGCCCGCAAGCTACACATTCCGATGGTTTTTTTCATACGCTTGCTGCAAGATGAAAATGGCTCGGTTCGGAACCAAGCTGCCGGAAACCCCTCGATGCCACCTTTGGTGAAGTTATGGTTGACGTCCGACTATAACAAGAGTATAAGTCTGGAAGAGTTTTTGCTACAAACCCAAGGAGCTACGAATGGCCTTTAACCACATCCGCCGTGCATGTAAGCCCAACGATCGCCGCTTCACTCTAGACACCACCGTCGAGCAAATCAAAAAGCTGGTTCGAGTCTCCGACTTCGACCTTGATGCAGCGGCCGAAGAGCTTTCCCACGTAGCTCCAGTGTGGTACGGTCCGGGCGGTGCAGCCGAAGACGGGCTGGAAACCCCTTGGTTCGGACATGTCTTTTGTAACCCACCTTGGAGTCAAAAGGGGCTGTGGGCCGCCAAGGGGTGGCGAGAGATGGACGCGTCACGCACGTCCAGTATCGCTATGCTTTTGCCAGCCACCACAGACCAAGCCTGGTGGCATGAATACGTAGAGCCCCGTCGCGGGATCAAGTTTTTGAGCCCCAGTAACACCCCATACGTTTTCGATGTCCACTTCCTCCCTGGGCGCCCGCGCTATGGTTGCCCAGAAGATCCGACCGGTGCTATGTCGGTGTGCTCGGTGTGTGAAGGCGCTCCGATGCGCGACATCGAAAACAGAGGCTGCCCGAAGTGCGGCGGCACCGGACTGACCCCACAAAGCTCTCCTCCGTTCGGCTCGTGTGTACTGGTATGGGCTACGGCGTGAATTGCCCATGGCTAAAATAACCGAAGACTCATACGTCAAATACGCTAGAGCTCGGGACCCTTATGCGAGCCCCGAGCTGTTGGAAGAATTGTCGTATGATGCCGATGAAGGAGTCGTATGGGAGGTCGCGGATAATTTATCCACTCCGATACACATATTAGTGAGACTGTCAAAGCACCCCTCGTTGCGAGTGCGGTGGCACGTAGCCGTGAATGATAACACACCCGTCGAGGCGTTAATTGAATTAGCTTCGGACCCGTGTTATGATGTGCGACGTGGAGTGGAAGACAACCCGAACACGCCACCGGCAGTGAAATTGTGGTTGACATCCGATTACAGCAAGAGTATGACATTGGAAGAATTTTTGGAGGCTACACATGAATAAACAAACAACAACTTGGCCGGAAGTGTTGGCCGCCATGGCTCAAAGTCAGGACCCTTTCGTTCGCGCCGTAGCCTGTCAAAGCCCCTTCCTACCTCCGTTGGTTAAAATATGGGCGCAATCAAACTACCGCAACACTCTGGCATTAGAAGAGTTTTTGGAGGCTACAAAATGAAATCGTTTAGGACGAAGACGATCCGCACGATGGCGCGCGAAGTCCGATTGGACACAGAAAACATTCTGTTGCAGCGCATCGAGGAGGATGGTTGTCGTGTGACTGTAGAGTCGAAGGCGGTGGAGGACTGCGAGATTATGGCAAAAAACCGCAAGTCGTACTGGGGAACATCAAACAAGTGAAAACCAATCAAAAGACGTACAAGTCGGAGCTGGCAGCCCTCGACCGTCTACATTTGGCGCTGACTACAGCGCTCAATCAAATCCTCGAGGCGCGTAAGAGGGAAATCACCGCTGATTGCGGCAACTCGAAGAGATACAAAGGGAAGCGTCAGCCTGGGTGTTTGGACGGCATTGGGTGCAACCGGTGTTGGGATAAGTACTCGGCACAAATGACTCGTAAGTCATGAGAAAACGCGAAGACGTCGTCCTCATAGGTGGCCGCGAATTCATATTGCGTGAAATTCACGAGCCGACCTCGGTCGGGGTTGGCGTGATCCACGCCATACTCGTACATGGCCGTGAGGGCCGTTGGTGGTGGAGGATTTACCGGAACGGCGATACAGAACACATCCCGCACGCAGACAAAATCGTCCCTCAAAATCTACATTCAGCATTGAAGATGTGGTTGACTTCCGACTACAATAAGAACATGTCTTTAATTGAGTTCTTGACGAGTCTCGGTGTTTTGAGTTAGAAGGGCCGACCGTGAAACTTCGAGAAATTTTTCTGGGTGGTTCGGGTGGCCACCAGTTCGAAGTCTCTTATATAGACGACTCTGGGCCGCTCGGGCCGTGGTGGGCCGTATACATCAATTGTCCAGCTTCGACCTCGGTCGAACGCGAGTGGTGGATGATGAAATTCAATGGTGACGCGTCGGCTAGCTTAAATGCAGACGTCATCCCATCACAGCTTAAAGTGGCGGTGAGCACGTGGGTGGCGTCCGATAGATATGGTGGGACGCCTTTGAAGGAGTTCTTGACGAGTCTCGGGGTTATTGAATAGAATTTTGGAGAACACATGAAACCGCACTACGGAGTTACCTATGCCGATCCAGTAACCGTCAGCGGGCAAAGATACATCTTAGAGCGAAGATATGTCTTAGAGCGCCCAGACGAAGAAACAGCCGGAAGTTGTCCGGTCAAGCTCTCGGTAGCCCATGCGGGTTACAGTGGTTATAATTGGTGGAATGTTGACCGTCAGGGCTGGGTAACTGACCACGACTTATCAGTCCCACGCACTTTGGCTGACGCCTGTAAGATATGGATGACTTCGCCCGGTTACCAAGATATGCCGCTGGTGGACTTCTTGACGAGTCTCGGGGTTATTGAATAGAATTTTGGATCAAGGGGATCTGGACATGTCAACTGCAAAAACTCAAATTACTCTCAACGGACAACCGTACGGGTTGGTGGAGTTGTTTGGGAGAACTTGGAATGGGTTTTCGTCGCAGCCCGCCCCGTGGGAGTTGGACGCGATATTACTGATGGTGGATTCCAAGGCGTGTTGGCGAATGGGACGCAGCGGCGCTGTGATGTCGCGCATCCATACATCAATCCCAGAAAATTTCCGTCAGGCGTGTATGGCGTGGATGTTGTGTAGGGGGTTTGGAGATATGGCGCTACGAGACTTCTTGTCTAGTCTCGGGGTTATTGAATAGAATTTTGGAAAAATTTTTTGAGCACGTGGTATAGTGCAAGAGTGCCGACCGGGCGGTTCCCCGGACGTAGTAAAGGAGAATGAATCATGGGTGGTATTACACGTGGATTCCCAATGAGGCGCTTCGAGCTTTCCCCCGTAGTGAAGGAGCTAGCTCTCGATGGATACACTAAAGCCGCAGCCGAAAAGCTTTGCGCCGACTACCCCGATGCGACCAAGGATGAGGCCCTCCATAACGTGAGTCGATTCCTGGACGACAGCAACTGGGGGCGTCATTCTACCGGAAGTTCGCTCTTCTCCATCTGAGACTCTTTTGTGCGCGCTTGCCGGAATTTTGGAAAAATTTTTTGAGCACGCACTGCGATGCACTCTACTTTTGATACGCCCGGGTACGATGGGACCCTAAACCCCGTTTTACCCCCGGGAGGGTGGGGAGTACCCCGGGTGTACCCCGGCATGCCACTTGCACTAACACGAATCATGCCACCGATTAAATCTCAGAGCTCTTGACATTGTAATCCGGGGCTGCTATATTTGAGGTATGGAAAACGCAATCAACTTCTTCCGCCGCCTGTTCCGCCGCCCAACCGCACAGTGGCTTGCAGAGCGCCAAGAGGTGGACGCTGAACTGTCCACTTTCACGGCCAACATAACCGCCAACCTCAACGCTAGTCTGAACCGCTTGTATCGCGCTAAGCCTTGACAACGCGTAACGAGGTCGCTATATTTGAGGTATGAAGACGGTCGAGCTCAAAGACTTCACTGGTTGGATTGACGCCAAGGGTGGACTTATCCCATGTGCGTTTAGCTGTCACCTCGAGACAGCCAGGGCGCTTGGTGAGACCAATCCGGACCTCGCAGGGTGGATTCACGTGGTGTACGCGGAGTTTTTGCCGGGCCTGGAAGACTTCGCACCTAGTCCTCGCCAGGTCGACGCCATCTTGGCAATCTGCAAAGCCAGCAACGTCAGTCTTCCAAAGTGGGCCTGACCACCCCAACGTACCGGTCCGCCTCGAACACCCGCCCAGCAGGCGCCTAGTCCTTCGAGGGGCTACTCTCGAAGCACTACTCTACTGCGTGTTGCACTCCACTCAACTAGAGCTTGACACGGTAATTCGGGGCTGCTATATTTGAGGTATGGGAAACACTAACTATGCGGTTGTTCGGTCCTTCGAAGATCTCACGGTTCTCGCCAACTTCACCACATACGAAGCCGCTTACGAGTTTACTCGTAGGGGTTGGAAGGCCGCCATTATCCCCACCAAGACGCGTTTGGAGGTCGGCTCAACCGCGACTAAGGCGGACCGTATCGACCACTGGTGAGCTTGACAAGCTAAATCGAGGTTGCTATATTTGAGGTATGGAAAACACACCACGATTCTTCAATGTAGGTGACAAAGTCCGCACCTCGCCTACAGGGCCTGTGGGAACTGTCGTTGAGCTAGATCCAGTAGGGCTTGAAGTGGGAACCATCATAGTAGCGTGGCCAGTCAAGGGTCGCTCGCATCCGGTTAGGCGAGCCGAGTTCGCCTATACGATCAACCATGCTTGACAACGCGCAGTGAGGTTGCTATATTTGAGGTATGGGAAACACCAACTCCGCAGTACTTCAGGGTAAACAAATGAACAAGCCACTTAGTCGCGTCTCGAACCTCACGGGCAGCGTTTCGAACCTCACAGGCGACGTCTCAGGCCTCAGGGGCAACGTCTCGCCCTACCTCACAGGCGACATCTCGCACCTCACAGGCAACGTTTCGAACCTCACAGGCGACATCTCAGGCCTCACAGGCGACGTTTCAGGCCTCACAGGTAACGTCTCGAACCTCACGGGTGACGTCTCAGGCCTCACAGGCGACGTTTCAGGCCTCATAGGCGACGTCTCGCCCTACCTCACGGGTAACGTCTCGCCCTACCTCACAGGTAACGTCTCGAACCTCATAGGCGACGTCTCGCCCTACCTCACGGGTAACGTTTCGAACCTCATAGGCGACGTCTCAGGCCTCAGAGGCAACGTCTCGAACCTCACAGGCAACGTTTCAGGCCTCAGGGGCGATTGCGGCCTCATTCCACGGGAAGAGCGCAAAACACACCCCGAGATCTCGTATTGGGTGGCTTGACAACGCAACTCGACTCTGTTACATTCTAATCATGAAAACAAATTACCTCGACATCGCCGTTGCCGTGATTTTGGCCACCTTCTTCATTCTCGCTTTCGCGAACTGCTAAAGGGTCATCCGATGCTCTTTGACGTTTACCGGTTGTTTAATGGCGATGTCACCACATGCCACTCTCACTCTGTATTGACTTTCGGCGGGTTTCAACGGACCATTCGCAAATACCAGATAGGCAACGGTCACGGTTTCAAGGTCGTGATTCCAGCCGCTGACGCCAAGAGGCTAGAATTGACTGAGACGAACGGGGTGTTGTTCGACCCCGAAGGGGCCTTTTGCGTGGGGACAATCCTCAAGCCTTGACAACGTAAATCCACCCCGTTAATGTTGTACATGCTCTTCATCATCCTCGTCGGTTTCGCTTCGGTGTCGTACGCCGCCAACCAGGTCCTCAACCCGCTGTGAAGGTCTTCCAAATGCTCACACTCGCAATCCTCACTTTCGGCCTCTCGGTGGTTGGTGGTTTCGGCACTCTCGTCGCACTCGCGTTCAATTGGAACTGAAGATGTCCCTCCAAGAATTCGTCATCGGCTTCGTGGCTGTGTTGTTTTTCGCCGATTGGCTTGTTAGTATCTGGCGCGATTAGCACCTTGTCCGCTAGGGGGCCAAAGTGCAAATCGCGTGTAGGGATTGCGTAACTCTTCGAATTCGTTCGAGTGAGACTCGTGACCACACACTGAATTTGCCCGATTTCGGACCAGGAAAACAGCGCGCGCCCTCAAGTCGAAAACGTAACCCCTCGGAATTACATGTTGTGTTGAACTGCCGAATTTAGACCTTGATTTAAGCCCCTAACCCGTGTTATACCTCAATCATGCTCAAAATCACTTCGATTACGCTGTATCGAGATACATACGGCGGCGCAAACAAGGTGTTCCTTCACACAGACCTCCCTGGTGGTTGCTGGCCCTACGATGAGCCAGCAAGGCTTACTCTCGAGGTTGCCGCGGGCAAGGGGGAGGATTACTGCGCAGCCAACTTCCCAGGAATCCCAGTCGAAGTCGTTCGGTTGACACGGTAAACCATCACTGTTACACTAGGAGTATGACAATGGAACTCAAGAAGAAGACACGGAGACAGTCAGGCGCCGACCTGTGGGAAATCGACAACGGGTTTAGTATACAATACCTACAGTTGACCAACGCGGAAACCGTGGAACTATACAAGTTGCTTGGCGAAGCGCTGAAGTTGACTCCGTGAAGAAACAACCCCAGTTCATATCAGGCGACATCGTTGTGAATGCCAGTGTAGTTGGAGGGTATCAGTACACATACATCAACGAAGACGCCCGGGGGCTGATCTTCGGTTACCGTATCGGATGCAAGAAAGAACAAATTCTCCAATTGGGGGAACGCTCGGCTTACGAGTTGTATACACCCTGATACAAACGCGTTGCAACCCTGTGTTTACACAAGGAAATTTTCGAACTTGGTTTTGGGGATTTGTGGAACTAAGTGATGTAAGACCGTGTGTGTTGGTGTACGAATACACTGACAAACAACAGCACCCTAGCGTTAACGCCCGCTGGGGAAATCGACTTAAGTGTGTGGGTTGTGACCCAGTCCATACCATAAGCCATTGTGTGGTGACATACGTTGCCATATATATGTGGTCACGACCATACGTGACTATACTCTTGGTGGGCTAGTCGATTAGCCCTTGACGCTGTGGTAGCGAGTGTGTTACACATATGGTGAAGGGAGCGGCTGGGGTTGTACTTTGACGTTTGTCTTTTGGTTACGCCGCTCCCTTCACTTGACATCTTGGCTTGAGCCGGTTAGGCTTGTAACATGAAAGCCACTCTGGTGATGCTGTTGGTGTTTGTAGGGTGTTCGAATGCTGACACTGTATGCGGCCAGACTCTGGACTCCTCCCGTTCTAGTTGGATGTCTGTAGCAGACCTGCAAATCGCCGAGAACGCTTTCGTGGGAGCGGCTCGGTTGGTGGCTGGGGACGCCAGGCTGTCTTCAGAGGGTTCTGCTTGCTCGTGGTTGGCCGGTACGCGGGTAGTGTTGATGCCCTCTAGATCTTGGGTAGACGAGTTCAGTCGCAACGTGTCGGGGTTGGCGTACCCTGGGAAGGACTGGACTCTGACCTCTCATGCTCCTGGTGGGGTCGTGTTAGTTGGTTCTAGTGCGAGTTGGAGATCGTCCGCTTTGGTGCATGAGTGGCTACACGTGGTAGAGGGTGGGATTCCAGCTTCGCCTTGTGGGGTGAATGATGACCCACATTGCGGTTGGGGCCGGGTTGGTGGGGAATACGCTCTGATTGACACACTTGCTTTGTGAAGTCGGGGTTGTTAGATTTGAGGTATGACAATGATTGACTGGCCTTGGGTGTTCCGGACTTCGGCGCTTTACGGGACGATCATCATAATCGTTGGCGTGTTGGTGTCCTTGTGAAGCTCATCGCGTTGTCACTCTGGGTCTTGATTCTAGGTGCATTCGTTACGGCGGTCTTCGAGGTTTGGATGTCTGATAACCGGCCGGAGTGGGTTCACCGCGTTCCCGTGCGGCCATGATTTGGGTCAACGGGTTCCTAGGAGTGAGCGCTGGTGTGTTATTGTGGTTTAGTTGGGTTTCCATCGGAGATCAATACGACACCCCGTCGGATGCCGAGCTAGGAGAGTTTTCAACCGGGTCGGGCTTGAAGAAGCTTGACTCTTTGAAGTTGGAACGTTAGATTTGGTGTATAGGGTGTTGAACCGCAACGGAGAATCAAATGGAATACACTGACCAAGACGTGCGAGCCGCTTACTGTCCAGACATGCTGGCGTTGTCCGCCAAGTTCGACGAGTGGAACAAAGACAACGGCAACGGCAATCGGAAGCTTTCCCGAGTCATGGCTTTCTTCGAGATCGCCCAACAGGTCTATGGGATTTCAGAAGTGCAATTCATGCGCGCACAGGAAATCCGAGCGGAAATCGCCAGCGGTGTCGCGAATGTCTAAGGTGGTGTGGCGCGCAAGCGCGAATGCCCCTCACAGCGCCGTAGCGACGCATGGCAGCAACTTCGTCATGCTGGCTTACACCGGGTTCGGGCGCTACGAAATCCGCATCAACGGGGCTACAGTCGAGTCGGTTGAGGGGTTGGAGCTCGCCAAGCGTCGCGCCATTCGCGCCTTGACAAAGTAAAACACCGCCGTTATGTTTGAGGTATGGATATGAAAATCATTCGCCCGGTTCGCCGTCCCATTGTTACCACACGCACATGTAACGACATTCGCTTGGCGCTCGCGTTGCGACACGGTTCGGCGCCGCTTCCTCCTCCCATGCTGAAAGCCTGACATGAGCACGTCAATCGAAACACGGGTGCAGTTGGACGAAATAAACTCGGAACTAAGGATCACCAGGGTGACAGTACGTAATCTGGAAACCAGACTTGCCGCCTTGTATTCCCTCGTAGGGGACTTGCAAGCGCGCCTGACAGCATCAGAGCTCGTGGCGTGTCGCTGTGACATCAATGGGAACTTGATTTCTGGACGCTAGGTCGTTACATTTGACATATGGACGCCGAGACCAAACCCGTCGGTTGGATTTGCCCAGACGGGTCATTTTTGAAGTGTGCGTGGGGCTACCACTTGGATGCGGCAATTGAAGCGGGCGAGCATTACCCTGAACAAAACGGGTGGGTCCACGTCAACTTCAAATTCATAGGATCTCGCTTTTTTCAGACGGTCGAGCCCGTGTCGGTTATGACCCAAAAGCAAATTGACACCTTGGTCCGGATTTGCATCGAAGTCGGCCAGCCGCTCCCGTTTTGGGTAGCAGACGTGACCATTGGGAGTTGACTGCCAACCAGTAGGTTGTTAAATTGTCATATGGAGACAAACACAATGCCAGCCGAAAAGCTCTTTGCCAAAGCGTTGGAAATCGTCGAGTCCGAGTCGATTCGAAATTGGGCTACATCTGACCATAACCGCCCACTGTGGCTTGATTATTGTTCCAAGTGTACCGGAACTAGGCGCGACCCTAACGCAGTCGCTGCTTACGTCGTATGTCTCGCGATCGGGATGTGATATTGTTGTAGGGTAGGTTAACGCAGTTAGGGGAGTCACCATGCAGAAGTTCAAAGCGGGCGCAGTCATCGTTAACACCGTCACAGGTGTCAAATTCACTTTCACTCGCGAGGATTTTCGCGGCAACTTGTTTGGGTACGCCATCGACTCGACCCGTGAGCAGGTTCTGAGCGGCTCCTTCAAGTTGGATTAAGTCCGAGGTCACAAATGACTACCAAGCGCCCACCCATTACCGCCCGAACTAACATTGGTTGGTCTTACGGATATCTACCGGGGGAGTGCCCCGATACCGTGGATCGCCCGGACGTCATTGCTACACCTGGAACACTTGACTCCAAAGTCTCCAGCTGCAAGCTGAAGGACGGACTTGGGCGCTACGGTGTAGGGTATGTGTCCGAGGTATATCGCAAGCTTGACGGCCAGTGGGTCCGATTGACGCAGCGAGAGTGTGAGCGACTGAGCCACATGCAAAACGGCTCCATCAACCTGTAGGCTTGACTTTCGCGTTGCGAGTTGGTACAGCTGTAGGGTAGGTAACGGAAAGGTCGAACATGCGGAAGACATACCAAGTCCTTAATGCGGCGCTCGGAGTTCTCGAAGGCAAAGCCACCGGCGCATTGGTTCGAGCGTGCGCCGCAAGCTCTAGCATGGTGGTTGACGCGTACTTCTCCAAGGGTGCCTGGTACTACCTGACGCCGTCTGAAGTGGAGCGCTTCGCCAAGCACCTTGGTGTTGCGGTGCAGTTTGTTTCCGTACGCGAGGTTTGACATGGCCATCATCGAAGACGAAATCCCGGGGCTGGAGCGGTATCAGAGGGCTCTTGCGGCCTATCGAGTGGCTCAAGCGAGGTGTGCCACAGCTGCCCATCTATATGTGGAGACTTGGCTCTCCATCGGAGGACTCAAAATCTATGTCGAGGAGCTGAAGGCGACAGAAAAGGAATTCAATGATGCCAATTTTTGCTACACTCATCCCGAGCGCGCACATGAGCGGGAGTAAGCGAGCGGACATACGACACTTGCACACCCCTCCTTCGAGCCGGGTGCTTCGGTATTGGGGCGCAGCCGGGTTCGCCGTGTTGATTGTGTTCTACGCCTTGCAGTTGGCATGGGCGACTCGAAAGAGCTTGACACGGTAGCTCGCGTTGTGGTACTTAGAGAAGCCATGAAAATCGAAACTGTCACTACCACTCATTACGACTTACACCTACCTGGCGACATCAAGGTGTCTCTCAATGCCTCACAACTGCAAGAGTTGCATGCTGAGCTTTCGAAGTTGCTTGGAGTGGTCACAGTGACCAACGCTGAAGACGATAGGTCCTGTTTACCTCGTATGGGTTGGCGAGCGGAAGATCTAGCGTGCAACCGCGATTTTCTTGGAGCAGTCAAGGAAGTACGCAATTATAGCGGTTGCACGCTCATGGAAGCTAAGAAGTGCGTCGAAGCTTGGTGCGCTCGGGAGGGCATCAAGGTCGTGTATCCTAAACTGGCTTGACACGGTAAATCGGGGTCGTTAAACTTGTGGTAGGGAGAAACACAATGAGCGTCAAATCTACCGAATACTACGTCGAAAGGTTGCGCGGAATCGCCGCTAGGGTGGGATGGGCGCTTCCTGAACAGACTACCTCGGACTTGATGGAGCTCGCCCAAATGCTGGACAATGACAACCAGAGCAAGCGTTCTTCATTCGGCGATGATATCAGAGTGTACAGTAAGTCTGACAGGCATATCGTCTAAACCAACCCAGTAGTTTCATTCGTCGTACCAAGCAAAAGAAAGCAAATCAAATGTTCGTACTCCACTTCGACGGTCGGATCCAGTCATTCCCCACCCTTCGCCGCGCAGTCAATTTCCGCGAGGACTTCAGCCGACATGCGCCGCGTCCCCAACTCTCATACATTGTCGACACGAAATCGACCGCGAACTACACCACGCCACACCCTTCGTCCAAGAAGAAGCCAGCGGTGTTCGTGCGAGCGAATCCGACTCTGGATGCCACTGACTACGGTAAGATTGCCAAGGATGAGACCTTCACCGTGCGCAACTTCGAGAGTCCCCCCGACATGACAGTAGAGCAGATCCTGACCCTCGCCAACCAGTAATCGCACCTACATCTTATGCGCGCCAACACTGTGAGAGGGGCTGGTGCGCATAGTCGTTTAAAGGCTTGACACGGTAAATCGAAGTCGTTAAATTTGGTGTATGAAGATCAAAGTCAACGCGGTCGAAGTGGTTGAGGTGGACTCGGCGGTCGCCATCGTTCGCGTCCCAGACGTGGCGAATATCGACAACTTCACTCGCCCGGTCGGTTGGCGCAACGCCGATGACTTCGGTCAAGCCTGGAATCACTCGAATAACTGAAAGAACAAGATGATCGTCAAGCTCACACGCGATGTCACAATGTATTCCGGTCCGAACGGACCTCAGACGTTCACTATGGGCACGGAGTTGGAGGTTACGCCTCTGAGTTTGACTATGTTCAAAACCGCTTACGGATACCTCTATCGCGACGACTGCGTTGCGGTGACCTTCTCAGCCGAGGATGACACATGAACCGCCCCGACTTCTTCGAGCGCGCACAAGCCGAGCAATCTCACCCACACTACCCCGGGGCTTCCGAGTTTGAAATGATGGTGGTTCTCGGACTTGCGTTGGAGCTCCCCTGGCAGACCAAGAGCGAACTCGCCATGCAGACCCTCACCCGACTAGGCCGGTCTATCTCGGACAACGGCCCGGCCCTTCGGTGCATTGATGGGTTGGTGTCTACCCACCTGCTTCACCGGCATGATTTCCGCTTTGAAGTCACTCCAACGGGACGTCAGACGTTTGACGCGTTGCGCAGCAAGAATTCGAGCGCAATCAAAATGTTGGCTTATGGGGTGTATTAAATGACACCAGCCGAATGGGAATCTGTAATAAAGACGGCGTCAGAGCTCCAACCCCGGATTGACGCGCTCGAAAAGGCGCTGTACGATGCTTGTTTTGAAAAGGTGGTTCACGGACACCCCACGACCATCATCGATACAGCACTCAAGCTGAAGGTTCCAGGCGTCAAAGAATTGGTGGGATGATGTCGAAGATCTATTCTCCATCGGGGCTCGTGGTAGGCGATACCCGAGACTACATCGAGGTCCGCCCGCTTCGAGCGGCTTTCGCAGTGTGCGTCAAAGTAACCCCAAAAACCAAACTTGACGTTCGACGTACGGTCGGTTATACTTCAGGTATGGAGGTTGCAAAACATGACTGAGCACGAAGACTTTATCAAGACGTTGAAGGTCGGATCAAGGGTGGCCATCAAAAACCGGCCCATCGGCGGGTTCTTCAGCAAGGATCGTGGATGGCGTCTCCATACCGTTACGCATATTACCCCTAGGCGGACTCGATTCGACCTCAGTTCGACCGGTAGCGGCGTTACGACATCGGTAACAGCCAACTCCGTCTGTGACATGCGACCTGTCACCCCAGAGATCTTCGACGCTATGGCAGGCGACTCCAACCGTGAGCGAGCGCGCGATAAGGCGCTCAAAGTTCGCGCCACCTTGGAAAGTGCGCTCGGCCGTTCTGTGGCAGTCGACTTCACCGGCATCGAACCCCACCTTGACGCACTCATGAAGTTTTTGGACTCGAAGAAGGAGTAACACACATGTCATACAATATCTACACTGTGCGCCTCGAACCACCCAAGATCCCACCCGCGAACCTGACGTCTGAGCAGGCCGCTTTGTTCGACGGGGTGACCTACATTCGCGTACGAGCGGAGTCCGCTCAATATGCGGCCGTTAAGGGGGTCTCTATGATTCCGTGGGTGTACGTACATGCATTCGCCGCTACCGCGGTCCGAGAACCCGCTAAGGCTTGACGCTACACACAGGAGACTTCTAATGCGCCAACTTCGCCCTTGGGAAATCGATCCGAATTGGACTTGTCCGCCCTACATTGCATCGAAAGAGTCTTGGCTGCAAAAGATGCGGCGTTCGTGGGAAGAGACTGCATATATACGCCGAAATTGGGGAATGGGGATTACCGCCATACTCATTTGGCCGTTCATCTATCCGTTGGATATTTTGTTCGGCGATTCAAATGAAGATGCGGCAGAAAAGGCCGCTAGGGCAGAGGAACGCGGGTTGCCACCGAAAGCTTGACATCGCGACTCGACTCGGTTACGCTTTAAACATGACCACCAAGATCAAGAAGTTCAAGGCGTTCAAGCGTAGCGCGAATTCCTTCGAAGAGTTAGTGAATGCGCGCAAAATTACCGCATGCCGCAACCTGACCGAAAGCGAGGCGCGACGTTTTTGCCGCAATTTCAACTCGAACAGAACACCAGGGCAAATCAGACGTGGCACGAAGATGGAATACACAGACCAGTGACTTGACATAGTGCCCCCAGGTCGTTATCTTTGTCGTAGGAGGATTCACAATGCGTCGCTTAGTGATTCCAGTGTTGGCCATCTTCGCGTTGTTCGGGTTGCTGGGCTTTTGGGGCGACACCGTGCAATCGATTGTTGGATCGCTCGTGGTTCTCGGGGTCGTAGCGCTGGCCATAGAAGCGCTTTTCGGAGGTAAGTGATATGTTCGGCTCATACCGCGGTTATCCGATTTTCACGCTCCCTAGCTACAACACACCCTACTTCTATGCAATGCACCCTAGCGGATCTGCCCCGCGCGTCATTGGATCACTCAACCACTACCAGACACTCAAGCGACTCTACAACCACATTGACCGACAAATCAAAAAGGGCGCGATG
>Ga0316624_10000119_pt1 | contig 22785 bp, 23 predicted proteins | sample OWC_Aug_N3_C1_D5_FD_207657 | JGI IMG/M metagenome (GOLD analysis project Ga0316624, IMG submission 207657) | Wetland soil microbial communities from Old Woman Creek delta, Ohio, United States - OWC_Aug_N3_C1_D5_A | ecosystem: Environmental > Terrestrial > Soil > Wetlands | place: USA: Ohio... | reverse complement strand
GAAGGTCAACGGCAACACGATCCCGCTGGCCGACTATGCGCCGATCCCGAACGCGTACGTCGAGTTGCCCTCGAGCACCAAGATCGCCAACGAGAGCGCCACCACGCGCGCCGGCGCCGTGCCGATCTTCTACCAGCTGAAAATCTCGCAGGCCGGCAACCTGAGCCTGTCGTATGCGGTGTGCCCGCCGGCAGGCTGTGGCGCCTACATCTCGGTCATCACGAGGCAGAACATCACGACCTCCAACGGCGCGCTGCCGGCGAACTTCCTCTTCGGCTTCGCCGGATCCACCGGCGGCAGCTCGAACATCCACGAGATCCTGTGCTTCAAGGCGGATCCTTCCACCTCGGCCTCGAGCTCCGCGGGCGCGAGCGAGAAGCAGTCGGCGAAGCTCGAGACCGGGGTGCAGGCCTACTTCGCCTACTACAACCCGAGCAACGGCTGGACCGGGCGGGTGACCGCGAGCAGCCTCGCGTTTGACTCCTTCGGCAACGTCGTGATCGCCGGCACGCCGAACTGGGACGCCTCGTGCGTACTGACGGGCGGCCCGTGCACCACCACCCTGCAGGCGAACGTCACGGCGCTCGCGCCGGCGAGCCGCACGATCCTCTCCTGGAACGGCAGCGCGGGCATTCCGTTCGAGTGGGCGAACCTCACGACCAGCCCCTCCGGCGGCCAGCAGGCGATCATCGATGCGGGTGATTCCACGCCGCTGAATGCCAACCGCCTGAACTACCTGCGCGGCGATCGCACCAACGAGATCAATACCTCGGGCGTCGGCCTCTTCCGCCGCCGCACGAGCGTGCTCGCCGATATCATGGACTCGAGCCCGATCTGGGTCGGCGCCCCCGGCGCCCCCTACACGGTGCAGTGGACCGACCGCATCAACACCTCGGCCTCGCTGCCGGAGAACTCTGCCAGCGCGCAGACCTACGCGGCGTTTGCCGCCGCGCAGCTGAACCGCCAGCAGGTGGTGTACGTCGGCGCCAACGACGGCCTGGTGCACGGCTTCCGCAGCGGCACCTACGACGCGACGACCAACACGTTCACCAACAACGATGGGATGGAGCTGCTGGCGTACATGCCGGGCGCAATCGTGAACACGATCCACTCCACCTCGGCCAATGTCGACTATCCGAATGCGCAGTACGGGCACAACTACTTCGTCGACGCGACCCCCGGGGCGGGCGACCTGTTCTACAGCGGCGCCTGGCACACCTGGCTCGTCGGTGGCGTGGGCCCGGGCGGTAACGCCATCTACGCGCTCGACATCACCAACCCGGGCAACTTCAAGGAAGCCAACGCCTCGAGCCTCGTGGTCGGGGAGTGGACCAATACCACCCTCAACTGCAGCGGCAATTCCAACTGCGGCCAGAGCTTAGGGAACACCTACGGCACGCCGATGATCCGCCGCCTGCACAATGGCAAGTGGGCCGTCATCTTCGGCAACGGCTTCGGCAGCGCCACCGGGGATGCCGGCATCTTCGTCGGCGTGATCGATCCCACCAGCGCCGCCCCGACCTTCTACTACCTGAGCACCGCGACCGGCAGCGCCACGAGCCCGAATGGCATCGCCTTCACCACCCCGGTCGACCTGGACGGGGATCACATCACCGACTACGTCTATGCGGGCGACCTGCAGGGCAACATCTGGAAGTTCGACCTGACGAGCGCGACGGAAAGCAGCTGGGGCGTCGCCGCGACGGGGGCGCTCTTCAAGACCCCCGCCGGGCAGCCGATCACCACCCAGGTGGTCGTCGCCTCCGGCGCGCCGAACCCGGGCATGCAGCAGCAGCTGATGATCCTGTTCGGTACCGGCCAGAAGGTCCCGCTCACGAACCTGAGCGCCGCCGTTTACTCCAGCGGCACGCAGAGCCTCTACGGCGTGTGGGACTGGAACGTCAGCGACTGGGATGCGAAGTCGCCAGCGCAGTACGCGAGCCTGCCGGCGGGCACGGCGGGCGTGCTCGGCACGGCCAACCTGCAGGCACAGACCGTGACGATCGTGGCGGCGACCAACAACCGCGACATCCTCAACAATGCGGTCATCTGCTGGTACGGCGGCACGGCGTGCGCCAGCGGCAACAACAAGTTCGGCTGGTACCTGAACCTGCCGGGCACCCAGGAGCAGATCGTGTTCAGCCCCGAGCTCGTCGCGCAGGCGCTCACCGTCAACTCGATCGTGCCGGCGGCGAACTCCCCGACGGGCTGTACGAACCTGGCGGACACCGGCTATACGTACGTGATCTCGGCCATGACCGGCGGGGCCTTCAACCAGGTGTTCCTGCCGCCGAGCGAGGCCCTGAACCCCGGCGTGAACACCAACCAGGCGTACCTGGATCAGCACGCCATCGCGATGCAGACCAACGCGACCGGCAGCTCCTTCGTGACCGGCAATGCCTCGGGCGTCAACTACCTGGTATACGAGACCAACCAGGTGGAGGGCGGCAACGGCGCGAACGGCAACACCCTGCAGGGCGGCACGCTGGGTCTTAACCTGCCCCCGAACACCACCGGTCATCGCCTGAGCTGGATCGAGCTGCGATGAAGACACCGACTGAGGACACTATGGAATTTCGAACAGCACGGCACGCCGCGCGCGGCTTCACCCTGATCGAGCTGATGATCGTGGTGGTGATCGGCACGATCCTCCTCGGGATCGCCGTTCCCTCCTACATGAGCCAGATCCGCAAGTCGCGCCGCACCGAGGCGCGCACGGCGCTGCTGGATCTGGCGGGGCGCGAGGAGCGCTACTTCAGCACCAGCGTCAACGGGGCCAACTACTCGGCGAACCCGGCTGACCTGGGTCTTGCCGGCGCATGGCCGGTCGTCGTCGGCAGCGGCTACTACAACGTGACGGTGACCGCGTGTGCGGTGGGCGCCAACTGCGGCCCCAACGGCATACCCGGCCCCTCCTTCGTCATCGTCGCCAACCCCGTGGCCGGCCAGACCCAGGTGAACGATGTGGAGTGCACTTCCTTCTCGGTCGACTCGGTGGGCTCGCAGTTCGCCACCGGGAGCCAGACGATTCCATATTGCTGGGGTAACTAGAGATAAATCGGCCAGTTACGCCCTTTCTCTCAAGTATTTTATCGATCCGACGCCTAAATGACGCAGGCTGAACCTTTGCGGTGAGGCCTGATATTTTTTTCTCAGGGCCTGAGTTATATTTCCGCTGTAGCCGCTTGAGCGGGCTTGGATTCCACTCCCGACCGGATAACAAGAACTCACCGACGCCGCCTCTTACGCGCAGGCTCGAACCGGACGAACCTGCCCGCGACGTCACCGAGGTAGTCGTGATGAGCACTGCATGGGAACAGCTTGAGGGGGCCACCGTGTCATTGGTGCGCGCCGGGTCCATCAAGGACCGACTCGCCGATGCCTTCCGCAACCACCTCGCACAGGTGAACGTCGAGGAGTTGCCCGAGTCGCTGCGCACGCCCTTTCTCGCCTGCCAGGACGCCCTCACGCGCGAGCGCCCGCTGCCCGGCGAGGACGCCGTGCGTGCCACGGTGCGCAAGATGTCCAACACCGAGGCCGACGAGGTTGCGACCACTGTCGTGCGGCTCTACGGTGCCTACCTGCGCGAAGCCGCGCGCGCGGCAGCCGAGCACGAGGCTGCGTTGCCCGCTGTCCTCATGAACGGCGTGGTGGTCAATGGCGTGACGAGCGCGCGTGCGAAGAAGGGCGTGCCGCAGGTGATCTCCCTCTACGCTCACGAGGGATAGCCGCGGGGCGCCCGCGCCTAGTCGAGCTTGAACTCGATCGTGTCCCAGCGCCCGGTCTTTTCCTGGCGGGCATGGGTGCGGATCGAGTCCACCAGCGCCCGCTCGTCCCACTGCACGATGTCGGTCGTCAGATCGAGGATCGCCTTGGGCGGCTCCGGGCCGCCGCCGAAGGGGCGCATCAGGATCACCGGCTTCTTGTGCGCCTGCGCGTACAGCAGCTGGAAGGTCATGAGGTCCTTGTGCCCCGCGTAGAGACTCGAGAGCGCGATGACGGCCTCCGCGGGGGCGATCTGCCGGCGCAGGTCCTCGCGCAGCGCCTCCTTGTCCCCGGTCACCGGCTTGTCCGGGGTGCTGTAGTTCTTGTAGAAGAAGTTGCGCGCGCTCTCCAGATACTCAAAGACGCGCAGGTAGTCGTCGCTCATCTCCCAGGCGTGGGTGATGAAGAGCTTGATGGGATTGGCCTGCGACACGGCGGCAAGTCTCGCACAAGCGGCCGCGCGGGGGAACTTAAGGGCCGCGGGCCGCTGAGGCGTCCGCGCGAGGCCGGCGCGCGCCGCGGCGGGGTGCCGCACCGACCCCGAGTCTCGGCCGGCACGCTAGAATGAACGCTTTGTGGCCGCTGCCGAAGAGACCCCGACCCCTTGCGCCTGCTCGTGTACAACATCCGCTATGCCACCGGCACCGGTCCGGGGTTCCACCTGCCCCTGCCCGGGGCGGGCTACCTGCGCAGCAATCGCAAGGTCTTAAGCGGCATCACCGAGTTCATCCGCGCCGAGCACCCGGACGTGGTGGGGCTGATCGAGGTGGACACCGGCTCGATCCGCACCGGCATGCTCAACCAGGCCGACCACATCGCACGCGAGCTCGGGCACTACTCCACCTACCAGACCAAGTACGGCGCGGACTCGCTCAACCAGTTCATGCCGATCGTGCGCAAACAGGGCAACGCGTTTCTCTCGGCGCCGACGGTGCATGGTGAGCGCTTCCACTACTTCGACACCGGCATCAAGCGCCTCATCATCGAGCTGGAGCTCTCCGAGGTGTGCGTGTTCCTGGTGCACCTGTCGGTCAAGTTCCGCCACCGCCAGTACCAGCTGCGCTCGCTGCACGACCTGGTGCTGCAGGCGGCCAAGCCGGTCATCGTGGCCGGGGACTTCAATACCTTCTGGGGTACGCACGAGATCTACCTCTTCATGCGCGCCGCGCGGCTGCGCAGCGCCAACACCGCGGGCCTGCCCTCCTTTCCGGCCCGCGTGCCGCGCATCGAGCTCGACTTTGTGCTGGTGAGCGAGGGCATCGAGATCACCGACTTTCGCGTACCCGACGTGCGCTTCTCGGACCACCGCCCCCTCGTGTGCGACTTCGAGGTGCAGCGCGGCGCGAGCGTGCGCAAGGCCTCCGCGGCCTGATCCCCTTAAGGTCCTCAACAGAGCGATTCGCACCATGACCGATCCCGCCGCCGCCGCCTGGACGCTCGCGCAGGACGCCGAGCGCATCGCCTGGCTCACGCTGGACAAACCCAACACCTCGGCGAACGTGCTCTCCGCGGCGGTGCTCGCCGAGCTTGACGAGCATCTTGAGCGCCTCGAACAGCAGCGCCCGCGCGGCGTGGTGCTGATCTCGGCCAAGAAGAGCGGCTTCATCGCCGGGGCCGACATCCGCGAGTTCACCGGCATCCGGGACGAGGCGGAGGGCTACACGCTCATCCGGCGCGGCCAGCAGGTGTTCGACCGCCTGCAGGGGCTGCCGTGCCCGACGGTGGCCGCACTGCACGGCTTCGCCTTGGGCGGAGGGCTCGAGACGGCCCTCGCCTGCCGCTACCGCGTCGGCGTGGCCGATGAGCGCCTCGCGCTCGGCCTGCCGGAGGTGCAGCTCGGGCTGCACCCGGGGTTTGGCGGCACGGTGCGCACGGTGCGCCTCATCGGCGTGCGCCCGGCGATGCAGATGATGCTGACGGGCCGGCCGATCGGGGCCGACAAGGCACTGCGCCTGGGGCTCGTCGACAAGCTCGTGCCCGAGGCCGGGCTGCGCGCCGCCGCGCGGGAGCTGATCCTCAATGCGCCGCCCGTACGCCGCGCCCCCTTCATCGAGCGCGTGCTCTCGTATCCCCTGGTGCGGCCCTTCGTGACGCGCACGCTTGTGGCGCAGGTCGCCAGGCGCGCTCCGCGTGCGCACTACCCCGCTCCCTACGCCATCATCGACCTGTGGGCGCGCTATGGCGCGCACGGGCACACGGCTTACGAGGGCGAGGCGCGTTCGATGGCGCGGCTCTTCCTCAGCGATACCTCGCGCAACCTCGTGCGCGTGTTCCTGCTGCAGGACCGCCTCAAGGCCGCCGGCGGCAAGGGCGCGAAGGACTTCCGCCACGTGCACGTCGTGGGCGCGGGCGTCATGGGCGGGGACATCGCGGCCTGGTCGGCGCTGCGCGGCTTCACCGTGACGCTGCAGGACCGGGCGGCGCAGTTCATCGAGCCGGCGCTCAAGCGCGCGCGCGAGCTCTTCGACAAGCGCCTGAAGGAGGCGGCGCAGAACGCCGCGGCGCGCGCGCGGCTCACGGCCGACGTCGAGGGTGCGGGGGTCGCGCAGGCCGACGTCATCATCGAGGCGATCTTCGAGGACCTGGAGGCGAAGCAGGCGCTGTACGCGCGCCTTGAACCGCGGCTGAAGCCCGGGGCGCTGCTCGCCACCAACACCTCCAGCATCATGCTCGAGCCGCTCGCGGCGAAGCTCGCCAACCCCGCGCGCCTGGTCGGCCTGCACTTCTTCAATCCCGTCGCCCAGATGCCGCTCATCGAGGTGGTGCACGCCGCAGGTACCGACCCGGCGGCCGTGCAGGCGGCCGCAGGCTTCGCGCGCCGCCTCGACAAGCTGCCCGTGGCCTGCCGCAGTGCCCCGGGCTTCATGGTGAACCGGGTGCTCACCCCGTACATGTACGAGGCGATGCTCGCGGCCGGGGAAGGCGTGCCGCTCGGCGCGATCGATGCGGCGGCCGTGGGCTTCGGCATGCCGATGGGCCCGATCGAGCTCATCGACGTCGTGGGCCTGGATGTGGCCGCGCACGTGGGCGAGATCATCGCGCAGCAGCTCAAGCGCCCGGTGACGCAGATCCCGCGTCTCACGCAACTGCTCGCCGCGCAGAAGCTCGGCCGCAAGAGCGGCGAGGGCTTCTACGCCTGGCAGGACGGCAAGGCGGTGAAGCCGCCCGCACCCGCAGGCGCCGCGCCCCCCGACCTCATCGACCGCCTGATCCTCGTCATGGTCAACGAGTGCGTCGCCTGCCTGCGCGAGCGCGTGGTGGAGGATGCGGACCTGGTCGATGCGGCGGTGATCTTCGGGGCGGGTTTTGCGCCATTCCGTGGCGGACCTCTCGCTTATGCGCGCGCGCGGGGGGTGGCAGCCGTGCTCGCCCGCCTGCAGGAGCTCGCCGTGCGACATGGCCCACGCTTCACCCCGGATGCGGGCTGGTCGGCACTCGCGGGCGAGGGAAAACCGTGACAGGCGTCCGGCACCCCAAAAGCCCTGTGCTACCATCCAACACGGGTGCTGCCTCACGGGGCGCGGGCCCGATATTTTTGTGGTTTCCGCCCCCTTAGAGCCGAAAATACCGCAGCGCGTTCAGGGAGCCATGTCCGACGAGCAGGCAGCCACGGTTCAGGTGCTCAAGACTTTCGCGCCGCTCGATGGGATGAAGCGCGAGAACCTGGCCGCGCTTGCCAAGAAGGTGAGCGTCAAGAGCCTCTCGGGCGGGCGCGTGCTGTTCAGCCAGGGCGACACGGACAAGCGCACGGTGTGGCTGGTGCGCGGCCGCATCGAGGCCACCGACGCCGAGCGCGTGGTGGCGAGCATCCGCGCCGGCACTCCCGAGGCCCGCAATCCCCTCTTCCCCAACCTGCCGCGCAAGGTCACGGTGCGCGCCATCGATGACATCAGCTTCCTGTCGATCGACAGTGACCTGCTCGACGTCATGATCACCTGGGACCAGACCGGCAGCTACGAGGTCGAGGAGCTGCAGGCGCAGCTGCAGGGCGCAGGCTCGGACGACTGGATGACGACGCTGCTGCAGACCAACGCCTTCCACCGCATCCCGCCGGCCAACATCCAGGCGATCTTCCAGCGCCTGCAGCGCACCCCTTGCCGCGCCGGCGAGGTCGTCATCAAGCAGGGTGACGAGGGCGACTACTTCTACATCATCGTGCAGGGCAAGTGCGCCGTGACGCGCGAGACGCCCCTGAGCCGCGAGGGCATCAAGCTCGCGGAGCTTAACGTCGGGGACAGCTTCGGCGAGGAGGCCCTCATCGCGGAGGCCAAGCGCAACGCCACGGTGACGATGCTCACCGACGGGGTGCTCATGCGCCTGAAGAAGGAAGACTTCCGCGAGCTCATGAACGAGCCGCTGCTGCAGTGGGTCAACCCGGACGGGGCGCGCAAGATCATCGAGCGCGGCGGCCGCTGGCTCGACGTGCGCCTGCCGAGCGAGCACCAGAACCTCGGCATCGAGGGCTCCCTCAACGTGCCGCTCTACCTGATCCGCCTGAAGCTCTCGACGCTCGATCGCACCAAGCCCTACATCGTCTACTGCGACACCGGGCGGCGCAGCTCGGCGGCCGCCTACATCCTGGTCGAGCGCGGCTTCGATGCCTACGTGCTCAGGGGTGGCCTGGGCAGCGGCGGCGGGCTGCAGCTGGCGCGCGGCGGAGCGGCCGACAAGCCCTAGCCTCCCGCGCGCGTGGTCCGCCGGCCGTCGGGCCCCTCGGTGCCGGGCGCGCGGCCGGGGCCCGCAGGACCTCTTTCGGTCACTGGAGCGCAGCATGCCGCAACTCCACAAGCGCAAGCCGATGCCCAGCCAGGCCTGCCTCTTCACTCTGGCCGTTCTGCTGCTGTGCCCGGGCGGCGGCGTGCCCGCGCAGACGCCGCAGGCGCACGTGCACGACATGGCCCCGGGCGTCATGCCCTTTGACCTGGCCAAGACGGTGCACTTCTTCAGGATGACCGAGTCCGGGGGCGTGCAGCGTGTCGTGGTGAAGGACGCCAGGGATGCGGCTCAGGTCACCCTCATCCGCGAGCATCTGCGCCAGGAAGCGGCGCGCTTTCAGCGCGGCGACTACTCGGACCCGGCCACCCTGCACGGAGCGGACATGGCGGGGCTCAAGGAGCTCGAGCGCGGCGCGCCGCGCCTGAGGATCTCCTATGCCGAATTGCCCGACGGGGCGCAGCTCACCTTTACCACCACCGATTTGCATCTGGTGACCGCCCTGCATCGCTGGTTTGGGGCCCAGCTGTCTGAGCATGGGGCCGACGCGAAGGCGGAATGACGCGAAGCTGACGAGCAGCGCCGCGGCGGCGCGAGCGGCAGGCGCCGCCGCCGCGCCTCACATCGTGTGCGTGGCCTTGTCGCCCGAGAGCGCGCCGGCGAGATAGGTCTCGATCTTCTTCTGCGTCTGGCCGCGGTCCTGCTCGGAGAACTGCACGCCGATGCCGGCGGTGCGCTTGCCCTGGTTGCCCTGCGCGCCCTTGGGCGTGACCCAGATGACGCGTCCGGCCACCGGGAGCTTCTCGTCCTCGCCCATCAGGTTCAGCAGCATGAACACCTCATCACCGAGGCGGTAGTTGCTGTTGGTGGGGATGAAGAGCCCGCCGTTCTTCACGAACGGCATGTAGGCGAGGTACAGGGCACTCTTGTCCTTGATGGTCAGGGTCAGAAGACCCGGTTTGTTTGCGCCCGCTCTCAAGTTCCTGTCCCCGTCCTCAGCGCTCGCTGGCCGTACCGTCCCGTAAAGCCTCACAGGCTGACCCTCTGCCCCCCCTAGGGGGCGAGTCGCCTGAACAGAACCTCCAGCGCGACCCCCCGATTCAGTGGGACGTCGAGGGTGGCGCGTAGTTCACGCACCTCGTCAACCAGCCGGAAAAGCTCACGTATATTCAAGACCGGAGCGCCCCCTGACAAGTAGGGGGGAGCGCTCATTTCTGACATAAAGACGCCGCCGCGCTCGGCCTGCCGGATGCGTTCTGTGAGCCAATTCTCAAAGCACTGCAGGCGCAGCGGCAGTTCCGCGCGCGCCCAGCGCTCGGCGGTCGCGACGGGGTCGGCGCCGCGGGCCGCCAGGGCATCCAGCGTCCGGCGCGCATCCGCGCCCACGGCGGCGACGGCCTCCGGGTCCAGCTGCACGGCGATGAGCGGGGCCTCCCCGAGGGTGTCGAGCGCGGCCGCCCAGGGATGCGCGCCGCGGGCCTCGGTCAGCCAGGCGAGCGCCTGCGCGCGCGGCGGCGCCGGCAGGCGCACGCGCTGGCAGCGGCTCAGGACCGTCGGCGGCAGCCGCGAGGGCTGCGTCGCGACGAGGATGAGGAGCGTGCGCGGCGGGGGTTCTTCCAGCGTCTTCAGCAGCGCGTTGGCCGCAAAGCGGTTGAGCCAGTCGGCCGGCGTCAACACGCCGACCTTATAGCCCCCGCCGTGGCTGGTGAGCGCCAGCTCTGCACCCAATTCACGCACCTGTTCGATCCTGATCTGCCGCGAGCCCTCCTCGGGGGCGAGCCAGTTCAGGTCCGGATGCTGGCGGCCGAGCACCCGGCGGCAGCCCGCGCAGCGGCCGCACGGCGCGGCGGGGCGGTTCTGGCACAGGAGCAGCTGCGCCACCCACGCGGCCAGCCATTCCCCGCCCGCCCCCGGGGCTTCCTCGATGAGCAGCGCGTGCGGCGCGCGGGGGCCGGCCAACGCGGCGCGCAGCCTCACGCGCGCGCCGTGCGTCCAGGGGGGCGCCGGGAGCGCCGCGGCGGGGGCCGGCTCGCTCACGGCCCGCCCGGGCGCGCGGTGAGCTCGCCCAGGACGGCGGCGATCGCGCCCTGCACCTGTGCCAGCGGCGCGCCCGCATCGATGATCCGCACGCGCTGCGGCTCCCGGCGGGCGAGCGCAAGATAGCCCGCGCGCACCTGCTCGAAGAAGTTCACCGTCTCGGCCTCGAAGCGATCGCTCGCCGCGCCGCCGCGCGCGCGGGCGCGCGCGAGTCCCTCGGCCGCGGGCAGGTCCAGCAGCAGCGTGCAGTCGGGGGCGAGGTCCGCGTGCACCGCCTGCGCGAGCGCCTCGATGAGCGCGCCGTCGACGCCGCGCCCGCGGCCCTGGTAGGCGCGCGTGGCATCGGTGAAGCGATCGCATACCACCCACTGGCCGCGCGCGAGCGCCGGGCGGATCACGTTCTCGACGTGCAGCGCGCGCGCGGCGAACATCAAGAGCGTCTCCGTCACCGGCGAGACGCGCTCCGCGCCGCGCTCGAGCAGGATCTGGCGCAGCCGCTCGGCGAGGGGCGTGCCGCCCGGCTCGCGCGTGGCGAGCACGCTCGCGCCGGCGGCCTCGAGCGTTGCCACGACGAAGCGCGCCGCGGTCGACTTGCCGGCGCCCTCGATGCCCTCCAGCGTGATGAAGCGGCCGCGGCTCACGGGTGCCCCGCCGGGTCCGTGCCGCCGGCGGCGGCCTTGGGCGCGGGTGCGTGCGCGGCGGCGCGCAGGCGCGCCAGGTACGCCTGCACGGCCTGGTTGTGCTCCTCGAGCGTGCGCGAGAAGTGGTGCGCGCCATCACCGAGGCCGGTCGCGACGAAGTACAGCGCCCCGCTGTCCTCGGGCTGCACCGCCGCGCGCAGCGACTCGCGCCCGGGCAGCGCGATGGGCGTGGGCGGCAGTCCCTCGCGCGTGTAGGTGTTGTAGGGCGTGTCGGTCTGCAGGTCGCGGGTGTGGATCGTGCCATCGTACGCCGCGCCGAGCCCGTAGATCACCGTCGGGTCCGACTGCAGCCGCATGCCCTTCTCGAGCCGGTTCACGAAGACGCCCGCGATCCGGGCGCGCTCGCTCTTCTTCGCCGCCTCCTTCTCCACCAGCGAGGCGAGGATCAGGGCCTGGTAGGGCCCGGTGAGCGGCAGAGCAGGGCTGCGCGCCTGCCAGGCCGCGGCGAGCTCGTGCTGCATCGACTCGTAGGCGAGCGTCAGGATCGCCACGTCCGTGGTGTTGGCGGCGAAGCGGTAGCTGTCCGGGAAGAACTGCCCTTCCGGGGACTGATCCGGGTGCCCGAGGGCGGCCATGACTTCCGCGGCGCTCTTGCCGCGCAGCGTGTGCAGCACGTGCGGCTGTCCGGCAAGCGCGTCGAGAAAGTCGGCGAAGGTGGCGCCCTCGACCACGGTGAGCTGCTCGAGGACCACCTTGCCCTGCGCGAAGAGCTCGAGGATCTGCCGCGCGCTCGCCTGCGGGGGGATCTCGTACAGTCCGCTCTCCACGCGCACGGGCACGCCCTTGAGCCTCAGGAACCATTCGACGGCGCGCGCATTGTGCAGCGCGCCGCCGGCCTCCAGGCGGTTCAGGACGCTGCGCAGGCTGGCCCCGGGGGCGACCTCGATGCGCGTGGCGGCCGCGGCCGGTCCTGGCGCCTCGTAGTTGTTGCGCAGCCAGGCGTAGGCGCCCGCCGCGGCGGCGCCGAGGACGAGGAGCACGCTGAGGAGCGCGAGCAGCACGAAGCGGCCGTGCTGGCGCGCGCGCGGCGCGCCGCTAGGCATCGGCGGCCTCCCCGCCACCGGCGAGATGCGGCGCGAGCGCCTGCTGCAGGCGGCGGGTCACCGGCCCCGCCGCCAGGGTCCGCCCGGACAGTTCCCGGACCGGCCGGATCCCGGTCAGCGCGTTGGTCAGAAAGATCTCCTCGGCCGCCTCAAGGTCCTTTCCCTCAAGCCGGCGCTCCTGAAAGTGTATACCGCATCCGGGGGCGAGCCCGCCGACCACCGCGCGCATCACGCCCGCGACCCCGCAGCGATCCAGGCGCGGCGTGGCGAGCTGCCCGCCGTGCACGAGGAAGACATTGCTCATCGTGCCGCAGACGAGCGCGCCGCTGGAACTGAACAGCAGCGCCTCGGCGAGCTGCGGGTCGGAGCATTCGGCGCGCGCGAGCACCTGCTCCAGGCGGTTCAGGTGCTTCAAGCCCGCGAGCGCGGGGTTCTCCCCGAGCTTGAGCGTGCCGATGCGTACGCGCACGCCCTGCGCGGCTGCCGCCGCGTCCTCACCCGCCCATGGATAGCGCAGCAGCACGTGCGTCGGCTCCTCCTGACCGCTTAAGCCGTAGCCGCGCGCGAGCGCGCGCCCGCGGGTCACGATGAGCTTCACGATCGCGCGGCCGGGACCTTGCGCGATGGCACGGACCTGCCCTTCCAGGGCGGCCGTATCGGGCGGCGGAAGCCCGAGGCGCGCGCAGCCGTCCGCGAGGCGATTCAGGTGCAGCCCCAGAAAGCGCGGCCGGCCGTTCAGGCAGGCCATCGTCTCAAACAGGCCATCCCCGTAGTGCAGGCCGCGGTCGAGCGCCGAGACCTGCGCGGCGGGGCGGCCGTTGACCCACAGCGCATCCGGGAGCACCGCCTCCGGGCTCATCCGGCCGCTCCGAGGGCCGCGAGCAGCCCGCGCGCCTTGGCGCGCGTTTCTTCCAGCTCGCGCTGCGGATCGGAGTCGGCGACGATGCCGGCGCCGGCGTGGAACTGCACCGTCGCGCCCGTGAGCGTCATGGTGCGGATCAGGATGTTCACGTCCAGGCGGCCGTCGGTCGCAAGGTAGCCGAGCGAGCCGGTATAGGCACCGCGCCCGCGGCCCTCGAGCTCGGCGATGATCTGCATGCAGCGGAACTTCGGCACGCCCGTGATCGTGCCACCGGGGAAGACCGCGCGCAGGGCGCCGATGGGCGTCACCTCGGGCCGCAGGATGCCGCTCACGTTCGAGACGATGTGGTGCACGTGCGTGTACGACTCGATGCTCATGAGCTCATCGACGCGCACGCTGCCCGGCTCGCACACGCGCCCGAGGTCATTGCGCTCAAGATCAATGAGCATGATGTGCTCGGCGCGCTCCTTCGGGTGCGCGGCGAGCTCGGACATCTCGCGCGGGTCATCCCCCGGGCGGCCGCGGCGCGCCCGCGTGCCGGCGATCGGGCGCGTGTCGATGCGGCGGCCGCTCACGCGCACCAGCCGCTCCGGGGAGGAGCTCACGATGGCGACGTCGCGCCACTGCGCGAGCGCGGCGAAGGGCGCGGGGTTGGCGGTGCGCAGGCGCTGGTAGAGCGCCGCGGCGGCGGCCAGGCCGCCCGCGGCCCGGACCTCGACGTCCCACGCTCGTGACAGGTTCGCCTGGTAGATGTCCCCGGCGCGCACGTACTCCTTGGCGCGCGCGACGCGCTCAAGGTAGGCGCGCGGGTCCTCCTCGCGCACGGCCTGAATCTGCAGCGTGTCGGGCGGCTGCGGCGCGAGCGCCGCGGCGTGCGCATCCGCTGCGAGCGTGTCCAGGGCCTCGCGCGCATCAGCCTCCGCGACGGCGAGCACCCGGCCGCTCTTCAGATCGTGCACCAGAGCGGCCGGCGTGCGCAGCGCAAAGGCCGCCCAGGGCAACGGCGTGCGCGGCAGCGCCAGGTGCGGCTCGACCTCCTGGGCGAGCTCGTAGCTCAGGAACAGCGCCCAGCCCCCGGCGAAGGGCAGCCCGGCGCCGCCCGCTGCGGCGGGGGCCTGCTCCTGCTGCCACCAGTGCTCGAGCGCCTCGAGGAACGAGGCCCCCTGCGGGCTCATGCCCTCCCCGGCCAGGCGCCCGTCCGCGTCCAGCCACAGCGCCGCGCGCGGCAGCGCGAGCAGCAGGCTCGCCTCGCTCAAGGGTCCCGCGGCGGCGCTGTCGAGCAGCAGCGGGTAGCGCTCCGGCGTGCGTGCGGCGAGCGTCCCCAGCACGTGTGGGGGAACCTGCAGTTCGCGGACGAGGGGTGCGCGCGCGCGCGGCAACCTTGAGACCCTCGGGGGCTTCAGGCGCTGAAGCGCTTGAAGATCAGCGAGCCGTTGGTACCGCCGAAGCCGAAGGAGTTGGACAGCGCGACGTCGATCTTCATGCGCCGCGCGCTGTTGGGCACGTAGTCGAGGTCGCAGTCCGGGTCCGGCGTGTGGTAGTTGATGGTGGGCGGCGCCACGTTGTCGCGGATGGCGAGGAGGCAGAAGATCGCCTCGACCACGCCGGCAGCCCCCAGCAGGTGCCCGGTCATGGACTTGGTGGAACTCACGGCGAGCTTGCTCGCGTGCTCGCCGAAGGCGCGCTTCATGGCGATCGTCTCGGCCTTGTCCCCGAGGGGCGTCGAGGTGGCGTGCGCGTTGATGTAGTGCACGTCGGTGCCGTTGAGCGCCGCATCCTTGAGCGCGTTGGCCATCGCCAGGCGTGCGCCCTCCCCGTCCTCGGGCGGCGCGGTGATGTGGTGGGCATCCCCGCTCATGCCGAAGCCGACGAGTTCCGCGTAGATGCGCGCGCCGCGCTTCCGGGCGTGCTCGAGCTCCTCCAAGAGCACCGCGCCGCCGCCGTCGGAGAGTACGAAGCCGTCGCGGTCCTTGTCCCACGGGCGGCTCGCCTCCTTGGGGGCGTCGTTGCGCGTGGAGAGGGCCTTGGCCTGCCCGAAGCTGCCGAGCCCGCAGCGGGTGGTGGCCATCTCGCCCCCGCCGGCGATGACGACGTCGGCATCCCCGTACTGGATGGTGCGCATCGCCAGCCCGATCGCGTGCGTGGAGGTCGTACAGGCCGTCACCACGCCCAGGTTCGGGCCCTTGAGTCCGTAGCGGATCGACAGGTGCCCCGCGATCATGTTGATGATCGTCGCCGGCACGAAGAAGGGCGAGATCTTGCGCGGGTTCATCGCCTTCAGGTAATCGCCGTAATCGTTCTCGATGGTCCACAGGCCGCCGATGCCGGCGCCACAGACGGCGCCGCACAGGGACGGATCGGTCTTGGAGAAATCGATGCCACTGTCGGTGACGGCCTGCACGCCGGCCGCGACGCCGTAGTGCATGAACTCGTCCATGCGGCGCGCTTCCTTGGGCGCGATGTACTGGCTGACGTCGAAGTCGCGCACCTGGCCGCCGAAGCGGGCCGGGAATGCGGACACGTCAAAGCGCGTCACCGGGCCGATGCCGCTCTCGCCGCGCAGCGCGGCATCCCATGCCGATGCAACGGTGCTCCCGAGCGGCGACACCACTCCGAGGCCCGTTACGACAACACGGCGCTTACTCACGACAGATCCGTCTGCGCCTTGTGAACAGACTTCAAAATTTAAGACTTGCTGCGGCGCTCGTTGATGTAGTCGATCGCCTGGTGCACGGTGGTGATCTTCTCGGCGTCTTCGTCCGGGATCTCGATCTCGAATTCCTCCTCGAGGGCCATGACCAGCTCGACCGTGTCGAGTGAGTCGGCTCCCAGGTCATCGACGAACGAGGCGTCGTTCGTGACCTGCTCCTGTTTGACGCCCAGCTGTTCGGCAACGATGGCCTTGACCTGCTGCTCGACTGTGCTCATTAGCGGTTGGTCCTTATGTAGAGCTTTAAAAAGATCTGCCCGGCCCGCGGACTTCACAACGTCCGGCAGCGGGCGCGGTATTGTAGGGGAACACCCCCGGAGGTGCCACTCACGCGAGTGGTTGTTTTTACTGGCGAAAGTGGCCTCACGTTCCCCAAATCCCGGCCGGCGCACCGCCCCGCTGTCGCGCGGCTCCAACGCGTCGGCTCGGCAATGCGGCAAGGGATGCGGGTGTTCGCGCGCCCGCGGGCACACGGGCGCGCGCTTGGTGCAGCGCGGCGGCTGCGCCGGGCGCCCGCCGCCACGTCGCTTGCAGGCAACGCGGAGCGCGCACGGTGTCCGCGCCCGCCCGCCGGTCCCGGCGGCGGCCGCGCCGTGTGCGGCAGGTCCGGGCGCCCCGCGCCGCGCGCGGCCTCAGCGCCGCCTAGGCCATGTACATGCCGCCGTTGACGTGCAGCGTCTCGCCGGTGATGTAGCTCGCCTGCGGCGAGACGAGGAACATCACCGCCGCGGCGACGTCCTCGGGGGATCCTAGGCGCGCCATCGGGATCTGCGCGAGCAGCGCGGTGCGCTGCGCCTCGTTAAGTCCCCGCGTCATGTCGGTATCGATGAACCCCGGGGCCACCGCATTCACGGTGATGCCGCGCGAGGCGAGCTCCTTGGCGAGGGACTTGGTGAAGCCGAGCAGGCCGGCCTTGGCGGCCGCGTAGTTGGCCTGGCCGGGATTGCCGGTCACGCCGACGACGGAGGTGAGGTTGACGATGCGGCCGCGGCGCTCCTTCATCATGCGCCGCACGCACGCCTTGGAGAGCCGGAACGCGGAGGTGAGGTTGGTCGTGATCACCGCGTCCCAGTCCTCCGGCTTCATGCGCAGCAGCAGCGTGTCGCGCGTGATCGCGGCATTGTTGATGAGGATCGTCGGGGACTCCCCGGCCGCCTCCAGCTGCTGCATCAGGGCATCGATGGAGGCGGGGTTGCCGGCATCGAGCACCGCGCCGCGGCCCGCGTAGCCCTTCTCCTTGAAGGTGGCGCTCAGCTGCTGCGCGCCCTCGGGCGTGGTCGCCGTGCCGATGACCTTCGCGCCCGCAGCCGCCAGGGACAGCGCGATGGCATGGCCGATCCCGCGCGAGGCCCCGGTGACGAGCGCCACTTCATTCTCAAGCATGGGAGACTCCCCGGGTGGCCGCGAGCGCGGCGTCGATCGATGCAGGATCCTCGAGCGCCAGGTAGCTCAAGGTGTCGCGCCGCTCGATGCGGCGGTTCAGTCCCGTGAGCACCTTGCCCGGGCCGCACTCGATCACCTGGGCGATGTCCGCCGTGGCGAGCGCGCGCAGCGTATCTGACCAGCGCACCGGGCTTGCCAGCTGCCGCACCAGCAGCGCACGGATGTCATCCGGGTCCGCGTGGGCGGCCGCATCCACGGCGCTCACGTACCGGATCTGCGGGCATCGCAGGCTCACCTCATCGAGCCGCGCCTTAAAGCGCGCGGCCGCGCCGCGCATGAGGCTCGAGTGCGAGGGCACGCTCACGGGCAGGAGCACCGCGCGCTTGGCGCCGCGGGCCTTGGCGGCCTCGATGGCCCGCTGCACCGCGGCCGCATCCCCGGCGATCACCACCTGGCCCGGGGAGTTGAAGTTGGCCGGTTCCACCACGGCGCCCTGCGCCGCCTCGCCGCAGGCGGCCTCGATGTCCGCATCCTCGAGGCCGAGGATCGCGGCCATCGCCCCGCTGCCGGCGGGCACGGCCTCCTGCATCACCTGACCGCGAAAGCGCACGAGCTCAATCGCGGGCGCAAACTCCAGGGCGCCGGCACACACCAGCGCGGTGAATTCCCCGAGGCTGTGGCCCGAGACCACCGCGGGGGCCGCCCCGCCGCGGCGCTGCCACAGCCGCCAGGTGGCGACTCCGGCGGCCAGCATCGCCGGCTGGGTCCGCTCGGTGGCATTGAGGGCCTCCGCGGGACCGGCGCTCACGAGCTGCCACAGGTCGTAGCCGAGCCCCTGGGAGGCCTCGGCGAACGTGGCGGCCACCTGCGCATCGGCGGCGGCGAGCGCCGCGAGCATGCCGACCGACTGGGAGCCCTGCCCCGGAAATACGAACGCAAAGGACATCGTCACTCCCTGAACCAAAAGCACCCCGCCCGGCGGGGCAAGGCGCGCGCGATTATAGCGGCAGTGCGCGCGGCCTCAGCGGCAGCGCCGCGGCGAGCCCCCCCAGGACCCCGAAGAGGTGGGCATCGACCACGACCGGGGCGTCTCCGGAGAGGGGCAGCGGCCCGATGCGCTGCTCGTAGAGGAGCTTGCCGGCGAGGAACAGCAGGAGCACCCCGCCAGAGCGCTCCCGGCGCCGCAGGTGCGCGAGCGTCCCGGCCGCCATGACGCCATGCAGGGCCCCGGAGGAACCGACATACCACTGCACGGTCGAATCCAGCAGCCAAAGACCGGCGTCGATGGCGAGGAGCGCCGCGAGCACGATGAGCAGCCACTGCCGCGGGGCATAGTCGCGCGCGAAGAGCGCCCACATCAAGGCGAGGCCGAGCGCGTTCAGCAGCGCGTGCCGGAAGTTCAGGTGAACCCAGTGGGCCGTGATGAGCCGCCACAGCTCCCCGTGCGCCAGCGCCGCGCGGTCGTACCGCAGCGCCAGCCGGGCCGCCTCGCCCGCCAGGGCGGGCACGAGCAGCACGACGCACGCGAGCAGGAGCGCCAGGCCCAGCCGACCGTCGCAATTGAGAGACTCGCGCATCCGATCCACGCGGTTCACAGGCCGCCTGACCCCCATTTGTTATGATCCGGCACCGTTTCTCAGGCTCACTCGGCGGCCGCGACCGCCCACGGACAGCGCATGACGCACAGCACGTTCGAGGTTAGCAGACACCGCCGCGCCCGTTGGGCCCGCGGCTTCACCCTGATCGAGATCATGGTGGTGGTGATCATCATCGGGCTCCTCGCCGCGGTGATCGTCCCGACCGTCATCGGCAAGGTCGACGAGGCGCGCGTGGTGAAGGCGAAGCAGGACATCGCAGCCCTGGAGACCGCGCTGCAGATGTTCCGCCTGCAGAACTCCAAGTACCCGAGCAGCGAGCAGGGGCTAAACGCGCTGGTGACGCAGCCCACCGATCCGACCATCAAGCACTGGCAGCCCGGGGGCTACCTGCAGCGCATCAGCAAGGACCCCTGGGGCAATGACTACCAGTACGTGTACCCGGGCACGCACGGCAAGGACTACGACCTGTTCACCTACGGAGCTGACGGCGCCCCCGGTGGTGAGGGCATCGATGCCGACATCGGTAACTGGAACATCGGCGACTAGCCGCACCGGCCGCCGCGGCCGCGCCCGCGGCTTCACGCTCATCGAGATCCTGGTTGTGGTGAGCATCATCGCGGTGATCTCGACGGTCGTGCTGCTGTCGGTGAACCTGGTCGGCCGCGACCCGGGGCTGCAGAAGGAGAGCGACCGGCTGCTGGCGCTGTTCAAGTACACGCGCGAGCAGGCGGAGCTGCAGACGCGCGAGTACGGCGTGCTCTTCGACGATGACGGCTACGAGTTCCTCAGCTACGACCCCCGCCAGGGCCTGTGGCGCAGCGTCGAGGAGGACGATGCGCTCAGCGCCCGCAAGCTCCCCGACGGGCTCGGCATCCGCCTCACCGTGGAGGCGCGGCCGGTGGTGCTCAAGCGTCCCGCGGACGCGAAGGACAAGACCCCGCAGGTGATGATCTTCTCCAACGGCGATCTGACCAGCTTTGCCGCGACCCTCGAGCGCGACGGCGGCGCGCGCTCGGTCACCGTCACGCAGGACGACAAGGGCGAGGTGACCGAGCAGCCGATGCTGGAGGCGAAGCCCAAATGAGCCCGCCGCAGGCCCGACAGCGCGCCGGCTTCACGCTCATCGAGGTGCTGGTGGCCCTCGTGATCGTGGCCGTCGGCATGGCGGCGGTCATGAGCGCGCTGTCCTCTTCCGCGAGCACGGTGAGCTTCCTGCGCGATGAGACCTTCGCGCAGTGGGTGGCGCTGAACCAGATCGCCACCATCCGCATCTCCGGCCAGCAACCCCCGACCGGCAACAGCGACGGCGACACCGACTTCGCCGGACGCCGCTGGCACTGGCGCCAGGAGGTCGCCACCACGGAAGTTCCCGGCGTCGTGCGCATCGACGTGAAGGTGCGTCCCGCCGAGGTCAAGGGCGGGGACGACAACGGCTGGGTCACGACCGTGAGCGGCATCTCCGGGAACTCCCTCGGCATCCCCGACGGCTACAACCCCCCCTGGGGCGCGCAGGCGCCGCGCTACGTGCCCCCGGGCGGCGCCGCCAACGGCCCCAGCGCCGGCGGCATCGGTTCCATCGGCGGCAACACGGGCACCGGCCTCGGCGGCGGCACCGGCACCCCGGTGCCGCCGGCGACGCCGACGAATCCGGGCTCGGGCAGTCCGAACCCCTCGAGCCGGCAATGAGGGCACACAGCGGCGGCTTCACGCTGATTGAGCTGATGGTCGCGATCCTGATCATGGCCATCATCGCCGCGATCGGCTACGCGACCATGAACCAGGCCTTCAAGAGCCACGAACTGCTGAAGGAGCAGCAGACACAGCTGCTGAACCTGCAGAACGCCGTGCGCATCATGGAGCAGGACTTCGTGCAGGCCACTCCGCGCCCGGTGCGCCAGGCGGTCGGCGACGAGCCCGCGCAGCTCGCCTTCGTCGGGCTGCCGCCCGGGGGTGAGCCGGTCGTCGCGCTGACGCGCAACGGCTGGGCGAACCCGGCCGGCCTGCAGCGCCCGGGGCTGCAGCGCGTCGCCTACTTCCTTGAGAACGGCACGCTGCGGCGCGAGTACTGGAACGTGCTCGACCCGACGCTCGCCAGCCAGACCCTCAAGCGCGACCTCATGCAGCACGTGAAGACCTTCACGCTGCGTTACCTGGACGTGAACCACCAGTGGCAGCCGCAGTGGCCGCCCTCGACCAGCTGCGCGGGCTGCGCGACGCAGGAGCAGGCGCTGCGCCAGCGACCGCTCGCGGTGGAGATCACGCTCGAGACCGAGGACTGGGGCAAGATCGTGCGCGTCATCGAGATCGCCGCATGAGGGTGCCGCGCCGGCGCGGGCACGTCCCGGGGCGCGCACGCCAGCGCGGCGTCGCCCTCCTGATCGCGATCCTGATCGTGGCGCTCGGCACCATGATCGCTGCCGCGGTGGCCTACGAGAACGCGATGACGGCGCGGCGCGGCATCGCCACCTACGCCTTCGACCAGGCGATCCTCATCGGCCAGGGCGCCGAGGCGCTCGCCGCCTACGGGCTGCGGCAGGTGGTGCAGAGCGACCCGAAGCAGCTGTACCTCGGCCAGGGCTGGGACAAGCCCTTAGGTCCGCTGGAGGTGGTGCCCGGGGTCATGCTCGAGGCGTCGCTCGAGGACCTGCAGGGGCGCTTCAACCTCAACAACCTCGTCCACTCCGACGGCACGCCCGATCTGGTGATGGTCGCGGCCTTCAACGAGATCCTCGCCTCCCCGGAGGTCGGGCTCGAGCAGAAGTGGACCGGCTACATCATCGACTGGATCGACATGGATGGCACGCCGAGCCTCCCGGAAGGCGCGGAAGACAGCGTGTACATGGGCCAGACCGTGCCGTATCGCAGCGCGAACCGCTACATCACGAGCACCAGTGAACTGCTGGCGCTGCCGGGCTTCGGGCACGAGCGCTACCTGAAGCTCCTGCCCTACATCACCGCCCTGCCCCACGGCACGAAGATCAACGTGTGCACCGCCTCCGACGTCGTGCTGGACGCCTTCATCGGCCCGGGGCACCAGGACTTCGGCCCCCCCGACACGCTCCTGAAGAACCGCCAGAACACGGTCGGCTGCTTCCCGAAGCTCAGCGACTATCAGGCGGCCTTCGATCCGAAGGTGTGGAGCGGCACGGGACAGCCCGCAGCGCCGCCGGCCTTGGGGCAGCCGAACGCCACGCTGCAGGGCACCGGCAGCCCGGCCGCGGCGACGCAGGGGGCGCAGATGAAGTTCGCCCAGACGTCCAACTACTTTCGCCTGGCGAGCGTGGTCTCTATTGGCAGCACGGAATTCAACTTGTACAGTCTTTTGTACCAGGACGCCCAGCAGATGGTGCGGCCGATCCAGCGCAGCTTTACGCCGGATTGACGCGCGGGCCTGCACAGGAACGGTGACACGGTCGATGAGCGCCTCCCCCCAGTCGGTGACAGGATCCTCGCAGGATGGCTGAGTCGCTCTTGCTGCGCCTGCCGCGCGCCCCCGGGCAAGCCGCCACCTGGCTGATCGTGGACGGGCGCGGCGCGCCGGTGGGCCCGCCGCAGAGCGGGCCGCTGAACCTCGCCGCGCCGCGCGTCAGCACGCGGCGCGTGTACGTCCTGGCGCCCGGCAGCGACGTGCTGCTCGCCGAGCCGGACATCCCCCCTAAGGCCGGTGTGCGGCTGCAGCAGCTCGTGCCCTACGCGCTCGAGGAGCACCTCGCCGATGACATCGACGCGCTGCACTTCGCCGTCGGCAAGCGCGTCGGGGACAGCGGGCGCGTGCGCGTCGCCGTGGTCGCCCGCTCGCTGCTGAACGAATGGCTCGCCACGCTCGCCGCCGCCGGCATCGTGCCCGATGCGCTGTACGCCGACAGCGACCTGATGCCGGAGAACCCGGGACAGGCGGTGGCGCTGCTGGAGGAGGACGGCGTGTTCGTGCGCCCGCCCGGCGGCACCGTCGTGACGCTGCCCGCGGATGCCC
>Ga0316624_10000118_pt1 | contig 22798 bp, 22 predicted proteins | sample OWC_Aug_N3_C1_D5_FD_207657 | JGI IMG/M metagenome (GOLD analysis project Ga0316624, IMG submission 207657) | Wetland soil microbial communities from Old Woman Creek delta, Ohio, United States - OWC_Aug_N3_C1_D5_A | ecosystem: Environmental > Terrestrial > Soil > Wetlands | place: USA: Ohio... | reverse complement strand
AGTCAATGATGAGGTGCGCTGGGCTATTGAGAATAGCTGCACTCCTGTGGGAGATGATATGGGGTGGGGGCTGATCAACGCCTACGGGGCGGTAATACAGACATCACCATCTTCAAATTCATTCTAAACCTCCTTTGATCGCAGCGGGAGCCCGTGAGGGGCTCCCGCGACCCAGGGGGCCGTCCCTCTCTACGCGGAAGCATTTTTTCGGAAGCCTCGCGTTGCGTTTGATATGATGCTCTCTTGGCAACAAAGAGTCAGAGGGAAGAGCAGCGCCCGCAGAATTCATACTCACCTGGTCTCTGCTTTCAGGGAAAACGACGCCGACAACACCTGGGATTAGGAATGCCTTGACGTACTGAAGAGGGAGAGCATAGGACCATAATCAATTAGACAGCTATGTAGCATGAGGCGAAATCTGTGCTGGAATTGAGTGGAAGGCCGTAATCAGGACTTGTGGTTGGTGCTCTCCAGGTTGTCCCGCATAGCCTTCCGGGCTCGCGATAACAATCCCTCAACCGACTTGGGTGAACGGCCCATGATCTGACTTATCGCTAGGACAGGCATATCCTTGAGGTACTTCAATACCAGGACCTCTTGATAATCCTGGGGCAGATCGGCCAGAGCCTGGTGAACCGATTGGCGAGCCTCCTCCGACTCCATTTGACTGGAAACAGGTATCTCGCTATCTCCGATCTGCTCTAGCTCTGTGACGTCGAAATCGTGCGCTGGTTTGGTGGGTTGCGGTCGCCGCGCCTGGTGACGGTAATGATCATTTATCTTGTGAAATGCGATACTGCGCAGCCAGGTATAAAGCTGGCTATCGCCACGGAACTTATCTAATGAAGCCAAGGCAGCCAGGAACACGTCCTGGACCAGATCTTCAGCTACGGTCTCATTTCGGTCCACTTGTTCCAGAATCAGAGAATAGAGCCTGCTGCGATAAGCGGTGTAGAATTCCTCCATGGCTGTGCTGTCGCCCGCACGCAGCTTCTCGACGAGCTTCGTTTCGTAGCTCTGAGAGGTGGAACTAGCTATTGTCATGGCGCCTCTACCTATTGATTTATGCTCCCTTGATATGTCTAGAATACCAACCAGTTACGTTTGTGTGAATCACCTATCGGTACTGTTTTGACGCAGAATTTAGTACTACGGGCCGTGGGAGAGAGCCTGTAGATGCAAATTTCCACTCCGTCGTTGTGAACCGTGCTCTCCCTTTGTCATGCCGGGAACGAAGCGACGAAGCAATCACGACAGGCTGTTGAGCGAGGAGGTTGCCACGCACTTTGCAGGTGCTCGCAATGACATGCGAGGCCGGAGGTTCGTGTATGGAAGACTGACGGTTAGTAAGGCTTGTTTCTATGCCTGGAATAGTGATAGCCGACGTAGCCCAGGAGTACTATGGCGGCAATAATGCCGGCGATGAATCCGGCATTGGACCTGATCCCACTGGAGGACATCAGGAGGCGGACATACAGCTTCAGACCCAGCACGTCACCGGATTCAGCAGTGACTCCCAACCATGTCTCCCAGTCTTCGCCTGCCCACTTTTGCTCTTGTGGTATCGCGACCGTTACCATTAGATTGGCCTGTGAACTAGGGCCAATCTCAATTCTTGGAAAAGAAAGGCTTATCCAGCTACCGTCGGGCAATTCTGTGCGGCCTTCCCTTATTTGCTCTGCCGGAGGTGAATATATGGCGACGCTGAAATTATGAGCTAAATCGTCTTTATTGTGGATGGTGAGTTCGAATTGTGTCGCCTCTCCTGGGGGCAAGTTGTCTATGTGTACCTCGGCCGGGCTGACACTGAAGTTGACGTCCTCGGCCAGCGCGGGAATGGGGAGGAATATGACAAGAAAGGCGGCAATTAGTCCAGCAGATTTGATATGCCCTGCCATCAGGCGACTACTGCGCTTATGATGATCTGGGTTTGCATCTGCCGACCACTGAAGAAGTAGGTAGGAGTCAGCAGTCTCAAGCCGAATTGCCTGGTGTCTCCGGGTGCCAGGCTTGAGCCTGAACCTCCTGTATAAGGCCAGAATTCGCCTTGCGTTTTGGTGATAGGGACATAGCCTCGTGCGGTATCGCCAGACATGCGGAACCACAGCCCATATATGTGCTCGCCATTGGTGCCGTCGTTGCTCAGCGTCCATTTGTAGGCACCGGGGTCACTAACCCATTCCGCGTCATCTCCGACAATAAAAGTATTCACATTACAGGTGCCCTGTACAGTCAAGGTGCACCATTCTATCGCCGGGCTTGTCTCATACTCGGTGTTGGAAGCGACGGTCCCGAGGGGCCATTGTGTCTTATCCAGACTGATCGAGATTTCATTGAGTCCAGTCATAGTGATCGTGATGGTGGCGTTTTCCTGGGCGAGCGCTGGCAGAGAGACGACCAGAGCCAGTACAACGGCTACTATAGTACTTACAATTGCTGCTCTCATCTACCCCTCCGAATCTAGCGAACCTCTGGTTACTCTATTGAGATAGTCGTTTTCGGACAAATCGACTGTGATAAAATGCTACAACCCACCTCAGTTCTTGTCAAGACCCCATCCGCATATCCGCTTACGACCAGCGGAGGATTTGAGACCTGTCTGCCATTTTCCCAGTAGCGGCTTGTGACCGGAAACAGCCTAAGAGTTGTTTTTCTTTCTCGGTGCTGAAGTCGCTGATGCCGCGGCGATTATAGCGGCACCCAGAGCGGTAATTAGCTGGGGCTGTGGAGGTATCAAGAGTTTGGTGTCCAATTCGGTTTCTATGGTCTTGACGAGACTGATGTTGAGGGCACCACCGCCGCAGACGGCGCAGGGCTCCTCCATCTTGACCTTCTTGACCAGCGAGACAATGTTGCTGGCCAGGGCTTTGTTAACACCTGAGGCGATGTCTTCTTTCGACATACCTTCGCTTATTCTGGTGATGGCTTCGGATTCTCCAAAGACAGCACAGCTCGTACCAAATGTGATGGGGCTCCTTGACCTTGCTGCCAGGGGGCTGAAATCACCCAGATCTATCCGCAGCACATTGGCGATAACCTCAATGAAACGGCCACCGCCGGCGGCGCATTTCTCGCTGGCCGTGAAGTTGGTTACAATTCCCTCTTCATCTAGCCGTATCACTTTGGTGGATTGACTGGCTATATCGATTACAGTCCTGGCTTGCGGGAAAACGCTGCCTATGCCTCTGGCAGTGCAGACTATATCGCTAGCCTTGTGACCGGCAAAATAGACGTTGTCGGCACCGGAGCCGGTGGCGACTGTATAGGCTACATCATTCCGGGTCAGACCGACCTTATTCATTAACTCCGTCCTTATGGCCTCGGCGGATTTTCGGTAGTCAGCTCCGGATTTGATTATATGTGAGGCAACAAGCTCGACACTTTTGATGATGACGCCTTTACTGTAGGCCGAGCCTATATCGATGCCCATGAACCAGCTCATCGATGCTCCTGGCTGAAGAAAGTGGCCTTTTCTAACCGCCGTGACTTTGTGGGCAAGGCTTCACCTGCTGCCGCCGCTCGCATGTATGTTTCCCTTGCCAGGATAGCAGCGCCAAGTGCTCCTGTGAGAAGCGGCTCTTCAGGGACGAAGATTTCGCAGGCCAGGGATTCCTTCATGGCTTTAACCATGCCGATGTTCTTGGCGACGCCGCCGGTGAGGACAAGGTCGGGCTCTAGTCCGAGCCGCCGTGCCAGCGCCGCTACGCGGCTGGCCAGGGCATCATGGAGTCCGGCCAGGATATTCTCGAGTTTTTCCCCGCGGGAGAGCAGAGCCACCACTTCTTGCTGGGCGAAAATGGTGCACAGATTGCTAATCGGGATTTTCCTAGCAGCCTTCAGGGAAATGTCTCCCATGTCCTCCAGTCTGATGCCGAGGGCAGAGGCAGTCACTTCAAGGAACCTGCCGGTCCCGGCGGCGCACTTGTCGTTCATAACAAAGTTGGCCAGCCTGCCGTTGTCGATTTTCATGCACTTGGCATCCTGGCCGCCTATGTCGATAGCAGTCCTGGCCCTGGGGAAAAGGCTGGAGACGCCGCGGGCATGGCAGGAGAGCTCCGTTATCTGGCAATCTGCGAAGGGGACGTTGAGCCGCCCGTACCCTGTGGCAACGATGTAGGAGATGTCACCGATGTGCAGGCCGGCTTCCTCGAGTGCCTGTCGCATGACTTCATTGGCAAGCTGGCGGTGCTCGGCTCCGGTCGGGCCCTTGATGAATGAAAGCAGATTGCCGGCCTTGTCCGTGAGCACGACCTTGGTCATGGTGGAGCCAATGTCAACACCGGCGAAGTGCAACTAGACCTCCTGTTGAGTCAGCGCTGGCTGATTGTCTCAATGAAAGCTTCCACCCTGGTCCTCATCGGGGCCAGAGCTCCTGCAGTGTAGTCGTATTCTATGTAGGTATTGGGGACCCCGATAGTATTGAGATAGTCCTTGAGCGACGGCATTTCGAAGGCAAAAGGATCGCAATACCTGACAAGCAGCAGTACAACACCACTGACTTTCCAGTCTCTGATGATGCCTTTAAGATAGCCGAAACGGCTTTGCAGATCCCGGGCATAATCTTTCTTGGTCTCGCCGAGGGCAGCCTGCCTGAACGTGCGGGCGCAGGTAATTTCGTTCAAATAGTAGTCGGCTAGCCCTTCCAGCGGGTCAGCAGTGAGTTTTATCTCACCTTTGTAGGCCCGGATGCCGCCACAGCTTTCGTTCATCACCACATTTGCCCTGGCTTCGAATACTTGCATGACGTCGGTGTCGTCAAGGGTGCTGCTCCATATGAGCAGACGCGCCGGTTTACTTTCCGGTCTACCCGTGCGTTTCTTGACTTCGTCTATGGTCTCAATTAGCAGGTCATTCCCTTCGGCCACGGGCAGGCCGGTCAAGGCTTTTACCACCTGCATGATTTCCGTGCCGGAGATACGGGGCGGAGAAGGCTTTGTCAGCTCGAATAGCTCTCTCACCAGAGCCCGCTGTCGGTTGTGGGATCTGATGGCTGTCTCCAACTTGTCCGCAGACAGTTTCCTGCCGGTGAAAGCCTCCAGGGTCTTTCTGAAATCGTCCAACTGGCCTTTGAAATACTCCAGAGCCTCGGGACGGACCGTTATGGGCATGTCTATGAAATGGAAGTAGGGATAGTGAGTATAAGACTCCCAGATGCGAGCTGTCTTTTCTTGAGGGTCGCAGGAATGAATGGCAACCATGCCGTCAAGGAAATCGTTTCTGCCCTTCAAAGCGCAGTCGAGGCAGTTGCGCATGACAGGGCAGAACGAATGAGGCAAGGCTCTATCTGCTTCAGTGACCGGCTCTTTCATATCCGCGCACGTCCGGTAGGGGACAAGGTCAAGGGCGGTAAGCATTTCCAGCGGGACGTAGGCACAGGGGTAGCCTATTACCTTCTTGCCCGCTGCCCTAAGCTCTCTGGCTCTGCGTGAACTATCCAGATAGATTTCCCGCGCTCTATTGAGACCTTTGTTCTTGTCTGACATGGCAGCCTCCTTGCGAGATTGAAATGCCGGACTATTTCACCAGTCGAACCCAGCCTGTTTTCTCAGCTTCTTGTAGTGCTCCATGGTCTCCTCGAATGGCTCAGCCCTGGCCAAAGCATCTTCCGGATTGAACAGGCGGAGGTCCACGATGTCGCCTTCGATGCTCAATGAGGGCACCTTGAGTTTCTCCAGGAGCATGTCTGAGACGTATGGCAGGTGGGTGGAAGCGCTACGGCAGGTTATGAGGGGGTGAAGCAGCGCGCCGTCGCACTTCCATTCCCTGGCATACTTAAGGTAAGGATAAGCAGATGTGCCGCCCAACACATTCTGCTTCCGGGCGTCTTCAAAATAGCCCACCAGAAATTGGAGACTGAACTTGGTGATTCGCTCCAGCGGGTCACTGACCTTGCTGATGTCAAGGGGTATGGGTGGATGGTAGCCGAAGCTTTCGATGACGAAGTTCCATCCTCTGTCAGCCAGTTTGTCGAAGAAGGCCAGGCTGTGCCAGGGGGGGAGCTCGGCGAACACCATCCGGTATTTCTCGTCGGGAATGGCGCCTACGTGGCTATCAACTCTATCTTTGACCTCCCTGTACATATCCTGGTAGAGCCTGAGTGAGTCCTCGAGGTCGCCGGCCAGGAACAGGGCGGCGGGCATGGCGCTCCAAAAGTCTCGACTGTGCATCGGGCAGGGTCGTGTCTTGCGGAGCTCGTTGACTTCGTGCCAAACGCGGTTGACCTCTATCATGAGGTTCGCTGTCTTGTCCAGCTTGTCCCAGTCCATCTTCTTGCCCACCATTTTCTCCACGAAAGCAACAAAGTCCTTCAGGTGCTTGACTCCCAGTTTCACCATTTTGTCGTAGTAGCCCTCGATGAAGAACTCCTTTATGCCGGGAATAGGGGCTTCCAGTGGCCATACGGGGACATCCATGTAGCGCCCCAGTGCCTGGAACCACTTGTATCTGGCATCGCAGATGGCGGCTGAGGACATTAGAAACAGTGGCTTGGGCATTCCTCCCAAAGGCGCTTCCGGAGGAATCTGGCCCTTCAATTCTTTCATCATCCTGGACGCATAACCCAGCGTGGTCAAACTGTATCCGCAAAGGTGAGTGGGAAAACCCTCGGCATCAGCCCGCTCCAGGTATTGTCGGGCCACTCCCATAGCCGCGGCAATAGCGCCGTAGTTCTCGGGATAGACCACTTCTATGTCCATGGCCTTTAGGATGGGGTCACCGTAGTAGAAATTGAGCATACCCCAGACAGCAGGTTTACCTGCCTGTATTGCTTCAATGCTCTTCAGATATGTTTCATTTACCTTGGCCCTGAGGGGGTACATGGATTTCAGCCGGTTAATCGTCTTCTTTTCCTTCTGTACAACCATGACTGCTTTGCCTCCTGAAAGGATTTGCGTAGGGCTTTGATGATCGATGCATGCTAGCATAGAAAAGCACGGAAGTCGAGTGATTTCTGTAATGTGGTCGCGTGCCACATATCTCCCTGCTCCTTTACTAATCCGACACAGCCCTCGTCGGGAAGGCTTGAATCGCCCAACGGTTTGGGTGCAGCATCATGAAGTACATGGCATCACATGGTGAGGTCTAGCCACTATATTGACGAATGCGCGCGGATAAGATACATTTCTGAGTTAGCGATAGCCATGTGGGGAGTTCGTGGGGTTCCAGTCATTTGGCGGATCGTCACCATTCTATGGAGAGGCTGAGTGATTGTGCCTGTACTGCGGCTTCTTCGGTCGGGTTGGGGAACGCCTGTTGTGTCAAACTGTCCCTTTGAGTCAACCAAGGTATGCTCAAATCTGTTCTAATTGCTAATCGAGGAGAAATTGCCCGCCGCATAATCAGGACGGCCGGGCGCCTAGGCATCGAGACCATAGCGGTGTATTCAGACATAGATGAGAAATCTCTGTTTGTCCAGGAAGCAGACAAGGCACTCAGGATTGGCGAAGCTAAGCCCAAGGATAGCTATCTCAATATTGACAAGATTATTGCAGCAGCCAGGGAGTCTGGCGCAAGTGCCATTCATCCTGGATACGGCTTCCTGTCCGAACGGTGGGAATTTGCACAAAGGTGTGAAAGAGAGGGGTTGACGTTTGTCGGCCCCAACTCAGCAGTCATTCGTGAAATGGGAGACAAACACCGTTCGCGGGAAATAGCTACCAGTTTGGGCATACCCATTCCGCCGGGGAGCGGCATATTGAGCGATGTCAAAGAAGCCAGGAAGTGGGCAACTGAACTGTCTTTCCCTGTTATCTTTAAGGCGTCCGCTGGTGGTGGCGGGATCGGCATGATGAAGGTGGAAAAGGAGGAAGATGTTGCAGAAGCATTCGATACAGCCACAAACAGGGCCGGATTAGCTTTTGGTGATGACAGAGTGTATGTCGAAAAGTATCTGGATTCACCCCACCACATAGAAATCCAGATTCTGGGGGACAAGGACGGCAGCGTGGTTACTTTTCCCGAAAGAGAGTGCTCGGTGCAGAGGCGGCATCAAAAGGTGATCGAAGAGTCACCGTCTCCTTTCGCTGGTGCTGAATTGAGGCACGAACTGCGACAGGCGGCTGGACGACTGGCTCAGGGAATTGGCTACACAAATGCAGGCACCGTTGAATTCGTCGTCGATGGGCATCGGCAGTTTTACTTTCTCGAAATAAACGCAAGGCTTCAGGTAGAGCACCCGATTACTGAAATGATAACTGGCGTTGATATTGTCGAGCAGCAAATGAGGATTGCTTCGGGCGAGTCTCTATCCCTGAGAGAGGAAAGCCTTGAGTGGAACGGATGGGCCATCGAAGCTCGTGTCTATGCCGAAGATTCAAAGAATTTCTATCCGTCACCCGGCAAGATAGTCTCATACATTGAACCTCGCGGCGAGGGAATAAGGGTGGACTCCGGATATCAGACCGGGGACACCGTGAGCCAGTTCTATGACCCTCTGATTGCCAAACTAGTTGTCCGGGGTGAGGATAGAAACGGGGCCATAGCCAAGATGCAACATTCTCTGGACAACTATCAAATCACAGGTATCAAGAACAACATTCCCTTCCTCGTGGAAGCTTTTGACTCCGGGATATTCAAATCGGGGCACTATGATACTCATTTCATATGGAAGTTACAGGAGGAGAAAAATGGGTGACATCATGAGACGGGAGGTTGAAAATCTTGGGCGCCTCCGTGAGCAAATCAAGCAGATGGGAGGTGAAGAGACTGTCAAGAAACACCATGAACGGGGAAAACTGACCGCCAGGGAGAGACTGGACCTCTTGATTGAAAAGGGAACGTTCGTCGAAACTGGCATGCTCGGCAGTGAGTTCGGCGTAGATGAACTCGTGCCGGCCGACGGTGTCATTACAGGCTATGGCAAGCTGGATGATGGGGTCCGAACCAGAGACGTGGCCGTGGCGGCCTACGATTTCACAGTGAGAGGCGGCTCTATGGGGATCGTCAACGAGACCAAGGTGAGCAGGATAAGAGAGATTGCTCTCAGAGAAAGAATACCCATGATATGGCTGAATGATTCCGGTGGCGCCCGCGTAAGCGGTGGCGGCTTTAGCGGCGAAAGAGTGGCGCTATTTGCGGATACAGGCTATCTGTTCAAAGAAGAATCTTTGATGTCCGGCGTTATCCCGCAGATCGCGGCTATGATGGGGCCGGGATATGCCGGTACCGCATATATACCCGGCCTTTCCGATTTCGTGCCCATGGTCAAAGGAACGAGTTTCATGGGTTTGGGTGGACCGGCTCTTGTGAAGTCGGTGATCGGGGAGAGACTCACCGAGGATGAGCTGGGCGGGTCCAAAATCCACTGTGAGACCAGCGGCTGCGGAGACCTCGAGGTCAGTTCAGATGAGGCATGTATCAAAGCCATAAAGGAGTATATTTCTTTCTTTCCCCAGCACTACGAAGAGAAGCCGCAACGGAAGGAATGGTCGGGAGACCCTATGGCTTTGCTTGATGAGGCCATACTGAATGTCATCCCAGATAATCCGCGGGAAGCCTACGACATGCACGATTTGGTGAAATATATCGTGGACGGCGGGTTTCTCTTCGAAATGAAACCCAAGTGGGGGAAGAACATCATCACCGCCTTTGGGCGTATAGCCGGATATTCGATCGGAATTGTGGCAAACAACCCGATGTTCTACGGAGGCGTCATAGATATTGACGCTGCCGACAAAGCCGCGCGGTTCATCTGGCTTTGTGATGCCTTCAATATCCCGCTTCTTTTCCTTTCTGATGTCCCTGGTTTCATGGTGGGTTCCAAGGCAGAGAAATCGGGCATAATAAGGCACGGAGCCAAGATGGTCCACGCAGTTGCTGAAGCTACTGTGCCCAAATTCACCTTGATCGTCAGGAAATCGTACGGCGCCGGGTATTATGCGATGTGTGGCAAGGCCTTCGACCCTGACATACTTATTGCCTATCCGGGAGCTGAGATATCGGTTATGGGACCGGAGGGCATGGTATCCATTTTTGCCAGGAAGCAACTGGCTGAGGCTGAGAACCCGAAGGAGATGTTGGCGCAACTTGCCGAGCAAATAAGACCCCACATTAACATATTCAAAACAGCCAAGTCCGGTGTCATAGATGATGTGATCGACCCCAGAGAAACGAAGAAAGTGTTGTTCCGGGCCCTTGAGTTTACCAGAGACAAGAAGATACTCAGACATCCCCGAAAGCACGGGGTCTATCCTGTATAAGGAGAAAACTGATGTACCAGACAATACTGACCGAAACAAAAGGTAAAGCGGGCATAATCACGTTATGTCGCGAAGAACGAAGGAATGCCATATCGCCGACCATGATAATCGAGCTTTTCGACGCCCTGAGGAAATATGACGATGACCGAAACATTAGTGTCATCGTGCTGACTGGGACTGGTGGCAAAGCATTCTGTGCCGGCGCTGACTTCAGTGAAGCGATGGGTGCAACGGCAAGTTTGCTGGACCGCCATGAAGAACAAAGGAAATTTGCCGAGCTTTTCAAGGTGATTAAGGGTTTACAAAAGCCGTTGCTGGGACGGATTAATGGTCATGCCCTGGGGGGTGGGTTTGGGCTAGCCTGCTCCTGCGACATAGTGGTAGCGGCCGAAGATTGCCAGTTTGGCACACCCGAGATAAACGTCGGCCTGTTTCCCTATGTGATTATGGCAACCTTGCTCCGATCTACTTCAGCGCCGAAGAGGCTCATGGAGATGATGCTGACTGGAGAAAGAGTTGACGCCAGAGAGGCACAACAGCTTGGACTGGTGAACCATGTTGTGCCGAGAGAACAACTGGATGCGAAGGTGGATGAAATCATAAAGAAGATAACCAGCAAGAGCCCGGCTATTTTGAGGCTGGGCAGGAGAGCCTTCTACACAATGCGCGACATGGAATATGAGAAGGCATTGGAGTATCTGGCATCAATGCTGGCAATCAACACGATGGCTGAGGACGTGGTTGAGGGGATCAGCGCTTTTCTGGAAAAGCGTGAACCACACTGGAAAGGAAGATAAAGAAAGTAGAGGAAGCGCATGGAATTAGCCGACAAAGTAGTAATAAGTGCCGCTCTGACCGGTGTAGCCGCCAACAGAGAGCAGTGCAAGTGGATTCCCTATACTCCCGAGGAGATTGCCGATGAGGCGCTCAGGGCCTACAATGCTGGAGCTGCGATAGTACACATTCATGGCCGGGAATATGACGGCACCCCGTCCTGGAGAGTAGAGATATTTCGCGAGGTGATGCAAGAAGTCAGGAAAAGGTGCCCTATCATAATAAACTTCTCCACAGGAGCAGTCGGCGTGGACAGGGATACTAGAGTAGGCCATATTCGAGAGCTGAGGCCGGAAATTGCAGCATTAAACATGGGGACAATGAACTATGCCAAATATAGTTCGAAGCGGAAGACCTTTGTCTTCTCCCTGGTTTTTCAAAATCCCTTCGATGATATAATGTTTTTTCTGAATACTATGAACCAGAACGGTGTGAAGCCAGAATGCGAATGTTTTGACTTGGGACATGTGGAAAGCATCTTGCCCCTGATGGATATGGGACTTCTCAGGAATTTTCAACTCAGCTTGGTGATGGGGGTGGTAGGAGGGATGGGGGCCACAGCTAGAAACCTGACACACGTGTCCAGCGTAGTCCCTGCTGGAGTAGCCTGGCAGGTCATAGGTATCAGTCAAGAGCAATGGCTCCTGGTAAGCACTGCTTTAGCGTTGGGAGGGAATATCAGGGTCGGCCTTGAAGATAATTTCTACTTGACGCCCGGCAAAATGGCTGAAGGGAACGGGTCGCTGGTAGAGAAAGCAGCCAGGATGGCACGCGACATCGGCAGGGAGCCGGCAACGGTGGAACAAGCTAGAGCTATCCTGGGGTTGCCCGAAGCGGAAGAGAGGACTAGAGAGGCAAAGTAAGCCAGATATGACGGAAGTTCCATCACCTATCACTGGCAGTGTCTGGAAGGTTCTGGTGGTAAACGGAGCGTCAGTTGGCGAAGGCGAAACACTGGTGATACTCGAGTCCATGAAGATGGAGATTAGGGTGAAGTGTCCGCATAATGGGAGGGTGGTTGAGATCCGGGTAAAGGAAGGTGACTCTATTCTCGAAGACGATATCGTTGCCATTATTGAGTAATGGCTGTGGTGATTTGTATACCAGAGGCTAGGTAGTATGGATTTCAGATTCACCCAAGACGAGGAAGCGTTCAGGCAAGAGGTTCGTCGGTGGCTGAAGCAGGAGATCCCTCAGAGGTGGATTGACCTCGACCCCGGGATCTGGGAGGAAACCGAGGAGTCCTGGGCGCTGGCACGCGAGTTCCAGCGCAAACTAGGCCAGAAAGGCTGGCTGGCGCCGGCTTATCCCAAAGAATACGGAGGCCTGGAACTGAGTCACATGAAACGGCTCATACTTTCCGAGGAGTTGGCTTACAACAGGTCTCCGATGAGTATTGAGGAGGAGATTACAGTCAACTGGGTGGGGCCTGCCATCATGCTCTTTGGCACTGAAAAGCAGAAGAAGGAATATCTACCTAAGATAGCCAGGGGAGACATAGTTCTATGTCTGGGATATAGCGAGCCGAATGCTGGCTCTGACCTCGCCTCTCTTCAAACACGCGCCGTAGAAGTCGGTGATGAATATGTGATCAACGGTCAGAAGACCTGGTGTAGCTATGGCCATCTTGCCGACTGTTGCTGGCTGGCTGCCAGAACCGATCCTGATGCTTCCAGACACGAAGGGATCAGTATATTCATCGTGGACATGAAGACGCCCGGAATCACTTTGCGTCCGCTAATAAATATCCTGGACAGGCACTCTTTCAATGAGGTCTTCTTCGACGACGTGCACATCCCGAGGGAAAACCTGGTGGGGCAGAAAGACAAGGGGTGGTACCAACTGGTGATGGCTCTCGATTTCGAACGCTCCTCTATCGGCTATGCCGCCGGAAACCAGCGAGTAATCGAAGAGCTGATCAAGTATGTTAAGGCAACCACCAGAAATGGAGAACCTCTCGCTAACGACCCACTGATCAGGAACGAGCTGGCGCAGCTGGTAGTGGAGAACGAGGTTGCCCGTATGATGGCATATCGTATCGCATGGATGTTCAGCAAGGGTGTTCATCCCAGCCACGAGTCTTCCATGTCTATGGTTTTTATTAGCGAAGTTATGCGGCGTACAGCCAATATCGGGATGCGAATTCTGGGGCATTATGGCGAACTGGACAGGGATTCCAAATGGACCGTCATGAATGCACGGATAATGCGCATGTGCTTGAGTGCACTTTCGATCGGTGTCGGCGGCGGGTCCAACGAGATTCAGCGCAATATAATCGCTATCAGGGGTCTGGGGTTGCCGCGAAAGTGAGGCGTCGCGGCAGGTTAAGTGGACTCATAGGGTAGGACGAACAATATGGATCTTGGCCTTAACGAAGAACAGGAGATGCTCAGGGAATCGGCTCGGGACTTCCTGCGAAGAGAGTGCCCAAAACAGCTGGTGAGGCGACTGGATGAGAGTGACGAAGGCTATTCTGTCGAGCTATGGCGCAGGATGGCGGAACTGGGCTGGATGGGTTTGATATTTCCTGAAGAATATGGAGGCAGCGGGCGCAACTTCCTGGATCTGGCAATCCTTCTCGAGGAAATGGGATATAACATCGTGCCCGGCCCGTTTTTCTCCACAGTGGTCCTTGGCGGGCTCACTATACTGGCGGCGGGAAGTGAAGAGCACAAAGAGGAATTCCTGCCCAAGATTGCCAGCGGTGAGATGATTCTCAGCAGCGCCTTGACTGAACCCAGTGCCAGTTATGATGCTGCATCTGTCAAGACAGAAGCCAAGGCTCGTAATGGAGAATATGTCATCAACGGGACCAAGCTGTTTGTGCTCAATGCTAACGTCGCCGACTACATTTTGTGTGTCGCCAGGACAAGTAAGACGAAGAATCCAGAAGAGGGCATAACCGTATTTCTTGTCGGTGCCAGAAGTCCCGGGCTCAAGTGCACACTGCTTAAGACCTTGGCCCGTGACAAGCAATGTGAAGTCGTTTTTGACAACGTGACTGTGTCAAAGGAAAGTATAGTAGGTAAACGGGACGGGGGCTGGCCGATAGTGAAAGATGTTCTTCAGAAGGCTACGGTGGCCAAATGTGCGGAAATGGTGGGTGGTGCTCAGGCGGCATTGGATATGGCGGTCAGCTATGCCAAGGAGAGGGTGCAGTTCGGCAGGCCTATTGGTAGTTTCCAGGCTATCCAGCACTACTGTGCCAATATGGCTATGGATGTTGGCGGTTCAAGGTTTGTCACGTATAAAGCGGCCTGGAAGGTGAGCGAAGGCCTTCCCGCTGTCCTGGATGCAGCGATAGCCAAAGCATGGGTGAGCGAGGCTTATGCACGGGTTGCCCTGTCAGCACACCAGATATTCGGGGCAATCGGCTTCACCATGGACCATGACATACACCTGTACTACAGGCAGGCGAAAGCTGCCGAGATAATTTTCGGCGGCGCCGATTTTCACCGTGCTGTCGTAGCCAGCGAATTGGGTCTCTAGTATAGACGTCTTCGTCTCAGTGAAAGGCGTGTGCGAGGAGTATCACTTGATGATCGATCAAGGGCACTGTCTACTTTGAGCGACGGCTCTTTCGCAGAAATCTGTCGATTCTTCTCAGTGCCTCCTCGATATTGGGCATCGAAGTGGCATAGCAGCAACGGACAAAACCCTCGCCGGATTGTCCGAAGGCGAGACCCGGGACCACAGCGACTCTTTGTTCCAGTAGGAGCTTTTCAGCAAACTGTTCTGAATTCATTCCGGTAGGTTTTATAGAGGGGAAGGCAAAGAAAGCGCCCTTGGGCTCGAAACAGGGCAAGCCAATTTCATTCAGTCGCTTGACCATGAAGCGACGGCGAATATTGTATTCTTGAACCATGCTCTCAACGTCGGTCTCTCCATTTTTCAGGGCCTCGATAGCTGCCATCTGAGTCATTGTCGGGGCGCAGAGCATGGTGTATTGATGGATTCTCGTCATGGCTTGGATGAAGCGGCGGTCGGCTGCCACATACCCAATGCGCCAGCCAGTCATGGCATGAGATTTGGAGAATCCGCTGACCAGGACGGTGCGGCTCTTTATGCCAGGAAGACTGGGAAAGCAGATGTGTTCAACTCCGTAAACCAGACGGGCATATATCTCATCAGATATCATCAGCAGGTCGTGCTTCTTGAATAGCTCGGCGATAGCATAGGCCTCTTTCCTGGACATGACTGCGCCCGTGGGATTGGCCGGGTAACCTATCAGAATAGCCTTTGTTCTTTTTGTGATTCTGGTTTCGATATCGGTGGCCCTGACTACAAAGTTGTCTTTGTCACTTGTGGGAACGGGAACAGGCACGCCGCCGGCCAGAGTGATATCGGCGGGATAGGCCACATAGCAGGGGTCGGGGATTATGACCTCGTCACCGGGATTGATGACTGCTCTCAGCACGAGGTCCAGTCCTTCACTACTTCCTGCAGTAATAAGAATCTCGTGCTCAGGGCGGTAGCTCACCCCGTAATGAGCCTCCAGGTAGCGGGCCAGTTCCTGGCGCAGTTCCGACATGCCGGAATTCGAAGTATACATGGTGTAGCCTTTTTCCAGAGAATATATGCCGGCCTCTCTAATATGCCAGGGAGTAACGAAATCAGGTTCACCTATGCCAAGTGAGATAACGTCTTCCATGGAGGAAAGCAAGTCGAAGAACTTCCTGATGCCTGACGGCGGAAGCGTGGCTACCTTTTGTGAAATTTGATTGTCCCGGGCTCCGGTTGCAGTGGACTTCGTTTCTGGCATTTTACGGTGTTATGGGTAGGCGTCTATTCGCTTCCTTGGGAACGTGAAAAGTCTCCCCGCTCTCCTTGTAGCGTTTGAGAAGGAAATGGGTGACAGCACTTTGCACCCGCTCTAGCGGAGCTAGTTTCTCTGCCACAAAGCTGGCAATTTCCTGCATGTCTTTGCCTCTCACCAATATAGCCAGGTCGTAGGTGCCTGAGACCAGATATGCAGAATATACTTCGGGGAATTGATAGATGCGCTGGGCAATGGCATCGAATCCAACATCACGTTGTGGGGTCACTCTGACTTCGATTAAAGCCCAGACATCTTCTTTGCCTAATTTAGACCAGTCTATTATGGCTTTATATTTCAAAATAATCCCATCTTTCTCAGCCTTCTTGATTGTCTTTGTGACTTCATTGATGGGTTTGTCTACCATGGCGGCAATCTGTGACGAAGTCGCCCGGGCATTCTGTTCCAGAATCTTAAGAATCTCTTTCATTAGTTCTCCTTACAGCGTGAATTCGATAGCAGACCATCGGTGAGTCGTTTCATTGTAACACACATCGAATACTCTGCTACCCTGAGTAATAACTCTGAACAGCCGTCTGACGAGCTCATGTCGGGCGTTTTCTATTGACTTTATACGCAGTTCCTTTCCTTGCCAGACAAAGGACCGTGGTCCATAAGTGCAAAGATAGCCTGAGTGGCACCTCGCCCTTACGTCCATGTTTTGCCGCCACAATGTTATGAAATAGTTGACATAATAGTCACGCCTGATGGCCTAATTTGTCCGGTCGGAAGAGATCAAGAGAAAGGCGTCGCAAATACCGGGTGTCGGTCTCATTGTAGCAGGGGCCAGGCAGTCTGCGGTTCACGGGAGCGAGTCAGGGGCTTTCTGAAGAGTGCGTGGTATTGATTGACAAACGTGACACAGTCAAGTAGTATCAAATACAGGAGAGACGTGAGATGAAAAAGGATTTCTTGTCAATAGGTGACCTGAGCCGAAAGGAAATTGAAGGCCTCATAGAGCAAGCCCGGCGCATGAAGAACAGGAAGCCGGCACGGCCGCTCTCGGGGAGAACATTGGCCCTGCTCTTCGAGAAGCCTTCCTTGAGAACAAGGGTTAGTTTCCAGATGGCCATGTATCAACTGGGCGGGTACAGCATCTATCTATCTCCTGAAGAAGTGGGCCTGGGCAAGCGAGAGGCGGTTGCTGATGTAGCTCGTGTGCTCAGCCGCTATATTGACAGCATTGCCGCTCGGACATTTTCCCAGGAGACCCTGCGCATTCTCGCTGGCCATACTTCTGTGCCCGTGATCAATGCCCTTTCCGATCTGGAACACCCCTGTCAGGCTCTGGCTGACCTGCTCACCATCTACGAGAAGAAAGGGAAACTCTTTGGCCTGACGTTGGCGTTTATTGGAGATGGTAATAATGTGGCCAATAGCTTGCTCCTGGCTGCATCTCTGGTCGGGATGAATTTCCACCTCGCCTGTCCACCGGGCTATGAGATCAAGAAGGAAGTGGTGAGCAAAGGAAGGAAATCTGCTGCGCTGAACGGCAGCCAGATTCACTTCACCAACGATCCTGGCAAGGCAGTCAAAGGGGCCGACGTAGTTTATACCGATGTGTGGGTGAGCATGGGGCAGGAAGCCGAGAGAGACAAGCGACGTCGTGACTTTTCGGGCTATCAGGTAGACGACAGGTTATTGGACCTGGCTGGGAGAAATGTTTTGTTCATGCATCCCTTGCCGGCGCACCATGGGGAGGAGATTTCCTCTGGGTTGCTGGATGATCCCCGCTCAGTGGTATTCGACCAGGCAGAAAATAGGCTCCATGCGCAGAAGGCGCTGCTGGTGAAGCTATTGTCAAGGCCCAGGCTATCAGGCAAATGACCAGGCCCATTGTAGCTATAGTTGGTAGGACCAACGTCGGCAAGTCCACATTGCTTAACCGCCTGGCGGGCAAGAGGATAGCTGTAGTCGCCGATTTGCCGGGAACCACCAGGGACCGCGTTTTCGCGTTTGTGTCCTGGCAGGGACGGGAGCTGACTGTGGTTGACACCGGTGGTTGGCAAGCAGAACCGGCCACGTCTTTGGAGCAGAAAGTCAGGCAGCAAGTCGAAGCAGCCATCGCACAGGCAGATGCCATTATCTTTTTGGCAGATGCTAGAGATGGAGCCATCGCTGCCGATGAGGAAATTGCTGATGTACTGCGCGCCGCTAATAGGCCTGTCATACTGGCAGTAAACAAGGTAGATTCTGCCAAGCAGTCCAATCAGGTAGCTGATTTCTATCGCCTGGGCATGGGCGAGCCCATAGCTATCAGTGCTCATCACAATCTGGGGATCGATGGGCTAGTTGATCGTGTGTTGGCTTCTTTGCCTCCGCAGCCTACCAGTACAACCGAGTTGGGAGAGACGAAGCTAGCTCTCGTGGGGCGCCCCAATGTAGGCAAGTCGACCTTGTTGAACGCATTGCTGGGGGAAGAGAGGGCCATTGTCCATGAGTCTCCGGGGACGACTCGCGATTCACTTGATGCCGTAATTAATTGGGGCGATAAGAAAATAGTACTTGTCGATACCGCAGGGATCAAACGGCGCGGAAGGGTCGGCTTCGGGGTTGACTACTATAGTGTCCTTCGTGCCCTTCAGGCTATTAACCGCTGCGATGTTGCTCTACTGCTGATCGATGCCAGTGAATTCATTGCTGCGCAGGATATGCACATCGCAGGCTACATTATTGATGCGGGAAAGGGAGTGATGCTGTTGGTCAACAAATGGGACCTTGTTCCCCAGGAACACAGAGAGAGATTCAAACGGAGCCTGGAGCGAAGGCTCGGGTTTGCCTCCTACGCGCCTGTCATTTACATCTCTGCCAAGCTAGGACAGGGAATAGATGGTATTCTGCCTCTGGCCTGGGAAATCTGGCAAGAAAGACAGAAGCGAATACCGCAGACAGAAGTGGACACGCTGATCAAGCGGGTGATGGGTAGCTATCCCCCGCCCCGCACGGGTTCCAGAAGGCTACGTGTCGTCCGAGCGTATCAGGATGAATCTCAACCGGCGACCTTCATTCTCGAGGCTAACGATCCCGACTTAGTTCATTTCTCCTATCACCGCTACCTGGAAAACAGGGTTCGGCAAGGCTTTGGTTTTCGCGGCGTTCCTGTGAAGTTGATTTTCACCAAGGCTGCCCGTAGAATCAATAAGAAGCTAGATGTAGCGGCACAATGATAGCTGAGTTTGTTGCTGCGGTAGCGGTTGCCTATCTGCTTGGCTCAATTCCTTTTGGCTTGATAATAGGCAAACTCAAGAGCGGCGTAGATATCAGGGAGCAGGGAAGTGGCAAGACCGGGGCCACAAATTTGATGAGAGTTTCAGGAACCAAGCTCGGCATTCTAGCTCTTGTTCTTGATGTGGTTAAGGCTAGTGCGGCAGTCATTCTGGCCACGGTGATTATAGGTCGTGACAGTGGGGTCTTAGGCGTTGGTGGCGTGTCTGTCCAGTGGCAACACATGGCCCAGGTTGCAGCTGGCATGGCCGCGGTGGTAGGCCACAACTGGCCGATATTCGCCAAGTTTAAGGGGGGCAGAGGGGTCACCGCCTATTTCGGCACGTTGTTCGCGTTATTCTACCCCGCAGGCATATTTGGTGCGGAGGTTCTAGCTATAGCGGCATTATGGAGTCGGCACATGTCCGTTGGTTCTCTTTTGGGAGCCGCAGCTACCTGGTGCTTAATGTTGCCTCTGACTATTGTCTACAAGCTGATTCCCCCGATTTATCTGGTTTATGGTTTCGTGGTGGTGGCACTGATTGTGTATCAACACCGGGACAATATAAAACGCTTAAGACAGGGCACGGAACGCCGACTATGGTGAGGAAGCGCCAGGGACAGTTCCCAACAGTCGCTATCATTGGCAACACCTCGTGGGGCAATACTCTGGCGGGTTTGCTGAGCGGCAAGGGAGTGGGGGTAAGACTGTGGGCGCGAAGCGAGGCTGAAGCCAAAAAGTTGAACCGAGGACGGCGCAACTACTCCTCCACTAGCAACATCGAAAAAGCCTTGAGTGAGACTGACCTGGTAATCTGGGCGGTCCCTTCTCAGAAGTTGCGAGAAAATGTCGCTCAAGCCAAAGACCATCTCACCCGTTCGATGCTATTGGTGAGCGCCGCCAAAGGATTGGAAGTAGATAGCGGCAAAAGGATGTCGGAGGTGCTGTCAGAAGAGATTGCTCCTTCTTTGAGAGGGCAAATCTGCGTTCTCTCTGGTCCCAATCTGGCCGGGGAGATTGCCCGGGGTCTCCCGGCTGTTTCAGTCATTGCCGCCCATGATATAGCCTTGGCGGAAAGGGCTCGTATGTTGATGGAGTCGCCCAAGTTTGTCATATCTAGCAGCGACGACGTTATTGGAGTTGAGTTGGGCGGGGCCTTGAAGAACATTATAGCCCTGGGTGCCGGCATGATAGACGGATTAGGCCTAGGCGACAATGCTAAGGGGGCCTTCATTGCCTGGGGGTGGGCTGAGGTTGTTTCTTTGGGGGTAACCTTGGGGGCCAAGGCTAACACTCTTTACGGTCTGGCCGGTTTAGGTGATGTGATAACTACTTGCGCAAGCTCTCTCAGCCGCAATCATTATGTTGGCTGCGAACTGGCTAAGGGTCGCTCTCTATCTGAAATAACCAGTTCTATGACTCACGTCGCCGAAGGAGTCGCCACCACTGCAGCAGCCTACAAATTGGCCAAAGACCGGGGGCTTAGATTGCCCATTGTCAATCTTATTTATGGGATTCTTTTCGAAGGCTTGCCTCCCAGTCGAGTATTGAGCAAGTTCAAAGGAGTAGTAGCAGGCCAACGCTCCTCTGGATTAAGTGTCTAGAGGCGGTTCAGTCCGAGGTAATAGCTTAGCCAGTTCTTCAAAGAGATGGCGCTGGTTTCTATCAAGATGTTGCGGAGTCGTTATGACCGCTTTGACGAGCAAGTCTCCTCTGCCCCTGCCGTCAATGTAAGGGATTCCCTTGCCTTTGCAGCGAAATACCTTCCCATTCTGAGTTCCTGCCGGTATTCTCAAATCCACCTTTCCATCTAAGGACGGTACCGTCACCTCATCGCCCAAAGCAGCCTGGGCAAAATTGACCGGCAGCTCGTAAAGAATGTCACTGCCGTCTCTATGGAAGAAACTGTGTGGTTTTGTTGAAAGGGTGACATAGAGGTCACCGGGCGGGCCTCCATATATGCCGGCGCTCCCCTCTCCGTCCAAACGCAGTCGATATCCATCATCCACGCCGGCTGGTATAGTAACCTTCATTTTGCGCTTCGCCTTTGTTCTGCCTGCGCCCCGGCACTCAGGACAGGGATTAGTTATCACAGCGCCTCTGCCTCCACAGCGAGAACAGGTGGTGGTACTGGTATATCGCCCAAAAATGCTTTGCTGAACTCTTCTCACTTGCCCCTTGCCACGGCAATCAGGGCAGGTCTCGGGATTTGTTCCCGGTTTGCTGCCGAGGCCACGGCAAGAAGGACAGAACTCGATGCGGGGAACTTCAACTTCTTTACTGCATCCGAATACCGCCTCCTCAAAGGAAAGAGTGAGGTGACACTGCAGGCTGTCCCCCTGCTGGGGAACACGCTGAGCAGTCTGCCCGAAAATGGTGCCGAACCCATCCCAAAAAGATTCGAAAACGTCCCCGAGCCCACCGAAGCCGAAATCGGGAAAGCCGCCCTCCACATCTGTCCGACCGTAGCGGTCGTACCTGTTTCTTTTGTCGGGGTCGGAAAGAATCTGATATGCCTCGTTTATTTCCTTGAATTTGTCTTCGGCTCCCGGCTCTCTGTTGCGATCAGGATGGTACTGGAAAGCCAACTTGCGAAACGCCCTCTTGATCTCTTCGTCACTGGCATTTCGAGGCACTCCCAGCACTTCGTAATAGTCTTGTTTTATCGCCATAATCTTCAAGTATAGCTCTTGACTGACTGTGTTGACAACTTTTACGGTGGGGAACAGTCGGCAACCTATTGTCTCGGCCCCTTCCTTCTGTAGGGGAAGGGGAGACTATGGATGAGGGAAGAGCATGCCGCTCTCTGCAATATCTTCCCTCTCGTTCTCTGAGACGGAGAGGAAAGAAGCATGGGGGCGTGGTGAGCGACGTCACGTAGTGAACTGGTGCACGATTGGCGTCTGGAGGAGTGCTATAATCATGATGCTGTGAAACAGCAGATTGAGACGATCCTCCGTCATCGCAAGAAAGAAAGAGTCACCGGCGAGAACCTTAAAGCGTCGGCGGTGCTCATACCTGTTTTCTATAACCAAGGGGAGTATCATGTCCTGTTCACCGAAAGGAGTGACGAAGTGGTCTTTCACAAGGGGCAGGTGTGTTTCCCCGGTGGGACTCAGGAGCCATCTGATTCCAGTCTGCTCCAGACTGCCCTCAGGGAGGCCAGGGAAGAAATAGGTCTGGAGGCCAAAGATATTGAAATTCTAGGCGAGCTTGATGACATGCTGACCTATATCACTGGCTATGTCATTTCACCTTTTGTTGCCTTCATAACTTATCCTCACTCTTTGAAAACCGACGGCAGGGAAGTCAAAGGAACATTTTCTGTTCCCCTGTCATTTCTAATGGATGAGGCCAATTTCAAACAGGATTCCTATGCCTATGAGTATGAAGGGCATGTCATCTGGGGGGCTACCGCCAGGATCCTGAGACAGTTTGTTGATTTATTGAAGTCTGAGAGCGGGGCAGGATAGCTGTCAATTCCTCTCCTTTGTATTTGTGGCTGTTTATTGTGCCTCTCCTAGTCTTTACTGAACACCATTCTCGATTTACCCAAACATTGCAGGAAGATTAAACAGTTTTATCATATTTCTTACGTGAGTTTGACAAGTAGATTAAAAAACTTTACAATTGGGGCAGAGATCATAGCAATGCCAAACAAGGATTACTATCAGATTCTAGGCGTAAGCAGGAATGCTTCGGAAAAGGAGATAAAGCAAGCCTACCGGCGGTTGGCTCGCAAACATC
>Ga0316624_10000116_pt1 | contig 22801 bp, 19 predicted proteins | sample OWC_Aug_N3_C1_D5_FD_207657 | JGI IMG/M metagenome (GOLD analysis project Ga0316624, IMG submission 207657) | Wetland soil microbial communities from Old Woman Creek delta, Ohio, United States - OWC_Aug_N3_C1_D5_A | ecosystem: Environmental > Terrestrial > Soil > Wetlands | place: USA: Ohio... | reverse complement strand
ATGCGCAGCCGTTCCAGCAGCAGATTGCCATCGCCGGCCTCGGCGCTATCCTGGAACAAGTCCAGGTTGGATAGCTCGATGGGCTGGATGAGACTGGAATGCAGCCTGATGGTGTGGACCGGCGCGGGCAATTGCGTGCGGCCCAGCGTTTCGCGCAGCAGGAGCAGCATGCGCTCGAAAGCACGCGTGGGTTGTGCGAAGCCCACATTCAACACCGTATCCGGCACATCCTCATGGCAGCAGATGAGTTCAAATTGCTGCACGCCTGCCTGGCGCAGATTGAGGTAGCCCTCCAGCTCCAGCAACAAACGACGCGAGGCGAACTGCAGCGATTCCGCTTCATGGACCAGTGAAGGCAATTCCAGGCGGCGTTCGAAACTGGGCGGCGGCACATAGAATTCGCGCGCCTCCGGCAACAGACCCAGCGCGCGATCCAGTTCATCCAGCAAGCTTTGTCCGAAACGGCGTGCCATGCCGGCACGCGGAAAACGCAGGCAGTCACCCAAGGTATGTGCGCCGAGCATTTCCAGGCTGGACACGATGTCTTGCGGTTGAGCCAGCCACTTTACCGGCAGCGCGCCAAGCGTCTTTTCGAGTTTTGCCGGTTCGCGGATCGCGATCTCTTGCCCTGCCAGCGCCAGCAACCATGCAGCATGCGGCGTCGGTGCGCAAGCAAGGCTGGCGCTGTAGCCCATTTCATTTAGCCCGCTGCGCATCTGGGCGATCAGGTTCTTGAAGCCGCGATGCAGGCGCAGGCAGCTGCCGATTTCGATCAGCAATCCATCCGGCGGCTGCAGGCTCACGGCTGGGGTAAAGCTCCCGGCCCAGGCAGCAAGGCCTTCCAGCGATTCCTGCTCCGCCGCGGTATCGCGAACCCTCACAATCAGATTGGTCACCAAGGCCTGTGCAGCGGCACCCGGCATGCCCTCTCGCACGCCGCATTCCTTGGCAGACTCGTTGCAGGCTATGACGCGTGTGCGGTTGCCCTGCTTCTCAATGACCGCGATGGGTTCGGGCACAGCCGCACCCCGGCAGAAGATTTCCAGGGGAAGCGAAGAGAAATGCAGGGCTAGCCAAAACATGAAGGACGCTCACAGCGGTAGTGTGATGGTCAGTTTCGCGCGGCTGCGCGGAGCGACGGCACAACAGACAAAGACGGTGCGGATGGACGTGCGCGGCGCATGCCATTGCTTTGCTGCAGATTGACCAGCACGGGTTTGCTCACCTGCCCGCCCCGGCGTTTGAGGATATGCACCGCCAGCCCGTTCGCGGTTGCTTCCAGACGCAGGCGCAGTGCCGCGGTGGAACGTTCCTGCGCGGCGCTCGCAGAGCGGAACAGCACGCCCCAGGCTTTGCCCGATTCCGCGCCGAGTTGCAGGCGGCGCATGCGCTTCTCGTCCGGCGCGCTCAGCCAGGCCAGCACGGCACTGCACGCGCCGGAACGCAGCGCCTGCTCTGCCGCCCACCAGGCATCGGCAGGCGTTTGCGGCTGCGCCACCAGCAGCTGTTTCAGGTTGATCCCGGCAACGCTCAGCGCCGGCGCATAAGGAATGTGCGGAGGAGATACCCAGGCCTGCCATGTGCTTTGTGCGGAAACGCGGGCCAGCGCCGGAAGCAGCAAGCGCAGTTCCCCGATGCCTTCGCGCTCCAGCAGGATCTCCGTCAGCGCGCCGCGCGCCCAGCCTCCGCCGGGCAACTGCTCATCCAGTTCGGCGAATCCGGTCGGCAGCGTTTCTTCTTCCGTCTGCGCGAGCTGGTCGCCGCGCCAGATGCCGGGGTGTTGCAGTACTTGATCAAGTGATGCGTTCATCGTAAAAAACTCGGTTGAGCCACAGAGAAAGACTCAGGCTCTTCTACCCTCTCCCTGGCCCTCCCCCTGCAAGGGGGAGGGGACATATGGAGCTGCTTCCGTTCTCTATGGAGTTGCTCCCATTCTCTATGGAGCTTGCTCCCGTTCTCTGTAGCAAGAAATTAGCATTCATAGCTTCCTGCCATGACGGATCACGCCGACGCCAAGCCCTTCGATGACGAGCTCCTGGCTGCGTAGATCGACTTCGATAGGCTCGAAGTCAGGATTTTCGGGAAGGAGCTGCACGACATGCCCGCTTTTCCTGAAGCGCTTGACGGTCACTTCGTCATTGATGCGGGCAACCACAACCTGCCCTGCCCGCACTTCGCCGGTGCGATGCACCGCCAGCAGGTCGCCATCCAGGATGCCGGCATCCTTCATGCTCATGCCGCTCACCTTGAGGAGATAGTCCGCACGTGGCGAGAACAGTGCGGAATCGATCTGGTAATGCGCCTCGATGTTTTCCTGCGCCAGGATCGGATTGCCAGCCGCAACCCGGCCCACCACCGGCAGGCCGCCGCCGTTGGTGAGACGGATGCCGCGCGAGGCGCCCGGCAAAAGCTCAAGCACACCTTTCCGCGCCAGCACCCTGAGATGTTCCTCGGCGGCGTTGGGAGAGCGGAAGCCGAATTCCTGCGCAATCTCCGCGCGTGTCGGCGGCAAGCCAGTCGCCTCGATCCGGTCGCGGATCAATTGCAGGATTTGCTGCTGTCGGGGGGTAAGGTCGCGCATGGGTGCTCCTGAACAATACCTGTATATTTATACAGTATTGGGGAGATTAGTTCAAGGAGCACTTGGAAATGAAAGCAGGCAAAGCCGGCCGCGCGCAGCTCACTTCACCGCCGACACATTGATGCGCCGGAATGTCTCGAAGCATCTTCCGTCCGCCTGTCGCGTTCTTTCGATCATCCTGCTCAGACGAACTTTTTGACAATCCAGAATCGTTTTCGCGCGCATTCAAAAGCGCATTTGGGCAGACGCCTTCCGAATTCCGGAAGCAGTCCCAGTGACAGCCGTGGAGCGAGCGATTCCAGTTTCCAGCCAGAGAAAGCACAGTCTCCCCGCCCCTATTGCGGCCCATAAACTACATACCCTCTCGGCGGCGCCCAGAAATCGGCGTTGCCAGAACCATCCGTCCATTTGTCATCGGGAATCCCGGTATCGTCCTTGCCGCGCCAGGCAAGCGGCTTGAACAGGGTGTTGCTCCACTGTGTCTTGACGGTAACGCCGGACCAGTTCGCGCTGTTGTTCAGCACGAAAACCAGGCCGGGCTGCTGCCCGGCGCCTGTGCGCTGCATGAGGTAGAGGTTGTCGTCCACGTAGAGCACGTTCGTCGCGCCGCCGGCAAAGCGCTCGTGAGCCTGTACGAGAGCCTCGATGCCGCCCCGGTTGCCCGGCTGGCCGAGATTGTAATTAAAGTAGTCCTGCCAGAAGACGCAAGGGTAACCTTCATGCGTGAGGATGAAGGCGTAGGCAAGCAGTTTGTCGTTGATGATAGGCGAGCCGCGGGCGACATCGTGGTTTTCCACAAAGGTGACGGCTTGGGTGGGGCGTTCCCAGAGCAGCACGCCGAGTTCGGCCAGGTTACGCAAGCTGAAACCGTAACTATCGCACAGGCTTTGCAGCCGCCAGCGGAGCGGGAAATCGAACGCGCCCACGGGGTTGTCCGACCAGATGTTCGTTTCGTCCAGCCATTCGCCTATGGTGCGCGCGCTGTCCCAGCATTCACCGACGCCATAAGGCTTCATGCCGGCGTCGTTGCGCAGCATCCACATTTCCATGAGCGAGCGCACCATCCAGCCGCCATAGCCCTTGACCATGTCGAAGCGATAACCATCGAAGCCTATTTCCTCGATCAGCCAGCGCGCGTGCTCGATGAGTGCGGAGTATACGTCAGGGTTGCGGTGGCACAGGTCGGGCATGTCACCATAGGTCATGCCGTCCCAGGATTCGTAGCGACAGGGGTGAAAGCATTCCCAGTTGCGTGGGAACTTGCCGCTCTTTGGGGTGTACTTCGTCCAACGCATCTCGTTGGTGATGGGATTCAGTTCCTGCGCGTCGGCACCGCTGTTATGGTTGAACACCAGGTCGGCGTAAACCTGCAGGTTCAATCCGTGCGCGGCCTGGATAAACGCCAACAAGTCCGCTCTTGCGCCGAACCAAGTTGGCTTCGCGCCCTTCTGGTCAAATTCCCCGAGATCGTAATAGTCGTAGGGATCATAGCCCATCGAATTCCACTCAGCGGCCTTGCATGCGGGAGGCAACCACAGGGAGGTGAAACCGGCCTGCACGATTTCGGGCAGCCGGGAGTTAAGGTAACGCCACCAGCTCGCTTCGCGCTTTTCGGCTACTGGGCAATCCCAATAGAATGTCTGCAACATGACGCCCATGGGACTCTCCTTAGCTAGGTGTTAAGGATGCAATCTTGGGTGAAGGGAAAGGGCTGCGTTTCTAGTTCGTGGATGCCTCACCCAGCTACTTTCGCGCTTAATTGTTCTGAAATTCCGGTTGGCCTGTCACATGTCTTAGCGAGGTCGTATCGGGCAAACGAGAAAACGTTTGTCGTCGCAGTATTCGCCCCTGCACTGCATCTTGATGGCTGCGAAACCTAATGGGAAGCGCAGAGTCTGTCTCTCTTCGGAGATCCACCCAGTCCAGCGACAGCTGTTTCCACCCAGAGACTCAGGAAAGGCATCTTTTAACGCCACACATTCGAGCGCCACGTTATCGCAATAACTTCCTTTACAAGAAAACCCAGTGATGAAGGCAGGTTCGCCTTCTGGCCAATCTCCGCGCTCAAACGGATTAGTAACATTGCACTTGGCGACGGCGCTTCCCTCTTCCGAGACGAAATGCGACCAACGTATGTCGTAAATATCATGTATGGCGTTGCCGCAAATTGGCGTGATGTTGTCACAATAGCTTCCCTTGCACGTGATCCCTACGACAAGCCTATTGCCGCAGGATGTCGGCGGAGTCTCTTCAGAGATCGTATCCGCCGCAAAACCGGACACGCTAAATAGTAATGCAGCCAACAGAAGACCTCTCTTCATTTCCGTCTCCATTGCACAAGTCTTGCGTCCACAAACTACCCCAAATTTTCCAATAGTAAATAAGGTAAACGCTGTACAAACGTTTATGCGCTTATTGCTTATGCGTGTTGTTCAGGCTGAATAGCTCCCCAACGTAATGCGAGAAGGATGAGTGGACGGTGGCGATGTCCATAATTCGTTTGCGCCGGTTGGAATCGTTACGCTTCGCCCAACAACGGCCGCTTCCGCGAAACCGTCATGATGACTTTGGGCACCGCGGAAGTTGAAACTGGTTCGTGTTATCTCTGCTCTGCTATCGCGAACACACTCGACGCTAGCTGGCCGCTCCCATCATTGACCATTTTCGTTGTGAGGCGAACGTCCGCTAAGCCGCGCGCAACAGTCCTCTCGTAATGTGGCACCAAAGGTCCGAAAGGCTGGCCGTGCCAAGCAGTTCATTGCCATAACAGCGCGAAGATGTCAGCTGGTTATGACTGACCAGCGAGAAAAAACATGACCACTTGGCAACACTCCGTCACCTATTCGATACGGTTCACATCCAACTCCAACGGGGTTCGTCACTTCCCGTTCGATTTGACATTAAGCTTATAGTTAATAAACAGTACCACTTCTTTTCCACGCACCTGCATTGCGGCTACCGGATTTTCGAGGCCATCGACTTCGACAGAGATAGCCCGACCAAAGGCTTTCTTGATCTCGGCTATCGAACCTGAAAGCAATCCGAGAATCTGTGCTCTGTATTTTTCAGGATCATTTACTGCCAGCAAAGCTGGCCCGACAGTGATTGTCGTACCGTCTTTGAACTCCGCGTCGCGGATCCCGCTGATCGCCTCATAGATTCGCCGTGCCGCAGCAAGCGCGGCTTCATCTTTCTCCAACGTGCCGAGAATGTGAGCCTCCCATAGTAGCGAACATCGAAACGCGATCCGCGTTAACGAACCTCTTGCCTCAGCCAATCTCATTTCACGCGATGGATAACGGCTTTTGCATGACCGTCACCGGGTGGCCGCGGTACTCTATCTGCGCCAATACCTTCCAATGCAGGCTCAGGTAAAAGGGAGCCTGGTGAATGTAAACAGGTGAATGGACGGGTAGCCGCACTCGCGCGCTTTTTGCTCCACTGCGCCAACCAGGCGCCGGCCAATACCTTTGCGCCTGTGCGCGGGAGCGACATACACTCCCCCAAGCCACGGCGTTGAATCGGTGAACACGTCCATATCGAGGACGCGGAGGCTGGCCGTGCCGAGCAGTTCATCGCCGTCGAGCGCGACAAGTGCGATCGGAAGCGCATCGCGGTTGAGGTGGATTCGGAACTTGTCTGCGATTGTTTCTGACGAACTTTCCGGCGGAAGGAACCAGCCCCAGTGCGCGTAGAACCAGCGCGCAAGTGCCGGAATATGTTCCGGGTGATCCGCCAGGTACTCTATACGCATGGTGACCACTTCATCCGGAGCAGACATCTTGAATCACGCCTACCCATAGACTACCTCACCCGCAGCAACGCGCTTCCTCAGTTCGGCGAGCATCTGTTTCTCGCTCAGTTCCAGAGCCCAATCCGGGCGGAGCTGAAAATGGGGCTCATCGATTAACGTCTTCCAATTACCGCCCCACTCCAACCCCAACTCCAAGCCAAGCGCTCCGACCGCCTTATACTTGGGCGATTCACCCAGGTACGCAGCCCCTTCATACACGCCAACATCAAAGGCTATCCCAAAATTGTGATTGGAGTAACCGCCTTTAGCTTTGGTCACCACATCGCCGGGAGCAGTGCGCCCCTGCGCATAAAGTGCATCCTGCTCAGCATATGATCTGAATCCGCTAATGATCCTGATTTTGATTCCGTTCGACGCAGCCTTCTGTACAAGCGCACGTGCGAATGGTTGAACTTCCGGCAACAACGAAGCAATGACCTTTTCGCTTTTCGTATCCACCTTCTCAACGATGGACGGAGGCAATCGCCCGCTTGCAGATGGTTTGACGATTCTGTCGTAAATCGCATTCCAGGTTTGCGGCCCCGCTTTTCCGTCGACAGTAACGCCGAGTTTCTCCTGCACTGCAGAAATAATTTCTTCAATCTTCATTCCTCGGTCCTTCGCATAATGAAATCAGAGATTAGGCTCTGTTTTGTGTGTTCTGGCTAAACCGACAACCAGCAAAGGACATCCGAGCCACTTAGACCAAAAAATCTTTGGTGCTACAAGCCGACACGTCTCTTGAAATGTCTGCAAAAATGTATTTAGGGAAGGACACTTATCGCGGAACCCCTTTCGCTCCAGTACGAGCTGCACGTTGCATGCAAAGGTCGTGAGGTTCTGCAGAGCCGCCATGGCGTTCTCCTTTGGCTCACGGCAAGACAAATTCTTGAGTCGCTCGCCGGCAAGTTGTGCATGCCTGAGTTCTAGAGTGCACTTGCGAAATCTACATGTCCAAATTACTACTTTGTCGGCAAAAAACAAGTAGGGAAACTACTTAAATCAACCGTAATAAATTAAACAGAAGAGACAACCTATTCAACCTACTTTGCATTCGGCATGCCTCCGCTTCCGAATACTCGCGAGCGGCAGCAAATAATTGCGCCGGCTTCTGCAGCTAAGTTCCGCGGGTTTCTGCATAGTTCTGCGTATTGATTTTAATCTCGTTAATTCATCTAATTGCGCGTGTTCGCGCAACAGACAACCCGCATGTTTTCCTGCCCTGCATTTAGGGTACGACGATTCGAGGAGGCGCCCGTGGCAAATGCAACTAAGAGCAAATCGGAAACGCTCGCAGGAATTGTTCGCAATGTGGTTCCGGATCGGCTTGATTTACGCGACCGTATGTACATGCCGCCTGTGGGCGTGGTTCCCGCAAAGGAGCTTGATCCGAAGATTGACATCCCGGTGCTCGACCAGCGAAATACGAGCGCCTGCACGGGCTTTGCTTTGGCAAGCGTTATCTTTTATTTGATGCATGCTGCGAAGCGTAAGCCTTCGGAGTGTCTAGTCTCCCCTTTCATGCTGTACTCCATGGCTCGCCGATATGATGAATTTCCGGGCAATCCAGAGATTGATACAGGCTCGAGCGTGCGCGGCGCGATGAAAGGTTGGTTCAAGCACGGTGCCTGCAAGAACGATTTGTGGAAAACAATCGATATGCCGCCAGCGGCGAAGCAGATAAAGGATGATTGGTGGCTCGATGCAGCACATCGGCCGCTTGGCGCCTATTACCGCCTGGATTCACGATCCATTACTGACATGCATGTTGCCCTGCGCGAGGTCGGAATCCTGTACGTTAGCGCAGCTTGCCACAGTGGCTGGGAAAAGGGGCTCGGTGTAAAAGTTAAAGGCTTGTGGACGATTCCAAAGCAGAAGGCAACGCCAGCTGATGGCGGCCATGCATTTGTGATCATTGGGTACAACAGCGATGGTTTTATTATCCAGAATTCCTGGAGTGAAAATTGGGGCACCGGCGGCCATGCCGTGCTGCACTATGAGGACTGGCTCGATAACGCGATGGACTGCTGGGTCGCTCAGCTGGGCGTTGTTACCGATCTGCATAACGAGATCAGGCAATCTCCGAGCTTGCGGGCACGCGAGGGTAGAGTACACATCGCAGCAGACCCCGTCCTGAGGGCTCGGGAGATCGGGCCTTTTGTTGTCGACATGGAAAATAATGGCCGCCTCAGTAATACCGGGGACTTCCGCACCAATGACACCGATCTCGAAGCTCTAGTTACACATTATCTTGGCATCGCGCGTGATAGTTGGGGACTGACCAGCAAGGACGCGGTGGACATAGCGATCTACGCGCATGGCGGCCTCACGTCCGAAAGTGATGCAGCTTCTACCGCGGCAAGATGGATTCCCGCGCTCTATGACAATAAAATCTTTCCGATCTTCCTGATGTGGGAAACGGATCTTATGTCCACTCTCGAAGGCCGCCTTGAGGACGCGCTGAAGGGCGAGCCGCGCATGGCGGGTGGCCTACTCGACGCTGCAAAGAATTGGTGGAATGAGCGACTGGAAAAGCTTCTGGCTCGGCCAGGCACGATGATCTGGGGCGAGATGAAGCAAAACGGAATGGCGATCTCAGAAGCAGCGGATAGCGGGGGCATCAAACTTTATAACGCTTGCAAGAAATCACCTTTCTTTGCCGACTCATCGAAAGTACGCCTTCACCTGATTGGCCACTCGGCCGGTTCAATCGTACATAGTTACATCGTCAAGCAGCTCTGTAATCTCGGCTGGACGTTTGAGAGCGTAACTTTTATGGCGCCCGCCGTAAGAGTAGATGTCTTCAAGGATTGCGTTGTCCCCAACCTCAAGAATGGAAAAGTAAAGCGACTGCACCAGTTCCATCTTTCGGACGATGTAGAGCAAAAGGATACCACCTGCAAGGGAGTCCTCGGCTACAGCAGATCATTGCTCTATTTGGTTTCACAGTCGTTCGAAGGCGGCGTAGTGACTCCCATACTCGGGATGGAAAAGTATTTTGCAGAGATCGCCGGGATGAAATTGCATGGAGTGAAGGCATGGGCTACGCCCGCCGCCCAATCCAAGAGTACGACGCACGGAGGGTTTGACGACGACCAAACGACGATGGCGAGCATCATCGCACTTATCAAAGGAAAAGATATCTAGCCGGAAAAGAGAAATTTGTGTCAGAAAAAATACTCCAGGAGAACAGGAATGTTAGAGAAGCTTAAGGAATACAAGGAGCTGATAACTATTATCGTGTTCTTCCTGGGGGGGGTCTTTTGGCTTCAGTCTGAATACCCAACAAAAAGCGATCTCAAGAATGATCTCAACAATATCGATTGCAAACTGGACAACTATATGAAGCTGACTCAACTGGAAATAGATAGCCAAGAACATGATAAGAAGCTCGTTGAACTTTCGAAGCGACTGTCCGATGCCCCTGAAGACAATGTCAGCTCACAAGGTTTGCCCGTCTCGCCCGCGATGAGAGCAGAGCTCGATCAGCTGAAGGTGGACCAAATGGAACAAAGAACCGAACTCAAGAAGACAACCAAGGACATGGAGGATATTCTGCGTGACCTCGAGCGTGGCGTTTGTAAAAAATAGGAGCTGTGAACATGAGGCTAATGCTATTTTTCTTTCTTGCATTGTTGCACCACGACGTTAGCGCCGCTTTGTCGTCTCCGGCAATGGGTCCGGCGCGGGCAAATGTGGAGCGCGCCGCTCGAGCAGAGCAACAACGTGCGACCGCTCAACTTTGGATAAGCATTCGCAAAAACAACCAAAACGCTCTGGCCGACCAAATTCTCGACAAAGTAACTCAGACTGAGTTCGCAAACTGGAAAATTGAGAAACGGCCAGTACAGCTTGTGAGCGCCGTGCCCCCACGAACTGAGTTGCGTTATTTCAAGAAGCAGGACTATGCGCACGCAAAGGAGCTGTTCAATAGGCTGCACAAGCTCATTCCAGATCTCGAGTTGCGCGATTATTCCGTGAAATACGAAAAGAGTGATTGGATCAAACCCGGTCACTTTGAGCTTTGGATTTCACCGGCGCTTACACGCCTACAGCCGCAGTAAAGGTTTTGCATTTGCAGTGAACGAATCTGTCGACTGCTTGCTCGCTGGTAAAAGGGGCAACGTTTTCACGGTGTAACAAAAGACGGCGTCACATATCATCCAGGAGCGGTATATCGTGAAAATCCATTCATTAGTCCCTACAGTGCCATTTGTCATCTGCCTCAACGCATGCGGAGCCGCCGCCCGGCGCGGGGTACCTGCTGCAGGAGACCCGGCCACCGCCGAGCCTGCCACAACGGGAGCCTCCGAAGATCGAGATTAGAGGGGCTCCTGCCGAGGAGGCTCCCAGCGCGGCTCGCATTCACGTAGCCCATCTGCGAATCACCGGCGCGACCATCTTCACAGAAGCCAACTTACACGGTTGATTGCCGACGGAAAAGGCAAGGAGCTTACTTTGGGCGACTTGCGCCAGCCCCGGTCTTTGCCTGGGCCATATACTTCTTGAGCAGGTCGGCCGTAAGTTGGGCGCGAACGCGGAACATCAGCTTTTCACGCTCGCTCGCCGTCTCCACGGCACAGCGAGAGAGCGACAAGGCCACAATCTCCTTGACCCGTCCGGCCGGACCCAACACTCAATCCAGGCAGCGAACGATCCGCTATGCCGCGGAAGGGGAAGCGACTGGCTCCGCGTGGCAAGCGCTGCGAGGTGTGCAGACGACAATAACGTTAGCGCCGGCATGCGCAAAAGCAATACCGAACCGTATTGCACACGCTGTCGTGCGGTCATGGCATGACGCCGCGGGCGGAATTGAGTTGGCGTTGCGCGGCTGCTACTACTTCCACATCGCCTTCATCTTCGCCAGCAGATCGACCACTTCTTCGCGCGAACGGCCGGCGGCCTGCACCGGTGTTGCCTCAACCACCGGCCAGGCTTTTTTCTCGAACAGGTCGAGGATGCTGGCCGGTATGAAGCGGGAGCGTCCGGCATAGACGTGGCGGTCGCCGAATTGCGATTGCTGTGTGACGAAGAAACGCTGCGGCACCACGATCTGCAGATGCTCCTTGGCGCGGGTCATCGCCACATACAGCAGGCGCCGTTCTTCTTCGATCTCGTTCTCGTTGCCGGTTGCAAGATCGGAGGGCAAACAGCCATCCACTGCGTTCAGCAAGGTGACCGAGCTCCACTCCTGCCCTTTCGCCGAGTGGATGGTGGAAAGGATGAGGTAGTCTTCGTCGCGCAGCGGTGCGCCCGATTCGTCGCTGGTGGCATCGGGCGGGTCCAGCGTGAGCTCGGTCAGGAAGCGCTGCCGCGAGGGATAGGTGGCGGCAATTTTTTGTAGTTGCTCGATGTCGATCTGGCGCACCTGCGCGTCTTCATACAGGCGCTCCAGATGCCCCTGGTACCAGGTGCCTATCGTCTCGAATTCCGATGGCCACGGCACTGCGCGCTGGCTCAGCCCATCCACCAGTTCGAGGAAGCCCTGCCAACCCTCGGCCGCACTGGACGGTACTTTCGATTCCTGCAGCCCCATCATGAAATCCTGCGCCAGGGCCAGATTGTCGAGCACCTGCGCGGAGGTCTTCGGGCCGATGCCGGGTATCAGCTGCAGCACACGGAAGCCGGCGACGCGGTCGCGCGGATTTTCGATCCAGCGCAGCACCGAGAGCACATCCTTGACGTGGGCTGATTCCAGGAACTTCAGTCCACCGAATTTCACGAACGGGATGTTGCGCCGCACGAGTTCGATTTCCAGCGCGGCGCTGTGATGCGAGGCGCGGAACAGCACCGCCTGTGACTTCAGCCGGATACCCATCTCGCGCCGCTCCAGCACCTGCTCCACCACGAAGCCGGCCTGGTCCGTCTCGTCGCGCACGGTGACCAGCTGCGGCCGTTCGCCCGAGGTTTTGCTGCTCCACAGCTCCTTGCTGTATTGCTCGGCAGCCAAGCCGATCACCCCGTTTGCCGCCGCGAGGATGGGCTGCGTGGAGCGGTAGTTCTGTTCCAGCGTGACGATCTTCGCAGGCGGATCGAAATGTGCGGGAAAATCCAAGATGTTGCGCACGGTTGCACCGCGGAAAGCATAGATCGATTGCGCATCGTCACCGACGACGGTGAGCCCGCGGCCATGCGGCTTGAGCGCGAGCAGGATGCTGGCCTGCAGCGCATTGGTATCCTGGTATTCGTCCACCAGGATATGCTCGAAGCGTGCGCCGATCTCTTGCGCCAGCACAGGTTCGGCGACCATCTGCGCCCAGTACAGCAACAGGTCGTCGTAATCGAGCACATGCTGTTTCTGCTTGGCTTCCACATAAGCGAGGAACAGTTGCTTGAGTTCGTCCTGCCATTCGGTGCACCACGGAAAGCGACGCTGCAGCACCTCCTCCAGCGGAGCCAGGGTATTTACGGTAGCCGAGTAAATCGAGAGACAGGTGTTCTTCAGCGGGAAGCGCTTTGCCTTGCAGGACGCCCCCAGCTCATGCCGCACCAGGTTCATGAGATCGGCCGAATCGCCCCGGTCGTGGATGGTGAAGCCGGAGTCGAGGCCGATCCTGCCGGCGTATTCGCGCAACAGGCGCGCGCCGATGCTGTGGAAGGTGCCGGTCCAGTGGAGCTTTGTACCGGCCAGCCGCGGACGGTCAGCCGCAAGCTGGCGCACGATGCGCTCGGCGCGCCGCGCCATCTCATCCGCCGCACGGCGCGAGAAGGTCAACAGCAGGATGGCCCCAGGATCGGCGCCCTCTGCAATGACATGGGCGACGCGGTGCGCAAGCGTATTGGTCTTGCCGGACCCGGCACCGGCAATCACCAGCAGCGGTGAAAACTCACCACCGCCCGTGCCGTGCTCTACGGCAATGCGCTGTGCGGAGTTGAGGCGCGCCAGATAGCTTTCTGCCTCAGCGTTTGGGGTATGTTCGACAACGAGATTCATTCTTCAGAGCGTCACCAGGACGATGCGTGATTAGTGCAAAAAAACTTTCATTTGCACGATACAGAACGATCGTTCTCATGTCAATCAGGCCGCAATTAACCTGCTGAACGCAATCGGAAGCTGGCGACGCTCAATTGAGATTGTGTTTAAATAGAGCGCGATTTATTTAAAAAGGTGCTTCCAAATTCAGAAACCTTTCTGACGCCCTATTCCTGATTTCACAACGCGGTCATATTCAAATGATTCTGGAGAAATGCACATGCAAATTGGACTAAGCGCCCGCCTATGCTTCTTTGCCACCAGCCTTGTGTTTGCATCTCACGTTTGGGCGAGCGACCTTCGGCCATGGGGCGAGGGGAAAGATTACGTCCAGTTGGAAACGGTCAGCGCCGTTAATCAGCATCCTGTTAATTTCAGCTCCGAGCAACTCACCAGGCTACTCGGCCAATTTTACAAACAAGTGGGTAACAAGGAACCAGTCCCCTATTTCAGCCAGGATGAAATCAGTCGCATCGTTCCCAAGCTGGTTCGTCTCTTCGCCAAATCGAAGCCAGACGAAGACATCGACTTCGGTACCTCTTTCAACGACAGCGGGTTATTCCTCATACCGCGCAAGCTTAACGCCGGACGTCTGTACGTCGAGAACGGCCAGCTAAATCTGATCATCGGCATGTGCGCCGCAGAGCAGGACCTCACCTACCAACAGCTTTACGGCAAATATCGCGAGCTGGATCATGGCAGCCGGGCGAAGCCGGTCGACAAGCTCGGCTGCGAGTTGCTTGCTGGCAACAATATCGAGCGCGTTGGTAATCGCGCCGACTGGGTTCGGCTCAACATCAATGCGGCGTTAACTACAAATGCTGTACCTGTGTTTCCTACGGCCTCGAAGACACTGACTTTCGGCGCGCCCGCAGCTCCAAATACGGTGGTGACATCTGCACCAGTCCAGTCAACCTCGATGTCCACAAAACCAGCCGAGCCGGCAGTACAGGCGATACCCGCATCGCCTGCAAACGAAGTGGAAGGCCGACTGGTACAACTCAAAGGTCTTCATGACAAAGGATTGATTACCGATACCGAGTACGAACAAAAACGCGCAGAGATTCTGAAAGGACTTTAAATCTGCTATTCGGTGTTGTCTTGAAAAGTGCCCTGAATAAGCTGCCATTGCCACTCATTTGATATTGCATCACATCCAGCTCATGTGCCAAGGCGCGACACCTGCAAGCGGCGGGACGCTTAAGGCACGCTGACGCCAGTCTGCAATACGAGGGCGGTTTGCGCTGCGAGACTGAAGTTCGCGTTGCCATTCGAATCAACCGTGATAGTTTGGCCAACGCACACAGGTGGAATCACCGCATTGTTGACACCGCCAGCGAGCACATCGCAGTACGTTCCAGCTCCCAGCCCCGTGATAAAGCTGTGCGAAACTGCAAAAGTTTCGCCGTTGATCGCGACAAATCCCTTGTTCCCGCGCGAGAAGGCGATGGCATTGGCGCCATCATCCCACCAGTTTGTCTGCACCGTACCTGCCACCGCGCGACGGAAGGCAATCATGTTCGCGATCGCGGGGTCGCGGTGTTCGCAAACCCACTGGCCTGTCGTGTTCACGGCTTCCAGGTTTGCCGCGCAACCCGGCGGTGTGCCGGGCGGGCCGGCATCGCGGCCCGACTGTGTCGTTAGGTCGAAAGAGTAGCTCGACATGACGGATGGATAGCCGTAAGGCTGTGCCAGCATCCAGACATTTGCCAGACGATAGATCGCCGGTACACGGTAGGAAATCCCGCCAGAGCGCTGTGTATCGTGGTTCTCGAGAAAAACGACCGCCTTGTCGGAGGGCATGATTCCCCACGCCGATTCGGAGAATTGATTCCCTGGCGACCCGTTGGGATTGAGCTGCGCGAGGTACTGCCCGCCGGTGCCAAGGAACTTGTCGCCGACCCCGCGGAACTTGAACTCGGTGATGTCGGCAGCCCCGCCGGAACTGTAGCCTAGACCAAAGTAGTCATGCGCCGTGACTGCCTCTCCGCCGTAATCGATCACTTCGGCGAAAAAATATGGCAGCGGCTTGCCCTGCGCCGCAAGCGTTTGATTGACCTTGGTCAGGATTGCGTTCAGTTCCATCGGTTGAATATGCTTGGCCGCATCCAGCCGGAAGCCCGCCACGCCTAGCTGCGCCAAGCCAACCAGATAGTCGGCGATCTTCTGTTGCACCGAGGCAGAGCCAGTGTCGAGGTCGGCCAGGCCGAGCAATTCGCAATCCTGCACATTGGCGGCGTCCTGGTAATTGCTGACCAGGCAGGGAGGGTGAAAATCGCTCTGCGCGTACAGACCCGGATAGTTGTACTTTGTATACACCGTGCCATTGCTACCGGTGCCGGAGCCCGCGGTCATGTGGTTGATGACTGCATCGACATAGATGTCGACGTGGACCGCGTTGCAGCGAGTCACCATTTCGATGAATTGCGCTCTGGTGCCAGAGCGGCTCTGGTCTATGCTGTAGCTGACGGGCTGATAACGCGTCCACCATTGCGAGCCCAGGATATCTTCCTGCGGTGGCGAAATCTGGACTGCCTTGAAGCCCTTCGGCCCGAGTTGTGTCTCGCATTCGTTAGCGATAGCGGGCCACGGCCACTCAAACAAGTGAACGAACACGTCACCTGCTGCCGCATGTCCGCTGGGCCGGTATGTGGGATCGAGCACCGGTCTGGCTGCAATCCCATCACCGTTACCGCAGCCGCTCAAGCAGAGGCAAACTCCAACCGCAAGCAACAAAGTGCGTATCATCAGGAACGAGGCATGCATCGCAGTGCTCATGCTCCGCGCTGGTTTGGTGGACTCTGCGGCAGGAGTGCTCAATTCGTCGCCTCCAGCAAGACAGTACCTTGGGCGACGAGGCTAACCGCACCGCCAACCACCTTGATGTCAATCCCGCTATAAGCATCATGCACTGTTTCACCATCCTTAAACGTTCCTGCCACCGGAATGGTGACCGCACCGCTGGCCTTGGGCGCAGCCACCACCCTGTCAGCGCCCCAGACACGGCTAAACGTATAAGGAGCGTCGCCAAGCTTGTGGTGGGCGCCCCGCGCCAACGCCACATGGCGAAGGCGGAACTGCCCGAGCTTACGCCAATGCGCCAGCACGACTTCATCGATGCTGATCCAGTTCATGTCTGAGCGGGTAGCTTGCTGCGGATCGCCAGAGGTTGCCGGCCCCGCCGGCCTGGCTGTTTCGTCGCCATAAAAAATCTGCACGCCGCCGGGAGCCAGCAACAACGCGCTGCCGCCAGCGATCAGCCTATCGCGCGGATATAGTTTCGTGTCATGCGAGGAAAGGTACGACAAGACGTCAAAGGATTTGCCGTTGCCTCGGCCGACGGCGAGTCTGTCCGCGTAATCCGCATAGAGTTGGTCAAGTGCTGCCGTATCCTCGAGCTTCTGGTCCTGAAAATCGAAGTTCAGCAGGCTATCGAAACCGTTATCGAAGTAGGCATCACGTCCCACGCCATGAGGAAAGACCTCACCCACCATCCAGAACGGCGCATCATCGATTTTCCTGGTTGGATTCCTGGCTTTCCAATCGGCAAGCGCCTCAGTAGCGGCGCGCTTGAGCTCCTGCCATGCCGGCAGTTCCACATGTTTAACGGTATCGCAGCGGAAGCCGTCGATACCATAATCACGCACCCAATCGGTCAGCCACTTGATCAAGTAGCCACGCACGGTGGTATTGGGCAGATCAACGGCAGCGGTATCCTTCTTCCGCTCTTTCAAAAAGAATGGAAGCTTGACTGGCTCCTTGCTCTCAGTGCGGAAGTCCGGCAGATAAGCCAATTGCATGGTCAGGTCATCACTGCCGCCTTCCGGATAGCCGGGCAAGCCTGCGCGCACCCAGGCTCCGCCCCACCATTTTCCGAATTCGAAATTGTTGTAGTCGATCCATTTGTGATAATTCTTGATGGTGTAGTTCTCCCATCCCTTCCAGAGCAGCTCGGGCAGATACTCCGACAGCGTTTGGATATCGGCATAGCCGGGATGATTCATCACGATATCGAACAGGACGCGGATGCCTTGGGCGTGGGCCGTATCGACGAAGTCGCGTAGCTCTTCCGGCGTACCCATGTTCTGATCAAGCCTGGTGTAATCGAGCGCGTAGTAGCCGTGATAGGCATAGTGCTTGAATTCAGCTTTCCCGCCCTGGACCCAACCGTGTATCTGCTCGTACGGCGCGGTGATCCATAGCGCGTTGACGCCAAGTTGCCTGAAGTAACCGGATTTCAGCTTGGCAGTCAGGCCAGCCAGATCGCCACCGTGGAACGTGCCGATTTCTTGTTGTCCGTCCTTTTCGCGGCCATAGCTGTGGTCATTGGCGGGATTGCCGTTATAAAAACGGTCGGTCATCACGAAATAGATAATGGGGTCATCGGCGAAGCCTGCTGCCGCAGGCACGCCGGACCTCCCCGGCGTGGCACTGGTCTGCGCGGTTGCGCAACCGGCCAAGAGTGTCGCAACAAGGCAGAGAAAGGCAAAACGCAAGGAAAGCAGCATGAGATGGCCTCCCGGTACGAGCTACAAGGAGGTGCCCGGCATACAGCCGGGCACGTCGACAGCAGCGACTATTTCGCCGCTTGCGCCTTCACTGCTTCTTCTTTGCTTGTGTAGATTGCCGGGCTACCCGCATTGATCCATACCTCGGCACTCTTGTTGGCGTCGAAACTCATGTCCGCGCCACCCTGCTCCTTGGTATCGCCTTTGTGAATGATGTAGTTCACGACCTTGGTCTCGCCGAACTTACTCAGCGGGAAGTGCCAATACACACCGAAGCTGTCGCAACCGGTCGGCATACGCGGAATGAACCAGTTGGTGATGCCGATGTTGGGCGATTTCCACAGATGCACACCCCAGTCGTCGTACTTGCCGTCCGGACGGTTGTAATGGATGCCTGCTTGGCCAGCGGGAAGCGGTACATCCTTGCAATCCGCAGCAACTGCGGAAAAACTGGAAACGGTGAATGCCACAACCATTGCAGTCTTGATGAAATTAAGCTTATTCAACATTTTAATTTCTCCTTAGTCGATGTTGATACTTCAAAATGGTTCGCGCTCGATAGCTTGCAGCATAGCCAAGGAGGCTACCCCTTTACGCTTCCGGCGGTTAAACCGGAAATCATCCACTTCTGGGCCAACAGGAAAACAACGGTGATCGGCAAACCAGACAATATCGCCGCAGCGGCAAAATCCCCCCACATATATTTTTGCGGATAGAGATAATTCTTCACGCCAACAGCCAGCGTGAGATTGTTCGTACTCTTCAACATGATTGAGGCGACAGGATACTCATTGATTCCGCTGATGAACGCCAACAAGAACACGACCATCAATATCGGCACGATCATCGGCAATATCACATAGCGAAAAGCCTGGAACGCCGTCGCACCATCCACCTTGGCGGCCTCTTCGATCTCAACAGGAATGGTTTCGAAATATCCTCTGATGGTCCAGATATGAACCGCGATTCCACCTGTATAGGCCAGAATCAGGCCGCCATGGCTCTCAATTCCCAACCACGGTATATAGCCACCGATCCGGTCAAAGATCGTATAGATCGCAACAAGCGCAAGCACGCTTGGAAACATCTGAATGAGCAAAAGTCCGTTCATCATCGAATTCTTGAACATGAACCTCATGCGGGCAAAGGCATATGCGCACGTGGTGGACAGCACCACGCCAATCAATGCGGAAAGCAAAGCAACCTTCACCGAATTCCACAACCAGAGCAAAACCGGAAATTGCGGCTCCATCAGCACTCCGTCCGCCCCTTGATAGGAGAATCCAAATGCCAACGCCCAATGCTCCCAGCTGATTGTCTGTGGAATGAGGCTGCCTGAGGCAAAATTGCCAGGCCTGACGCTGATCGAGAAAATCATCAGGAATGGAAACATGATCAGGCAGATAAACGCGATGATCAGGACATGAGCCAGCACCACTCTCCAGCGATGCGACTTATCAAGAACGATAGCCATAAGAGCTCTCCTCTACGTTTCCATTTGCGCTACTCATATCCTCAACGCGCTTCCTGCGCGTTGACCTTGGTCAGTCGCATATTGATCAAGGACAGCACTGTGACCATAAGGAACAGTACGGTGGAAATCGCAGCTGCGAGGCCAAAGTTCGCCCCTGAATCTTCAAACGCTATCCGGTAGGTAAATGACACCAGCAGATCCGTCGTACCCGCCGGCACTTTTGTATCCAGGAAATCAGGCCGCCCGCCGGTCAGCAACGCGATCAGCATCACGTTGTTGAAGTTGAAGGCAAAGCTGGCGATCAGCAGCGGCATTACCGGTTTGATGATCAACGGCAGAGTTATCTTGAAGAAATTGGTAAGCGGTCCGGAACCGGCGATCGCAGCAGCCTCATAGAGGTCAGACGGAATGGCCTTGATCATCCCCATGGAGATCACCATCATGTAGGGAAAACCCAACCATGTGTTCACGATCAGCAACATCGATTTCGCCAGAAATGGTGTAGAGAACCACGACGGATGAATGCCGACCAACATCTCGAGGATCTGATTGATCTCGCCGGTATTCTGATTGAACAGCCCCTTGAATATCAGAATGGAAATAAAGGCCGGTACCGTATACGGAATAAAGAACATCGTCTGGTAGAACGCGCGTCCTCGCAATGCATCCCACTCCATCAGCACCGCGAGGACGACTCCAACCGAGAAGGTGAATAGCACGGTCAATCCGGCGAAGATGACTGTCCACACGAAGATCCGGAAAAATGGCTGACTGAAGGACACATCGGAAAAGATCTTGGCGTATTGCGACAGCCCCACCTCTACCGTAAATCCGGGGATCATCTGCTCGCCCGACGAGGTCTCGAAAAAACCGGTTTTCATATTGGGCGTCAGCACCGATTTGTCCTGCTGGTTGGTAAGCGACCCGTCGGCATTCGCTTTATAGAGTTTGCTGACTGCGCCGTACTGGTGCAGACCGGTCAGGCTGACCAGTTGTCCATTCGGCAACTGGAAGGACACAAGTTTGAGATTCGGGAGATAACCGACAAGCACTTTTGTGTCGACAGGCTCGGCGAGGGGAGGATCGCCGGCGGCGGGGACGTTAGCCTCGACAGTAATCGGTCCCGTATACAGTGCCAATGGCGGGCTGACAAATACCGCACCCTGCTCATCCTCTAACCTGACGCGAAAAGCGCGACCATCGCGATGCAGGGTAAACGCATAACTCTGCCCGCCTTCAACCATATAGGTCTGTTCCAGAAAATACTGCCTGGCACGCTCGAAGGTCAGCAGATTTCGTGAGCTGTAATTGGTAAAACTGATGGCAAAGGTGTACACGATCGGGAATATGACAAATACCAGTGTCGCCATAAGCCCGGGAAAGAGATAGCGGTATGAATAGGCACGGGGAGATGTGTAGACGAACGCGCCGAATGCCAGGATGGCGAGGCAAGCCAGCGCCAGCATGAATTGCCCCGCCACATAGATCTTGGCCACAACGTACAAGCCAAACAACACGACGACGGCAGAGAAAAGTTGCTGGCCGATTTTTTCCACTCTGCGACTCATACGTCTATCATCCTTTGTGCACTTGTCACCGGCCGGATAAATCGACTGTTCCAGGACGCCGCAACAATCGATTCATCCAGGTCACCATGAGGGACCGCTCATGAGGGAGGCGTAGGTAATCCGCTTCCTCAGGCTTACTTGGCGGTCATGCGCTTTGCCGCGTTATCCAGGGCCTCCTTAGGCGTTTGACGACCGTTGGCGAGATTACCCAGGGCCGGCGCCATGGACGACCAGAAACGCCCCATCTCGGGATTGTTCGGCATCGGCTTGCCGGCCGCAGCCGATTCCATGGTTGCCTTGATTTTGGGGTCGTTCTTTAGCTTATTGTAGAAAGCCTTGTTAGCCGGCACACCCAACGGGGTTGCGGCATTCATCGCCTCGAGGCCGGGCAGGGTCAGCAAGTTCTTTTCCAGGAATTCGACCGCCAATTCCTTGTTGACGCTGGAATGGTTGATCATGCACCCCAGAACCCCGATGAATGGAGAGGCCGGTTTGCCAGCCACCGAGGGAATCGGTGCGACCCCGAAGTTGATCTTCGACTTCTTGAGGTTGTCCCATGCCCAAGGGCCGTTGATCATCATGGCGACGTTGCCGCTATTCACTCCGGCTTCGGTATCTGCGCCGGATGTATCCTCCGGAATGAGGCCTTCCTTGACGAACTTCGCCAGCAATTCGGCCCCTTTCAAGGCCCCTGCATTGTTCACGCCGGTATCGGATGCGTCATATGTTCCGTCCGGCCTCTGCTTGTAGGGATAACCGCCGTTTGCGGCCAGTAGCGGCCATGTGAAATAAGTGTTCTGGTATTCCCAGATAATCGCCTTTTTGCCCTTTGCCTGCAGCTTCTTATCCAGCGCCGGAATTTCTTCCATTGTCTTGGGCGGAACGGGCACCAGATCCTTGTTGTAGATCAGGGCGATGGCCTCGATCGAGATCGGGTAGGCCCAGATCTTGCCATGCATGGTGAACGCCTTCCATGCCACCGGATCGATCTCGTCCTGGAATTTTTTGGATGGATTGACCGGGTCGATGAGGCCCGCGGCAATCCACTCGCCGGCGCGATCATGCGGCCAACACCAGATATCGGGGCCTTTGCCGGCTGCGGCTGCCTGCTGGAATTTTCCGGGAGCATCTTCGGGGTGCTCGACAATCACCGGCACGCCAGTCTTCTTGGCGAATTCGTCGCCGACCTTCTGGATACCCGCATATCCCTTGTCGGCATTGATCCAGAGCGAAAGTTTGCCGGGCTCGGAGGCATGTGCAGTACAGAAGACTGAGGCCAATGCGAGCGCTACGATTTTTTGGTTCGAAGTCATGGTTATTCCCTTCAGTTTGTGTTTGTGAAAATACCGTCGCCTGTTTATTTACACACCCGCTGCATGAAGCTCCAAAGTTCTAACCCGCCGGAATGCCACACCGGCTTCATTAAACAGGTAGCACCGGTCCGGCGGCAGATGCACGCTGATTCTTGCGCCCACTTCTGCGTCATGGCTTGCATCCGCGCGAACTACGAGGTGCTCCAAAGCGCCCTGTGCCTGAAGAAAAAGTACCGTCGATTCGCCAAGGTGCTCAGTTGCAATGACCTCCCCGACGATGGCGTTACCGTTTATATTGAATTTCCAGTGCTCAGGGCGAATACCCACCGTGACCTTGGCACCCGCCACTCCTTTTCGGGCATCCACGTTCGCCTCGATTACGGCGCCATCCGCCAACTGAACCGTTGCAGTCTCGGCCGAGGCAGCAACCAGTTTTCCCTCAATGAAATTCATTTTCGGTGAACCGATGAAACCGGCAACAAACAGGTTACACGGGTGGTGATACAGCTCGAGGGGAGAACCGACCTGTTCGACGTTCCCGTCAGACATGACGATGATCCGGTCGGCCAAGGTCATGGCCTCGACCTGGTC
>Ga0316624_10000115_pt1 | contig 22866 bp, 20 predicted proteins | sample OWC_Aug_N3_C1_D5_FD_207657 | JGI IMG/M metagenome (GOLD analysis project Ga0316624, IMG submission 207657) | Wetland soil microbial communities from Old Woman Creek delta, Ohio, United States - OWC_Aug_N3_C1_D5_A | ecosystem: Environmental > Terrestrial > Soil > Wetlands | place: USA: Ohio... | reverse complement strand
TGTCGTCCGCCGGGGCCGCCGCCAGCGACAACATCGCCAACGCCATCAGTGCTCCGGCCAGATTGACGAACGATTCGAGCGCATCGGACAACAGGCCGACCGAGCCGGTCAGCCACCAGGCCACGCCCTTGAGCAGGATGGTGGCGACGGCGGCCGCGATGGAAAGCCAGGCGTAGCGTTTCAATTCACCGTGTGGCATGGGTCATCTCCTCTCAGGCAGGCACGATTACCGTAAATAGCGCAATCGTCGCCACCCCCAGCAGGATCAGCACCACTTGCTGCACGGTGTCGCGCAGCAAGGTGCGTTTGTGCAGGCCGGGAATCAGGTCGGCCACCGCGATGTAGATCATGCTGGCCGCGGCCATCGCCAGCAGATACGGCACCAGCTGCTGCATGTCCCGCAAGGCGGTGTAAGCCAGCACGCCGCCGACCAGCGTGGCCAGACTGGCCAACAGGTTAAGCTGGAAAGTGCGCCGCTTGCTGTAGCCGGAATGCAGCAGCACGGCGAAATCGCCGATCTCCTGCGGGATCTCGTGCGCGGTGATGGCCAGCGCGGTGACGATACCCAGATGCACGTCGGCCAGAAAAGCCGCGGCGATGATGATGCCGTCGATGAAGTTGTGGAAGGTGTCGCCGACGATGACCATCGCGCCGCTGCGCCCATGATCGTGCATGGTGTACTCGTTCGGCTCGTGCGCCTCGCAATGCTCGTGGTGGCAGTGGCGCCAGATCAGCACCTTCTCCAGCGTAAAGAACAGCAGAATGCCGAGCAGCACCGTGCCGAACACGGCGACCACATCGGCGGTCAGATGGATCGCCTCGGGCAGAATATCGAGGAACACCGCGCCCAGCAGCGCGCCAATGGCGTAGCTCACCAGCCCGCCCAAATATTGCGGGCGCGTGTTGAGCGCGAACAGCGCTGCGGCGATTACGCTCAAGGCGCCGCCCAACACGCTGGCAAGAATGATCCAGGTGAGAATTGTCATAGTAGAACTGCGTTGATCAAGGCGCGCATTGTAACTTATGCGTGCAGTTCCACATCGCGCGTCTCCGGCAGGAACAGCAGCCCGATGACGGAAGCGAAAGCCAGCATGCCCACCGGATACCACAGCCCCGCCAGCGCGTCACCGGCCTGTACCGACAGCAGCGTGACCATGAACGGCGACAGCCCGCCGATCCAGCCGGCACTGAGGTTGTGCGGCACGGCTGCGGCGGTGTAGCGCGTGCGGGCGGTGAACAGTTCCGCCAGCACGGCGGTCTGCGGCCCGGTGATGAGCGCCACGGCAATGACCGGCACAATCAGCAGCAGGAACAGCATGAGGCTGTTCACCTGGGTGCTATCGGCCTTCTCCGCCCAGCCTTTGGCCTGCAACTCGGCAATCAGTTCGACCGGTTGAAAACCGCTCACCTCGGCGCCGCCGACATTCACAACGGCCTCGTTTCGCTCGCCAGCCGGTTGCAGCACATATGACACGCCGTTCTTGGTGAGAAATTCCTGGTTGCGCTCGCAATCATTGGCCGCCTTGCGGAACGGGCTGTAGTCGCACGCGTTGCCATACAGCGTCACCGTCACTTCGCGGTTGAAGCGTTCCTGCGCCGGGTTGCCGTAATGCTGCAGCGCCTTGAACACCGGCATGATGGCTACGGCGCCGAGCAACAGGCCGGCCAGCAGAATCGGCCGGCGCCCCACCCGGTCCGACAGCCAGCCGCAGGCGATGGTGAGCGGAAACAGCAGCAAGGTGCTGGTCATCACCAGCATGCTGGCGAGCGAGGCATCCAGCCGCACCACGCTCTTCAGGAACACGTTGGCGTACACCTGCGACGAGAAGAACAGCAGCGAGCCGCCCGCCGAAATGCAGAAGAACAACAAGGCCATGCGCCCCAGCGTGCGGCGGTCGCGCAGACATTCGCGCAGCGGCGCCTTGGACACCGTGCCCTCCTCCTGCAGCTGGCGGAACACCGGCGATTCTTCCAGGCTCATGCGTGTCCTGATCGAAATGAACAGCAGCAGCGCCGAGAACAGGAACGGGATGCGCCAGCCCCAGCTGTTGAATGCCGGGTCATCGAGGAACTGATGCAGCAGCACGATCTGCAGGGTGGACACCAGAATGCCCAGCGGCCCCATCAGTTGCAGCACGCTGGTGTACACACCGCGCCTGCCGTGCGGTGCATGCTCGGTGAGATACACCGCCACGCCGCCGATCTCGCCCCCCACCGCAAAGCCCTGCAGCAGACGCAACAGCAACAGCAGCAAGGGCGCGAAGATGCCGATCTGCGCATAGGTCGGCAGCAGCCCCACCAGAAATGTTGTGATGCCCATCAGCGAGATGGTGGCAATGAAGATGGGACGGCGCCCATATTTGTCCGCCAGCGAACCGAACAGCGCCGACCCCAGCGGCCGCACCACCATGCCGACGCCGAAGGTGGCGAGGCTCATCAGCAGCGCCGCCACCGGATTGTCCGGCGGGAAGAACAGCACGCTGAAATACGTCGCCAATGAGGCGAAGGTGAGGAAGTCATACCATTCGAGGAAAGTGCCGAAACACGCGGCGAGGACTACTTTGCGTTGAACAGCGGAAATATCATGCATGAACTTTAGGTACGATGAGTTGCTAAACCAAGCAGCAGTTTAACAAAACGAGCGCGAGTATCCACGCCAAGCTTGGCATAAATCTGCTTGATCTGCGTGCGCACCGTGTTCGGGCTCGTGCCCAGTACGTCGGCCACTTGCTCCGCAGTGCCTGATTCGACCAGCGCCACGGCAACCTTCGCCTCAGCCGGGGTCAGCCCGTAAGCGTTTTGCAGCAAGGCCGGATCGATCTCCACCGCCTGAGCACCATCGGCGATGAAGACGATCGCCGCGTATGCCCCCACATCCCCGCCAAATTCACTGTGATCTCCCAAAGCTGAGAACTGCAGGGTATAACTTGCCGCACCGGAAGTGCGCGCAACGGTGACGCAGTTGGAGAAATGCGGCGTGTCATAAGGGTCGCGGTTCAGGGTCGCGCGGATTGCAGCGCCAATTGCCTTGTTGGCCATTGCATCCTCTGCAATCAGATCGCCCAGGCCAGCGCCATGGGCGAGCTTGCGCAAGCGCAGGCCGTCGCCATCTTCCAACATGCGCTGCGCAGATCGATTGGCAAAGGCCACGGCACCCGTTCCATCCACCAACAACACACCGGACGACAAACGATCGAGCGCCAACAATGTGGAAGCCACTGTCAGTTCCGCCGTGCGAATGCGTTGCATCACGCCCAGCGAACGCGAAATGTGCGGCAAGATCAAGCGCATCTTATTGCGATCGTCTTCGTTAAGGGTTGGGGTATCCAGCCCGCGCATCAGCGCACAAGTGGCAGGCATTGAGTTGGTTGAATCAAGCCCGAAGATGATGCCACCCAGCATCTGCCCCATGTGCAGTCTTTTGGAGAAGAATTCCTTGTATATCTTCGATTCCAGAAGTTGTTCGCGCGGCACCATGTCTTCGCCGATGACCACATTTCCGTCGAAGAACACCCCTCTTTCCAGTCCGGCATGGATCCACACATCCTCTTGCTGATATCTGTTGGTATAGAGATCCATGTTGGGCTGGTCGATGCCATAATAAAATTGGTAGCCGCCGGTTTGCGGAGTATGCAGCGTGGTGAAAATCACGCATTGCGACATCTCCATGTATTCCGAGATGGCCGGTAGAATATCCTTCGTCCAGCGGCTGGGGTCTGTCGCCCCTTCATAGATCAACCCAATTAAATCGCTAAGGCGCGTCAGCTCCCCGTTAGTGCAGTCCATCTCCCATTCTCCCGTTTAGTCCCACCTGTAATACGCCGTCTGCTGAATGCAGATCATTTTTTACTTATTGTTTGATTTTCAAGAACGATGGCTCGCCAAGCCCATCATCAATTTGACGAAGCGCGCTCTGGTATCCACACCGAGCTTGGCATAGATCTGCTTGATCTGCGTACGCACCGTGTTTGGACTCGTCCCAAGCTGGGTCGCCACCTGCTCAGCAGTACTGGATTCGATCAGCGCTACTGCGACCTTAGCCTCAGCGGGGGTCAGCCCGTAAGCGCTTTGCAGCAAGGCCGGATCGATCTCCACTTCCTGCGCGCCATCGGCAATAAAGACAATCGCCGCGTATGCCCCCGTATCCCCGCCAAATTCATTGCGCTCTCCCAGTGCTGAGCACTGCAGGGTATAACTTGCCGCGCCGTAACTGCGAGGAACGGTAACGCAATTGGAAAAATGCGGCGTATCGTAAGGATCGCGGTTCAAGGTCGCGCAGATCGCAGCGCCAATCGCCCTGCTGGCCGCAGCGTCATCGGCAATCAGATCGCCAAGACCAGCGCCATGGGTGAGCTTGCGCAAACCCAAGCCATCGCCATCTTCCAGCATGCGCTGTGCAGAGCGATTGGCGAAAGCAACTGCACCGCTGGCATCGATCAACAGTACGCCGGTGGCCAGACGATCCAGTGCGGACAAACTCGCCGCCACTTTGTAATCCGCCTCACGGAGTCTCACCATGACGCCAAATGCGCGTGAAACGTGAGGCAATATGATCGTCAAGCGTTCTCGCTCGTCCGGAGTAAAGGCTCCCTCCTGATCGCTGCGATAAAAATTAATGGCCATCGGCAGCCCATTCGGTGAGTTGAAGTCGAATACGGCACCGATCAGAAAATGGTCGATCTGGTTCGGATGGTTCAACTCGCGGTAGATCGGCGCCTGCTGCATCTGCTCATACGGCATTACCTCCTCCCCTAGCAGCACACGCCCCTCCACGAACAAACCTTTCTCCATGACGGCATTGGCCATGACATCCTGACCGTGCCAGCGGGTACTCCACAGATGCATCACGGATTCCGGAATGCGGTGATTAAAATAGAAGCCGCCTTTCTCCGGAGGATGCAGCGGTGTGAACAGCAGGCCAAACTTGGCCCCCACCCAGTCTGCCACCTTGGGCAGGATGACGTTCCAATGTTCCGGTTCCGTCGCCCCGTCGTAGATCAATCCGATCAAATCGCTAAGGCGTGTCAATTCCTCGTTGCTGCAATCCATCTCCCTGTGCTCCCCTGTTTTTATGCGTCACAGCCAATCTCAGCAAACGGCGTGCCAGCAATAAATCCCCCGCCGCCAATCGTTCTTATCACTCAGAATTGGCAATTCAATATGCATGGTGTCGGGAACCAAACGAGTACTGACGTGCCACCGACACGGGCGACGTAAATGGATTATTGGCGCGCGCGCGTTCAGAAGGCCTTGTTCAGAACTGCTTGGCAGCAAGTCCGCGCACGGGGGGGGCAGGATGAACTTGCCGCTGCAAAGATCTGCTCAAGATAACTCTGTTTCCCCATACCCTGTTTAGGTGATGCGTAATTTGCAGGATGCAATTTAATATACCGCGAGTAGGGCCAAATTGACAAAAGTTCAATGGAATTGATTAGTTAACCGAAATTTACGTTTTATGGCATGCGTAATTTGCGGTAGGAGGAGCAGCAGCAGTAGCAGTGTTCTCAGGCGCAAATCTTATTAATCAGATAATCAGGGAGTAAATTCCAATGAAATTGAGATCTACTTTACGCAAGGCCACAGAGCTTGGTATCGGCCTTTCCGCTTTGGCCACATTAGTGCTCGCTGGCTGCGGCGGCGGGGGCGCCAGTTCAAACGGCGGGGTAGCGGCAACCCAGGTTTCCGGGGTTGCGGCAAAAGGCATTATCAAGTACGCCGTGGTTACCGCGTATGAGCTGGATACGCATGGCAACATCGTACGCACCGTGGGCAACAGTGAAACTGACGCCACCGGTAAATATTCGCTGACCATCGGCTCAAGCTACACCGGTGGGCCTATCAAGCTGGTGCTCACGCCCAAGAGCGACGGAAGCACTTTGATGGTGTGCGACGTCGCGGCCGGTTGCGGTACTGATCCAGTTACAAATAATACGGTCGTATTTGGCGGTGATGTTCACCTGCCCCCTGCATTCGCGCTCGCCGCATATCAACCCTCCGTCAGCCTGACTAATGCCACCGTCACGAGCCAGATCACTCCCTACACCAACATGGTGGCCGCGAACGTGCAGTCAGCAGTGCAGGCTGGCGCCACCCTGAATAATGACCTCGTGTCGATAGCAACCTCCAAAATAAGCACTCTCGTTGGAGTTAACATCTCCACAACTGAGCCGGTGGATATCACCAATGCCTCGGCTGTGGCCGCCGCCAGCGCGAATTCGCTGCAGTATGGCGCGTTCAACGCCGCTATCGGCGATATCGCCTTTGCCAACAGCAATGGTTTTGCATCAGGCGTTCAGGCGGTTGCTGACGCATTTGCCGACGGCCAGTTCGATAGTAGCGATGCTGTTACAATCGCCGACATCACGACTGCCGTTCAGTCAGAAGTAACAACCACGCCGACACTCAGCACTACCAGCAACACCGCCGGTACGGCTTCGGTCACAGATCAGCTGACGGTCATTGCAGATAGCACAACAAGCGGCACCTACAGTCCGACGCCGACGGCAACAGCCACAATGAGCCCGCTTGCTCAGGCAAAGGCGCTGGTTAGCCAGACACGCACCTGGGTAACCCAGATTGCCGCGCTGCAGACGCCCGCTGCCGCCTTCGGCAATAACGTCAGCATCGCGGGTGCCGTGCTTAACTCTAATTCTGCCGTGCTCGGCGGGGTGTTCGGCCAGATGCTTGGGCAAGCACTGAACACGGTGCAAATGACAGCCTCTACCACCGGCCTGGCAGCACAGACTTATACTTACCCCATCAGCTACTGGAATGGCACCGCGATGGTGAGCGGAACCGGCTCTGTCGTTGTTAGCGTTGCCAGCAACAACACCTTGACGCTGACTCTCCCGAGCGCCACCACTGCGGGAGTGACCACCACAGGTACGGTTACCACCACAATTCCGAGCAGCATTTTGGGCGTTCCAACTACCAGCTTGAATCTGGGCACGACGAACACGATGACCATCACCGGCACCGCTTCGATGAGCTCACCCGCAGCTAGGATCACGCTCAACAACGCGACATTAAGCGTTGCTCTCAAGGCTGCGGGAAATACCAGCAACATGATGGCAAGCAATATTGCGTCACTTGGTATCAATGGCGACATCACCATGGAGGCCAACGGCGTTAGCTTCAATGGCACAGGCGAATTCGATTTGGTTGCCAACAGCGTGGCCAACGCCGTTAAGCCGTTCAGCCTGTCGAAGATTGCGTTGGGTGGTACCTTCACCGACAACACGACCACTCCAGCCAGCAGCGCCAATGCCTCCGCCTCGGTGACATTCAACAATGCGGCCACCTTCGACGTTATCGGGCTGCTGAGCCATCAGCCCGTTGTGTGGGTGAACAGCTGGCAATCGGGTGATCCGTTTGGGGTGGCCACAGCGTTTGCAGCCGCGAATCCTGGCACCACACTGCAGTCTGGATCGTATAACCAGTATGACAATCAGACCTGTGGTTATTATCAAGATGCCTCTGGTCTGTATAACTATGGCTGCTATTTGGGGGATACCTTCGGCTTGACCGCAAAGATTCAATCGGCCTTTTCGGCAAGCTACCCAACAGCAAACGGCATTCAGAATGCGTGGGCCAATTACGATGCTACTTATGGGACAAACTACGGCGGCATGCTTACCTTCCCCGACTTCGAGTCAGCCAGTAATTTTGCCAATGTCACCATTACGGTTTCATCTAACGTGGCGCTCGCCGGCAACCCCGCGGCGACACTGACGGTAACCGCCAATCGAACAGCCTATGGCAGCAGTGCTAACCCGTTCGCGGGAGACGTCGTTGCGCTCCTCGCCTTCAACGGCCAGAGCGTGAAGTTCCAGGCAAGCAATACCGGCACAACTGCGGGCACCCTGACAATCACCAATCCCGATGGGGTGGCGATGGTGCTCAGCGGTACAGCCGGCAGCGCCACAGGAACAGTCAGCGCTAGTGGCACACAGGTCGGAACGATCAGCACGAGCGGTGGGATCAAGACGATCAACTACACTGACGGCACTTTCGAGTCTCTCCACTAAAAGCTGGTTTAACTTGGCTAACCCGGTGGAGATTCTCCGCCGGGTTTTTTATTATGATGAATTTCAAAATTTGGGTAGCTGTAGTTTTGGCACTTGCCTTTAGTCGCCCTGCGTGTGCCGATGGGTTGTTGGCCATCGTCAATCCCGCCGAGCAAGCCATGCCATCGAGCAACTGGGGGGTTGCTTTCAGCGGCCAATACTTCGCGGCAACTGACTATACGTCGGTTCGGCACTTCTCGGATGACTGGCGTGGTCCTTATACGCCACGTGATGGAAAGAATCTGGCGGTAACCTTTGCGCGTGCAGACATGTCCGTGCAGCATGAGGCATGGTCTGTGGGCTATTTTTACCGCGCGGAAATTGTTCTGGAAAGCAACAAGGATACGACGGATATTGCCTATGCCAACCAGACAAGAACCCCTGTTCAGGCTGGACGAGCATATGACATCAGTCTGGCCATGAATGGCTTTGAGGCGCAAGGGGCTAGATTGGACAGGGCATTTGCATGGAAGACAGACGATGCTTTAGAAGTAACGCTTGGTATCGGGGCCTCCTTGATGAATGGCCAACGCACCCGGTTTGGCCAAGTTCAAGGGAACGCGCTCTCCACGGCAAATGGCTACACCTACGATATCAATCTAAGCGATGCGAACAGCCAAAAGACCTATCCTTTTATGCCGCCAGGGGAAGTCTCGGGCACTGGATACGCTCTTGACCTGGGCTTGCGCTTGCAGTGGCAGGACAACAAGCGCCTGGATATGGCAATAAATGATTTGGCGGGTGAAATCCGCTGGAAGAATCTGCCGCAAACCACGATGACTGCCAATTCCGCCACAACGACCTACGATTCTCAAGGATACATAGTGTTAAATCCTGCGATGTCCGGGCAGAACAAGTTGATCGACATAACTCAGAAGCTGGATACCAAAGCGAGTATCCAATTCCATTCCCCGCTTGCTTATGGGATGTCAGTCAATGTTGGAACGGAATGGATCAAAGGCAATTTCTTTCCGCGCCTCGGCCTGGAATACGTCACCGACAACACGGGGAGACTATCGGCCGATTTTGATCAGCGCTTCAGAACCTTTGGCTTGAGTGCGACCTGGAAATACCTGAACCTTGCAGCACGAACGCAGAGCACGAATTTGGATCAGTCGCATGCTTATGGTTTCAGTGCTGGTTTGTCGTTGGCATTTTAAATATCTACAGCTTGATTACAAGTTTTACCCATATCCTTCGTTCCCCCTTCTCTCTACCGTGTTTGGGTGATGCACATCTAAATGTCAGTCGTTAGCATGCTGTCGGAAAAAATAATCAGGGAGCGGAGGAAATACGCGAGAAAGAACTGACTCCGGCAACAACCTGGTAATCGGCTGTTGTACAACTCTGCCTGCTAAACCAAGCTGATAGAGGGAGATTGTGAAAGACATACATGTGTTGTTGCTTGCATTGCCGGCCATCGTCTTGCTCGGTTTTACCATCTACAGAAAAAGCATCCACGAAGGGATGTCTAAAGAGCACGCAGTAACGGCAGGTTTGATCTATGGTGCCTTGACGGCAGGTTTATTCGTTTTGGCGTATTTCGCAAAATTTGTCGCGACGGGATCGCCCGCTTAGCCTGGTTTCATGCCAGCCAGATGAACGTGCCCATGCGCCCGGTCACGCCGTCGCGGCGGTAGGAGAAGAATTTGTCTTTCTGGTGATAGGTGCAGTAAGTGCCGCCGTAAATGCGGGTGATGCCCAAGGCTTCGAGGCGCTGGCGTGCCAGCATGTAGATGTCGGCGTGGTACTTGCCCTGATCGCCATGCGGCGCAAACGCCTCGGCTGCTTTGGCATCGTGCGCCATGAAGGTCTCGCGCACCTCGCCGCCGACTTCGAACGCGTGCGGGCCGATAGCCGGCCCCATCCACGCCATCAGCTTCTGCGGCGCGACGCCCATCTCCTTGACGGTCGCTTCGACAACGCCCGCCGCCAGCCCCTTCCAGCCGGCATGCGCCGCGCCGACCACGCTGCCTGCGTCGTCGCACAGCAACACCGGCAGGCAATCCGCTGTCATCACCACGCACACCGAGCCGCGCTGCCGCGCGATACAGGCATCGGCCTGCACGCGGCAGGCCGCCGCATCGGCATTCGCCACGACAGTGCCGTGCACTTGCTCCAGCCACACCGGTTCGCTCGGCATGAACGGCGCCAACGACTGGCGGTTGCGGTTCACGCGCACCGGGTCATCGCCGACATGCAGGCCGAGGTTCAGTGTGTCATAGGGGGCAGCGCTGATGCCGCCCAGCCGGGTAGTCTGCGCGGCCCTGACGTTGGCGGGCGCCGGCCACTCGGGATGGATGAAAGTCTCATTCAACTTCATCGCTCGCCTCGTCGATCTGGTCCAGCAACTCTTCCATATCCTCCGGCAGCGGCGCATGGAACTCCATCCATTCGCCGGTCATCGGATGCTCCAGTGCCAGTTGCGTGGCATGCAGCGCCTGACGCGGAAAGCTGTTCAGCAATTCGCGCAATGACGCCACGCATTTCTGCGTGCCGCGCTGGTAAACGGCGTCGCCCACCAGCGGGTGTCCGATGTGGGTCATGTGCACGCGGATCTGGTGGGTACGCCCGGTCTCCAGCCGGCAGCGCACCAGCGTGCAACTGGGGAAGCGCTCTTCGATGCTGACGTGGGTGACGGCCTCCTTGCCGCTCTCGGTCACCGCCATCTTCACCCGCTGCGCGGGATGGCGGCCGATAGGGACGTTGATGGTGTAGTCACGGTCCAGCTCGCCCCACACCAGCGCCAGGTATTCGCGTTTGACGCTGCGCGCCTGCATCTGCCGCACCAGTGCGGTCTGCGCGACCAGCGTCTTGGCGACCACCATCAGGCCGCTGGTGTCCTTGTCCAGCCGGTGCACGATGCCCGCGCGCGGCACATTGGCGAGTTGCGGCGCGTGATGCAGCAGCGCGTTGAGCAAGGTACCCTCCCAGTTGCCGCTGCCGGGATGCACCACCAGGCCGACGTGTTTGTTGATGACGATGATGTCATCATCCTCATACACGATGTCGAGCGGAATATCCTCGGCCTGATAAGGTTGTTCGGAAGGGTGGACCTGCGGCGAGACGCAGACCTGCTCGCCGCCCCACACCTTCTGCTTGACGCTGGCGGGCTTGCCGTTGACCGTAACGAGGCTCTGCTCTATCCAGTCCTGCAGGCGGCTGCGCGAGTATTCCGGCAACAATTTGACCAGCGCCTGGTCCAATCGCAGTCCGCCAAGCTCCATCGGCACTTGCATCTCGATCAGGTCGGCGGCATCGTCGTCTTTGCTATAATCAGCTAAATCTTCTTCGGGTTCTATCATGCGTCATAGTTTAGCCGTTTTCCTCCTGCTCACGTTAGCTGCTTGCAGTTCCGACCCCGCCAAAGAGTTCGACAACCTCAGCGCCGACCAGCTGTATACAAAGGCGCAGGAGTCGATGCAGGACGAGAATTACGAAAAGGCGGTGAAGCAATTCGAGGCGCTGCAATCGCGCTACCCGTATGGCCGCTATGCGCAGCAGGCACAGATGGAGATCGCCTACGCCTACTACAAGCACAGCGAACCGGCACCTGCGCTGGCCACGCTGGATCGCTTCGTCAAGATGTACCCCAACAGCGCGCACCTGGATTACGTGCTCTATCTCAAAGGGCTCATCAACTTCAACGAGAACATCAACAGCCTGCTCGGCACCTTCTTTAAACAGGATCCATCGGAGCGCGATCCCGCCGCGTTGCGCGACTCTTTCGATTCGTTCAAGGATCTGGTCACGCGCTTCCCGGACAGCAAGTACACACCGGATGCCAGGGTGCGCATGCAATTCCTGCTCGATACACTGGCCAATTCGGAAATCCACGTGGCGAGTTACTACCTGCGGCGCGGTGCCTATGTGGCAGCGGCAAACCGGGCCAAAGGGGTGCTGACTGATTTTCCGCAAACGCCGCAGACACGGGACGCCTTGCAGATTCTGGTCAAGGCCTATGACGCAATGGGGATGAAAGAACTGCGCGATGACACGCAGCGGCTGCTCACGCTCAACATCGCCAAGTACGGCCCCGCCACGGAAACCATCATGGAGCCATCGCCGTGGTGGAAATTCTGGGACTGATGCCGTGAAATTCTGCGCTGAATGTGGTGCCCCCGTCGAGCTGTCCACGCCGCAGGACGATCACCGCCAGCGCCACGTCTGCACCGTCTGCAATACCATCCACTACCAGAACCCGAAGCTCATTGTCGGCGCCATCCCGGAATGGCAGGATGGTCGCATCCTGCTTTGCCGCCGCGCCATCGAGCCACGCAGGGGATTATGGACATTGCCGGCCGGATTCATGGAGAACGGCGAGACCACTGCGCAAGCCGCCGCGCGCGAGACGCTGGAAGAAGCCAATGCTCGCATCGACGTACTGGACCTGTATGCGATGTACAACCTGCCCTACATCGACCAGGTGCAACTGCTGTACCGCGCCACCCTGCTCGACCTGGATTTCTCGCCCGGCGTCGAAAGCCTGGAAGTGCAACTCTTCGCCGAGGAAGAAATACCGTGGGACACACTGGCTTTCCGCCCGATACACTACACGCTGGAGCACTACTTCGCTGACCGCAAACACGGGCAGTTTATCTTCCGCAATTCCGATCTCGCCCCGCCCGTTAAGGCATAACAAGGGGCAGCGCACGTCGCCGCCCCGGAAATGGAACAAATGCGTCAAGGGCCCGGACTCAATCGAGTCTGGTCACCGCAAGTCGCAAGGTCAGAATCGCTATTTCTTTCCCGCCCCCAACGCCTTGAAGAAACGCGGCGCAAGGTCTGGTTGATTCTCCTGCTTGGCAAGCTGGCCGGACATTTCCTGGTCGAGCATACTCAGGCGATCCGCCACCGCCGGGTGCGTCTTGAACATCAGGGCCAGTGTGGAGTCGCCGGGATTGAGCGACTGCAGAGTCTGCAGTACCGCAGGCAACCCGTATGGGTCGTAGCCGGCACGCGCGGCGATGACCACGCCCATGCGATCCGCCTCGAACTCGTCGTCTTTGTCCAAACCGCGCGCATATACCTCGGTCCCCGCGCTGACCAGCTTGGAGAACCTGGGGTCAGCGCCTTTGCTCTTGATCGCATCGTTGGCCAGATCGGTTAACAGTTCAGCGCGAGCGCCCTTCTTCAAGGCCTGCAAATGATGCTTGCGCAGCACATGGGAAATCTCGTGCGCGAGCACGCCTGCCAGCTCCGCCTCGCTGTTCATCTTTGCCAGCAATCCTTTGGTGATGAACACATAGCCGCCCGGTGCCGCAAAGGCGTTCACGTCGTTGTCGTCCAGCACGCCAAACTGCCAGGGCAGGTCGGGCCGTTCTGTTTGCAGCGTGAGCCAGCGTCCGACCCGGTTTACATATTGCTGCACCGGCGGATTGTCCAGCAGCGGCGCAGCCCCCAGCAGGTTGCTGGCGATGCCCTCGCCCAGCGTGATTTCTTGCGGCTCGCTGATTTCGGCGTTGGCCTTCTGGACTTTTTGCACGGTTTCTGCCGCCTTCTTCCAGTCGATATTGCCGAGATCGAACGCGGCTGCGGGAAGCGCTGCACCGAGCAGGCACAACATGGCTATCGTGCGATTCGTTCTCATCGTTGGCCTCCTTGCAGATAATCGACGTGTTGCGCTTGCAGCTTGCCTTCCGCGGCGTAGCGTTGCGCCTCCTGTTTGTCCACGGCATAGCGTTTCGCGGCCTGCAGCGCTTGCGGGTTGGGCTTGGTATTCTTCAGTTGCTCTTCCGACAAACCGCGTATGCCGGTGGTCACCGTGCTGCTGCTCCTGCCGGTAGAGGCAACGTTGAACAGCGCCATCAGGCCATTGTCGCCGCGCTTGCTCTGCCCGGACGACTCCAGGCGCAAGCTCAACATCTTTACCCAGCCTTTGAACGAAGTCGATTTGACTTGCATCCAGCCCGATTGCCGTGCCAGCACTTCAACCTGGCTGCGTGGCGGCAGCGTCGTCAGCGTTTGCGCGTCGCTATAAGGTTTGTCCTTCAGTTCGGTAGGGCGTATGGTTTGCGCGAGCTCCCCCGCCCACAGTGCCGGCGCAAAGCCGAGCAGCAGACATAGTGCAACGATGTTTCTCATTCCTGCTTCCCTCCTTTTGCATGCGGTGCGAACAATTCGACTTCCTGTTCCCGCCCTTTTACTTTAAACGCCCCATACGACCTAAATTCGAATGCATCGCCGCATGCGTCCTTCGTTTCGCGCGAAACCAAAATGCGCGATACGCCCTTGGTCAGACCTTCGATGCGGCTGCCGAGGTTCACCGTATCGCCGATGGCCGTATATTCGCGCCGTTGGTCACTCCCGATCAGCCCCACCACCGCCGGGCCGGTATGGATGCCGATGCCGACATCGAAGCTGGCATCCTCTTCGCCCAATTCCTTCTTGAAGCGCTGCAACACCTCGCCCATCTCCAACGCCGCCGCGACGGCGTGGCGCGCATGATCAGGATCGTCCAGAGGCGCGCCCCAGAACGCCATGATGGCATCGCCGATGAACTTGTCCAGCGATCCGCCGTGGCGGAAGATGACCTCAACCTGTAAAGTGAAGTAGCGATTCAGCAGGTCCACCACCTGCTGCGGCGTGCGCTTTTCCGACAGCGTGGTGAAGCCGCGGATATCTGAGAACAGGATGGTGATCTGGCGGCTCTCGCCCGCGCGGCTCAGGCCGCCGTGCGCCACCAGCTCCTTCACCACATGCGGATTGACGAAGCGGCTGAACATCTGCACCGCTTGTTGGCGCGATTTGCGTTCCTGCAGATACTCGCGCAACGCCAGCGCGAAATAACCCGCCCATGCCAACAACAGCGGCGCCAGCACCGGCAGCAGATACAGCTGCGCCACCGCAAAGTAACTGGAGAGCAGTGCCAACAGACTGAACGAAAACAACGCCACGCCGATCTTGATCGCGTTCATGCCGCGCAGGAACGCCATATTCAACAAGGCCAGCAACAGGAAGGTCAGATACAGCGCAAAGTCTCTGGGCGCGGTGCGCATGATGCGCTGGTTTTTCAGGTCGTCGATGGCGGTCGCCAATATCTCCATGCCCGGATGCAGGCTCGCCATCGGCGTCACGCGCACATCGTGCAAACCGGTCGCCGCGGTGCCGATGATGACGATCTTGCCTTTCAATTCGTCGGCAGCGCGTTGCGGATGTTCGCGATTGAAATCCTCATACAGGTCGGCATAGGAGATATGCTTGAATGCGCCGGGCGCGCCGCGCCATGCCAACTCCATGTCCGGCTGTTGCGGCACGGCATAGCCCAGGTCCTGCGCCACGCGCGCGGGCAGCGACGGGATCAGCCAGCCATTCACGTCGGTGTATAGCTGGTAACGCCGCCCCACCCCGTCAGCGTCTTCGGTGAAGTTGATGCTGCCCGCGCGCCATTGCGACGGATCGACGGCCAGCGGCGGCAACACGGCGATGCGCGCCTTGTCGTCGGCATGCTCGGTACGGATCAGTCCCAGCATGGATGCCACCTGCGCGGCAGGCGCGCCCTTGGCGTCCAGCTCGGCGTCGCGCCGCACCAGCGGAAAATACACGTTATTCAGGCCGTGCAGCGCGCGATTGAATTCAAGATCGCTCTCGGGACGATACTGGTCCATCTCGCTGAACAGGATATCGAACACGATGGCCTTGGGCTGCTGTTTGGCGATGCCGCGCACCAATTCGCCGTGCACTGCACGCGGCCAGGGCCAGCTTCCTGCCGTGTTTTGCATGCGCGCCAGGCTGGCATCGTCGATATCGACGATGACGATGTCTGCATCCGGTATCAGGCGCTGCGCCTGCTGGCGCACGAACCAATCGGACAGACGGTTCTCCAACGGGGAGAGGGCATGCAGCCAGGTCAGCTCAAAAAACGCCAGCACCAGAAATGCAACGCCGATGCGCAGCGATGTCTGTCGTGTAGTCGAGACCGGTGATGTATCCATAGATGCGCATACTAATCGCTTTGCGCTATGCGCAACAAGACATGTGCAATGCGCAGGGGTTTCCCCCTATAATTGCCCAATTCTTTGCGTTGCAGCGTCCTTTACATGCATCTGATGCGAATACCCGTGTTGCTGGCGAGTCTGTTTCTGACAGGTTGCACCTCCATCAGCCTCAATCCATCCATCGAGCAAAAAGACCCGTTCGAGTCATTCAATCGCAGCGTCTTTGCGTTCAATGACGCGCTCGATCGTACCGTGATCAAACCCGTTGCCAAGGGTTATAGCGCAGTGATGCCCACTCCGGCCAAGATCATGGTCAACAACTTCTTCTCCAATCTGGATGATGTAGTGGTCACCGCCAACGATCTGCTGCAACTGAAGTTCAAGCAGGCAGCCAATGACGGCGCGCGGGTGATCTTCAACACCACCTTCGGCATCTTTGGCCTGATCAACGTCACTGATAAACTGGAAAAACACAACGAAGACTTTGGCCAGACACTGGGCTACTGGGGCGTGCCGAGCGGTCCGTATCTGATGTTGCCGATTCTGGGGCCGAGTTCCTTCCGCGACGGAACAGGGCGCTACGTGGACAGTTTTGCCAGTGTCATCAGCAACACCCAGGATGTACCGACGCGCAACAGTGGCTGGGCCGCAGACGGCCTGAACACACGAGTCAACCTACTGGAGCAGGAAAAGGTAATGGATGACTCCATCATCGACCGCTACAGCTTCATTCGGGATGTTTATCTGATGCACCGGCAAAGCCTGGTGTACGACGGCAATCCGCCACGCCAGAAATTTGACGATGATGAATAAGAAGACGGCGCGGTTATGCGCGGTGGCGTTGAATCAGCGATGAGGCGCGCCTGCCGGAGGATATCTTGATTCTGAGGTGGCGACGCCAGCTGGTTTTCTGGAGCGGCGCTATCAGCGTGGGCCTGGTTGCAGTCATGTTCGCGTTTGCCTGCGAGCAGGCAAACAATGTGTTCCATAGATTGCTGGCAATTTCGCCCTATCTTCCTTTACTGATCCCCCCTCTCGGGCTCATGCTGGTGGTCGCGACGACCCGCAAGTTCTTTCCGGGTTCACAAGGCAGCGGTATTCCGCAGACCGTCGCGGCACTTGAACCCAGCGAAACCGAGGAACTTCGCGATCGAATGCTGTCGCTGCGCGTTATGGTCGGGAAGATTGTGCTCACGATCTCGGGCCTGCTCTTTGGCGGGTCAGTTGGGCGAGAAGGCCCCACCGTACATATCGGCGCCTGCATCATGCACAATTTTGGCAAGCTCGCCCATTTCCCCAAACACGATCTGGAAAAAGGCCTGATCCTCGCTGGTAGCGCGGCCGGTGTCGCAGCCGCATTCAACACGCCATTGGCGGGCATCGTGTTTGCCATCGAGGAAATGGGCCGTTCTTTTGAAGAAAACCATAGCACGACCATACTGCTGACGGTGATCATTGCCGGTATCACCTCGCTTGCGCTGCTCGGCAATTATTCCTATTTCGGCCACACCTCCGCAACATTGGCGTTCGGCAGCGAATGGGGGGTGGTTGTCATCTGTGGAATCGCCGGCGGACTGCTGGGCGGCGCTTTCAGCCGTGCGCTGATCGAGTTCGCCAAGGGGCTGCCAGGCCGCATGGGGAAATGGATACGTGATAAACCGGTCGCGTTCGCAGCAATCTGTGGTTTGATTCTGGCGTTCGTGGGACTGGCTTCAGGCAACACCACTTACGGTAGCGGCTACAACGAAGCGAAATCGCTGGTTAACGGCACTCAGGTATTACCGGAAAATTTTGGCCTGCTAAAGATGACCGCCACCGCAGTTTCTTACGTTACCGGCATACCCTGCGGGATCATGGCACCATCGCTGTCTGCAGGGGCGGGATTCGGCGCCAATATCGCCCACTTCTTTACCGCCGTTCCGGCTGGAGCCGTGATCATTCTTGGCATGGTTGCCTACTTCGCGGGAGTCACCCAGGCGCCGATCACCGCCTTTGTTATCGTAATGGAAATGACCTCCAATCACGAAATGATCTTGCCGCTGATGGCCACCGCATTCATTGCCAAGCTCTGTTCGCGGCTGGTCTGCCCCACGCCGATCTACCACACGATGGCAAGGAACTTTCTGCCCAAGCCGGTACCCGCCACCAAGAACGAATGAAGGACTTAGGCAGGTGATCATGCCAGCCGCCTCACCGCCCGTCAGTCAGCCGGTCGTGTGGTCACGCGTGCTGCCAGACTGGGGCTGGGCTAATCACTTGCCTGCGCGCAGCGCCTCGATGCGCTCCTCCAGCGGCGGATGCGTCATGAACAGCCTGGAAAAGCCGCCCTGGCTGGATATCGCCATCGCGGCCATGTTCTGCGGCATCACCGCCTGTTCGTGATTCATCTTCAGGCGTTCCAGTGCTGCAATCATCTTCTGGCGCCCGGCCAGATTCGCCCCGCCCGCATCAGCGCGGAATTCGCGCTGACGTGAGAACCACATGACGATCATGCTGGCCAGGATGCCCAGCACGATCTGGGCCGCGATCTCGGCGACGAATGCGCCGATGCCGGGGCCGTTGCGTTCGTCGTTCTTCAACAGCACGCGGTCAACGAGGATGCCGATGATCTTGGCGAAGAACACCACGAAGGTGTTGACCACGCCCTGGATCAGCGCGAGTGTCACCATGTCACCGTTGGCAACGTGACTGATCTCGTGGCCCAGCACGGCTTCCGCTTCGTCGCGGCTCATGCTGTGCAGCAAGCCGGTGCTTACCGCGACCAGCGCTGCATTGCGGTTCCAGCCGGTGGCAAAGGCATTGACATCGGGTGCGTCATAGATCGCCACTTCCGGCATGCCGATGCCTGCGATTTGCGCCTGGCGCTGGACGGTTTCCACCAGCCAGCGCTCGGTGGGGTCTTGCGGATTCTCGATGACTTGGGCACCGACCGACATCTTGGCCATCCACTTGGACATCAGCAACGAGATGATGGAGCCGGAGAAGCCGATCACAGCCGACATCACCATCAGCGCGCTGAAGTTGATCCCGCCGCTTTGATTTAGAATCCGGTCCACTCCGAGCAGGCGCAAGGTGATGTTGATGACCACCAGGACTGCAATGTTGGTCAGGACGAACAGAAATATACGTTTCATGGCATTACCTCTCCAAAGATACAAAGTTTTGCGGCGCACAGTGCATGACCCTCGCCATGCGCTGCTAAATGCGGGCGGCACGCAGTTTTTCAAGTCCCAAGACCATCGAATTCAGACAGGAACTTAATTGTTTTTGGCCGGGAACGGCCTTCTCCCCCCATCAGCGGCAAATTATCACCCAGTGCGCAGGCGCTCAACGTTTACGATTGACCTTGTCTGACTATAATACTAGGATAATAAAAACGCGGGAGTCCTATGATGAATGACCGTTACACACGAACCGCTGTCACCCTGCACTGGCTGATCGCACTGCTGATCTTCGCCGCACTCCCGCTGGGTCTGTACATGCACGACCTGCCGCTGTCCCCGCATAAACTGCGCATGTACAGCTATCACAAATGGATAGGCGTCACGGTGTTGTTGTTCGCGCTGATCCGTCTGACCTGGCGCGCTACCCATCGCCCGCCGCCCATGCCGGACACGATGCCGAACTGGGAAAAGTTCGCGGCGGAAAGCGTGCATTACCTGCTGTACGCAATGATCTTTATCATTCCGATCAGCGGCTGGTTGATGAGCTCGGCCATGGGCTTCCAGACCGTCTGGTTCGGGGTGCTGCCGCTGCCAGACCTGATCGGCAAGAACAAGGAACTCGCCGACCAGTTGCATGAGGTGCATGAAAATCTCAACTATGGCTTGCTCGTGCTGCTGCTGGCCCATGTCGGCGGGGCGCTCAAACATCATTTCATCGAACGGGATGACGTCCTTGCCCGCATGATCCCGTTTCTTGGAAGAAGAAGGACTTGAGCCGCCAATCACGTGTCACTCCGGTGTAACAATAAAAAGGATAACCGCCATGAATAAATTGCTCAGTATCCCGCTCGCCGCCCTGTTCGCCATCCCCGCCCATGCGATGGACAGCTATACCATCGACCCGAACCACACCTGGCCGATGTTCGAAGTGAACCACGTCGGCTACTCAACCCAGCGCGGGCGCTTCAACAAATCCAGCGGCAAAATCACCCTCGATCTCGCCGCCAAGACCGGCAGCGTGGACATTACCATCGACGCAAATTCGCTCGATATGGGCTTCGCCAAATGGGATGAGCACATGAAAGGACAGGAGTTTTTTAACGTCGGCCAATTCCCAACCATCCGCTTCACCTCAACCAAACTGATTTTCGACGGCGACAAGGTAGTCGGAGCGGAAGGCAACTTCACGCTGCTCGCCACGACTCGTCCGCTGACTCTGCGCGTGGACAACTTCCATTGCGCACCGTTTCCGCTGACCAGAAAGATGCACTGTGGCGCAGACATTTCTGCCACCATCTCTCGCACCGAGTTTGGCATGGCGAAGTTTGTTCCTATGGTTGGCGACGCAGTCAAACTCTACTCGCCGATCGAAGCGGACAAAGACGGACCCTGATCGCCCAAGCATCCCGACACATCCCGCGCCGTCCAGAGTACCGCCTCCTACGGTCATGCCTGCAGCAGAGCTTGGAACCAAGCTCTCCAGGCACCATCAAGCTAGCGGCAAATCAAACTCGAAGCGCCTTAAGTATTTGTCTAAACGTGTTTTTTCCTGTACATTGGCAAATCCAGCCATATCAGTAACACGCTCAGGCACTTATGAAAGACATTCTGCAATACCTAAAAACGCACGGCGAGCGTCTCGACACCGAGATTGCAGAAGCTGTGGGCATCTCACTGAATAATGTTCGCCAGCACTTGGCGACCTTGGCTGCCCAGGGAGAAGTGATGGTGTGCCATTCGATCAAGTTCGAGAAGGGCAAGAAGATAGAGGGCATAAAATGCCGCTTGGCCGGATTTATTCCCCCGGCAGCACCGGGCAGAAAATCAAAGTCGCAGTTGAAGCTGTCGTAATTCCCTTCTTAGAAGCCCTTTGTTACCGCTGGTGGAAACCAGCCCTAACAACGACAAAGTGTTGTCCTGACCTTACAGGATCATTTTCGCAATGAGTCCGACTACCGCGCAGGCGGCAATCACTTCGATGACGCCACGCTTGAAGCGAAACAGTGCGATCGTTGCAGCCAGCGCGATCAACGCCGACAACCAGTCAATCGTCCCCGCAAACCCTTTCGGCCAAAGTACGTGGTAGCCAAAGAACACCGCCAGATTCAAGATAACTCCCACGACTGCCGCCGTAATCGCGGTGAGCGGCGCGGTGAACTTCAAATCGCCGTGGGTGGATTCGACCAGCGGGCCGCCCGCAAAGATGAAGATGAAAGAAGGCAGGAAGGTGAACCACGTGACCAATGCGGCGGCCAGCGCCCCGGCCAGGAACATCATGTCGGCACCGAACTGCGCATGCACATTGCCGCCGATGAATCCAACGAAGGCGACCACCATGATGAGCGGCCCCGGCGTGGTTTCGCCGAGTGCGAGGCCATCTATCATCTGTGTCGGCGTGAGCCAGCCATAATACCCAACCGCACCCTGGTACACGTAAGGCAGCACGGCGTAAGCGCCGCCAAAAGTCAGTAGCGCCGCCTTGGTGAAGAACCCCCCCATCTGCGTCAGCGTGTGGTCCCATCCGTAGCTAGCCGTTAACAAGGCCATCGGCACCAACCACAGCAGCCCGCCCAATGCGGCAACTTTCGCCAGCCCAACCCAGCTGAACCGCGCATGTTCAGGTGTCGGCGTGTGATCGTCGATCAACGCCGGGCCGAAGCCCTTATTGGCTTTGCCGTGCCCGCCTCCCACCTTGAACTTGTCCGGCAGAATGCGCCCGCCGGCGTAACCGATTAATCCCGCGCCCACGACGATGGCGGGGAAAGGCACGTTCAGTGCGAAGATCGCCACGAACGCCGCCGCCGCGATCGCCCACAAATAACCGTTCTTGAGCGCCCGCGAGCCGATGCGGTGAGCGGCCTGCACCACGATCGCGGTGACGGCGGGTTTGATGCCATAAAACAGCCCGGCTACCAGCGGAACGTCACCGAAGGCGACGTAGATCCACGACAATGCGATCAGGATAAACAATGACGGCAATACAAACAGCGCTCCGGCAATGATGCCACCCCAGGTGCGGTGCATCATCCAGCCGATGTAAGTGGCGAGTTGCTGTGCCTCCGGGCCGGGTAGCACCATGCAATAGTTGAGCGCGTGCAGGAAGCGCCGTTCCGAAATCCAGCGTTTACGCTCGACCAAATCCTGATGCATGATGGCAATTTGTCCGGCAGGGCCGCCGAAACTGATGCAGCCCAGTCTCAGCCAATACCAAAAGGCTTGCGCCAGAGTGACCGGTGCCGGCGGTTGTGTGTCATCCGGAATTTGTTGCGGCTTTGCGTCCATGACTCCTCCTTGGATTATCCAATTGCAGAGCAGACCTTGGACGGTGAACTGTCTTGGAGCGGGGAGGCTGCTTTATCCCCGATGGAAGCCATTATCTGAATTTAGGCAGCAGCAGACAAGACATTGTTTCAGCCATACCAAAAAATTCATTCCTGCCGCAATTCGAATGCGCAACAAAAAGAGCATGCAACTCTGGTTGCTCTTTTCTGTCTTGCATCACTGCGCGCCCCAGCCCTTCGTCCAATATCTCCTGATCTATAGGACGTCACAGCATTGAAAGGTGACCGTTTATCGGCCTTATGTAGCGCTCCACATAAGGCCGATTATGTAGACCCCTCGATTATGTGGAGTTGATCCTGTGGATACACGCCAACGCTGATGTGTAGAGGCTGACGCGTATTTTGCTCTCCACATAAT
>Ga0316624_10000114_pt1 | contig 22926 bp, 16 predicted proteins | sample OWC_Aug_N3_C1_D5_FD_207657 | JGI IMG/M metagenome (GOLD analysis project Ga0316624, IMG submission 207657) | Wetland soil microbial communities from Old Woman Creek delta, Ohio, United States - OWC_Aug_N3_C1_D5_A | ecosystem: Environmental > Terrestrial > Soil > Wetlands | place: USA: Ohio... | reverse complement strand
AGCAAAGAACACGAGGGTCGCCGGAAAGAGGAGGATCGCCCAGCCGCCCACGGCCAAGAACCCGGCTCCGGGAAACCACAGCCCGAGCCCGGCAGCCTGCCAGCCCGCCGACATCCCGGTGAACAGCGGCAAAAGCCCCACGACGCACATCGTCGCATAGATCAAAGCGGTCCTGCGCTGGCGCGCCGCGGTGATCGGCCCTGCCCGGCCGTCCTTCCGAATCAGCGGGGCCGCAACGTCGTACCGGCCGGCGAGATCGTACGAGGCCATCGGAACCTCTCTTCCGGGCATCAGCGAGCGCTGGCTGCCTCGACCACCTCGTGGTGCGCATGTCCGAGATGCGCCCGCACGCCGTAGATCGCACCGAAGAAGAGCGCGATTTCCAACAAGGCCGCCAGAGCGAAGAGCGGCATCGCCAGACGGCGCGGACGCCACAGTGTCTTGCTCGGCGTCGAGCGACCGTGCTCCCCGAGACGCCACTCGACCGCCGCGTTGGTCTGCCGCTCGGACTCGGCGTTGCGGCCGAGCACGGCCCGCTTGATCACGGCGAACCCCAGGACCAGTTGGCCGAAGAGAAAAGCTGCGAATGCGCAACAGGGCATGAAACCTCCTTCGGCTCTTGCACCGATCGGCTTCCGGCCGTTCTTCTAGCACCAAGGGCCGAGGACGCCTACCCCGACACCTCCGCCCGGCTCGCTCTCCTCAGCACCGCGTCGAGGAAGCGGCACGCCTCGCCGGCAGAGCGCGCCGCGGCAAAGTCCCCAGAACGTGAGAAGCCCGGTCCTTCAGCCGCGAAAGCCGACTTGCCCCGCCGTCGGATGCAGGCTCGCCGTGGCGCTCGGGCGCTCGGAGACGCGGGTGAACCACGCGCTCACTCGCTTCAAGTCGGGCGGAATCGGCTGCCCGACGCCGGCGCCGAAGTCGAGCGCGCAGTAGAGAATGATGTCGCCGATGGTGAACCGATCGCCGGCGATGAAGCGCCGGCTTGCGAGCAGGTTGTCCAACCAGGCCAGATTGTCGCGCGCGATCGTCTTCAGGCCGTCGGCGGCTTCCGGCAGGCATCGAATCCGATTCTGAAACAGCGCGAGGCCCTCGGCGTAGCGGAAGCCGTTGTAGAGATTTTCCGTGATCCGCTGCTCGATTCTCCGCTGCCACATGCGACTCTCGGCCCTCTCCTGCGCCGTCGCGCCGATCAGGGCCGGCGTCGGGTGCCGCTCTTCCAGGTACTCGAAGATGGGCACGGTCTCGCCGATCACCGTGCCGTCGTCGAGCTCCAACGCCGGCAGTTGTCCGCCGGGGTTCTTGTCGGTGTACGGAGCCTGGCGATTCTCACCGGCGAGGATGTCGACCTCGCGTGTGGGCAAGGAGAGCTGCTTCTCCAGCAGGAACATCCGAAGCGCGCGCGGGTTCGGTCCCACCGAGTTGTATATGATCATGGATCCGTCCTTTCTTCCTTTGCGGACTGCGGGTTGTGCCGCAGCGCGCGAGAGTCGGCAAGCGCCGTCAGATCTTCGGCCGCCTGTGCCGCCAGGGATTGGCCTCCTCGTACGCCGCGGCGGCGCGGAACACGCTGATGTCGTCGAACGTTCGTCCGACGATCTGCAGACCGGTCGGCACACCGCTCTTGCTGAACCCGCTCGGAACGGTTGCCACCGGACACTGACTCACCAGGTTGAACGGGTAGGTCATGCACCACTGCAGCTCGGCGTCGACGTGCTTGCCGTTGATCTTGAAGTCGGCATCGTCACAGCGGTGCCACGCCTTGACCGCGGGTACGGCCAGGGTCGGGCACAAGAGCACGTTGTGTTTCTCGAGGATTGGGCCCAGGGTTCGGTACATCTCGGTTCGAACGAACTCGGTTTGCTTGAAACGCACCGCGCCGAGATTCATGCCCCGCTCCAGCAGGCCGCGCACGTAGGGATCCATCTCGTACTGCCAGCGCGGCAGGTGCTGGCCGGCTATGGAGGCGAACAACCCTTGCCAGTGGGTGACCCAGGCGTCGTAGGTGGCGAGGGTCCAGCCGACGTCGACCTCGGTGACCTTGCAGCCCAAGGATTTGAAGACCTCGAGGGCGTCGCGGGTGTTCTTCTGCACCTCCTCGTCGACCTCGAAGTAGCCCAGGTCCATGGAGAAGGCGACCTTCCATCCTCGGATACCCTCGAGCTGCTGCGGAATCTCCAGCTTCGGTCGCAACGAGGTCATGTCCTCGACGTGGGGACCGGACATCACGTTCTGCATCGAGATGGCATCGGCGACACTGCGCGCCATCGGGCCGTAGTGAAGGATCATGTCCAGGTTGGTCGTAAGCAGGCGGCTTGGGTTGCGGCCGAACGGTGGTTTGTAGCCGAAGATGCGGCACGCGGAGGATGGGATACGGATGGAGCCGCCGCCGTCGGTACCGTCGGCGATGGTCGTCATCCCGGTGGCGACCGCGACGCCGGAGCCACCCGAGGAGCCGCCCGAGGTGTAGTCGATGTTCCACGGATTGCGCGTGGCTCCCCACAGCGGGCTGTGGCAGTGTCCGGTGTGCCCGAACTCCGGCGTCGTCGTGCGCGCGTGCATGATGGCTCCGGCGTCGAACAGGCGCTCGATCGTCGGGGCGGTGAACTCGGAGCGCACCCCCTCGTACACCTTCGATCCCAAGGTGGAAATCTCGCCTGCGACGGGATGAAGGTCCTTGATCACGACCGGAATGCCCTCGAGCGGGCGAATCTCCCTGCCCTTGCGGTAGGCGGCCTCCGCTTTCTTCGCCTGTTTCAGCGCCCGGTCGTAGAAGGTATATGTGAGCGCATTCACCTTCGGGTTGACCGCCTCGCAGCGCTCGATGACCGCCTGCATGAGCTCGACAGGGGAGAGCTTGCGCGCCTTGAAGTTGGCGACGGCCTCGCTCGCGGTCATGTAACAGAGGGACTTGTCGGCTGTTGCCATTGCAGAGCCCTCGCTTGGTTGGGAACGGCCGTTGGTGCCGATCACGTGTTCAAGGCCCGCGCCTCCGATCGCCAGCGGCGGGGCGAACGAGCCGTGCGATCGTCGCACGGTTCCTATGAAAGATCAGTCCGGAGGGCGGGCTCTTCGGCGCCCGGCGGCCTTACGGTCAAGACCGGGCAATGCGATTCGCGCACTATGTGCTCGGCCACGCTGCCGAGAAAGAAATGCGTGAGGCCGGTGCGGCCGTGCGTGGCGATGACAACCACGTCTGCCTTGAGCTCCGCGGCGGTCTGCGCCACGGTCTTCGCGGTGTCACCGGCGCGGGCGTGGATCTCGTGCTTGATGCCCGCGAGGCGCTGCCCCGCAATCCGACCGAGCCTGTCCCGAACGTGCTCTTCCTGCGAGCGATAGGCGTCGTCTGCGTCTTCGGGGGACAGCACGCTCGGAACGACGTGCAGCAAGTGCACCGTGCCGTCATGATCGAGCGCCATTTGCTTGGCGACCTCTAGCGCGGTCAGCGAGTTCTCGTCGAAGTCGACCGGGCTCAGGATGGTGCGAAACGGATAGGGCATGCTTCCTCCTCACTCTCGGCCGAAGCGCGCGCTCGTTCTGCCGTTGGCCTGCGGCTAGCGGCCTCCGGCCCGGCCTCCCGAGACGCGATGGCGGGCACCCCGCTGCTCGGTCTGCTTGCCGCCCCGGCGGGCCGGCTTCGCCGTCGGGCGCGTGCGCCGCGAGGAATCCTCCTCTCGCTGCTCGCTCGGCACTTGAATGATTCCATAGCTGAAGATTTTGTAGAGCTCTCCGAAAGCCTGCGACATCGACAGGTCGACCGAGAAAAGAAACGCCGGGTCGGCCATGCGCGCCACCGCCAGCAGGAGGACCTCGGCGACCAGCTTCGGATGTACGTCGCGGAAGGCACCCGCCGCCACACCGCCTTCGACGATCCGTTCCAGCCCGGCGATGCGTTCGCGCTGGTGACTCATCAGCCGGCGATGGCCGGCAGGAAAGCGAGCCAGATCGTTGACGAACTGCGGGCCGGCACGGCGCGTCAAGGTGACGGCTACGTTGAGATAGTCGGTGGCCGCCGCGACCCAATCCGAAGCGGCACGCGCCGCGATCTCGCCCTCTTCACGAATCCGGGCCAGAAAGCGCTCGATGACCAATTCGAACAGGGCCTCACGGCTGGACGCCAACTGGTAGAGGGTGCGTTTGGAACAATGCAATCGCGCCGCGAGGTCTTCGGTGGCGAGATGGAGAAATCCCTCGGCCAGGAAGATCCCTTCCAGATCCTCAACGATCCGTTGCAGCCGCGGCGACACATCGGGAGCGGGGCTCTCCCGCTCTTCCGACGATTCCGGCAGACGCTGGGGACGCAGCTGCACTTGCACCTCACGTACCTCGGTCCTTTTGTATTGAGGCGAGCCCCCCGATGCAACCGTCCGACACCAGTTTCACCTTGGCAGCTCGACTCCGAGATCACGCAGGCGCCCTTCCAGCTCGGCGATCCGCACATCCTTCGGATCCGGCATCATCACCCCGTTCGCCGCCTCGGCGCGAGGTACGGTTCGATGGGGGTCGCCGACATGGATCGAGTCGCGGTCGCTCCAGCAGCCGTAGAACGGAACCCCTTCGGGCGGCGTGGGTTTGACCCAGTCGCGCACGAACTCGTCGAAAGGCCGCCCTCGCTGCTTGCGGGCCGCGCGCTCCTCGGCCCGTGCGCTTGCCGTCTGCTCGACATCCACCGAGCGCGTGCGGCCATCGTACACGACCCGGTAGATTTGCTGCGCCACCCAATCGGAGATCAGTCCCTCGCCGAGATCACGCATCACCCCCGCGGGGTCGCGCTCCAGCGGATCCCCATAGCCGCCGCCGGCGCCTTGCGAGATCATGTAGAGCTCGCCTTGCTTGACCACCTCGAACTGCATGCCCATGTGATGAGTCGAATACGTTGCCTCAGGGAAGGGGCGATCATTCATGATCGATGGGATCGTCCACTTCGACTCCTCCAACACGCGCAGCTCCGCAAACGCGTTCACCCCTTTTACCTTGCAAAGGGGATAGGTCGGCGCCCCGTAGCCACCGAACAGCCCGTAGGTGGTCGGAAACTTCGAACCCAGGCAGGTGGTCATGAAGCCGAAGGCGTCGGAGCGTCGCACCGTGCCGATGATCTGGTACCCGGTGCCGCCGCGGTACTTTCCGAACCCCTGATTGTCGCACAGCAGGCGGTGGGGAACGATCTTGACGATCGGCGTTTCCTCCTCGAGCAGCTCCTGCTCGCCGAGGTCGGTCATGGCCGCGAAGACGGGAGCGATGGCGTGCTCCCCGTCGTAGTCCTCCCGCGCGCCCCCGCTCATCCCGTTCAGATCGGCGCACAGGTTCCCGACCACTTCGCCATGCTGGTTGACGCCACCGTAGATGAAGGTGGTGATCATGTTGTACCAAGGCGCGTGCACCTTGGTGTAGCGGTGACGGCAGACGAAGATGAACTTGGGCATCGCCATCTGCATCGCCGCGAAGGCGGGGAAGATGGTCATCATGCTCTGCGCGTTCGGCGCATCAGGCGTACAGTCGAGCACCGAGCCATAATCGGTGATGACGCGCATGGGGGCGAACACCGCCTGGTTGCGCGGCAGGTCCGGCCAGACGAAGGTGAGGAACTCCTGCGCCAGCATGCCCTTGACGGTGTGGAGCACCGTATTGGTGGACCGGTTAGTGAACTGCGGGCTCGATCCGCGAAAATCGAGCTCGAGCTGGTCGCCGCGTTTACGCACCTCGAGGCAGATCTTGGTCAGGCAATTCTCCCGCAACGTGCCGTCCGCGTAGACCACCGCGCGGACGCTACCGTCGGGCCACGCCTGCAAGCGCCGTCGCACCTCAGCCTCGGTGTCTTCCAGCGTCCACCGCAGCGTCGCCATCATCGCCTCCCACGAGTACTCGCGGGCAATCTCTTCCATCCGGCCCGTGATCTTCAGGCAAGCGCTCAGCCGCGCCTTCATGTCCTGCACCTGCAACATGGGGTCGCGCACGCTGTTCTGCAGCCAGGTGATGATGTCGCGCCGGAGCGTGAAGTTCTCCCCCACCTTCACCGGCGGCATGCGAACGCCCTCCATATACGGCGACTCCGCCGCCGAGGGCATTCCGCCGGGCTCAACGGCCCCGTTTTCACCCTCGTGAACGATCACCGCCACCCAGGCGACCAACCGCTCGGCTTCGTCGAACACCGGCACGATCATGTTCTGGTCAGGGGCATGCGCGTTCCCGTAGCGCGCGTCGTTGCTCATGAAGATGTCCCCGGGCCGAACGCCGACGGTGGGCTCGTCACGCCAATACTTCATGATGTAGCGCACCACCGGCTGGCAGACGACGGAGAAGACCAGCACCCCGCCGGTGCTCGCCATCGCCAAATCGCCCGACGCCGTAAAGATGCCCGCGATCAGATCGCCCCACTTCGCGCCCGGTGCCGCCCCCGTCTGCTCGAGCTGCTCGAAGGCCTCCTGCGCAACGACTTCCAGCTTGCTGCGGAGCAAGCTGATGGTGTGGGGATCGGCGTGTTCCTGCATCGCCGCCTGCTCCAGAGACGAGCGGGGCGAAAGGGTGTGATCGGCGAGGATCTCGCGGTCGGGGCCGTAAAAGACCACCGTCTGTTCCAGAAAACGTTCCAACGTCGCATGCGCCTTGGACATGTTTCTCCCTATCTGCTTCCCGCGCTAGCGTTGCACGACATACCCGACCGCCTCGCGATCCCAGGTATCCGTAACCTGCTGACGGCGGAGACCTTCCTTCTGGAACTTGCCCGTCGAAGTCTTCGGCAACTCGCTCAGGAACTGCACGTACCGCGGCACCGCATAGTGAGGCATGCGCGCCTGACAGAAATCCAAGATCTCTTCGGGACCAGCGTTCATGTCATCACGAAGCACGATGCAGGCTTTCACCTCGTCCTCGCCGCCCGGAATCGGGGAAGCCACCGCCACCACGGCGCTCTCCGACACGGCGGGGTGTGCGTTGATGACCTGTTCGACCTCGTAGGAGGAGATATTCTCGCCGCGGCGGCGGATGCAATCTTTGATGCGGTCCACGAAGAAAAGCCGCCCCTTGGCATCAAAGCGGCCCGCGTCGCCAGTGTGGAACCAGAGATTGCGCCACGCCTCGACAGTCTTGTCGGCCATGCGGAAGTAGCCGGTCATGAAGCACGACGGCTTGGTCGGGCGCACGACGATTTCGCCCACCTCGCCAACCGGCAGCTCGTCGTCGGTGGCGGGATCGACCACCCGCACATCGAACCACTCGTCGAGCACGTTGCCGCAGCAACCTGGCTCGAGCGGGTCCTCAAGATCCGTGTAGCAGACGATGTTGGTCTCGGTCAGACCGAAGCCTTGCACGAGCTTGACGCCGAAACGCCGCTCGAAATCCGGGCCCCACTCCGCGGCGATCGGCACGGCCATCATCGCTCGCAGGCGGTGGTCGCGATCCTCGGGGGTGGGCGGCTGGCGGAAAACGAACTCCGGCATCACCCCAAGCCCGTTGGTGAGGGTGGCACGGAATTTCCGGATGTCGGCGAGCCAGCCCGACGCCGTGAATCGGCGCACGATGGCGGCCTGCGCGCCGGTGAGCAGGCAGCCGAAGGTCTGCATGAACAACCCGTTGGCGTGAAACAACGGCATGCAGACATAGTACACATCCTGCTCGCTGAGGCGCACGGTGCGTGCCAGGTTGTAGCCCAGCAGAAAGCAGTGAGCGTGTGGCATCAGCACGCCCTTGGACGGCCCGGTCGTCCCCGAAGTGTACATCACCGTCGAGATGTCGTTCGGAGCGGGCTCCTGCGTCACCGCCTCGGGGTTGCCCTCCCGCAGCAGGCTCGCGAACGGGAGCGTCGTCTTGCCCCCGAAGAGAGCCGGAGGCGTCCCTTCGTGATCCCCGACCACCACGACGACCTCGACCGAGGAAGCAGCCAGATCGATGCCCTCGAACGCGCGCGCCAGGGTCGCGTCGACCAGCAGCACGCGCGGCTCGCTGTTGCGCAGTTGGTGGTCCAGAAAGCTGCCTTTGAGCCCAGTGTTGATCGGCACGAAGATGGCGTTCAGCTTGTTGGTCGCCACCAACGACAAGAGAAGCTCCGGTCCATTCGACAGCAGAGCCAGCGCGCGGTCGCCGTTGCGGAGTCCCACATCGGAGAGCCCGAGCGCCAAGGCGCCACTCTGCTGATCGAGCTGCGAGAACGACAGCGAGCGACCTTCCTCGAAGGTCGCGAACTCTCGGTCACCGTAGCGTTCGGCCTGTCGCCGAACCGCCTCGACAACCGTCCATCGCGAGCGCGGTAAGTCCAACATTCACGCATCTCCTTGTGCTGCCCGGTCGCAATGCGGGTCTCCGGCCGCGACGTTCTCGCGGGAAACACCCGGCGGCAAGCAAGGTTTGAGATTTGTCGTCTGCATGCGTGTCCGCATCACGGTCCACCATCCTCATCCAGTCCAGCGGCGAAGCTGGCGCCCGGCCTCGACGATGGCGCGCGGGGCAACGTCCGCAGGAATCGAACCATAGAGGAGAAATTGCGGGGGAGCCGTCTTGTCGAGGACCTCGCCGGCCCAGAAGCGCCGCCCCAGACCGCCGCCGACCAGCTCGCCGCGTTGCCACAGCGAGCACAGCGCCGGCAGATCGTCGGTCTGTGCCAGGGCGATCTCGCCGTCGGGCCGCTGTGTCGGCAGGGATTCGAGCCCTTCCACGCAGACCGCTCGACGCCACCCGTACATTTCGCCGTTGCGAAGAATCGGATTGATGGCGCGCCGGTCCGCCGGCGCGGGCAGAGCACCCACGTCGATGGCCACGAAGGCGATCGGCGCCGCCCGCACCACCTGCAGGAACGAGGCGAGCTGCAAGCCGGCCTTCACCACGCCGCGCTCCGACTCGTCCCCCAGCGCCGCCGCCACCACCTTCGGGCTAGGCAGACCGAGACCCCAGACAGCCGGAGGGCGCAGAGCCGAGCCGAGCGCCAGCACCAGCTCGTTCAGAAGCTCGCCCCAAGCGCCGTCGCGGGTAAGCAACGCCGCCCAGCTCGGCTCCGTCTCGGCGCGCAGCAGCGCGGCGAGATCGACCTGGACGTGCGTGGCGGGGAAGACTCCCAGCAGCTCGCCCAGGGCCTTGCGGGCCCGGGCGGGATCCCGCCAGACGCGAGCCCCGGCCTCCGACAGGCTCTCGACCCCGCTGGCAACCCGGAGCCACACCGCTTGCTCTAACCCGGACATTGCGTTCGCCTTGGCGCGGTTGCTTGCTCGGTTACTCCTGCAGCTCGATTCCAGCCTCGCGCAGCCGTTTCTCCAGCTCCGCCACGCGCACTTCGATTGGGTTGGGCATGGTCACGCCGCGCGACACTCCGGCCGGCGTCTTCTGGGTGCGATCCCCGAGGTAGATCACCTCACGGTCATCCCACGAGCCGAAGAAGGGAAGGCCCTCCGGCGGCTCGGGTTGGACCCAAGTGCGTACGAACTCGTCGTAGGGACGCCCACGTTTCTTGCGACCCTCTCGCTCCTGGGCACGCAACCGTTCGGTCGCCTCGGCATCGACCGAGCGCGTGCGCGCGTCGTAGACGACTCGATAGATGTTCTGAGCCGTCCAGTCCGAGATCAGATCCTCACGCAGGTCAGCCATCACACTCTCGGGCTCCCGCTCCAACGGGTCGCCGAAGCCGCCGCCGGCGCCCTGGGAGATCATGTAGACCTCACCCTGCTTGACGATCTCGAACTGCATTCCGAGGTGATGCGTCGAGTACTTCGCACCCGCAAAGGGCCGCTCGTTCATGATCGCCGGTATCGTCCACTTGGCTTCGGGCAGACTCCGCATCGATGCGAAGGCATCGACCCCCTTCACCTTGCACAGGGGATAGGTGGGGGCGCCGTAGCCACCGAACAGACCGTAGGTCGACGGGAACTTGGAGCCGACGCAGGTAGTCATGAAACCGAACTCGTCGGAGCGCCGCACCGTCGCGATCACCTGGTAACCCGTACCGCCACGGAACTTTCCGAACCCCTGATTGTCGCACAGCAGGCGGTGCGGAACGATCTTGACGATCGGCGTTTCCTCCTCGAGGATCTCCTGCTCGCCGAGGTCGGTCATGGCGGCAAAGATGGGAGCGATGGAGTGCTCGCCGTCGGCATTTTCGCGCGCGCCTCCGCTCATCCCGTTGAGATCGGCGCACAGGTTACCGACCACCTCGCCGTACTGATTGGTGCCGCCGTAAATGAAGGTGGTGATCATGTTGTACCAGGGAGCGTGCACGTTGGTGTAGCGCTTGGCGCAGGCGTACAGGAACTTGGGGATCGCCATCTGCAACGCGGTGAACGAGGGGAAGAACGTCATCATGCTCTGCGCGGTAGGCGCCTCGGGAGTGCAATCGAGCGCCGAGCCGTAATCGGTGATCACCTTCATGGGCGCGAACACCGCCTGGTTGCGCGGGAGGTCCGGCCAGACGAAGGTGAGAAACTCCTGAGCCAGCATGCCCTTGAGCGCGTGTAGCTCGGTGTTGTTGGAGCGGTTGATGAACTGCGGGCTGGTGCCGCGGAAGTCGAGCTCCAGCTCTTCGCCCCGTTTGCGCATCTCGAGGCAGATCTTGATCACGCAGTTTTCCCGCAAGGTGCTGTCGGGAAAGACGACCGATCGCATGGTTCCGTCCGGCCACTCCTTCAGCCGTCGGCGCACCTCCGCCTCGGTGTCCTCGAGCGTCCAGCGCATGGTAGCGACGAGCGCCTCCCACGAGTACTCGCGAACGATCGCCTCGATCCGCTCCTTGATCTTGAGGCAGGTGCTCAAGCGGATCTTCATGTCTTGAATCTGCATCATCGGATCGCGCACGCTGTTTTGCAGCCAGGTGACGATATCGCGACGCAGGCGGTACTTTTCGCCGACCTTCACCGGCGGCATGCGCACGCCCTCGACGTAGACCGATTCGGCGGCCGACGGCATACCGCCCGGCTCGATCGCGCCGTTCTCGCCTTCGTGCACGATCACCACCGCCCAGGCCATCAGCTCTTCGCGGTCGTTGAACACCGGCACGATCATGTTCTGGTCGGGCAGATGAATGTTGCCGAAGCGTGGGTCCGTGCTCATGAACACGTCGCCCGGGTGGACGCCGACGGTGGGCTCGTTGACCCAGTATTTGACGATGAAGCGGATGATCGGTTGGCAAACCACCGAGAAAATCAGCACCCCGCCCGCGCTGGCCACGGCCAGGTCACCCTCCGCCGTGAAGATGCCCGCAATCAAATCACCCCACTTGGCACCAGGGGCCGCGCCGGTCTGCTCGAGTTGATCGAAAGCCTCTTCCAGCGTCACCTCGAGCTTGCTGCGCACCAGACTGATCTCGTGCGGGTCGCGATGCACACCCATCGCGCGTTCTTCCAGCGCCGTGCGCGGCGCGAGCTTGTGGTCGGCAAGGATGACACGGTCCGGCCCGTAGAAGGCCACCGTTTCATCCATGAACTGTTCGAGCTTGCTCTTTGCTGCTCCGTTTGAAGCGGCCATGAACCGTCCTCCTGCTTCGCTTCGCTCAGCTCTCGGCGCTGTGATCGACCATCCACACTTCGCGCCCGCTTCCCAGCTCAAAGCGCCAGCCGGGCTCGACGACGAACGTGGTGTGGGGCGCCTCGACGATAGCGGGCCCATCTACGCGCGAACCGGGCGACAAGTCCGTCCACTTGTAGACCGACGTCTCCACGCCCTCGGCCTCGTCGGGGAAGTGGCAGGTCCTGCTGCCGACCGGCTTCGGCCGCGTCTCTTTCCCGTTCCCGCTGGGCCGGAGAGAGACGGTTTCTCCCGCCACCCACGAAAGCACGCGCACCGCAACGATCTTGATGCCGGCTTCGGGCGCGGCGGCGCCTTCTCCGAAACGTTTCGAGTAGGTCTCGCTGAAGACCTCGATCATCCGCAGGATGTCGTCGACGCCTTCGAGACGCTTGACGGGGCTCAGCACGCTCAGCTGCACGAGCTGGTTGCCGTAACGCATGTCGAACTCGACCTGGTGCTGGATGATCCCGTCGGGAAATCCCTGGCGCATCAGATCCTCGCGTCCACTCGCCTCGAGCTCGACGATCATCTGGTTCACTTCCTTGACGTCGAGCATGATCTCGCGCGTCAGGGGGTTGTAAACGACCAGGTAGGCCGAACGCTCGTGGATGTGGAGCTGCCCGAGGTTGGCGGCGCCGAGGGCGGAGAACACCGAGGAGAACGGCGGGATCAACACGCGCGTCGCCCCGAGGGCGCGGGCGAAGCCGCAGCAGTGCACCGGGCCGGCGCCGCCGTACGACAGCAAGGTCACACGCCTCGGGTCGAAGCCGCGCGTCGAGACCTCCTTGAAAATGGCGTCGGCCATACCGGTGTCGACCTTGCGTTTGATCAGCTTGGCGGCCTCCTGCACCGAGATGCCGAGTGGCTCGCCGATGTTCTCCTCGATGGCGAGCTCGGCCAGCATCGGGTCGAGCTCGAGGCTGCCGGCGGCGTAGTACGAGGGGTCGAGGTAGCCGAGCACCAGGTCGGCGTCACTCACCGTCGGCTGTGTTCCGCCTCGGCCGTAACAGGCCGGCCCGGGATCCGACCCCGCCGAGTCGGGTCCGACCTCGACCGTCCGCCACAGTCGATCGTAGCGCGCAATCGACCCGCCGCCGGCACCCAGTGTCCGCAGGTACACCATCGGCGTCGACACCAACCAGCGATCGATGACGGGCTGGAAATCGTAGATGAAGGTGCCGGTCGACTGCATGATCCCGATGTCGAACGAGGTGCCGCCCATGTCGGTCGCCACCACCAGCGGGATGTCGTACTCGCGCGCCAGGTGCTGCGCCGCCGCCAGGCCTGCCACCGGGCCCGAATGAATCGTCTGCAGGGCGTGGGTCGACTCGATCGATGCCATGCCGGCGGTGTTGTGGATCATCAGGACGGGCTTGCGGTAGTTGCGGTCACGCAGCGCGTCTTCCAGATTCCCGAGCGAGTAGAACATCTGCTCGTGCAGGAAGCCGCAGATGACCGCTGCCATCGTGCGCGCGTACTCCGACTTGCGCCGCGAGATCCGGTGGCTGAGAATGACGGGAAATGAACCGAACAAGCTCGACGGGTACTCGTCGCGGATAATCTCCTCGATCTGCTCTTCGTGAGCCGGGTTCACCACCGAGTTGACCAGCGCGACGACGAAGGTTTGCGCACCCTGGTCGACGAGGCGGCGGATCTTCGCGCGAACGTCGTCGACGTTCAGCGGCAGCAGTACCTCGCCGCGCGCGTCGACGCGCTCTTGAATGCCCACCACCAGGTTGCGCGGAACCAGGGAGTCGGGCCGCGTGGCGCGAGGCAGGTCCACCTGCAGGTGACGAGGAAGTCCGTCGCCGTAGCCGCGGCCACGACTGAGCTTGATGCCGCACTCGAACCCCATCGTCACCAGCACCCCCATCCGCGGCCCGCGCCGTTCGATGAGGGCATTGGTTCCGAGCGTGGTCCCGTAGCGGACCGAGTCCACGCTTCCCAGCACGTCTTCGACCGGAACGGTCACCTCTTCCGCGGCCCGTCCGACGGCATCGAGAAAGCCGAGAGCAAGGTTGTGGTGCGTGGTGAGCGACTTGGCCTCGACGTGCCTACCGTCCCATTCCAGGAAACAGTCGGTGAACGTGCCCCCGATATCGACCGCTAGACGCCGCATGTGCCTTCCTCCTAGACCCCGATCCGGCTAGGCGCTCTCGCCCCACCGTCGCTTGAGGTCGTCAATGTCCAACTCGATGTCCCGCGTGGGCGGGTGCCCGGGAGGCAGGTACTCGGTCTCGACCTGAGTGCCACATCCCGGACAGTAGTACTCGAGGATGCGGCACCACTTCGGGTCGGGGGCGAAGGTGAACCGGTACTGATCGGGGTCGAGGATGGGCCGGTGGATCTCGCGCGGGTCGCGGTCATAGACGAGCAAGCCGCGCTTATAGTTGTCGCGCGCGGGTCCGAGATCGCGCTCGCAGCGTCGGCAGCGCCAGCGCTCGTGCTCGAGATCGATTTCAAGGTACTCGGTGATGGCGACGTGCATGTGAAGCTCCTTTTCCTTAACGTGACAGGCGAATCCCGAGATCGGTGTCGGCCCATTTCCAACCCGACGGAACGACGCAGCTCCAGTACGCCGACTCGATCACACAGGGTCCCGGCCCAGACATGCCGGGCGAGAACCCGGCGGCATCGACCACACGAACGCGGGCCTCGCGGCCGCCCATCACAGCACTGCGCTCGGCATCGCCGACGCTCGGCTCGTGGCCGCGCTCCGGAGTGGGAAAATCGCTGCGACCGCTGCCGCGGGCGGTGACACGGTAGTCCAAGACCATGCGACCGTTGCTACTCACGAGGGCGCTCGGCAGGCTCGAGGACTCGTCCAGCTCGTACTCGACACCGTTGGCCTCGCTGCGCAGGCGTTTCGAACCGACCCCATCTGAGCCCGAGATTCCCTCGCCGAACATGTCTCGCTCGGTACGCTCGCGCAGCCCCTCGAGCGCGTGTTGCCACCCCGCGGATGCCACCGGAGAGCTGAGTAAAGTGCGGTACTCGTGCGCCAGCTCGGCGAATCCGACGCCGAGGGCGCTGAAGCTCGCCGATGCCGGCGGGATGATGAGCTGGCGCAGGCCGACCCGTTCCGCCACCAGACAAGCCAGCAGCGGGCCCGATCCGCCGTAGGGAACCAGAACGACCCCCTCAGGCGACCACGATCGCTTCTCGAGAACCCCGCCGATGTCGGCCGCCAGCTGCGTGGCGAACGCATCGATCATCGCCCACGCTCCGGCGGTCGGCCCGGCCAGGTCGAGCGGCCGGGAGATTTTCTCGTTGACCGCTTTTTCGGCCAGGTCGGGGCGCAGCTCGATGCTGCCCCCGGCAAACCGGCTGGGAGCGAGATAGCCGGCAAGCAGGGCCGCATCGGTCAAGGTGGGGTCCTCACCACCGCGCCCGAAGCACGCCGGCCCCGGCAGAGCGCCCGCGCTGTCGGGGCCGATCTTGATCTCCCGCTCTTTCACCCGGAAGACCGAGCCGCCGCCAAGAGCGGCCGTGCGCAGGGCGGGGAAAGAGAAGCTGAGCGGCAGGCCGTGAACCGAGCCGAAAAGGTCGACGATCGGCCGCCCGTCCTCGACAACGCCGATGTCGGAGCTGGTACCGCCGACATCGACGGTGATCATGCGCTGAACCTGGCACGACCGGGCAAGCGCGGCCGCGCCCGAAAGGCCGCCCATCGGGCCCGAGTCCAACGTCTTGACCGAGGTCGTCTTGGCGACTCGGCCGCAGCCGCCGTCATTGCGCATGATGCGGAGCGGCTGAACCACGTGGTGCTCCCGCACCCATCCCTCCGCGTGGTACAGAAAGCGCGCCATTTCGCGGTGCAGGAAGCCGTTCAGCACCGCGGTTGCGGTGCGCCGGGCGTCGTCCGGGTCGGCGCACAGCTCACGCGAGAACAGCACCGGCACCGCCCCCAGCAGATGAGCCGGGACCAGCTTCATGTAGCGACGCTTGAACTCCTGCTCACCCTGTCTTCCCCAAGGTTCCGGCAGGGAGACGACCAACCATTGCGCCCCGCGGGCGAGCAGCTCGCGGATCGATGCGAGGATGATACCGTCGAGCTCAGCGCTGCCGGCCTCGCCCAGATGGATGCCGGTGACCCGGTCCCCGACGAGAGCGTCCATCAGCTCGGGTGCCTGTCGATGCAAACCGTAGGCGTCGGCGACGCCTTCGGGGCCGACGATCAAGCCGACCCGTACGCCCTTCTGCACCAACAAAGCGTTGGTGCCCGATGTCGTCGAGTAGCGAACCTCCTCGACGCGGCGGAGCATCTCGGCCTCGTTGGGCAGGCCGGCCGCTTGGGCCAGGCTGCGAAACACGTCGACGAAGCAGCGCATCAGGTCGTACGGCGTGGTGAGGACCTTGACGCTCCACACCTTGCCGTCGGCGAGCAGGCAGCCGTCCGTGAAGGTCGAGCCGTTGTCGATTGTAGCTGTCCAAGTCATGGTATTGATCACTCCCTACCAGGGCTCCGGCCGCCGGAACTCCGGCGGCCGGGGCCGGCCACGATACCCGTCTCTGCGACCCGGCGTGATCAGACGCCGTGGCTCTTCAACGCATCCGGGCTGCACCACTCGGTGAACACTTTGGGATCGTCGACGCTGATCTGGTGTCCTCCGTAGATCTCCTTGACCTGCTGCAGCATCGTGGTGGTGCCGCTCTGGATGTCCTGGTTGATCACGTGCGTCCATGACCAGTACGGTTCGCCCTTGTCGGGCCACTGGCCCGACTTGTTCTGGTAGAGGTCGAAGGCTCCTTCCCACTGCTTCCACAGCTTTCCCTGCCGATCGTAGGAGGACATCGTCAACGGGGTGAGGGTACGGGCATCGAACCAAATCCGCTTGCGGCCGTAGGGCGAGCGCGGGTACTTCACCGGCTCCAGGTCGACGATGTAGACCTCGGGGACCAGCTCCATGCGGCAGCGGAAGTACTTCTTGCCGGTCTTGCCGCCGCAGCGCTTGTGGTACCAGTTGGGCTGATCGCCGTCCCAGTTTGACGACACCGCCTGGATCAGCGGCGCCTTGCCGACCAGCTTGAAGTTGCCCCAGGTGAGCACCGGGTCGCCGGTCATCCACGCGTCCGTGAGGAAGAAGTTGGAGCCCGGCCACAGAGGATCGAAGCGTTGATCGGTCGGGAAGGTGCGGATGCGCTTGAACTGCGGCAGATAGCCGTAGAAGGTCGGGAACAGCGTCTGGTCGTACGGCCAGATGTTGAGATAACCGGTACCTGCCTGGTCGACCGGGTAGGTGAGGAAGATGGTATTGAAGCGCAGTTTATCCTCGTACTGTGGCAGGTAGGGGTGCGGGTCGAGAACGAGGCGCCCGACCGGCATGTACTCGATGAACAGATACTGGTAGTGGTACTGCTCGTTGCCGTCGGAGTCCATGTCCCATTCCTCGACGGGGTAGAAGGACGCGTCGTGGCGGCCCCAGCTCATGGTGTGTCCGAGCAACACCTCTTGGGCCGTCTTCGGTTCGGGGAAGGGGTTGCCGCCGATCCACGGCTTGCCTTCCTTGGTCCAAGCGTTTCCCTTGCTGTCGGTGACGGCGAGGCCTTTGTTCCTGAGCGTTGCCTCGAGATAGATCTTGGGATTGAGGCGTTCCATGTTGGTGGTGGTCTCGACCAGGTCGACGAGACGCCCGTCGTTCTTGATCTGGGTGTACGTGAAGGGATCGAGCAGGTCCTTCACGATATCGACGTTCTCGGCGCTCAGCACGTCGCCGGCCTTCAGCTTGCCCTTGGTGTAAGCGTCCAAGGAGAGCAGCTCGGGCGGATAGGCGGCGCTCACGTCCCCGGTCCGACCGATCACGTCCCAAAGTGGCGAGAGCACGCCCGCCGCGAGAACCCCTTTGGCCACCTGACTCATGAAGTGGCGCCGGGTCCATCCATCCGTGTATTTGAGCAAGTGCATCGTCGGCCTCCTTTACGTTGCTAGATTGCGTGCCATGGAATCAAAACTTGTACGTCGTCTTGAAGAAGATCTCGTCGAACGAGGCGAGCGGCCCGAAGATGTCGTGGCTGCCGCCCTGGAAGTAGTTGTAGTAGAGGTCGAACTGCAGATAGTCGCGCGGCTTGTACAAGATGCCGGGTTGCAACCAAGTGCCGACGCTGCTGGTGACGTCCATCACGAGGCTGTTGTCGAGGCGGATGCGGTTGCCCCACAGCCCCTGCTGCATCGCGATGCCGATGAGCTGGAAGTTCGACTCGCCCTGGGCGGGCTCGTAACGGTTGAAGAAGTCGCTGCGGCTCTTGAACCAATATTCGAGCACGACGAAGGCGGAGGGGATGCGCCGGTTCCACTTCACCTGCTTCTCCATCTCGATCGCCATGTTGAGCTCGCCGACCCGCTTGGGCGTAACGCTGAGGCCCGGGGTAGTGAAGGCCTTGCTGGGCGTATAGGTGCCTTCGAGCTTGAATAGGTTCCCGTTGATGAGCTGGGCGCCGGGGAAGGTGTGGATCGGCTGCACATAGTACGAGGCCGATCCGCCGTAGATGAACTCGCGCGGGTACTGCCGGGTGACGACGCCGTCGACCGGCGTACTGCGCAGGAAGTTGTCGAGCGCCACCGGGTCCCCCAACAGGGCGGCGGGCACGGAAAACGGTGGCGTCATCAACGTCGTCGCAATGTCCGGAACGCTCAGGCGCGCCGTCTTGGCGGCGCTGACGAAGTCGCCCAGCGAGTTGAAGCCGCGGTTGGGATCGACGATGAACGGCGACCCGGGGACCGCATTGGGTCCGTACGCCGGGGCAAACGAGAACACGCCGAGCGTGTTCGGCGTGCTCACGAAATTGGCGGTGAAGTCGACGTCGAACACCGTCGCCTTCGCAACGCCGCCGTACACCAGCTTGTGCCGCGCCTGGGCGATGTTCGCACCATCGTTGAGGATCACCTGCGACGGCAGGATGTTGTAGGAGCCCCCGGCGGCGGGGAGAATGAAGGGCTCGAAGTCCGGACTGATGAACGCGCTGACGCTGGTGCCGCTCACTCCCTCGGTGACCTTGGGGATCTCGTAGGTCAGGTGGGCGGTCCACATCCCGATACGCTCGTCGGCGTACTCGTTGCCGATCACATCGAAGATCGAGTGACGGCGCAGGTCGAGCGAGTTCACCGCATCGAGCGAGCGCAGGAAAAGGGCCGTACCCCACGCGATCTGCTGCTTTCCCAGGCGCAGCTTCCACGGGCCCTTGCGCAGGTCCGCGAACACTTCCTTGGCGTCGAGCACGTACTCGTGAGTGCCGACCGTCTGGGCCATCCACCCGTTGCCCGGATAGCGCCCGCCGTTGCGCCCGCCGAAGAGGTTCACCTCCTTGAGCGAGCCGTCCACTTCGGGGCCGAGGTCGACGTAGAGCCGGGGCTGGGCGAACAGGCGCGCGCTGTCGAGCCCGAGCGCGGTCGCCAAGCTGTTGTCGAGCGAGTAGTCGACGAGCGACTCGCCCCGGTAGGCCATCTGGTTCCAGGTGTTGCCGTCGCTCGACAGATCGTGCGCGTTGTAGGGGCTCGACCGCCCGGAGGTCGAGAATGCCCAGTCGGCCTGCAAGAACGAGGCGATCGAGAGGTTTCCCCCGGCCACCCGTGTCGAGACCTGCGCCTGGACCGTGCCCGAGGTCCAGAGCAGGGCGGCGGCCAGAAGCACGCCGCCGGCAACGAGCCGTGCACCGAATCGTTTCGTCGCACCCATAATTTCCCCCTTTCCTGTCGTTTTGGAGCCCCTGTTCCCCGAATCCATGAACGATCTCTCACGCGTGACGCATCAGACGAACTCGACCCAAGAACTTCGGTTTGAGCAGAACCACTTCGAGAGGCACCACGATCATGGCCATGATCGCGTTGAACGCCATCGTCAGAACGAGCATGAAGCCGAGATCGGAGAGGAACTTCAGCCCCGCCATGAAGTACCAGGGGAGCACCCCCAGGGTGATCGTGGCAGCCACGAACAGGGTGGCCTCGCCGGCGGTGTCGATGGCGCGCTCGCTGGCAGCGGTCACGTCGCCATCGGCGGCCACCTGGTACTCGTCGCAGATCCGACTCAGGAGGTAGATGCCGTAATCGATTCCGACCCCGAGCCCGATGGCGTTGACGGGAAGGGTGTTAAGATCCAGGCCGATCCCCTTGAAGTACATCACCATGCCGGTGAAAAACTGTGACAAGAGGAGCGGGACGAGCAGCACGCAGGCGGCGACGAGGGAGCCGTAGGTTATGGCGGAGATCGCGAAGATGCCCGCGAGCAAGTACACCAGGATGCGAACGTCCGCCTCGCGAACGACCTCGTCGGTAACGTACTGGAGGGCGACGGGCCCGGCTCCGAGCTTGACGTCGAACTCCTTGGTGCCTTTGTCGAGCAACGGACCGAGGGCCTTGCGCACCGCGGCCATCGCCTTTTCGACCGTGGTGTGCTTGAGGTCCTTGTACCAGAGGATGACGTCGCCGCTCTTCAGCTCGTAGTCGACCACGCGGCTGAGGTTACGGACGCTGGAGCCGAAGGTGAGAACGCTGATCGTTCCGCCGACGGCGGCATTGGTGTGATCGACCGGCAGCCACTTCGGATTGCCGCCGTTGATGAGCGCGTTGGCGGGCGCCATGAGGTCGGCGATCGACAGCGTTGCCGCCGCGCCGTCCATGTCGTCGATCCGGTCCTGGAAGTGCGACATCGACTCGCTGAGGGCCGCGGTGCGAACCGCCTGGTTCACCTTCCCCTCCCAGATGACGTTCAGGAAGGTGGTTCCGGCCAGCGAGTGGTTGATCTCACGCTCGGCGAGGTTGAACGAGTGTTGCGGAAACAGAAGCGGGCTGCCGACCTCGACGTTCCCCACCGGCCGCTTCTCCGAGTAGTAGAACGCGAACACGCCGGAAAGGACGACGAAGATCGCCGAAGCAGCGCGCCATTGCGGGCTGATAGTGCGGGCGAATATTCGCTGCAACGGACTGATCAGGCGCGTGCTCAACGACGGGGCCGTGCGGGTGATGAAGATGCTCACGTCGCGCGGTGGCGGTAGCACCGCGAGCAGCACCGGGGTGAGCAGCTCGATGGCGGGAATCAGGAGCATCGACCAGGTTCCATACAGAATCGCCATCTTCTTCAGGAGCGGCACCGGAACGAACCAGACGAAGTACAGCCCGAGCGCGTCGCAGATGATGGCCAGGAGCGCCGGGGCGAACATCGCCTCGAGCGACGAGCTTGCCGCGGTCAGCTGGTTTCCCTGCTCGTACAACGTCTCGTAGTAGCGCCGCGTCATCTGCACCGAGTGGCTCAAGGCACGCGCGGTCAGGAGAACGGGAATGACCAGGGTCATCGGATCGATGTTCAGCCCCAGCCAACCGCCCGCGCCGACGCCCCAGATGGTGGCCACGGTGGCGGCGATCAGCGGCGTGGCGGCGCCGGTGAACGAGCGCATGTAGTCGAAGTGCATGACGCCGATGATCAGAAGCGAGGCGATGAAGATCCACAGGGCCTGCCGGCCATAGAGGTACACCCAGCCGACGAGCATCACTCGACCGGCAGCCACCACTTCGTAGTTGCTGTCGCTCTCCTTCGAGATGAGGTCGTTGACCTGGTGAAATACCTGCTCGTAGTCGGCGGTCCCTTCGCGGAAGCCGACCTCCACCAGCGCGGCCTTCTCGTCCTTCGAGACCAGGATGCCGGAAACAGCCTTCGCCTCTCGCGCTCGCCGCCGCACTTCGTCCGCGTCCGTCTGCGTCTTCGGCGCGACGTCCTCCATGACGGGAAGCGACATCACACCCCGCGGAGTCGCCTTGGTCATGCGGATCTTCGGCGAGGCAATCGAAATGACGTGCTCGTGGTCGACGCCGGGGATCAGGTCCACCGCCTGGGTGAGACGAAAGACCTTCGCCAACCCATCCGGCGTGTAGATGCTCCCCTCCTTGGCTTTGACGAGGATTTGGACGAGCAACGGGTTTCCGAAGTTCAGATAGCGACGGAAGACGTCGGTGATCGCGTTGTCCGTCGGGACGAAGTCCGAGAAAATCGTATTGACGGTCACGTGCGTCAGTCCGACGGAGAAGAACACCGTCAGGACGGCACAGATCAGGAGGTAGACCCAGCGGCCACGGATGAACAGGTCAGTGGCCCGGGACGACCAGCGTTTGCCTTCTGGTTTCGTCTCTTCCATGGCTCACTCTGCCTGCAGATTGATCTTGCCGCCCCACACGTCACCCTGCCCCGCGATCAAGACTTCGCCATCCGGCTTGGCGATGATCCCCGAATACCAGCCGACACGCGTCGGGTTGTTCTCCCACTTGCGCCAGTCCCAGGTTCCTCCCTGGTCCGTACCGACCAGCACGAAACCCGCGCTGGTGGCGGCAACCCGATCGTCGCCGAGGCAGCTCAGACCGTACATGTCGGGCTTGTCCGGCAGGTGCGTGTCCTTCCAGCCCGACGACAGGTCGCCGATCATCACCAGGCCGGCCTGGCCGGCGGTGACCAGAGACGAGCCGCAGTGAGCGATGGCGAACAGCGACTCGTCGCCGTACTGCTTCTCCTCCGCGACGGCGCCATCCTGGATCTTCAGCACTGTGCCGCGCTCCCCCACCGCAACGGCGGTGGTGTCGTCGAGGAATAACACGTCGTAGAGGTGGGGCCCGTCCCACTCCGCCCACCGCGTCGGCACCTTGCGCCAATCGTTCGAGCCAGCCGGTCGATCCCAAATCGTCCCGAAGGCGCCGACGGCGAGAAACTCGCCCTTGCCGCTCGCCGCGACCGCAAAGAGCCGCTGGGTCTCCTTCACGTCGCGCGGCGTCCACTGGTCGGCGCCGGCAGCCGCTTCCCAGATCGCCCCTTCCTGTCCGACGACCACGCCCGCCCCCGACGGAGCGAAGGCCACGTCGAGCGGAACCCGGGTGACCGTCGAGGCCACGCGCGTCCATTCGCTCGCGCCGTGCCGCCGGACGAGAATTCCCGGACTGCCGACAGCCCACAAATCGTCGCCGCGGCGCGCCAGACCGAAGATCCAAGCCCGCTCGCTGGCAGCGCCCTCACCCTTCAGATGCATCTTGGCCACCGGAAGAGCCGCGTCGCCGAAGCTCGGCGCCGAGGGGAGACCGATCAGCAGCAACGCCAGCGCCGCCGAAAGCACCCTCCGGGCGTGCGCCTCGTCGCACCGAGCCGGAGCGCCCATTCGCGCCGCGTGATCCGCCCCCGCATTAGCGCTGGTTTCGACGTAACCCCGTTGAGACATGAACCGCATTTGACACATCCCCTTTGCAACGGTCCCGAGGGTACTCAGATGTTGCAGCTAGTACCGTAAGCCGTCGCGATCCGCCAAATGAATTCGCCTCATGTTGCGGAGACGTGCCAATAAGGCACGGTGGCGACTTTGATGCCATGACGACGCCGGGGCGCCGCCGCAGGTCCATCAGGATGTAGCGTAATGATCTGTGTGTCGAGTAGCCATACCGCTGCCGCGGCATCGGCCTTTCGGGCCCGCCGCGGCCCG
>Ga0316624_10000112_pt1 | contig 22974 bp, 23 predicted proteins | sample OWC_Aug_N3_C1_D5_FD_207657 | JGI IMG/M metagenome (GOLD analysis project Ga0316624, IMG submission 207657) | Wetland soil microbial communities from Old Woman Creek delta, Ohio, United States - OWC_Aug_N3_C1_D5_A | ecosystem: Environmental > Terrestrial > Soil > Wetlands | place: USA: Ohio... | reverse complement strand
AGAGCAACGGCGGCCTCCGGAATCCCGGATGGCCGGCGCTATGACCGTGCTTTTGGAACGATTGGTTCAGGTCAGGCCGCCTTACGCAGAGGCGCGAGCGGGGCTTTGTCCTCCAACAACGAGGGGCGGTCAGCCGCGCCCTCGGCCCGCTCGGAAGGCCTCGACGATGTCGATGGCGGCCCGGATGGCCGCGTCTATATCCAAATGCGTGGTATCGAGCAAGTGCGCATCCGGCGCTTGTCTTAACGGCGCGGCGGCGCGGTGGCTGTCGCGCTCGTCGCGCTTGCGGATGTCGGCCAAAACGGCGGCCTCGTCGATCGGGCGCCCGGCAGCCTGATACTCCTTGGCGCGACGGCGGGCGCGCACTTCCGGGCTGGCGGTGACGAAGATTTTCACGTCGGCTGCGGGGCAGATGACGGTGCCGATGTCGCGGCCGTCGAGCACCGCGCCTGGCGGCGCGGCGGCGAAATCGCGCTGAAACGCCAGCAGCGCGGCGCGCACCTCCGGGATGGCGGAAACGACGGAAGCCGTCTCGCCCACGGCGTGGCTCTTGAGGATGACCTCGTCGAAGGAGACGGGATCGAGCGCCTTGGCGGCGGCGACCGCGGCGGCGGTATCGCTTGCGCTGCGGCCGACGTCGAGCACGGCTTTCGCGACGGCGCGGTAGAGCAGCCCGGTGTCGAGATGGCGCAGGCCGTAATGGGCGGCGAGCTTCTTGCCGAGCGTGCCCTTGCCGGAGGCCGCGGGCCCGTCGATGGCGATGATCACTTTCTTATCCCTCCCCTAAAAGGGGAGCGTCGGCGAGCGAAGCGAGCCGGGGTGGGGTCATTTCGCAAGCACCCTCACCCGGCCGGCTTCGCCGGCCACCCTCCCCCGCAAGCGGGGGAGGGATAAGAAGCGCCGGCGCTATACTGCTCATGCCAAATCCGCCCCCAACCCGCGCATCAATTCGACGAAGCCGGGGAAGCTGGTGGCGATGAAGGCTGAATCGTCGATGCGCACGGGCTGCTCGCTGGCGAGGCCCAGCACCAGCGCCGACATGGCGATGCGGTGATCCATGTGGGTTAAGACCTCAGCCCCCCCGGCGACCGCAGGCTTACCGGTGACGATCATGTCGTCGCCCTCAATGGCGACCTCGACGCCGTTGGCGCGCAGCATGTCGGCGGTCGCCGCCAGGCGATCGCTCTCCTTCACGCGCAGCTCCTGCAAACCGCGCATGCGCGTTGTCCCTTCGGCGAAGGCGGCCGCCACCGCCAGGACCGGATATTCGTCGATCATCGACGGCGCGCGCGCGGCCGGCACCTCGACGCCTTTCAGCGCCGAGGCGGTCACGCGCAGATCGGCGACCTCCTCGCCACCGTCGTCGCGGGTGGCCAGCGATTCGATCTTGGCGCCCATCTCGCGCAGCGTCGTATAGAGCCCGGTGCGCAGCGGATTGGTCATCACCGCTTCCAACATGAGATCCGAGCCGGGCACGATCAGCGCCGCCACCAGCGGAAACGCCGCCGAGGACGGATCGGCCGGCACCACCACATTCGCCGGCTCCAGCTCGGGCTGGCCTTGCAGCGTGATGCGGCGGCCGCGCTCGCCATGCGGCTTGCTGACGATCTTGGCGCCGAAATGCTTGAGCATGCGCTCGGTGTGGTCGCGGGTCGCTTCCGCCTCGATCACCGTGGTTTCGCCCGGCGCCGCCAGGCCCGCGAGCAGCACCGCCGACTTGAGCTGGGCCGACGGCACCGGCGATTCATAGACGATCGGCATCGGATCGCGCGCGCCTTGCAGCGTGAGCGGCAGCCGGCCGCCTTCCGCCTGTTCGATCACGCGCGCGCCCATGCGCTCCAACGGATCGAGCACGCGCCGCATCGGCCGCTTGCGCAAGCTCGCGTCGCCGTCGAAGGCGGCGGTCACCGGCGCGCCTGCGACGGCACCGATGGCGAGCCGCACCCCAGTGCCGGAATTGCCGAAATCGAGCGGGCCGGCCGGCGAGGTGAAGCCGCCGACGCCGACGCCATGGATGCGCCAGATGCCGTCGGTGCCGCGCTCCAGGCGGGCGCCGAGCGCGCGCATGGCTTGCGCCGTGTGCAGCACGTCTTCGCCTTCCAGGAGGCCGGCGACGGTGCTCTCGCCCACCGTGAGCGCCCCCAGGATGAGCGCGCGGTGCGAGATCGACTTGTCGCCCGGCACCCGCGCGCGGCCCTGCAGGGGGCCGCCCCGGCGGGCGGTCAGCGGCGTCAAAACGGCGGTGTCCACGGGGCCATCCTTAACAATCAGCGCCCTCCTACCACGCGCCGAGCGAGCCCGTCATCCCGGCGCCGCCGCCTTAAACCGGCCCATTTCCCGCTATTGACAGGGCGCGCGCGACTAGCCAAGTGAAGCACCGATTTATCGACTTTTCGAGGAACCTTGACCGTGGCGAAAGCTGATCTCGGTACCAAGCGCGTTTGCCCCGACACCGGGCGCAAGTTCTACGACCTCAACAAGACGCCCGTGATCTCGCCCTATACCGGCAAGGTCGTACCGATCGCCGCAACGCCGGCGCGGGCGCGGCCCGAGCCGGTGGCACCCGTGCGGCCGGCGCCGGTGGTGGAAGCCGAGGTGGTGGCGCCGGAGACGGCCGACGTCGAGATCGTGTCGCTGGAAGACGCCGACGCCGAAGCGCAAGGCAAGAAGCCGGCGGTGGCGGAAGGCACCGTGGCGGCCGGCGAGGAGGAAGAAGTCGAGATCGACGAGAGCCTCGACGACGCGGCCTTCATCGAGGAGGAAGAAGAAGGCAATCCCGATGTGACCGACATCATCGGCGAGGGCATCGAGAAGGAAGAAGAACAGTAATCGGAAGTCGGGCTTCGGGCGTCAGGAAGATCGGTTTGCTTCCTTCCTGATTGCTGATACCTGATTGCTGATCCCAGGAGGGGCCATAGCTCAGATGGGAGAGCGCGTGAATGGCATTCACGAGGTCGGCGGTTCGATCCCGCCTGGCTCCACCAACCTTCGCGGCCTTCGGCCGCTTCGGTTGGCAAGCCAGCCTTCGCTCCGCGAAGGTTGCCCGTCGTAGCCCGAAGGGCGAAGACGGGCTAAAATTGCTCGATGAAATATGTTTATCTTCTTGAAAGCGTCAATTTTCCCACCGAAACATACATCGGTCTAACCGACGACTTGCGGAAACGCCTCGCCGCGCACAATAGTGGCCAAGCGCTTCATACTAAAAAATTCAAGCCTTGGCGGCTTGTAACTTACGTTGCGTTTTCTGAGGAAAACAAGGCGGTCGCATTCGAACGCTACCTCAAATCATCGTCGGGCCGGGCCTTCGCAAAGAAACGTCTTCGATAGGCCGCCCAAATCGGGGCGGCTCTTTTTGTTGCGCGAAGCGCACGCGTTTTAACCAACCCTTTGGTTCAAAGTGTTGGACACCGCTAATGGCCCATTAACGCGGTACGCTTCGTTCAAGGGGGCGGTCTGCTGCTTGTTCGAGTAGCACGCGGTGGCCAACCAGGCGGCTCTTGTCGCTACTGACAAAGCCCGAGACGTCGTTGCATGATGAGGCCAGCCGGGGAGAAACGACAATGCAAGGCAAGATCGCGCTCGAGGAACACTTCGCCATCGAGGCGACGCTGGGCGACTCGCAGGTGTTCGGTTCGCACGTCTGGGAGAAGCTCGGCCCGCGCCTGCTCGACGTGCAGGACATGCGGCTGAAGGAAATGGACAAGCACGGGATCGAGATGATGATCCTGTCGCTCAACGCGCCGGCGGTGCAGGCGATCCATGACGTCAAGCGCGCGATCGCCGTGGCGCGGCAATCCAACGACGCGCTGGCCGGCGAGATGCGCAAGCGGCCCGACCGCTTTGCCGGTTTCGCCGCGCTGCCGATGCAGGACCCGGAGGCGGCCGCGGCCGAGCTCACGCGCTGCGTCAAGGAGCTCGGCATGGTAGGCGCGCTGGTCAACGGCTTTTCGCAGGCCGGCACGTCCGACAACGTGCTCTACTACGACCTGCCGCAATACCGACCGTTCTGGCGCGCGGTCGAGGCGCTCGACGTGCCGTTCTATCTGCACCCGCGCAATCCGCTGCCGAGCTGGACGCGGCAATACGACGGACACAACTGGCTGCTCGGTCCGAACTGGGCGTTCCACGCCGAAACCGCCGTGCACGCGCTGCGGCTGATTGGCAGCGGGCTATTCGACGAATGTCCGAATTTGAAAATCGTGCTCGGCCACATCGGCGAAGGGATCCCGATCTATATTTGGCGCATCGACGGCCGCAATGGCTGGATGCAGGCGCGGCACAGCTACGCCGCCAAGCACGGCGTCGGTCACTATTTCCGCAAGCATTTTCATCTCACGACGTCGGGCAATTTCAGCACACCAGCGCTCGTCAACGCCGTGACGGAAATGGGCGTCGGCCGCGTGATGTTCTCGGTCGACTGGCCGTTCGAGGCGGTGGAGGAAGCCGCGGCCTGGTTCGACCGGGCCGAGATCGGCGAGGCCAACCGCGGCAAGATCGGCCGCACCAATGCGATCGAGCTGTTCAAACTGAAGGTGAGGTGAGCCGTCATCCTGAGGTGCGAGCGAAGCGAGCCTCGAAGGATGAACGGCCAGGGCCGTCGCCCTTCGAGGCTCGGCGCTACGCGCCGAGCACCTCAGGGTGACGGATACCGGCCGCTATCGCTTCCCGCTATTGGCCGCCAGCTGCTGCTTGTTCGCCGCCAGTTGCTCGCGCGACCAGACCGGCTCGTTGGCGCCGCTGCCCAGGGCGTAGGGCCGATAGAACAAGTGGATGCCCTCGCGCGCGAGGCGGTGCATTTCGTGCACCCAGCCCGGATGCACATAGGTGGCGTGATAGTGCGTCGCCGTGCCGACCGCCTGCACGTAGAGCTGGCCGTCGAGCGTCTCGCGCGCGATGCGCCGGGCGCGCGCCCAGGCGCCGAACTCGTTGATGGTCTTGCGCTTGCCGTCGCAGGCGAAGGTGAACTGGCAGGCCAGATGATGGGTGGCGTTCTGATAGATCACGCCGCAGACGTCGTGCGGATAGGTGCCGGAGAACACGCGGTTCATCACCACCTGCGCCACCGCCACCTGGCCGCGATAGGGCTGATCGCGCGCCTCGAAATAGACCGCGTTGGCGAGGCAGCGCTCGGCCTTGGCGCGCGCGGCCCCTTCCAAATGCAGCCGCTGCGCCGGCGACGGCGGCGGCACGCCGGGCGCGCGCGGCGGCAGCACGGCGATTCGATCGGGCAGCGAAATCCGGATCACCGCTGGCTGCGGCGCGCCGGCCGCGGGCAGCGCGCCCGGATCGATGCTGGCGAGCTGCATTACGGCGGGCGCCTCGGGCCGGCCCGGCGCGTTCGTCTCTTCCGGCGTCGCCATGTCGCGCGCCTCGCGCGCCATGTCCTGCGCGCGCTGCGCCAGATCGGCGACGGTCGCGCGCGCCAGCGTCGGCGGCGAGGCCATCGCGACCTTGATGGCGTCCTCACGGCGCGCGGCGGCGAGCGCGGCGACCGGCGAGGCGTCGGCCTTGGCGGTCACGACTGACGGCGGACTGAGCGCGGGCAGCGACTCCATGGCGAGCCCGTCGCCCGGGATCGCGACGACGACCGAGGCAGGCGGCGTGATCGAAATCTGATGGATGCCGTCGCGGATGAGGTCCGGCCAATCGGCCAGGCGCGTGTGCTGATGTTCGTTGATGAATTCGGCCACGTTTTCGAGCGGACGGATATTCATCAGGTCCAGCCCGCTGATCGTCAGCGCGACGACTGCGAAACCGGCGCAGGCGCGCTTGGCGCCAAGGAAGATCCTCTCCTCGATCGTCAGATCGAATGGATCGTAGAGCTCGATGCCACGCGTCAACAATGTCCGCTCCCCCGATGTCACCGCCCGAATTTTTTCGACGCGCGGTGATCATATCGGGCAGGCGCAGGCTGGCACGGAGGTTAAGAGATTTTTGACCAAACAAGGCAAACGCGCATGATTAATTTAACCATGCGGGCGTCGCGCTTTTTCTGATGAATTTGCCGGCCTTCAGTCGACGCGATAGCGCGCGACGGCGTCTTCGTTCCAGGTAAGGCCGCTGCCCGCGCGCTCTCGGATGACGGCGTGGCCGTCGACGATTGCAAGCGGCTCGGTCAGCAACACATCGGCCCAGTCGACATATTCGAGGAAATGGCAGGTCGGCGTGGCGGCGAGCAGATGCGCGCTCACCTCCGGAAACAAATGCGACGACATCGGAATACGGTTAACGGCGGCGAGTTCGGCGGCCGCGCGCCAGCCGGTGACGCCGCCGATGCGCTCCACATCGGGCATCACGTAGTCGGCGGCGTGCTGCTCGATCACCAGCGCCATCGCTGCCGGCAGCGAGAAATTCTCGCCGAGTTGGATCGGCGTTGTCAGTTCGCGCGCGAGCGCCGCCGCGCCGGCATAGTCGTCGTGGCGGATCGGCTCCTCCAGCCAGAAGATGTCCTCGGCGTCGAGCGCGCGGCCGCGCTCGAGAGCCTGCTCGCGCGAGAGCGCCTGATTGTAGTCGACCATCAATTTCACCTCGGCGCCGATGCGCTTGCGCACGGCCTGCGCGGCGGCGATGTCCTGGCGCAGCGTCGGATAGCCGAGACGCAGCTTGATCGCGCGGAAGCCGCCCGCGAGCAGCATCTCGGCCTCGGCGGCGAGCGCGCCGAGATCCTCCATCAGGCCGAGGCCGCAGCTGTTATAGGCCGGGATCGGCCGCGGCTCGGCGCCGAGCAGGCGGCACAAGGGCTGCCGGGCGGCGAGCGCCAGGGCGTCCCAGCAGGCCATGTCGAAGCCGGCCATCGCCATGCGCACGATGCCTTGCACGCCGATCAGGGTGAAACGCCGCGCGATCTTCGCCCACAGCGCTGCCGGATCGATCGCGTCGCCCTTGCTCAGCCGCTCGATCTCGCCCAATAGGCTCGCGATCGCCGGCGCGGCCGCGCGCAAATAGCAGAAGAGCCAGCAGCGGCCAGTGACGCCCTCTTCCGTTTCCAGGTCGATCAGCAGCAACGGCACCTCACGGAACGCCCCCATCGTGGTGCCGAGCACGAAATTGGGCGGGACCACGACCGGCCTTGCGCGGACCGCCCGTACGGTGAGGGTCGGCATTGTCGGATTGTTAGGCATGGAACCCCCCTGGGCGGCGGGCACTATAGCGTGGGCGCGCATGAGCCCGAAAAGTGGGAACCGGTTTTCGGGAAAGCGCATGCGCCAAGCAAAAACAGCGAAAACCCCGTGTTCTTGAACCTTTAACCCGCCCCGCCCATATTAGGCGGTGCTGGCGGACTGGTGTTCGGCAGCGGGGGTGCCAGATCAGGACCCCAAGTCAAAGTCGCTTAGGCCCAAGGACTTTGAGGACCCATGTCGCGAGTACCGTCTCTCTCCAGCCCGTTCCTGCTGGGCTTCGACGAGATCGAGCGCCTGCTCGACCGCGTCGCCAAGGGCGCCGATGGCTACCCGCCCTACAACATCGAACGGCTGGCGCGCGACGCGCAGAACCCGGAACGCTTGCGCATCACGCTGGCGGTGGCCGGTTTCACCCGCGATCAGCTCGATGTCTGCATCGAGGAGAACCAGCTGGTGATCCGCGGGCGCCAGCACGACGACAAGAGCCGGCAGTACATCCACCGCGGCATCGCCGCGCGCCAATTCCAGCGCACCTTTGTGCTGGCGGACGGCATGGAGGTGCAGGGCGCCGACTTGAAGAACGGCTTGCTGTCGATCGATCTGGTCCGCCCGCAGGCGGAACGGATCATCAAGACGATCGCGATCAACGAGCAACCAGACTGAGCTCGCAACAACCAGGACTCGACCTGAAACCCAAGAAAGGAGTCGAGGGCCAATGAACAAAATGACCAAAGACAAGATGACTGAAACGAATTCACCCCATCCGGCGATCACGCAGGAAGCGCTGGCGCAGCTCGGCGACGGCCAGCTCGCCTATGTCAGGCAGATCCGCTCCGAGGACGTCGCCAAGCAGTTTCCGCAGGCGCCCGAGCTCGAGCCCGGCATCACGCTGTTCGCGCTGCACGCCGCCGACGGCACGCCGATCATGCTGACCGACACGCGCGAAGCCGCGGTCGCCAACGCCTGGAGCCAGGAGTTGGAGCCGGTGAGCGTGCACTGACGAGTTAGCGCGCGAAAGCGCAACATATACGGTGTCATGCCCGGCCTTGTGCCGGGCATCCACGTCTTTAGACATATAGAAAAGCAAAGACGTGGATGGCCGGGACAAGCCCGGCCATGACGACATTGAGGGTTTGCGGAAAACCTTTTACGCCGCGCTGCTCGCCGGCGGCATGGCGAGCACCGCGTAGAGCGCGTCGGCGTCGCGCGATTCGCGCAGCTTGCGCGCGATCTCCGGATCGCGCAGCAGGCGCGCCACCCGCGCCAGCGCCTTCAGGTGGTCGGCGCCGGCGGCTTCCGGCGCCAGCAGCAGGAACACCAGATCGACCGGCTGCGCATCGAGCGCCTCGAAATCGACCGGCCGCTCCAGCCGCGCGAACAATCCGAACAGGCGCCCGAGCTTGGGCAATTTACCGTGCGGGATCGCCACGCCATTGCCCACCGCGGTGGAACCGAGCTTCTCGCGCTGCAGCAGGATTTCCAGAATCGCGCGCTCGTTCTGACCCGTGAGCTCGGCCGCGCGCGCGGCGAGTTCCTGGATCACCTGCTTCTTGTTGTTGACCTTGAGGGCCGGAACAATAGCGGTCGGCGCGACGAGATCGGTGAGCGTCATGGACATGTCCGATGATCGGAAAAGGCAGCGCCGAGTTGCAAGGGGTGTTGAAGGCGCGGGACCATAAGAGCGGTCGCCGCCGCCGTCAATGGCCGAGCCGGCTCGCCGGCTGCTGATTTTTCTTGCATTTCTTGCGGATTCTCAGCGTCCGCGCTGGGCCTGGTGGCCTTTGCGGCGCCGCTTGTAGCGGCGCAGCCGCTTTTCGATGCGGATTGCGGCCTGATCGGCGCTTTCATAGGCGTCGGCCGCCATGCCTTCGGCTTCGAGTAATGCACCGGAATCGAGATGCAGCACGCATTCCGTGCGGAAACCGAAGCCGTCCTTGCCGACGGTGGCGTGGCCGGAATAGCCGCCGCGGAAATATTTCGAGGTCGCTTCCGCGACGCGGTCGGTGATTCGCTCGCGCAGCGCGGCGCCGACGCTGATGTTCTTGCCCGAAACGCGTAAAGGCATGGCCTGCCTCCTTGACCGGCGCGGAACCGCCGCGCCGTTGACCGTCCCGGCTAACGGCTAAAGCTTAGATTTGTTGCAGCAAAGGTCAATGCGGCGCCGGGCTGTCAACCGGCGGCCTGCTTTTCGCGCCGGCGCTGCACCGAGGACGGGATGCGCATGGCCTCCCGGTACTTGGCGACGGTGCGGCGCGCGATGTCGACCCCGGCCTCGCGCAGCTTTTCCACGATGGTGTCGTCGGAAAGCACGCCCGTGGCGGCCTCGCCGTCGATCAACTGGCGGATGCGGTGGCGCACGGCTTCCGCGGAATGCGCCTCGCCGCCGTCGGAAGCCGCAATGGACGAGGTGAAGAAATATTTCAGTTCGAATATGCCGCGCGGCGTCGCCATGTATTTGTTGGCGGTGACGCGCGAGACCGTCGACTCGTGCATGCTGATGGCGTCGGCGACGGTCTTCAGATTGAGCGGCCGCAAGTACTGCACGCCCTTGTCGAAGAAGGCGTCCTGCTGGCGCACGATCTCGCTCGACACTTTCAGGATGGTCTTGGCGCGCTGATCGAGCGCGCGCACCAGCCAGGTCGCGGTCTGCAGGCAGTCGGCAAGATAGCTCTTGTCCTTGTCGTTGCGCGTGCCTTTCGACACCTGCGCGTAATAGCGCTGATTGATGAGCACTTTCGGCAGCGTGTCGGAATTCAACTCCACCTGCCAGGTGCCGTCCGGCGCCGCGCGCACCAGCACGTCCGGCACGATCGGCTGCACCGTGGTCGAGCCGAAAGCGAGGCCCGGTTTGGGATTGAGGTTGCGGATCTCGGCGATCATGTCGGTGAGGTCTTCGTCGGAAACGCCGCACAGGCGGCGCAAGGCCGTGAGATCGCGCTTGGCCAAGAGGTCGAGATGCTCGACCAGCGCGCGCATGGCCGGGTCGAAGCGGTTGCGCTCCTTGAGCTGGATCGACAGGCATTCGGTGAGGTTGCGCGCGCACACGCCGGGCGGATCGAGCGCCTGCAGCACGCCGAGCACGGCGTCGACCGCGGCCGGCGGCGCGCCCAGCTTCTCGGCGACGGTCGCGAGGTCGCCGGTCAGGTAGCCGGCCTCGTCCACCATGTCGATCAGGTAACGGCCGATCATGCGCGCGGCCGGATCGGGGATGGCCAGCGCCATCTGCTCGGCCAGGTGATCGGTAAGCGTGATCTCGGCCGAGACGAAAGCTTCCAGATTGTAATCCTCGCCGGCGGCGGCGCCGCTGCCCGTCCATTCCGAATAGGCCGGCGGCGGCGCCTCGGGAGCGGCGGACTTCGCCGCGCTATCGTCGGGGAAAACGTTCTCCAGCTCGGTGCCGAGACCCTCTTCCATCGAGCTGCGGCTGGTCTCGAGATCGTCGCCGATCCAGTCGGGCGTGGGGGCGCTGTCGTCGTCACCCTCGCCGACGGAGGTTTCCGGCTCGGCGACCGGCGGCGCCTCCTCGTCGTCGGCGCGCTCGAGCAGCGGGTTGCGCTCGAGCTCGCCCTCGACATAGGCCGCCAGATCGAGGCTGGAGAGCTGCAGCAGCTTGATGGCCTGCATCAGCTGCGGCGTCATCACCAGAGCTTGGGTCTGGCGAAATTCCAGTCTTTGCGACAACGCCATAGGATTCCCGGCGGATTTGGTCCGATTCTTGCTTGTAATTGTTTATAACAGGTTCCGCCGCGGGGTGGTATGCGATTCCGCGTCGCAGCAATGCTTAAATTTTAGGCGGGGATTAACGGGGATAAGCGGTCTTAGCGCGCTAAAGCTTGAATTCCTCGCCCAGATAGAGCCGGCGGACGTCCGGATTGTTGACGATGTCGTCGGCGCGGCCCTCCATCAGCACCTCGCCGGAATAGATGATGTAGGCGCGGTCGGTCAGGCCGAGCGTCTCGCGCACATTGTGGTCGGTGATCAGCACGCCGATGCCGCGGTTGGTGAGGTGGCGCACCAGCGCCTGGATGTCGCCCACCGCGATTGGGTCGATGCCGGCGAAGGGCTCGTCGAGCAGCATATAGCTCGGCCTTGTAGCCAGCGCGCGCGCGATCTCGACGCGGCGGCGCTCGCCGCCGGACAGGGCGATGGTCGGCGTCTTGCGCAGGCGCGCGATGTTGAATTCCTCGAGCAGCGCGTTGAGGTCGGCTTCGCGCCGGCGCCGGTCGGGCTCCACCACTTCGAGCACCGAACGGATATTGTCCTCGACATTGAGGCCGCGGAAGATCGATGCCTCCTGCGGCAGATAGCCAATGCCGAGGCGGGCGCGCTGATACATCGGCAGCGCGGTGACCTCGTAGCCGTCGAGCTCGATGCGGCCGCGGTCGGCCTTGATCAGGCCGGTGATCATGTAGAACACAGTGGTCTTGCCGGCGCCGTTGGGGCCGAGCAAACCGACCGCCTCGCCACGGCGCACGTAGAGTGTCACGCCCTTGACCACCGTGCGGCCACCGAAGCTCTTCTCCACGCCGTGGGCGGCGAGATAGGCGCGCTGCGGCTGGCGGCCGTCGCCCTCGCGGCGGCGCTGGACAACTTGCTGCTGCTGCGCCACCGCGTTGGGCTGACGCGCGGCCCGCCCCGGCGCGGGCTGCGGCTGGCGCGCCTGGCCGGGTGGCGCGGGCCGACGCGGCGGCGCACGACGCCGAAATAGCGTGAGGATGTTCACCGAGCTACCTCGCGTCGCATGGTCCGATCCGGCCGCGAATACCCGCCGGTTTGCGCCTCCGGACGACGCGCGACACTAGCTGATTCCCCGGCGCCAAGGGCGCCCGTGATGCACGGCATGTGGCTCAATGGATTGGCTGCAACGACATTGGCTGCTGCGCGCGCTGCGGCGCACGCGCGGTCGCCGCCGGCTTCGTGCCCGGCGCGGCTTGCGGCGTCGCACCGCCGGCTGGAGCTCCGGGCGGCGCGCTGCCGGGCGCGGCTCCCGTTGGCGTGCTGCCGGGCAGGGTTCCGGGCGGCGCGCTGTTGGGCAGGAATAGACCCTCCACGCGGCCGTGGCCGTTCTTGCCCGCCTCAACGCGCGACACGCCGCTGGTGAGGTCGACCACCAGCGTCTCGCCGCGCAGCACGTTCTTGCCTTGCGTCATCAGCACGTTGCCGGTGAGCGTGACGGTGTTGCTCTTCATGTCGAAAATGCCGAGCTCGCCGGTGGCGGTCTGATCCTTCTGCGTCACCACCACGCCGCCGCGCGCTTCCAGCCGCTTGATGCGCTGCTGGCCGCCGGGCCCCGCATCGGCCGCCGGCAGGGTGTTGTTTTCGGCGTTCTTGCCTTCCTCTTCGTAGAACACCACCAGCGATTTGCAGCGCATATCGGTGTCGCCCTGCGTCACGTGCACGTCGCCGCTGAAGGTCGCCTCCTTCTGCTTGTCGTGCACTTCCAGCGTCGCCGACTCGATATGCACCGGCTGATCGCGGTTCTGCGAGAAGCCCTGCAGTGCGTTGGGCGGCCCGGATGGCTGCGCGGCTTGTGTCTTCGGCGGCGGCGGCTTGGGCGGCGCTTTCGGCGCCTGCGCGTGCGGAGCCGCACCGGGCATAAGCAGCAATGCGGCAATTGCCAGCAGAGATTTGCGCAGACCCAGCATGATCATTGCGCTCCGGGCTTGGCAGGCGGCGCGGCGGTGCTGGCGGCGGCAGCGGCTGCTGCAGCGGCGGGCGGTTGCGGCTTCATCGTCACGCTGACGCCACCGTTGAACACCACCACGTCGCCGGAATCCAAGACCTCCATCCCGTTGGAATTGAGCGTGCCTTGCAGGAAATTCACCTGCACCGGCTTGTCGGACACCACATGGCCCTTACGGATGTCGATCATGGCCTCGTTCAGTTGACCGGAATAGGTGGCCGAATTGATTTTGATGTCGCGGTTGAGTTTCAGCATCTCGCCCTTGCTGTTGTAGGTGCCGAGCAGCGCGGTCAGATCCACCGTGCTCTTGTCCTGCATCTGCATCTTGGCGTGGATATTGTGCAATTCGACGATGTCGGGCTTGGTCACGTCTTGCGCCGCTGCGTCGGCGGACAGCTCATAGGCGCGCGCGTCGCGCGTGAAGCCGGCCAAGTGCGGCTGCTGCATGGTGACCTTGGTGCCGGAGACGACGAGATCGCCGACATTGATCGGCAGCTTGGCGAGCATGCGCAGCGGATTGAAATAGGTCACCAGGAAGATCACCAGCGCGGCCACCGCCACCGCCGCCGGCACCGCCACGCGCAACACGCGCACCGCGCGGCTATGGCGGCGGGCGGCGCGGAAGGCGCGGTCGCTGTCGCCGCGGCCCATGGTCCAATAGGACCGCGCGGTCTGCGTATCGGTTTTGGCCGTAATCGGACGGTTCATGCCCTGGCCCGGCTTCGGTGCCGTTCGGTATGGCTTTGCGAAATCACGGTATGCCCCGCGACGCAACATGCCGGGCGAATGTGGCCCACACGCGGCAAAGGCGAAAGCTCGCGCACCGCCGCATTAACCAATACCGGCCGGAAATCCAAGCACTTACGTCGAGTGCGAAAAGATGTCCTGGCCGGCCCAGCCGGCCAGATCGAGCCGCGCCCGGTCGGGCAGGAAGCGGAAGCAGGCGTCGGCAAGCTCGCTGCGCCCCTCGCGCGCCAGCAAGGCGTCCAGCCGCTCCTTCAGCGCATGCAGGTGCAGTACGTCGGTGGCGGCATAGGCTACCTGGGCGTCGGTCAGCTCATCGGCGCCCCAGTCGGTCAATTGCTGCTGCTTGGACAGGTCGATGCCGAGCACCTCACGCGCCAGATCCTTCAGACCGTGCTTGTCGGTGTAGGTGCGGGCAAGGCGCGACGCGATCTTGGTGCAATAGACCGGTCGAGCCATGACGCCGAAGCTCGCGGCCAGGAGGCCGAGGTCGAAGCGGGCGTAATGGAAAATCTTGAGCACCGACTTGTCGGCGAGCAGCCGCTCGATATTGGGTGCGTGCTTCTGCCCGGCCGCGATCTGCACCACGTCGGCGGAACCGTCGCCCGGGGATAGCTGCACGACACAGAGCCGGTCGCGATGCGGGTCGAGGCCCATGGCCTCGGTATCGATCGCCACCGCGCCCTTGTAGGCGGACAGGTCCGGCAAATCGCCGCGGTGCAGGCGGATGGTCATTCGGCGTTCCGGCTTATTGTTTGCGTATGATCTTATCCGAAAACCGGTACCCACTTTTCGGAATCATGCGCGGACTCTTGGTGCCCAGGAGAGGACTCGAACCTCCACGCCTCGCGGCGCTAGTACCTGAAACTAGTGCGTCTACCAATTCCGCCACCTGGGCTCGTCGGGACTAGGTATTGAGCCGCTTTCGCCTTGTCAATTGAAGGCCTTTCGGCCCCTGTACAGGGTGCGAGCGATCCTGTAATTGGCGCGGCAGCCGGCCTTTCCACTCCAGAGCGCGAAATGACCGCCCGGAGCAACAGCGAAACCCTCATCACCATCTATGGAGGCTCCGGCTTCCTCGGCCGCCATGTGGTGCGCGCGCTGGCCAGGCGCGACTATCGCATCCGGGTGGCGGTGCGCCGGCCGGAGCTTGCGGGCTTTCTGCAGCCGCTCGGCCGCGTCGGCCAGATCCATGCGGTGCAGGCCAATATCCGCAATGGCGCCTCGGTGGCGGCGGCGGCGCGCGACGCCAGCGTGCTGATCAACCTGGTCGGCATCCTGTTCGAGCGCGGCCGCCAGCGCTTCGACGCGGTGCACACCGTCGGCGCCGAGCAGGTGGCGCTGGCCGCCAATGCGCATGGCGCGCGGCTGGTACATGTCTCGGCGATCGGCGCGGACGAGAACTCGCCCTCGCATTACGCCCGCTCCAAGGCCGTGGCGGAGAAACTCGTGCTGGCAGCGCAGCCGACCGCCGTCGTCATGCGGCCGTCGATCATCTTCGGGCCGGAGGACGACTTCTTCAACCGCTTCGCTGCGCTCGCGCGCATCTCGCCCGCGCTGCCGCTGATCGGGGGCGGCCATACCCGCTTCCAGCCGGTGTTCGTCGGCGACGTCGCTGCGGCCATCGCGGAGGCGGTTGCCGGCAATGCCCGGCCCGGCACGATCTACGAATTGGGCGGTCCCGACGTGCGCACCTTCAAAGAGCTCATGCAGTTCGTGCTGAAGACCACCGAGCGCAAGCGCCTCTTGCTGCCGCTGCCGTTCTTCGTGGCGAAGATGCAGGCGATGTTCCTGCAGTTCATGCCGAAACCGATGCTGACGCCCGACCAGGTCGCGCTGCTGCGCGTCGACAATGTGGTGTCGCAGGCGGCGCAGAGCGAAGGCCGCACGCTGCAAGGCCTCGGCATCGAGCCGGAGCCGATCGAGGCGATCGTGCCGAGCTATCTCTGGCGTTTCCGCAAGACCGGCCAGTTCCGCAGCCGGGTGGCGTGATCACATAAAATAAATCGCGTAAATGCCGATGGTGCCGACCACGATGCGCCACCAAGCGAACAGCGCGAAGCTGTGACGCTGCACGTAGCCGAGGAACGTCTTCACCACAATCCAGCCGAAGATGAACGAGAACACGAAGCCGACGGCGATGGCGGCGACGTTGCCGTTCACGAGCTCGTGGCGGTCCTTGAAGGCCTCGTAGGCGAAGGCGCCGACCATGGTCGGCATCGCCAGCCAGAACGAGAACTCCGCCGCCGAGCGCCGGTCGGCGCCAAACAGCATGGCGCCGACGATGGTCGCGCCGGCGCGCGACACGCCGGGGATCATCGAGACGCACTGGAAAATGCCGATGACAAAATACATCAACAGCGGATAGCCGGTCGCCTCGTGATAGCGCGGCTTCAGGTTCAGCCGGTCGACCCCGAGCAGAACGAAGCCGCCGAGGATCAGCGAGATGCAGACGACGCGGATGTCGAACAGATAGGTCTTGATGTAGTGGTAGCTGAGCGCGCCGATCACCGCCGCCGGCAGGAAGGCGAGCAGCACGCCGATGACGAAACGCGCCGCTGCCCAGTCGGTGAACATGTCCTTCGCCAGCGCCCACAGCCGGCCAAAATAAATGGTGAGCAGCGCCAGGATGGCGCCGAGCTGGATCAGGATGGCGAAGGATTTGCCGAAATTGTCGCCGCCCCAGCCGAGCAAGTGCTCCATCAGCAGCAGATGGCCGGTGGAGGAAACGGGCAGATATTCTGTGAGCCCCTCGACAAAGCCGAGCACGGCGGCTTTGACCAAGTCGATATGCGTCGCAAGGCCGGGGATGGCCACCTGCACGGTGTCGATGGTCATGGCGGTTGGCTCCGGGGCAGTCGCCTGCGCGCAAACCGCGGCAGGAATCGGGCGGGGTGAGCGCTTTTGGCGCAACTCCCCGGTCCGGGCAACGAAAAAAGCCATAAGCCTTTGGCAATTTGCGCCGCGCCGGTGGATTTCTATAGTGCGCCGACCGATTCCCGCCTATTGACCCGCCATCCGCAAATCCGGGCCTTCATGCTGACCCTGCTGCAACAACCGCTTTGTCCGCTGTCGCGCTATGTCCGCCTTATCCTCGGCGAATACGGCATCGAGGCGCGGCTCATCGAGGAGCGGTTCTGGGAGCGACGCGAGGAATTCCTGCGGCTCAATCCGGCCGGCGAAATCCCGGTGCTGGTGGTCGACGGCCAGCCGGCGGTTCCCGGTGCGGCAATTATCGCCGAGTATATCGAGGAGACCCGCCCGCCCTCGGAAGGCGAAGACCGCCTGCTGCCGCCGCGCGCCGCAGAGCGCGTGGAAGTGCGGCGGCTGGCGAGCTGGTTCAACGACAAGTTCCACGGCGAAGTGAGCGGCCCGCTAGTGCGCGAGCGCGTGTTCAAGCGCCACATGACCGCGGAGCAAGGCGGCGGCCCGCCCGATACCGACGCGCTGCGGGCGGCGCGCCACAATATCCGCTATCATCTGGCCTATCTCGGCTGGCTGGTGCGTACGCGCGATTGGCTTGCCGGCGAGCGGCTGTCGCTCGCCGATCTTGCCGCCGCGGCGCATCTATCGGTGGCCGACTATCTGGGCGAAGTACCGTGGAACGAAGACGACGCCGCCAAGCACTGGTACGCGCGGGTGAAGTCGCGGCCCGCGTTCCGTCCGATTCTGGCCGACACGCTGGCCGGGCTGCCGCCGTCCAAGAGCTACGCGGATCTCGACTTCTGAACGAGCCAAGCGCGATCAAGAACGCGCTGAGGGAGCACGCGATTGCGCTCGGCTTCGACGCGGTCGGCGTCACGCGGCCGGATGCGGTGCCGGAAGCCAAAGCGCGGCTCGAACGCTTTCTTGCCGAGGGCGCCCACGGCGACATGGTGTGGCTGGAAGCGACGGCCGAGCGGCGCGGCGCGCCGTCAGCGCTGTGGCCGGAGGTGCGCAGCGTGATCATGCTGGGCATGAACTACGGGCCGGACGCCGACCCGCTAGCGATTTTGCAGAAGCGCAGGCGCGGCGCCGTTTCGGTCTATGCGCAAGGCGACGATTATCACGAGCTGATCAAGGCGCGGCTGAAACAGCTGGCGCGCTGGCTGACGCAGAACGCTGGCGGCGACGTCAAGGTGTTCGTCGACACCGCGGCGGTGATGGAGAAGCCGCTGGCCGCCAGCGCCGGCCTCGGCTGGCAGGGCAAGCACACCAATTTGGTGTCGCGGCAATTCGGCTCGTGGCTGTTTCTCGGCGCGATCTTCACCACGCTCGAACTGCCGGCGGATAGCGCGAGCGAAGACAGTTGCGGCACATGCCGCGCCTGCCTCGACGTGTGCCCCACTACCGCGTTTCCCGAGCCTTACCGGCTCGATGCGCGTCGCTGCATTTCGTATCTCACCATCGAGCACAAGGGCCCGATCCCGCGCGAATTGCGCGAGAAAATCGGCAACCGCATCTACGGCTGCGACGATTGCCTCGCCGTCTGTCCGTGGAACAAGTTCGCGGTGCTAGGGCGCGAGGTGAAATTGGCGGCGCGCGCGGCCTTGCGCGCGCCCAGGCTCCCGGAACTCGCGCGGCTCGACGATACGCAATTCCGCGCACTGTTCACCAAGAGCGCGGTCAAGCGCACGGGCCGCGACCGTTTCGTGCGCAATGTGCTGATCGCGATCGGAAATTCCGGCGATGCGTCGCTTGCAGTTGAAGCCGAACGTTTGCTGGACGATGCGTCCCCGCTGGTGCGCGGCGCCGCGGTGTGGGCGTTGAGCCGGCTGACGCCGCGCGAAAAACTTACCGCCTTGAAGAAATCCGAAAGCGATGCGTCGGTGAACGACGAGTGGGCAGCCGCGCTGGCCTAAAACTCCCTCACCGCCGCGAGCAGGCGTTCGATGTCCTCCGGGCGCGACAGGCGGTGGTCGCCGTCCTTGACCAAGGTGAGCACCACGTCGTCGCGCGCGAAGCGCGCCACCAGCTCGAGCGCGTGCCGCCACGGCACGTCCGGATCCTTGACGCCTTGCAGGATATGCACCGGGCAGCCGGTTTCGATCAGCCCGCCGAGCAGCAAATGCTCGCGCCCCTCTTCGATCAATCGCTTGGTGATCGGATAAGGCCCCTCGGAATATTCCGACGGCCGCAGCCAGCGGCCTTTCTGCTCGATCTCCCGCTTGATGGCGTCGGGGAACTGCTTCCACATCAGCTCCTCGGTGAAGTCGACCGCCGGCGCGATCAGCACCATGCCGGCGATCGGCGCGGCGTCCTTCAAGTCGCGCAAGGCCTTCGCCAACAAGAGCGCCAGCCAGCCGCCCATGGAGGAGCCGATCACCACCTGCGGCGCTTGCGCGAAGTGCCAGTACACCGCGACGCTTTCGGCAAGCCAGCGGCCGATGGTGCCGTCCAGGAAATCGCCGCCCGATTCGCCGTGGCCGGAATAGTCGAAGCGCAGGCAGGCGCGGCCGTTCGCGGCCGCCCATTGGTCGAGCGCCGCGGCCTTGGTGCCTTTCATGTCGGATTTGAAGCCGCCGAGCCAGAACAGGCCGGGCCCCTTGCCCTCGCGCGCGCGCACGGCGATGGTCCGAGCCGGCGGCGGCGATTCGACGGTGATGGAGGTCAGGCGAACTTCGCTCATGCGCGATCGGCTCAAGAGTAAGGATGATCCGGCACCTTCTCGCCGCAAGCGGCCCCCGGGCGCAAGAGGGAAATCATGAATCCTGCGCATCCGCGCTCGCTCGCCGGCGCCACCATCCTGCAGCTGGTGCCGGCCTTGCGCGACGATCCGGCCGGGCACGCCGCGGTCGACATCGCGCTCACGCTGTTGCAAGCCGGCGCCCGCGCCATGGTCGCCGGCGACGGCGGCCCGCTGGTCGGCGAATTGCGCGCCTTCGGCGGCGAGTGGCTGCCGATGATCAACGACACCGTCAATCCGCTGCGCATCAGAAACAACACCCGCGAGATCGCCAGGCTGATCGCGGACGAGCGCGTCGACATCGTGCATGCGCAGAGCGCGGGCGCCGCCTGGAGCGCGCTCGCCGCTACCGACAAGCAGCCGGTGTTCCTGGTGACCTCGTTCCCCGACCGGCTGCCGGCCCATTCCTATGCCGGCAACCTGTTCCGCTCGTCGCTGGCGCGCGGCGACCGGGTGATTGCGCCCTCTTCCTACGTGTCGCGCGCGATGATCGAGCGCTACAAGCTGCCGCCCGACCGCATCACGGTGATCCCGCGCGCGGTCGACACCGCCAAGTTCAGCCCGGCGGCGGTCAGCAGCGACCGCATCGCCGCGATCCGCCGGGTGTGGGGAGTCCTGCCGCACATGCGCGTGGTGCTTGTGCCGGGCCGGGTCGCTCCCTGGAACGGGCAGATGGGCGTGATCGACGCGGCGCGGCTGATCGTCGGCGCCGGCGAGCGCAACATCGTCTTCGTGTTCGCCGGCGACGATCGCGGTCAGCCGGCCTATGCGCGCGCCCTGCGCCAGCGGGCGCACACGCACGAAATCGACACGCTCTGCCGCTTCACCGGCCATTGCGCCGACATGCCGGCGGCATTCGGCGCCGCCGACCTGGTGGTGGTGGCGCCGCTGCAGCCGCCGCTCGCCGGCCGCGCCGCCGCGGAGACGCAGGCCATGGGACGGCCGCTGGTGGCCAGCACGGTCGGGGTATTGCCGGAGAATCTATTGTGTCCGCCGCGCATGCGCGAGGAATTGCGCACCGGCTGGGTGGTGCGGCCGGGCAATGTCGGCGAAATCGCGCGCGCGGTCGGCTCGGCGCTCGCCCTCGACGTGACCGCCTATGAGGCGCTGGGCGCCCGCGCCCGCCAGTTCGCCGAATTCATGTTCTCTCCGCAGAGCGTTGCCGAAGCCATCCGTGGGGTCTATACGTCGCTGCTGGCACGCGATTCCTGACCGCCGGCAACGGCGGTTGAGCGCTTTTGAACCGTTATTCGAACAAGCGCGACCAATAAGGGCGTAAACGGCGCAATTCCGGCAGTCGAGGTTGTTACGTTCATGTCGAGTTTGCCCGCGCCCGAATTTCCGGCCGTCGTGCAGCATCCAACCGCCAAGGCGCGTGCCGGTTTCGGGCCGGCACCGGCCGCCATACAGACGCGCGCGCCGATCAGCGTGCTGATCGTGGTGCCGAGCCTGGACGTTGGCGCCGCCGATGCCGGCGCGCTTGGACTGGTGCGCGCGCTGACCGCGGCCGGCCACCGCGCAATCGTCGCCTCGCGCGCCGGCCGGTTGGTCGCCGACGTCACCGCGGCCGGCGGCGAATTCGTGGCGCTCGATCTCGCCAGCAACAACCCGATCGTGATGCTGCGCAATGCCGGCGCGCTGATCCGCATCGCGCGCGAGCGCAACTGCGACGCCATCCATGCGCTCGGCCGCGGCGCCGCCTGGAGCGCTTGGCTGGCGGCACGGCTGCGCGGCATCGCCTTCCTCACCAGCTGGTACAAGGGCTTCCGCGACCAGAATTTCTTCAAGCACGCCTACAACGGCATCATGGCGCGCGGCGACCGCGTGGTGGCGGTGAGCGAGCAGATCGCGCAGCTGGTGCACGACCGCTACGGCACGCCATGGCAGCGCATTACGGTGGTGCCGGCGAGCATCGACCTCGAACGCTTCGATCCCGCGAGCGTCGCGCCCGAGCGGCTGGCGGCGATGCGCGCGGCCTGGGGCGTCAAGCCCGACACCAAGGTGATCCTGATCACCGGGCGCATCCTGCGCCGTAAGGGCCATCAGGTCATGGTGCGGGCCGCGCGCCGGCTCAAGGACATGGGGCTGAAGGATTTCCTCTGCGTCTTCGTCGGCGAGGATCGCGGCCATACCCGCTATACCGGCGAACTGTGGGACCTGGTGCTGGCGACCGGCACCATCGACGTCATCCGCATGGCCGCGCCGGTCTACGACATGCCGGCCGCATATGCCGTGGCTTCAGTGGTGGTGTCGGCGGCGGTGCAACCGGAAGGCCTGCAACGCGCGATCCTGGAAGCGCAGGCGATGGCGCGGCCGGTCATCGTGTCCGATCTCGCCGCCGGGCCGGAAGTGGTGCTCACCCCGCCGGCCGTGCCGGAAAACCGCATAACCGGCTTGCGGTTTCCCGCCGGCGACGACGCCGCGCTGGCGGCGGCCCTGCTGCGGCTATTCGCCATGCCGGAGCCGGTGCGCCGCGCCATCGGCCAGCGCGGGCAGGATTGGGTGCGCGGCCATTTCAACGCGGACCTGGTGGCCGAACAGACGCTGCGGCTTTATGCCGACGCCGCCGGCCCGCGCGACAAGGCGCCCGCGCTGGTGCCGCAAGCCAGACAAAATTAGAGAGATTTGAACCCTTTGACGCGGTTTCGGGCATATCCCTCGACAAAAACCTTGGAACCGCGTTGACTTATTCGCCGTTTCTACCAATCTTTGCGTGCCGAGGCGCGTTAGCCGCCAAGGCGCTTGTTGCAACAGCATGAGGAGAGCAAAGCCATTCGTCGTCCGATGAAGTCCGCGCTGCCCGCCGCTAAGGACGGCCCGCGCATCAACGAGGAGATCCGCGCCCGCGAGGTTCAGCTGATCGACAATACCGGCGACAACAAAGGCGTCGTCGATACCGCAACCGCCTTGAGCATGGCCGAGGCGGCTGGGCTTGATCTCGTCGAGATCGCCCCCAACTCGTCCCCGCCAGTCGCCAAAATCCTGGATTACGGCAAGTACAAATTCCAGGCGCAGAAAAAGGCGGCCGAAGCCCGCAAAAAACAGAAAGTCGTCGAGGTCAAGGAGATCAAGCTCCGGCCGATGATCGATGACCACGATTACGACGTGAAGATGCGCTCGATGAAGCGCTTCTTCGAGGAGGGCGACAAGGTCAAGATCACCTTGCGCTTCCGTGGCCGCGAAATGGCCCACCAGGAGCTCGGCTACAAATTGCTCGACCGCGTCAAGGCCGACGTCGCGCCGATCGCCAAGATCGAATCGGAGCCGCGCTTCGAAGGCCGCCAAATGGTGATGATGCTGGCGCCGCGGTAGTCCGCAGGGCCTCGCCTTGCCCCTCAAAGGGGTGGGTCAGGCTGGGGTCGGCTGACGGGCATTTTAGCCACGCCCTGTGCCCCGCCCGGCGGGCTTCGCCCGCCGACCTTGCCCTTGCAGGGTGAGGTTAAGGAGCGCGCGGCCGGCCGGTTGCAACCTTCGCCGGCCTCTGCCATAACGCCGCCCGCTCGTTGCCCGGCTGATCAAGGGCTGCCGTGGCGACGATTTTACGCTCAATTCCGAGCATTTCCGGCCGTCGCGGGCTTGCCCGCCTTTGTGCCGATGAGGAGAGCCAAATGCCCAAGATGAAGACCAAATCGGGCGCCAAAAAGCGCTTCAAGATCACCGCCACCGGCAAGGTCAAATACCAGCAGTCCGGCAAGCGCCACGGCATGATCAAGCGGACCACCAAGACGATCCGCGAACATCGCGGCACGGCGGTGCTGTTC
>Ga0316624_10000111_pt1 | contig 23035 bp, 21 predicted proteins | sample OWC_Aug_N3_C1_D5_FD_207657 | JGI IMG/M metagenome (GOLD analysis project Ga0316624, IMG submission 207657) | Wetland soil microbial communities from Old Woman Creek delta, Ohio, United States - OWC_Aug_N3_C1_D5_A | ecosystem: Environmental > Terrestrial > Soil > Wetlands | place: USA: Ohio... | reverse complement strand
ACCACCAGCACGGTCACCATGCCGAGCGCGTGCGGCACCTCGAGATTGCGCGCCAGATCCTCGAACATCGCGGCCTTGCGCGGATCGACGGCATGGCGCTTGAGGAAGCGCTCATAGACCTGCGGCAGCGGCTTGGGCTCGAGATCGGCGGCGGCGATATCGAACACGTCCTCGAAATGGCGGTCGATTTCGAGCCGCCGCATCACCGCGTCGGCGTGCTTGCGCGTGCCGTTGGTCAGGATGAGCTTGCGGCCAGGGAGCTTCTCCAACGCGGCGCCGAGCGCCGGGTTGGGCGTGAGCGGCGAGTGATCGATCTGGTGCACGAATTCCAGATAGTCGTCCGGCTTCAATCCGTGCTCGGTCATCAGCCCGCGCATGGTGGTGCCGTAGCGCTTGTAATAGTCCTTCTGCAGCCGGAACGCCTCGTCGTGCGACACCTTCAGGAAATCCGCGATGAAGGCGCGGATGCGCTCGTCCACCTGCTGCCAGAGATTGAGGTGGTGCGGATAGAGCGTGTTGTCGAGATCGAACACCCAGCACTCGACGCCGCCGAAGCCGCGCGGCGCGGGATGCGTGTTGCTCGGCACGGGATCTACGGTTCCTTGAAGCGCACGGTGGTCGACGGCTTGCCGCCCACATCGATGACGGCAAAGCCGGCGGAATTCAAGCCGCGGGCGGTGCAGTCCTTGTGGTTGCTCAGTTCGAAGCGCCCGTCGCGCGTGCACAGCGGCAGGCTGCCGCCCCACGACAGCGGCGTATCGTCGCGCTTGATCGCGCGCCCCTTGCCGTCGACTGCCTCGGCATAGCTGTAGAGCCGGTGCGGATCGCCGCGCAGGTCGGGCCGCAGGCACTTGCCGGCGTCGACGCGATACCAGCCGCGGGTGACGATCGCGCCCATCTCGGCGACGCCGAGCGCGGCCATCACGGTATATTGGGTGTCGTTGCACCAGGAGAAGCCGGCGCCTTGCGGGTTGAGGGCCGCTTCCAGGAGCGTGTCGAAAAAATTCGGCTTGTCCGCGGCGTCGGCCGGCAGCTTGCGGTCGCTCAGAAATTTCGCAAGCGCGGTTTGCGTCTTGCCGCCCGGCACGCCGTCGATCGGATAGGCGTCGTAGCCGGCGATCGCCAGCAGCCGCTGGATGCCGGCGAGGCGGGCCTGCGCGTCGTCGTAGCCGGCCTGCTCGGCGAGATAGACCGCCGGCCCGCTCGGCGTATCGGACGGCCGCGCGGCGGAAAAGCGCGCCTGCTGGCTCACCGGGCAGTTGCGGCCGTCGGCGATGTCGAAGTCGCCGTCACGCACGCACAGTTCGGCTTGTCCGCTTTCGGGCGAAGGCGGCGTGCCGTAGACCAGCGGCGTGCGCGAATGCACGTAAACCATCTCGGCCTCGAGCGTGCCGTCCAGCACCTGCCTGCACTCGCCGGGATCGAGCCGGAACCAGCCGCGCGTCGCGACATTGGGGCGCTTTTCCAGCCCGATCGCCGCGTCGACGCGATAGCTGGTGCGGTTGCACAGCGTGAGACCGGCCTGCGCCTGCGTAGCCGCAAGCACGGCGGTCCATGCGGCAATCGTGTAGATGAATCCGCGAATCATGCGGCCATGCTAGCGGATCGGCAGGCCGGGCGGATCAGCGATGCAGCAACGTGCCGACGCCGTGGTCGGTGAGCAGCTCGAGCAACACGGCGTGCGGGACCTTGCCGTCCAGAATGACGACGCCCTCGACGCCCTGGTCGAGCGCGTAGATGCAGGTTTCGACCTTGGGAATCATGCCGCCGGAAATGGTGCCGTCGGCGATCAGCCGGCGTGCGTCGGCGACCGATAGCTCCGAGATCAGGTTCTTGTCCTTGTCGAGCACGCCCGGCACGTCGGTCAATAGCAAGAGGCGCTTGGCCTTGAGCGCGCCGGCGATGGCGCCGGCGAAAGTGTCGGCGTTGACGTTGAACGTGCCGCCGCTGGCCGAGGTCGCGAGCGGCGCCAGCACCGGGATCAGCTCCTTGCCGATCATGTGATTGAGCACGGTGAGATCGACCTTGTCGGGCTCGCCGACGAAGCCGAGATCGATCACCTTCTCGATATTGGAATCGGGATCGACCACGGTGCGGTTCACCTTGCGCGCCTGCACCATGTTGCCGTCCTTGCCGGAGAGGCCGATGGCCTTGCCGCCGGCGGCGTTGATGTAGCCGACGATCTGCTTGTTGATCGAGCCGGCCAGCACCATCTCGACGATCTCGACGGTCTGCTCGTCGGTGATGCGCAGGCCGCCGGCGAACTCCGACTTGATGCCGAGCTTTTTGAGCATGGCCTCGATCTGCGGTCCGCCGCCGTGCACGACCACCGGATTGATGGCGGTCTGCTCCAGCAGCACCACGTCGCGGGCGAAATCGCGCGCCGCCTGCTCCTGGCCCATGGCGTGGCCGCCGTATTTCACCACGACGATCTCCTCGTCGTAGCGCTGCATGTGCGGCAGCGCCTCGACCAGGATGCGGGCTATCGTCTGCGGATCGATCTTGGGGGCTTTGCTCATCGCCTCGGCCTCATGTCGGCTGCGGCGGTTCTAGCCGAAGTCAGCCGTCGTCGACAATGCAGCAAAGAGCCTAAGCTCACTGCGCCGGCTTGATGCCGAGGGTCTTGCCGATTTCCGTCACGGTCGCGCGCTGCTCGGCGATGGCGGCGGCGAATTCTTGCGGCGTCCCGGGATTGACGACCTGCCCGGTGACCGTGAGCCGCGCCGCGATCGCCGGGTCGGCGACGATCCCGCGAATATCGGCGGCGATGCGCTCGCGCACGGGCAGCGGCAGCCCGGGCGAGGCGAACAAGCCGGTCAGGCCGTCGATCGTCAGCGATTTTATGCCGGCTTCTTGGGCGGTGGGGATTTCCGGCAGGCTCGCCGCGCGATGCGGATTGGTCAGCGCCAGCACCTTGATCTTGCCGGCCATCACCCGCGGGCGCTCGATCGCATAGGCCGCCACATAGGCGTGGATGCGGCCTTCCGCGAGATCGTTGACGGCCTGCACCGGGTCTTTGTACGGCACCTTCGCCATTTCCAGCTTCTCGGTTTTCAGAAAGGCGGCAAACAGCAGGTCGTTGGCGCCGGTCACCGAAGCATAGTTCAGCTTGCCGGGCTCCGCCCGCACCTTGTCGACGAATTCCTTCAGCGTCGCGACGTTCAGCGATGCCGGCACCGCGACGCCGATAATTGTATTGGTGACGCGGGCGATCGGAATGAGATCGTTCGGATTGTAAGGCACCTTGGCGTGCAGATAGGGATGCGCGGTGAATGCCGACGCCGGGGCGAACAGCAGAATGTGATCGTCGTGAGCGTTAAGGACCGTCGTGATCGCCAGGATTGCGTCGCCGCCGGGCCGGTTCTCAACCACCACCGGCTGCCCCCATTTCGCCGACAGCTTGTCCGCCAAAAGGCGCGCCGTGATGTCGATGCCGGCGCCGGGTCCGAACGGAAGGATGAAGTGGACCGGCCGCTGCGGCCAGGCCGCGGTCTGCGCCGACGACGGCGCGCTAGCCGTTACCAGCGCGACAATGGCGCAAAGGGTTAAGGCGAATGACGGGTGTCGCAGGCTGAACATGATCCCTCCCTATGCCGGATGCGTGCGCGACTGTCTTCGTCGGTCTTGCAGTCTTTCCGCATTGGCGTGTGAATGGTAGCGATTTTCCGGGTCGCCCGGAAGTGCCGCATGCCGAAATCGCGCACACGGTAGCCGGGGCGGCGGTATGTTCGCGCCTTAGCCTGTTCGCTCGGCGCGCAGCCGCGCGATCGCCGCGCGCAACTCGGGGATGCCGGTCCCTTCGCGGGCCGACGTGACCCGCACGCCGGGGAAGGCGGCCGGACGCTTGGCGAGCGTGGCTTCCACTTCGGCGACGCGGCCCGCCAGTTCGGACGCCTTCACCGCATCGCATTTGGTCAAGACGACCTGATGACTGACGGCGGCCTGGCCGAGCGCGTCGAGCATGGGTGCGTCGGTGTCTTTCAGTCCGTGGCGGGCGTCGATCAGCACATAGACGCGGGCAAGATTGGCGCGGCCGCGCAGATAGGCGTGGATCAATTCGGTCCAGGCCGCGATCTTGGTCTTGGCGGCGGCGGCATAGCCGTAGCCGGGCATGTCCACCAGATTGAGCTCGCCGCCGCCGTTGAAGAAGATCAGCTCCTGCGTGCGGCCTGGCGTGCGCGAAATGCGCGCCAGGCTTTTGCGGCCGGTCAGCGCGTTGAGCAGGCTCGACTTGCCGACATTGGAGCGGCCGGCGAGCGCGATTTCCATCCCGCGCATGGGCGGCAGCGAGGCCGCCGAGCCCGCAGCGGCGATAAAGTGCCATTCGCCGGCGAATAGCTGCCGTCCGGCTTCGATTTCGTCGCGGGTGAATTTTTTTGAACTAATCATCACCGTCATGGCCGGGCTTGTCCCGGCCATCCACGCCTTATTGGTCGCGCAACACTAAAGACGTGGATGCCCGGCACAAGGCCGGGCATGACGCAGCAACAAGGGCGGCGCAGCTATTGTTGCGGTTTCTTGCGGACGAACAGCGCCTTGATGTTGTCGAACAATTCGATCTTGGCGCCATGCCGGCGCATGATGATGCTCTGCTGCGTCACCGACAGCGTGTTGTTCCAAGCCCAGTAGATCACCAGCCCGGCGGGGAAGCCCGCCAGCATGAAAGTGAAGATCAGCGGCATCCAGTTGAAGATCATTTGTTGCGTCGGATCGGGCGGCGCCGGGTTGAGCTTCATCTGCGCCCACATGGTCACGCCCATGATCAGCGGCCAGGCGCCGAGATGCAGGAATGGGCCGAGCACCGGCAGCACAGTCGGGTCGAACGGGATGAGGCCGAACAAAGTGAACAGGTTGGTCGGGTCCGGCGCCGACAGGTCGTGGATCCAGCCGAAGAACGGTGCGTGCCGCATCTCGATGGTGACGAACAGGACCTTGTAAAGCGAGAAGAACACCGGAATCTGGATGGCGATCGGCAGGCAGCCGGCGAGCGGGTTGATCTTCTCCTTCTTGTAGAGCGCCATCAATTCCTGTTGCTGCTTCACCTTGTCGTCGGGATAGCGCTCGCGCAGCGCCGTCATCTGCGGCTGCACCGCCTTCATCTTGGCCATCGAGGCGTAGGATTTGTTGGCGAGCGGGAAGAACGCCATCTTGATCAGCACGGTGACGATCAGGATTGCCACGCCGAAATTGCCGACCAGGTGGTAGAAATAGTCGATCACGTTGAACAGCGGCTTGGTGATGAAGTAGAACCAGCCCCAATCGATCAGAAGATCGAAGCGGTTGAGCTTGAGTTGGCCCTCATAGGCGTTGATGAGGTTGACTTCCTTGGCGCCGGCGAACAGCCGCGCGTCGGCGCTCGCGCTCGCGCCCGGCGCCACGGTCTTGGCGTCGAGCAGATAATCGGTCTGGTAGGTTTCCAGGTTGCCGAGCTTGCCGGTCGAGAAGCGAGCCTTGAGATGCGCGCTGGTGTCCGGCACCAGGGTGGCGGCCCAGTATTTGTCGGTGAAGCCGAGCCAGCCATCGGTCACGTCGAAACTGACGAGCTTTTTGTCGGCCATCTTCTTGTAGGTGTATTCCTGCAGGCCGTCGTTGCCGAGCACGCCGATCAGACCTTCATGCAGGATGTAGTAACCGAGCGTGGTCGGCGTGCCGTGGCGCGAGATCAATGCGAAAGGATAAAGCGAGACCGCGTCGGCGGACTTGTTCACCACCTCGTCCTTGATGGTGAACAGGTACTTGTCGTCGACCGAAATGACGCGGCGGAACTGCAGGCCCTCGCCGTTGTCCCAGGTGAGCGTCACCGGATGGTCGGTGCTGAGCTCGCCGGAGCCTTCCTGCGTCCAGAGCGTATCGGAGGCCGGCAGCTTGACGTTGGCGCCGGCCGTCCCGGTCCAGCCGAACTCGGCGTAGAACGGCTCGGGGCTGCCGGAGGGCGATAGCAGCACGATCGGCGGCGATTTGGGATCGACGGTTTCGTGGAAGCGGACCAGCGACACGTCGTCGATGCGCCCGCCCTTGAGCGCGATCGAGCCCTCGATGCTGGCGGTCTTGATCGGGACGCGCGGGGAGGCCTTCAGCGCCTCGGCGCGGCTCTCGGGTGCACCCGCCTGTGCCGGCTGTGCCATCTGTGCGGGCATCTGCGGCGCCCCCGGCTGAGCCGGGATCTGCGGCGGCTGGCCAGCTTGCGTGGGCTGCGCCGCTTTTTTCTGTTCCAGCTGCTGCGACTGCAGCTGTTCCTGGCGCGCCTGCTGCTGCGGCATGCCGATGAAATATTGCCACGCAATCAGGACGATGGCTGAGAGCACAATGGCGAGAATGGTGTTCTTGTCGGTCATCGGGATTCCGTCTTGCCGCTGCGCCCCTCATGTATGCGTCGCAACGCGCCGTCAAAGTCCTGCACTATGCGGTCGAACGGCAATTTCAGCGCCGCACGACGGCCGACTAGCACGTAATCATGACCGCTCCGCGTCCGGTTCGCGGCCGAGAGCCGCACCACTTCCCGCAGGCGGCGGCGAACGCGGTTGCGCTCGACGGCATTGCCGACCTTCTTCGATACCGTAAAGCCGAAGCGTACCGGCCCGTCATCCATCCGTTTGCGCGCCTGCAGCAAGAATGCGGGGGCGGTGACCTTGCTGCCGGCCGCCGCTGCCAGAAAGTCCGCCCGTTGCCGCAATCGTTCCACGGGAGTAAGCGCCGCGGCCGGGTGCCGCCGTCAGGCCGACAGCCGTTTGCGTCCGCGCCCGCGGCGCGCCGATACCACTTTGCGTCCACCCTTGGTGGCCATGCGCGCGCGGAAACCGTGACGGCGCTTGCGTACGAGCTTGCTCGGTTGATAGGTCCGCTTCACGATTTGGTTCTCCGCTGGTCGCGCCGTGGCGGCGTGAGCTTGAGGGCCGCCCCCGCAATTCGCCATGAAAATCCGCAAGGAAAGCGGACAGGCATGCGATTTTGCGCGGCTTATAAGGGAGGGGCCCCGGCCCGTCAATGTGGGCCATTTGCCGCTCAAAAGGCCTCACAAGCGGGTGAAAGCCGCCCCGCCGCGGGCGCGCGCCGTGTATATAGCGCGCATGTCCGCGAGCCCGCTTCCCGCCGATCGACCGCCGCGTCTCGTCCGCCGGCTGATGCCCGTGATCGTCATCGTGCTGCTCGGCGTGGCGGCCTATGCCGTTTTCGGGCGCGGCGTGATCTCGTTCGAGGCGCTGGTGCGCCACCGCGCGGAGATCGATGCCTTCGTCACGACGCACCGGGCGCTGGCCGTGCTCGCCTATATCGGCCTCTATGTCGTGGCGGTTGCCCTGTCGCTGCCGGGCGCCGCCTTCCTCACGGTCGCAGGAGGCTTCCTGTTCGGGATCGTCATCGGCGCCGGCGCCGCCGTCATCGGTGCCACCGTCGGCGCCGCCGTCGTCTTCCTGGTGGCGCGCACAGCGTTCGGCGAACCCTTGCTGCGGCGGGCAGGCCCGCGCGCCATGCAGTTGGCGCAGGGCTTCCGCGAGGACGCTTTCAGCTATTTGCTGTTTCTGCGGCTGGTGCCGGCTTTTCCGTTCTTCCTGGTCAACCTGGTGCCGGCTTTCGCCGGGGTTAAGCTTTCGACCTTCCTCGCCGCCACCGCGCTCGGCATTATTCCCGCGGCGTTCGTCTATGCCTTCGCCGGCACCGGCCTCGACAGCGTCATCGCCGCCCAGCAGCACAGCTTCGATGCCTGCATGGCCGCCGGCCGTGCCGAGTGCCACCTGGTCTTTAATGCGAGCGGCGTGCTCACGCCCGAGCTGATCGGTGCATTGATCGCGCTCGGCGTCCTGGCATTACTGCCCGTGGTGGTGCGCCGGCTGCGGGCGCGCTCGCGCGCGATGATGTGATATTGTCGCCCGGGAAAAAAGCGAGGGGGCATGGCCGAGACACTGACACCCGACATATGCGTGATCGGCGCCGGCTCCGGCGGCTTGTCGGTGGCCGCCGCCGCGGCCGCCTTCGGCGTGTCGGCCGTGCTGGTCGAGCGCCACAAGATGGGCGGCGATTGCCTCAACACCGGCTGCGTGCCGTCGAAGGCGCTCCTGGCGGCGGCCAAGCGCGCCGCGCTCGCCAGGAACGCGCTGCCGTTCGGCGTCAAGGTGCGCGCCGAGTTCGATTTCGGCCAGGTGCACGACCACGTGCAGCGCGTGATCGCGGCCATCACGCCCACCGACTCCGCCGAGCGCTTCGCCGGGCTCGGCGTGCGGGTGATCAAGGGGCACGCCCAATTCAAGGACCGCCGCACCGTGGTTGTGGGCGACCAATATCAGATTCGCGCCCGCCGCTTTGTGATCGCCACCGGCTCGACGCCCGCGATCCCGCCGATCCCCGGCCTCGACAGCGGGCCGTTCCTGACCAACGAGACGATCTTCAATCTGAACGAACTGCCGCCCCATCTCGTGATCGTCGGCGCCGGACCGATCGGCCTGGAGATGGCGCAAGCCTTCCGCCGTCTCGGCAGCGCGGTCACCGTGCTCGAGCAGGCCGCACCGCTTCCCAAGGACGATCCCGAATGCGCGGAGATCGTGCTGGCGCAGCTCGAGCGCGAAGGTGTCGTCATCCGCAGCGGCGTGCAGGCGACGCGCGTCACCTATGCCAGTGGCAGCGTGACGGTGACGTTCGGCGGGCCTGCCGCTGAGGAAACCGTCGAGAGCAGCCATCTGCTGGTCGCTACCGGGCGCAAACCGACCGTCGACGGACTCGATCTTGCCGCCGCCGGCGTGCGCTACGACCGCACCGGCATTTTCGTGAACCGCAAGCTCAAAACCAAGAACCGGCGCGTCTATGCGATCGGCGACGCCGTGTCCGGCCAACCGCAGTTCACTCACGCCGCCAACTATCACGCCGGACTGGTGATCCGGAACGCGCTGTTCCGCTTGCCGGTGAACGTGAACAAGAGCGTCATCCCGTCGGTGACGTTCACCGAGCCCGAGCTGGCGCAAGTCGGGCTGACCGAAGCGCAGGCGCGCGCGCGCCGCTTCAAGATCCGCATCTTACGCTGGCCCTATCACGACAACGACCGCGCCCAGACCGAGCGCGAGACGCACGGCCACATCAAGGTCATCACGACCCGGAAAGGCCGCATCCTCGGCGCAACGATTGTGGGCGCGCAGGCCGGCGAATTGATCGCAACCTGGGTGCTGGCGATCGCGCAGGGGCTCAATATCAAGGCGATGGCCGGGATCGTATTGCCCTATCCGACGTTGTCGGAAATCGGGAAACGCGCCGCCATTGACTATTTTACGCCAAGTTTGACGCGTCCAATGGTGCGGCGCATCATCGCTTGGATGCGAATCTTCGGTTGAGGCGGTATTGGAAGCAGGTCACGACTCAGCGGTGGAGACCATCACGCCCCGGCCCGCGGCGCGCCCGCACGGGCCGCGCGTCGGCCTTTCCGGCAAGCTGCTGCTGCTCACCGTCCTGTTCGTGATGGTGGCGGAAGTGCTGATCTATGTGCCGTCGGTCGCCAATTTCCGGCTCAACTGGCTGAACGATCGCCTGGCCGCCGCGCATACCGCTGCGCTGGTGCTCGATGCCGCGCCCAGCGGCATGGTGCCGGAGAGCCTGGCCAATCAGATCTTGAAAAGCATCGGCGCCCGCGCCGTCGCCATCAAGATGGGCAACGAGCGGCGCATGCTCGCCGCGTCCAATGTGCCGGAGCGCATCGCGCAGGACATCGACATGCGCGGCGTTACTTGGTGGCGCGCCATCATGGACGCCTTCGACACGCTGTTGTTCTGCCAGCCCGGAGACGTCACGCGGGTGGTGGGGCCGGCGCCGATGGCGCATGGCGAATTCCTCGAGATCGTGCTCGACGAGGTGCCGCTGCGCAATGCGATGTGGACGTTCTCGGTCAACATCCTGCTGCTCTCGCTGGTGATCTCCGGCATCACCGCGGCGCTGGTGTTCCTCGCGCTGAACTATCTGCTGGTGCGGCCGATGCGGCGCATCACCGATAACATGATTGCGTTCCGCGCCGATCCGGAAAATCCCGCGCGCATCATCGCCGAGTCAGGGCGCCGCGACGAAATGGGCACCGCCGAGGAGGAGCTTGCCGCCATGCAGCGCGAGCTTGCTTCGATGTTGCATCAGCAGAGCCGGCTGGCGGCGCTCGGCCTGGCGGTCTCCAAGATCAATCATGACCTGCGCAATCTGCTGGCATCCGCCCAACTGTTCTCCGATCAGCTCTCGACTTCGGCCGATCCGAAGGTGCAGCGCTTTGCGCCCAAGCTGATGCGCGCGCTCGAGCGCGCCATTGCCTACGCGCAGTCGACGCTGTCCTATGGCGCCGCGCAGGAGCCGCCGCCCGAGCGCAAGACGGTAGAAGTCGAGCCGCTGATCGAGGAGGTGCACGAGGCGCTCGGGCTCTCCTTCGACGTGCCGATCCGCTGGATCGTGTCGGTCGAGCGTGGCCTCACGGTGGAAGCCGATCACGATCAAATGTTCCGCGTGCTGGTCAATGTCGCGCGCAACGCCGTGCAGGCGCTTGAGGCGCGCGGCGCCCGCGATCCGGCGCGCGACCAGATCCGCATTACCGGCCGGCGCGAGGGCAGCGTAGTCGTGCTGGAAGTCTCCGATACCGGGCCTGGAATCCCTGAAAAGGCGCGCGCCCATTTGTTCCAGGCGTTCCAGGGCTCGACGCGGTCCGGCGGCACGGGCTTAGGCCTTGCGATTGCCGCCGAACTGGTGCGCGCCCATGGCGGCGAAATCCGCCTCGTGCCCGGCACCATTGGCGCCACTTTCCGCATCACCATTCCCGACCGCGCGGTCGATCTCAATTCCCGGCGCGGCGAGCGGGCCAGAGCCTAAGGCCAAGCCTCAGCCGATTTGCGTGGAGTTCCAAAAACTTAGGTTCGGGCCACTCACGCCTATTTGAACCTCTTCGGCATCCTTCAGGCGATAATCGCGGCCCGGCTGGTGTTCTAATCCAGATGGGGTGCGCCGGGCTGTTGAGCGGTACCGCCTTGGCGGCCGGGAGGAGCTCGAATGACAACGGCCTATATCAATCGCGTCGCCACGGCGGTGCCGCCCTATGACGTGCACGACGCCTTCCGCCGCTTTGCACAGTCGCTGTTTCGCGACGACCGGCGCAACGCATTGCTATTCCGGCGCATGGCGGACAAGTGCGGCATCGAACACCGCTATTCTTGCCTGCCGCCGAGCAACCGGCCGGAGGGCGAGACGGTCGACGGCGAACGGTTCTATACGCGCGGCGATTTTCCCGACACCGCGGCGCGCATGCGCCGCTTCGAGCGGCACGCGCCCGAGCTTGCGCAAACCGCGGTCGATCGCCTGCAGCTCGGCGGCGAGCGCGACCGCATCACCCATCTGCTGATCACCTGCTGCACCGGTTTCTCCGCGCCGGGCCTCGATCTCGAAGTGGTCGAGCGCTGCAAGCTGCCGACCTCGGTCGAGCGCACCATGATCGGCTTCATGGGCTGCTATGCCGCCATCAACGCGCTCAAGCTCGCCCGCCATATCGTGCGCTCGGAGCCGCAAGCGCGCGTGCTCATCCTCAACATCGAGCTGTGCACGCTGCATCTGAAGGAAACCACCAACCTCGAGCAGGTCCTGTCGTTTCTTCTGTTCGGGGACGGCTGCGCCGCCTGTCTGGTGAGCGCCGATCCGGTCGGTACCGCGCTCGACAGTTTCCGCGCCGTGCTGGTGCCGGGCACGCGCGAGCTGATCACCTGGAACATCCGCGACTTCGGCTTCGACATGGTGCTGTCGGGCCAGGTGCCGGCGGCGATCCACGACGCCTTGCACGCGCATGTCGGCGACATTCTCGACGGCGCGCCGGCCGCAACCATCGATCTGTGGGCGGTGCATCCCGGCGGCCGCACCGTGCTCGACGCGGTCGAGCGCGCCTTCGGTCTCGCGCCGGCCGCGCTCTCGGCCTCGCGCGAGGTGTTGCGGCGTTACGGCAATATGTCGTCGGCGACCGTGATGTTCGTAATCGAGAAGCTGCTGCGTGCCGGCGCGCGCGGGCGCAGCGGCTGCGCCATGTCGTTCGGGCCCGGCCTGATCGCCGAAACCATGCTGTTCCGCACCGCCGCGTGAGCGGTGCGGCGCGCCGCGGAAAGCACCGACAGGGGCCGAACGTGCAACGTTGCGTCGAACCCGAGCTGCTCGATCGTTTGCCGGCGTCCGATCCGGGCGCCGTCCGTTCGCGCCGCGATCTGGCGCGCGTCAACGTGTTGATGGGGCATGCCGCGATCATGGCGCGCAGCATGATTGCCTGCGGCGCCGGCAACAGGCCGCGCATTCTGCTCGATATCGGCGCAGGCGATGGCACTTTCATGCTACGCGTCGCACGCCGGCTGGCGCCGCGCTGGCCCGATTGCAGGCTCATCCTGCTCGACCAGCAGAACATCGTGAGCGCCGAGACGCGCTCGGCCTTCGGCGCCCTGACATGGACGGTCGAAACCGTGGCGGCGGACGTATTCGATTTTTTTAGCGCGGCCGATTGTCCGAGCGCGGACGTGGTTACAGCCAATCTCTTTCTGCACCATTTTCGCGACGAACCTTTGTCGCGGTTGCTGTCGCTGATCGCGCAACGGACGCCGCTGTTTCTGGCCTGCGAGCCGCGCCGTGACGCCGTGGCGAGCGCCGGCAGCCGGCTGCTGTGGGCGATCGGCTGCAATCATGTCACGCTGCATGATGCCGCCGCGAGCGTGCGCGCCGGCTTTCGCGGCCGCGAGCTGGCGGCCCTGTGGCCGCGATCGAACGGATGGGATTTGCAGGAGCGGGCCGCCGGCCTGTTCGGCCACGGCTTCGCGGCGCGGAGGCGCCTATGACGGCAAGAACCGCGATCTACGATGCGCTCGTGATTGGCGCAGGGCCGGCGGGAGCAACCGCCGCGCTGCTGCTGTCGCGCGCCGGCTGGTCGGTCGCCGTGGTGGAGAAGAAGGCCTTTCCCCGGCGCAAGGTCTGCGGCGAATTCATCTCCGCGACGAGCCGTCCATTGTTGGCGGAGCTTGGCCTGGGCGACCGCTATGACGCGCTCGGCGGTCCGGATGTGCGCCGCGTCGGGCTTTATGCGGGGGAGACGGTGCTTACCGCACCCATGCCGCAACCATCCGGCGCGCAATGGGGCCGGGCACTGGGGCGCGAGCACTTCGACCTGATGCTGCTCGAGGCCGCGGTGCGGGCCGGCACGACGCTGTGGCAGCCGTGGACGGTCGCCCAATTGCGGCGCACCGAGCGCGGCCATGCCTGCCGCATCGCTTGCAAGCGCGGCGAGCGGACACTTGAAGCGCGTATCGTCATCGCCGCGCACGGTTCCTGGGAGCGCGGCCCGCTGCCGGCGCAAGGCTTGCGGTCGCGCGCCCCGTCCGATCTCATCGCCTTCAAGGCGCATTTTAGGGACAGCCGCTTGCCTGCCGATCTGATGCCGCTTTTGATTTTTCCGGGCGGCTACGGCGGCATGGTGCACAGCGACGGCGGCCGCGCGAGCCTGTCCTGCTGCGTGCGGCGCGACATGCTCGCCGCCTTGCGACGGCGCTATCCGCGGGCGAGCGCCGGCGAGGCGATCGTGCAGCACATCAAGAATTCCTGTGTCGGGGTACGCAACGCGCTCGCTGAGGCTTGGGGCGACGGACCGGTCTTGTCCGCCGGCCCGATCCGTCCTGGAATCCGCACGCGCTATGCCTATGGCATGTTCTTCATCGGCAATATCGCCGGCGAAGCGCACCCGATCGTCGCGGAGGGTATCAGCATGGCCATGCAGTCGGCCTGGCTGTTGTGCCGGCGGCTGATCGCGCAGCCTGATGCAGCCAGTTCGCCGCACGCGCTGGCAAGGATCGGGCGGGCCTATGCCGCGGACTGGGACGCGGCCTTTGCGCTACGCGTGCGCGCCGCCGCTCTGTTTGCGAATGTCGCAACGCGGCCGGGCGCGGCGGCTTTGGTGCTGCTGCTGCTCAAGCGGTTTCCCGAACTCCTGACCTTCGGCGCGCAACTGAGTGGCAAGACCAAGGATCTCGTTGCCGCGGCGTGATCAATGGCCGGTCCTCAGGCGCCCGCACCACTGATCTGTGACCCCGCCTGCGAGCTTGGCGCGACCCTTGCCAATGGATAGCTGAAACGTTAGCTAATGCCCCGGTTCCGAGGCCCATCGGCCGGCAGCGGCACCAAGCGCCCGTAGCTCAGCTGGATAGAGCACCAGACTACGAATCTGGGGGTCAGGAGTTCGAATCTCTTCGGGCGCGCCACTAACCTTCGTCTGCGGACACGAAAATTCGCCGTTGCGGCCGGGCGTAGGTCAATCCATTCGTAATCCGCCATTCGCCGCGATCGTCGCACCGGTGATGAAACCGGCGTCGTCCGACGCCAGGAACGCCACGATCCCGGCGATTTCCTCGGGCGTGCCGGTGCGCTTGAGCGGCGTCGCCGCGATCATCGCGGCTTGGCCCTGCGGGGTGTTGCTGGCGAACATGGCGGTATCGATGGCGCCGGGCGCGATGCAGTTCACCGTGATCCGGCGCGGCGCAAGCTCGCGCGCGAGCGCCTTGGCGAGCGTCTCGACGCCGCCCTTGGACACGGAATAGGCGACACCGGTGACGCCGCCGCCGGTGCGCGCCGAGAGCGAGCTGATCAACACAACACGGCCGCCGTCCGCCAGCCAGTCGAGCGCGGCGCGGCAGCACAGGAAGGTGCCGGTGAGATTGACGACCAACACCTGGTTCCAGCGCGCGGTCGACAACGCCGCGGTCGGTGATTGATCGACGATGCCCGCGGCCACAACGAGAAGATCAAGCCTGGCGGCGCGCGGCCTTGCCGCCGCGAAGGCGGCGCTCACCGACTGCTCGTCGGCAACGTCGATCGCGATCGGGCCGCCGAGATCCATGCCGATGATAGTCGGCCAGCCGTCGCGCGTCAGCCGCTCGACGATCGCGCGGCCCATGCCGCCTTGCGCGCCGACGACACAGGCAGCGCGATCCGTCACGCTTTCCTCAGGACGCGCGGCGCGGCTTGCGCGGGCACGTCCATCTGCTTGCGCGCCGTCTCGACAATCGACTTGTAGGCGAGCGCCAGGATCTGGGTGTCGATGCCGTAGCTGAAGAAGCGGTGGCCTTTCGGAAGCCACTGCGCGATGTCATCGGGCGAGAACACCAGGTTCCCCATCCAGGTGGTTCCGCTGGCGAGCACCGCGTTCGTCACATGCTCGGTCGCCTCGCGCACCATCGGATGCCTGACTTCGCCCATGACGCCGAGCGACGCCGCGAGATCGGCGGGCCCGAGCAGGACGCCGTCGATGCCGGTCTTGACGATTTCGTGGATATTGTCGACGCCCTTCTTCTCTTCGATCAGGGCGATGACGAGCATTTCGTCGTTAGCGCTCTGAGCGAATTCGGCGAATTTGGGAATGGCCAAGCCGAATTGCGCCGAGCGCGTCGAGCGGCAGACGCCGCGCACGCCCTGCGGAGGATATTTGGCGGCGGCCACGGCGCGGGCGGCGGTCTCCGCGCTGTCGACCAGCGGGATCATGATGCCCTGCGCGCCGGTGTCGAGCACCTGCACGATGACCTTTTCGTCGACCGAGGGCACACGCACGATCGGCGTCATTGATGTGAGCTCGGCGGCGACGATCATCGACTCGACAACTTGCATGTCCTTGGCCGCGTGCTCGAGGTCGATGATGACGAAGTCCATGCCGGCGATGCCGACCATCTCGACCACCCACGGCGACGGGAAATAGCAGAAGGTCCCGAGCGCCGTCTTGCCCTCGCGCATCAGCCGTTTGGTCTTGTTTTCTCTTACCTTCGTTGCGCTCTCTCGCATGGGTTCAGCCCTTTCATGGAATGAGGCAGTAAGCGCGCCTAGCGTTGGACCAGCTCGTGGTAGAGGACGCCGACCGGAAATCGCTCGGGGAATTTCTTGCGCATCTCTTCGTCTTCGAACAGTTTGAAGTCCACGCCCTCGACCGACGCCATGGCGATGGTGAAATGGGAAATCGGATAGAGCGAGCGCACGAGCGTGCCCTCTTCCAGATGCCCCATGATCGCGTGATCGCCGTTGGTCACGTCGAGATGGACGTGCACATAGGGCGAGCCGTCCTTCACCTTCATGCCGATGACGCCATGGCCGCTCGCTTCCAGCGGCCCGGGAATATCGTAGATCTTGATCGCAGTGTGTTCGAGCGGCCCGGAATTCGGAAAATAGGACATCCTCGCCTTGACCAGCCCGCCGGTGATGGAAAGCACCAGGCCGGCCTGGATTTTGCGCTCGACTATCACCTTCTTGATCCCGATCATGAGATCTTCGTTGGGCTCGAAGTGCGCGTAGATGATTTCTTTGAGCTTGCCGGCGACGTGTTTAGGCATGGCTGTCTCCTTGGTATTCCGCTTCAAGCAACGCTCGGCGCCGGAAGCGCCGAGCGGCAGGGTTTGGTTAGGGTGTTGCGGGAACTACGAGCAGGTCATCCATTCCGGTGGAATCTTGACCGTCTTGGACACCTTCTCGACGATGCTCGCGTCGATCATCTTGGAGACGTCGTGCGGCTTCTTGAGCATCCCGACTGAGGAGTAGAAGTCGGAGGCGCCCTGAGCGGCCTTGGTGAACTGGGCATCCATGTCGACGCCGTAGTCGTTCTGATCCATCAGCGTCTTGCCGAGCTTCGGATCGAGCTTCGCTTCCTTTGCGACGATCTGCACGACTTCATCGGCGTGGCACTTCATGTAGGCCTGCGCCATATAGAGGCCGCTGACGAAGGCCTCGACCGTGTGCGGATGCTTGTCGTACCAGGCCACCGGCGCAAACGTCACGCCCCAATTATAGTAGACCGGAGCGGGTCCTTGGTCGCCGGGCCGGAACGAATTCTTGCCGTCCTGCCATTTGACGCCGCCGGCTTCGACCGCCTTGTTGATGGCGGGCGCCCACATCAGCAAGATGTCAGCCCGTTTCGACAGGAAGGCGGCGAGCGAATCCGAAGGGGCCGCGTTGAGCCATTTGATGCTGCTCGGGTTGATGCCGTTGCGCTTGCACCAGTTGATCCAGAACATGCGCAGCACCGGGATGTCCGGCGCTACCAGCGTCTTGCCAGCAAGGTCGGCCGGCTTGGCGTTCGCAAACTGGGGCTGCACGATGATCGCCGTGCTGCGCGCCCAATCCGCGTTTTTGGCGAAGACTTTCACCGCCATGCCCTGGTCGGCGACGACCAGCGGATTTGCAAACCCGCCTTGCGCGAGCACGATCGAGCCGCCGATCATCCCGGGCGGCACGTCGCTGCCGCTCTGGTAATATTTGACCGTGACGTTGAGACCGAACTTCTCGAAGAAGCCCTTCTTCTGCGCCGTGATCAGTTGAACCGGATCCTGGAACGAAAGCTCGGAGTAGACGGTAAGGTCCTTTTCCTCCGGCGCCGCGGACTGGGCCGCGCCAGACGCGACCGTGCCAAGCAGGCCTCCCGCCACGACGGCCGCGGCCAGACCGAGCCGCGCGAACGGCGGTCGGCATGACGGTATGAGATCGTTCAGCAGTTCTTTCATTGTCACTTCCTCCCTGATTTTAGTTGTAACTCACGTCTCTACGACCTGCGGCTTCCAGCGCAGTATCCATGACTCGATGAGCCGCATGACAACGTCGATTATGAATCCGAGAACTCCGATCAAGAACGCGTCGAACAGCATCGTGTCGACCTCGAAATACTGCCGCGCCCACATGATGCGGTAGCCGATGCCGGCTTCCGCCGCGATCAGCTCGGCGGCGACGAGGACGAACAAGGCCATGCCCGCGCTGATCCGCAATCCGGTCATGATCGAGGGCATCGCGCCGGGCAGGATGATCGAGCGGAAAATCCGCAAACGTTTCGCGCCGAGCGACTGCGCCGCGCGGATCAGCACCGGATCGATGTGCCTGACGCCCTGCATCGCGTTCATGTAGGTGTAGAAGTAGACGGCGTAGGCGATGAATACGACGCGCGTCAGGTCGCCGATGCCGAGGTAGAGAATGAACATCGGCAGGAAGGCGAGCGGCGGGATCGAGCGGAAGATCTGGACGATCGGGTCCCACAGCCGCTGCACCAGCAGCAGATAGCCGCTCATGATTCCCATGACGACGCCGATCGAGCAGCCGACCACGTAACCCTCGAATGCCGTCGTCATGCTGGTCCTGAGGTCGTCGAGCAGGATGCCGTCGTTCCACTGGCGAACGAGCGTATGACGCAGCTCGAGCGGTGGAACCATGAATAGCGGGTTGACCAGCCGAATCCGCTGATTGATGAGTGCGAAAATCTGCCACACGCCGAAGAAGAGCAGCACGGCCAAAATACGCCACCAGACCTCGAGATTGCCGAGGCGCGACAACCTGGACGCCGGCGCCAGCGAATCGCTCTTCGTTGCCGTTTCGCCGGGCACCACTCGCGTTCCGGTGACTCCGACCTCGCTCATCGGGTGTGGCTATCCCTCTTGTGTTTGTAGAGAAGGTCGCCGATGTGGCGCCGCAGGTGCATGAACTGCGCGCTGGTTTCGTCGCGTGGCCGCGGTAGATCGATGTCGACGGTGCAGATGACGCGGCCCGGTTTGGTGCCCATCACGACCACCCGGTCCGACATGATCACGGATTCCTCGATGCTGTGCGTTACCAGCAGAACGGTCTGAGCCGTTTTTTGCCAGATACGGAGAAATTCTTCGCGCAGGCCTTGGCGCGTCTGCTCGTCGATCGCGCTGAACGGCTCGTCCATGAGCAGGATCGACGGCGAGGTGGCGAGCGCGCGGCTGACCGCGACGCGCTGGCGCATGCCGCCCGACAGCTGACTGGGAAAAAGGCGATCGAAGCCGTGCAGGCCGACGAGCTCGATCAGCTCGTCGACCTTCTTCTCGCGCTCCGCTTTTGGAACACCGGCGACGTCGAGCCCGAAAGCGATGTTCTGGCGGGCGGTCATCCAGGGAAACAGCGCGTGATCCTGAAAGATGATGCCGCGATCGCTGCCCGGCTCGGTGACTTCATTGCCCTCGACCAGGACCCTGCCGCCGGTGGGCTTGAGAAATCCGGCGACGACATTGAGGAGCGTGGATTTGCCGCAGCCGCTTGGGCCCAGCAGCGAGACGAATTCCCGCTTGCCGACCGTCACGGTCACATCCTGCAGCGCCCGCAGCTGGCGGCCCGCCATCACATAGTCGAGGCAAACGGCCTGGCAATCCAACGCAGCCATTTAGCTTTCCGCTAGTTTCGGATCGTATGGATAGCGGCTTAGTATCTCGAAGCCCTTTTCGGTGACGACCAGATTCTCCTCCAGCCGCACGCCCTCGTTGCCTTCGCCGACATAGGTCTCGATCGCGAGTACCATGTCCTTTTGAATGACAACGGGCTCGTATTTCGACATCAGCGTGATGTAGGGCGGCTCGTGCACGGCCAGCCCGATGCTGTGGCCGAACTGCAGCGTGAATTCGGAATAGTCTTCCGCCTCGTGCAGCTTTTCGGCGATTTCCGCCGTGGTCACGCCCGGCTTCACGATGTTGATCGCGGAGTACATGTAGTCGTAGCACTCTTTGTGCATGTCGCGCTGCTTCTTGGTGGCGCGGTCGCCGACCAGGAACGTCCGCACATAGTCGGACGGATAGCCGTTGAGCGTATGGATGCGGTCGATGATGACGAGATCGCCCGGCCGCAAGGCGCGATCGTTCAAGGTGCGCCGCCAGTACGGGTTGGTGTGATCGCCGGAAGCGACGACGGCGTGACCTTCGGCGCCGTATCTGTAAAGTATTTGCGCCATCGCCGATTGGATGTCGCGTTCACGCACGCCGGGGCGCATGATGGCCTGCGCGGCATCGAAGCAGGGCTCGGCGAGCGCGATCGATTGGCGGCAGCATTCGATCTCGTCTTCCGTCTTGACCATGCGCGCCTCGAACAGAACGTGCGAGGCGTCCTTGAATTTGATGCCGGCCGACTCCAGCGCCATCGACATCTTCGGCGTCGGGGCGTCGACGCCGACCAGCGGATTATTGAGCCCTTCTTCCTTGAGCACGCGCTTCAAGTTGGCCGCCCACTGCTTTGCCACTTCGGCGGGCGCATAGCGCAGCGGGATGGCGTGGTGGACCCGGCCTTTCAGCCAGGGAGCGGAGACAAGTTCGCGGCCGGCGTCGCAGCCGATTTCCCAGACGATTGGATCGCTATCGCCGGCGAGCAGGCAATAGCGCGAGCCTTGCGCGGAAATTCCGGCAACCGTGCTGCTGACGTAACGAATGTTGGCGGCGTCGTAGAGAAGGAGCGCGTCGAATCCATGCTGCTTCATCAATTTGCGGGCCCGCTCCTTGCGCGCCTGGCGCATGCGCGGCATGTCGACGCCCGAGGTCCAATCCTGGTTGTCCAAGCCATACGAAGTCATATTTACGCTTCCTCCCCCGTGAAAGTTTTTGAGTGCGGCGGTGGCCGCCACACCGGCAGATCAGCGACAGCGCGCCATTTAAGGCGACTCTAGAGGTTCGCTGATATTCATAAAAATCAAAAATAATCAATCTAGGTCTTCAATTTTCCTCGGCGCTTGGCACGCGATAGTTGCGCGCGAATACAACCGTAAGAACGTGCGGCGCACGGTCTTCAAATCAGCTCTTCGGTCTTGTCGTCGGTCTCGCCGTAACGGCGCAGCGCGGGCGGCCGGCTGTCGGCATAGAGCGCTTTGATGTGAGGCGCCATCTTGGCGTTTTCGCGCTCGAACAGGCTGTTGCCGGCAAGGTCGCCTTCCACGATGAAAGGCCCGAAATTCTCGACATCCAAAGCCCACACCGCCTGCGCCAAGCCGAGCTCCTGCATCCAGTAGACGCCGGCCACCGACTTGATGCCGCGTCCGAGCAGCGCGCCGGTGCCGTAGCCGACCGTGGTCAGGTAGATCGCCTTGTTGGGTACGAAATCGCGGCGGTAATGCTCGGAAGTCATGCCCGCCTTGCCGATGATGATGTTGCAGCCGGACAGCTTGAGCCAGCCGTGCATGTATTTGGCGAAGCGGAACGACGCCGTCGCCGTGACCGCGCCGACCGTGTAACTGCCGTCGGCATTCTGGCGGGCGGCGGGCGAGCAGTGGAAGTTCACCGTGCCGAGCGCGGACGGCGGCGCGGGCATGCCGGCGCCGTCTTCGATCGCCCGCTTGTAGGCGCCCTCGCGCGCCGTGAAGACGCGGCCTTTCAGATAGACGACGTTACCGAGTTCGAGCTTCGCGAGGTCGGCCGTGCTCGCGGGAAGATCGAGATGAACCGTCTTGATGCCTGAGCTCGCCATGCACTCTACTCCGCAGCCTCAGCCGCCGCCGGCTCCCATTCGACGCTCGGCCGGCGCATATAGTCGGTGAACCACATCGGATCGGTCCGGAATTCTACCCTGCCGTCGGCATGGATGCGGGCGCAGGCCCGCCGCGACGACAGGCAGAACATATGAACGCTCATCGGCATGCCGCCGGTGTGGCAGTAGCCGACCTCGATATGGCAATCGACCACCATCGACGAGCCCATGAAGCCCATGGCTCCCATGCCGATATTGTTGCCGAGCTCTTTCAGTTCGGCCTCCAAGGCCGCGATCTTTGGATCGGGATTGCGCGAGCCGACGGTGCGCAGACAAGCCGCCTGCTTGCCCAGCACCATGCAGATGTCCTTCGAGCCGCCGAGACCGACGCCGACGATGGCCGGCTGGCAGGCCAGGCCGCGCCGGCCGAATGCGATCAGCGAGTCGAGATAGAAACGCTTGATGCCCTCGATCCCGTCGGCCGGAAACAGCATGCGATAGTCGGAGCCGAACAAGCCGCCTTTATGGACCGTGGTGAGATCGATCCAGTCGGCGTCGGGGTGAAATGAAAATTCGATCTCGGGCGCGCCGATGCCGCAATTGTTGTTGTGATCGGTGCGCCAGAGCGGGTGAACGCGGTTCGGCCGCAAAGGCACATCGGCGGTCGCGTTGGCGGTCGCGCGGCGAAGTGCTGTCTCGAGTGCGACCGGCCCGCCCTCGACCCGCGCTTCATTGCCGACCTTGACGTACCAGCGCGGCAATCCGGTGTCGCCGCACATGGCCCGGCGATCCTCCTTCGCCGCTTCGTAGTTCTCGAGCATGGCGCGGATGACGAAAGCCGACAGATCGGATTTTTCGGAATTCGCGCACTGGCGAAGGCCGTCGAGGTAATCCTCGGGGATATCGATGGCCGCCTTCGCCATCAGCTGCTCGGCCGTCTTTGTCAGCAATTTAAGCGGGATCACTTCAGCCTCCGGTCATTCCGCGGCGAGCTGGTCGCGGATCAACGACTCGCCGGGTTTCACGTGCGTGAATTGCACCGGCTCGTCGGTGATCTCGACCTTTCCGGCCGACTGCCGGGCAACGGTGAACCATGACGTTGCGAGCTCGCCTGGGTCGGGGAAATCCGAACGGAAATGCGCGCCGCGCGAATTGCGCCGATGCGTTGCCGCAAGCGTTATCACGCGGCTCGTTTCGCAGAGCGAGCGAAGATTGAGCCAGTCATGCCAGCTGACATTGAAGGCAGCCCCACTGTCGGGAATGCCGGTGCTCAGCAGTTCGCGTTCGAGGTCGTCAATTTTCGCGGCGGCTCTCGCGAGCCCGGCCTGGTCGCGGATCACACCAACGTCGTCCCACATCAAATCGAGCAAATTGTCGCGCAGCCGGTTCACATCGCCGGGCTTTTGCGTGAAGGGGCGCAGCGCGCGCTCCGCTTCCGACCGGAGGATTTCCTCGTCGGGGAACCGAAGGCCGTCATTGGCCGCCACCCAGCCGGGCATCACGTCGCCCGCGATCCCGCCAAAGACGGTCGAGTTGGCAACGCCGTTGCCGCCGAGCCGGTTCGCGCCATGCATGCCACTTGCGTCCTCGCCGGCCACGAACAGGCCGGCCAAATCGGTGGAGGTGTCCGCATTGCAGACGACACCGCCCATGAAGTAGTGCGCCGTGGGCACAACTTCAACGAGCCCGCCGGCCAGATCGAAGCCGCAATCCCGGCAGCGATCGACCATGCCTTTGAACTGCTTTGCTACGTTTTGCGGTCCGAGATGGGCCATCGTGATATAGACGCCGCCATTCGGGGTCGTGCGGCCGGCCT